>TARA_R100000789_G_scaffold65742_2_pt1 | contig 84942 bp, 74 predicted proteins | sample TARA_R100000789 | Tara Oceans TARA_R100000789 (sample SAMEA2623403) | marine metagenome | biome: marine biome (ENVO:00000447); feature: mesopelagic zone (ENVO:00000213); material: "saline water (ENVO:00002010), including plankton (ENVO:xxxxxxxx)" | depth 450 m
CCGACAGCGCCTCCGCGCCTCGCGGCTCAACCGCGTAGCAGGCAACCCCCTTGGCCGACAGAAACCGCGCGGTTCCCGCCAACGTTCCGCCGGAGCCGACGAAATCGGCAAAAACCTGAATCGTGCCACCAGATTGATCCCAGAACTCTGGTCCCGTCCCGGTCTCATGCGCCGCAGGATTGCCCGGATGCCCGAACTGGTCGGCGCGAAAGGCCCCCCGCTCTGCCGTAACGCGCTGCGCCGCTGCCTCAACCAGTGCCAGATCGGCTCCGGACACCTGCCCCGGCGTGCCACCCGGAACCTGATCCACCAAAACCACCTCTGCGCCCAACGCCGCCATCATGCGCGCCCGTTCGACCGAATTGCCCCGGCTCATCACCGCGATAAACGGATGTTCTAGGACGCCGCAGACAATGGCCAGACCGGTTCCCATGTTGCCCGAGGTCAGCTCGACCACCGGCTGTCTGGGCTGCAAACTACCGTCGGCACGCGCCGCCTCAATGATCGCCTTGGCCGCGCGGTCCTTTTTCGAGAACCCCGGCAGCAGAAAGTCCAGCTTGGCAAGGATGCGCCCCTGAACACCCAGAGCCGCACAGGCGCGGGTCAGTTCGACCAGAGGCGTATTCCCGATGGCATCAATGGCAGAAGGCAATATCATGGCGCGAGGCTGCTTCGACAGCCCCGCACTGTCAAGCGGCGCTCAGCCGATGACCTCACCGACCAGCATTTGCGGCGTGGTGTTGGTGAACTTCGGGATGTCGTCCAGCAGCGGCGCTGCCTTGCCCATCGCCTCTTTCATCGCATCGCCGTCTTTGAACACCAGCGTAGCGATAGCATGAAACCCCGGCGGCGTGTCCGGCCCACCGGCCAGCCCCTTGATCACCAGCGAGGTGTGCAGATGCGGACCCCAAATCTCATTTACCATCTTGAGATGTGTATTGACGTAATAGTCATGATCGAAATGCGTGCCATCCGTCGCCGGATACAGCACCTGAACACTTGCAGACATCACACTTCCTCCCTGTTTCTCTTCCGTTTTACCACAAGAGGCGTGCCGATACGTCTCAATTTGCAAACCCCCTCAAAGGGCTGACAAACCCGGCTGCGGGGCGCATGATCGTGCAAAACATGGAGGAAAAACATGAGCGACGATATCGTCATTCTAAGCGGCGCGCGGACGGCCATTGGCACCTTTGGCGGCAGCCTTGCAAGCACCCCGCCGATAGATTTGGGCACCGCCGCGGCCAAGGCCGCGCTGGAGCGTGCCGGGGTTGAGGGCGGCCAGATTGGCCATGTGGTCTTTGGCCATGTCATCAACACCGAACCCCGCGACATGTACCTCAGCCGCGTCGCCGCGATGCAGGCGGGCGTGCCAGACAGCGTGCCCGCAATGAACGTCAACCGTCTGTGCGGATCCGGTGCGCAGGCGATTGTCTCTGCCGTGCAGTCGCTGATGCTGGGCGATGCAGATTTCGCGCTGGCGGGCGGGGCAGAGGCAATGTCGCGCTCTCCATTTGCGATCACCGATCAGCGCTGGGGCGCCAAGATGGGGGATATCAAGACGCTGGACATGATGCTGGGCGCGCTGAACTGTCCGTTTGGCACCGGCCACATGGGGGTCACTGCCGAAAACGTGTCGTCCGAACATGACGTCAGCCGCGCTGACCAAGACGCCTTTGCGCTGGAAAGCCAGAACCGCGCCGCGCGCGCCATCGAAGAAGGCCGCTTTGCCGAGCAGATCGTGCCAGTTCAGGTGCGTCGCAAGCGTGAGATGGTTGATTTCGTCGTCGATGAGCACCCCAAGCCGACGACAGCCGAGGTTCTGGCCGGTCTGCGCACCGTGTTCAAAAAGGACGGCACCGTCACGGCGGGCAATGCCAGCGGTATCAACGACGGTGCGGCGGCGCTGGTACTGGCGCGGGCCAGTGCGGCAGAGGCCGCCGGTCTGAAACCCCGAGCACGCGTGCTGGGCTATGCACATGCCGGTGTCCGGCCCGAGGTCATGGGCATCGGCCCAATCCCGGCGGTGCAGAACCTGCTGGCCCGCACCGGTTTGTCGGTGGACGACTTCGACGTGATCGAATCAAACGAGGCATTTGCCGCGCAGGCACTGGCGGTGAACAAGGGTCTGGGGCTGGACCCGGCCAAGGTGAACCCCAACGGCGGGGCCATCGCACTGGGCCACCCGGTCGGCGCGACCGGGGCGATCATAACCGTCAAGGCAATGTATGAATTGGAGCGTATCGGCGGCTCCAAGGCGCTGATCACCATGTGCATCGGCGGCGGTCAGGGCATCGCCCTGGCGATCGAGCGTATCTGACGCATGCCCCCTGGCCCGCTGCGCGTGCGGCGGGCCGAATGGCGGGCCAAACCCCGCCCTACGCCACCTCATGCGCCAGCGCGCATTGCTTCCACAACACGGTCAGCGCCTCGACAAGGTGATCGATGTCCGCGTCTGTGTGCAATGGCCCGGGCGTAAAGCGCAGCCGCTCTGTCCCCTTCGGCACCGTCGGATAGTTGATCGGCTGTACATAGATCCCCCAGTCGCGCATCAGAATATCCGCCAGCATTCGGCATTTCACCGGATCCTTGATCATCACCGGGATGATATGGCTTGGGTTGTCCAGATGCGGGATGCCGCGCCGATCCAGTGCGGCGCGCAGACGGGCAACCTGTCGGCGTTGCTGCTGGCGCTCGCTGTCCGAGGATTTCAGATAGGCGACAGAGGTCCGCGCCGCCGCCGCGACCGCGGGCGGCAAGGCGGTGGTAAAGATAAAACCGCTGGCAAAGCTGCGGATGAAATCGCACAGCGCGTGACTGCCGGTGACATAGCCGCCCATGCAGCCATAGGCCTTGCCCAGCGTGCCCTCGATCAGCGTAATCCGGTCCGCCAGCCCCTCACATTCCGAAATGCCGCCACCGCGTGGGCCGTACAGCCCAACGGCGTGGACCTCATCCAGATAGGTCATCGCGCCGTGTTTTTCTGCCACCTCGACGATCTCTGCCATCGGGCAGATGTCGCCATCCATCGAGTAGACCGATTCAAACGCCACGATCTTGGGCGCATTGGCGGGCAGGGCCGCCAGCTTGCGATCCAGATCCTCGGGGTCGTTGTGGCGCCAGATCACCTTTTGCGCACGCGAATGGCGAATGCCCTCAATCATGCTGGCGTGGTTGGATTCGTCCGACAGGATCACCGCGTCCGGCAAACGCGCCCCCAGCGTCGACAGCGCCGCCCAGTTCGAAACATAGCCAGAAGTGAACAGCAGCGCCGCCTCCTTGCGGTGAAGGTCGGCCAATTCGCGCTCCAGCGCCACATGGTGGCTGTTGGTGCCTGAGATGTTGCGCGTCCCGCCCGCCCCGGTGCCGCATTGGTCGATCACGTCTTTCATCCGGTCGCGGACCAATGGGTGCTGACCCATCCCAAGATAGTCGTTTGAACACCAGACCGTGACCCGGTCCGGGGCATCGGGATCAAGGCTGCGTGCACTTGGAAAATCGCCGCAATCGCGTTCAAGTTCCGCAAAGACACGGTAGTTTCCGTCGGACTTCAGCGCGTCCAGTTGCGTGGTGAACAGGGCGTCGAAATCCATGTCTCTTCTCCGGTATCGAAATCAAATCAAGGTCAATCCATGGTGCTGAGGCTAAAGGGGACCGGCCGCGCGACACAGTCGGGTTTTCCTCCACTGCGCTTTCGACGTGCAAAGCCCCCATGCAAAACCCTATATATCCCGGACCCCGATACGCCCCGAAGGCCAGAGACTACGATGACGATCATGATCCCCGCTTGGGTGGACGGCACCCTGCAACCTGTCGACAAACTGGACGCGCATGAACGCGGCCTGCGGCACAAGGCCGTGTCGGTGTTTGTGATGCGCGGGGATGAGGTTCTGATTCAGCGACGCGCGCTGGGCAAGTATCACACTCCCGGTCTGTGGGCGAACACCTGCTGCACGCATCCCTTCTGGGACGAAGCCGCCGACACCTGTGCGCTGCGGCGTCTGGACGACGAATTGGGGATCACCGGCGTCACGTCCCGCCACATGGGTCAGGTCGAGTACCGCGCCGATGTGGGTGGCGGCATGATCGAGCATGAGGTGGTCGAGATCTTTCGCGCCGAGGCAACGCCGCAGATGACGCTGGCCCCCAACCCGAACGAAGTCATGGACACACGATGGGTCGGCCGGCCTCAACTGATGCAAGAGGTCGCTGAAACCCCCGAGCGGTTCACGCCCTGGATGCGCATCTATCTAGATCAACACAGCGATCTGGTCTTTGGCGCGGCGGGCACGCCCTAAGTTCTTCTGACGGGTGCCAAGGGTCAGTTCCCGTTGGCCGAAAAATGCTGGTAATCCTTCATCGAGGTCCAGTCGCCGCCCCAGCCCCAGCCGCGTGATTTGAAGGCCGTCACCACCGCGTCGCCTGCCACGATAACGCCACCTGTTCCGGCCCGACGCTCTGCTGCCTCGTCAAAATCAACACCAGCAGAGGGTGAGGTACGCCCGCCGTTAACATAGGGGTTCTGCACCGGGTTGATATCGATGGCCCGCCCCAGCGCGTGTTGTGACAACCGCGAAGTGCCCGCCACCACCCGACAATTGAACGCGCTGGTGTTGTTCGCCGCCATGGAAAACCCGTCCTCGCCGCGAAAATGATGCACCAGCTTCATGCTCTGGATCGGATAGCCCGCTGCGTGAATATCGGCGAAAATATCCAGCATGTCCTTTGCCACATCCTTCGCGACGATCAGTTGGCCCTGAACCGTGCGCCCCTTGAAGTCGACATGGGGCACCGTCAGCAATCGCAGATCTGCGCGCGCGGGACAGGGCAAGCCGCTGTGCCAGCTGACCCCCTGCATTGCCGCCCATGTGTCATCCGGGATCGGCTGGGCGCTGCCACGTTGTTGCGCCAGCGCCATCGACCCGACTGACAGAATACCCAGACAAACGACGCTTAGATATTTCCACATGATCCTGCTCCCGCAACTCGACCTCCGGGGCAGAAAACCCCGGAGCGCCCCAGATCGCAAGTGCGGCATTCCTGACGTCAGTCGGTTAGGAAATGGCGGCTGACATAGCCCGTGACGCCGGATGAACTGATAACCTGATACCACAGCATGTTTTCCGCGATGCATCCTTCGGCGCTGTCCTTCAGCCCCACGTCCGACGGGCTGCTCGACAGGCCGTCACAGATGCTGACGCAGGTTGGACCGCGCGGCGCGCCGCGCACGGGCAACAGCGCTCCGATATCCGGCACTTGCACCTGTTCCGCCAGCCGCAACTGACCAACAATCGGCGCGCGCAGCCCGGGTGCTGCGCGCAGGTTCACGAACTCGTTGACGTTGATCACCTGAGCGTTGGCCTGCGTCAGACGACATGATGTCAGCCCGCCCGTCGCTCCACCGCCGAACGTACCGCGCGCGGCCTGAAAAAAGCCGCTGGACCGCAGATCGTCACCCGGTCGGGGGACCGGCAAGGTGTCGATGCTCTGTTCTGACGGGTACAGCATGTAGGCATAGACCGTGCCGGACACATCCTGATCGGTCGCCCCGCCAGTGTATTGCGCGACACCGACATAATCGACCGTGCTGTAGTCGTTGAAACCACCGCTGGCAAAAATCCCGATCTCGCACTGGGCAGAGCCTTCATACCGGAACTCGCGTGAGCTTGCCCCCCGCAGCGTCTCATCGGTCAGTTCTTCAAAACTGAACTCCAGCATAAAGGGGCTGCCGTATTCCGACGGCGAATAATCAAGCAGCCCGGAGTCGACGTGCCAGCATGCATAGCTCAGGGCCTCGCTAACCCCGCCCGAGGGCAACGCGACCGGGACCACGCCAATTTGCCATCGGGCTGCTTGCCCAACTGTTTCGACATAGGTCATTTCGAACGGCGGGGTGCCCAGTAAATCTAGAAACAGGGAATCCGGAATCGCCGTCAGACTCTCGGCCCGGTGGCGCAAAATACCCGCCATGCTGTCCAGCGCGATGGCATAGGCCTTGTCCACTTCCTCTCGGGAATAAGACCGCTCTCCCAGCAGCAACGAGGGCGCATGAAACCCGATCCGCGCGCGCGGGTGCATCACGCGGTCGACAGAGAACGCGCCGCCTGCCTCCGGGTTGTTGAAACGGCCCGCCAGGAACACGATAGAACACGCGCTTTCGCAGGACGCGCCGTCAGGAACCGCTGTGCCAAAGTTCCATTCTGCGATCAAATCGGCCATCGCCAACCCTTCGAGCAACGACCCGCCCGGCGAGTTCAGACAAATGCGCCGCCCGATCGGCGAATATTCGGTGGGATAGCCGATTTCTTCAAAGACGGCGCGCAGGGCATCCGCATCGCCCTTTCCGATCTGGCCGTCAATGGCAATGCGGCAGCCCATCTCCTGCGATCCGCCAAGGGTGATCGTAGCAGCCCCGGACTGGCCGGGCATGAGGAATAGGGCGCATGTCAACGCCACAAGGACGGTTCTAAAAATCATATGCATATCGGATCTCGTGCTGGGAAATATCCAGCCAAACCTAACATGCGACCGGCCCTTCACGAAGACGGGAATGCGGCGCCTGTTACATCATCAACCGGACCAGGCGGAAAGAGGACCCGAGTCACGCCCGGGACATACGCCTCAATCGCCCAGAAATTTGCGGCTGACATAGCCAGCCGTACCTGAACCGTCGCGGATTTCGTACCAGAACACATTCCCCGCGATGCAGCGATCAACCCGCGCGCGCAAATCAGCATTAGAGCTGTCCACCGCCAGATCGTTGCAGGCCGTCAGACAGGACCGCGCCTGCTCCCCGGTTCCGGGCGTGCGCAGATCCTGCGTTGCGATCACACGCACCTTCTCACCCAAAGGCACCTTGCGCAGCAATTCTGCCTCAAACCCGGGACCATCCCGCAGATTGACATAGTCATTCACGTTGACGATCCGCGCCTCGGGCGACAGCAACCAGCAGGACTTGATCTCGACCTCAGACAATTCTTCGCGCGCCGCTGCCTGAATGGCAGCGAAAAAGATCTGCTCTCCGGTCTCTTCCACACCGCGCGCCACCGGCAGGGCCGACAACGGCAGACGAGGATCGTGGAACATATAGGGATAAACGTCGCGGTGGCTGTCCTCGTTGGCCCCCCCCCCTTCGAACGTGACATAGCCGATCCGGTCCAGCGGATCCCCATCGGCGCGCAACGTCATATCGCAATTCGCCACGTCCTCGGCCCGAAACCCCCCGCGCGAAGTTACCTGCGCGTGGTCCGCGCCAAGATTGGCATAGGTAAACGGCAGGTTGGCGGAACCATACAGATAGCTGTCCGACGGGCGCTGATCCAGCATGCCGCCATCAGCGTTCAGACAGGCATGGCGCAGCGCAGCGCCAATATCTTCTGCTGTCAGCGCCACGGGGGCAACCTCGATCTGCCAGCGCGCGGCCTGTTCCACCGTCTCGACATAGGTCATGTCGGTGGCAGGCGTGTTGAGGATGGTCAGAAACAACGAGTCCGGAATTTCCGCCGCGTGATCGGACCGCAGACGCAGAATTTCACCCATACTGCCAAGCGCCGCGGAATAGGCGCGATTGATCTCATCCCGTCCATAAGCGCGGTCCTCGATCACCAAAGGGGGCGCGTGAAAACCCAAAGTCCCGCGCGGATGCAACACCCTGTCGGGGATGAAATCGCCATCCGCCTCCGGATGGGCAAACCGCCCCCCTAAAAAGACCAGCGCACAGGCCCCTTCGCAGGTCGCGGCCTCCGGCACGGCGGTCCCCATGAAACGCTCTGCGATCAGATCGCCCATGCGCACCGCCTCGACCAATGATCCTCCCGTACTGTTCAGGCAAACGCGCTGCCCAGCAGGGCTGGTGCCCTCTGGGAACGGCAAATCGCGCAGCGCCTCGTCCAGACGGTCTGCATCGCCCGTGGCGATGGGGCCGTCTATCCGCAACTGGCACCCCATACTTTGACCGTCAGACAGCATGATCTCCGCCGCGTGACCAGCACCTGCCACACCACCAAGAACGGCGGCCAGCGCCAGCCGCCAAAGCCCTTGAACCATGTCTCTCTCCGTCTACTCGAACCTCGGCAGCGATTCTAACATGGCAAGGTGGTTTTGTGGGCGGGGAATTGCCGCCCCGATTCAACCAGCAACGGATTGCCGAATCGCCTGGCCAGAATCGCCGGGCCCCGTGCGTTTCTTCTGTCCAAAAATATCCCGGGGGGGGCGACCAAAGGGAGACGGGGGCAGAGCCCCCTACCGCAGTTCGATTGACACCCGCCCCGAGGCCCCTTGCGCATCAATCACCGAAAGTGTCGTGAAACCGGGGCCAAGGACCGGGGCCAGAAACTCGGGTCTGCGCAACCCAGTGGCCAGTACTGCCCCATCCGCCAACAAGGTGTAAGGTGGAAGACCGCCGCGCAGTTTGACCGGCACTCCGCCCCCTGTTGCCGCCAGCAGCGCCCCGTCGGGCGGAAAGGTCAGTTGCAGTGTCGGCACTGGTTCGCGCGGGCCAAACCGTTGCAACGGCTCAGGCAGTTGCGCGCGGCTGACCAGCAGGGTTTCGGGCGGTGGCGGGGCCAGCGGCTCTAGGCGCGCCTCCGCCCGGCCCAAAACCTCGAACAACAAGGGGGAGGCCAGCGCCCCACCAAAGGCCCCCGGAACCGGCGTGCCATCGGGCCGACCGATCCAGACCCCGGCCACATGCCGCCCGGTCCAGCCTAGCGCCCAAGCGTCGCGATGCCCGTAAGAGGTGCCCGTCTTGTAGGCCACACGCCCCGGCGGTCCGGCAGAGGCGGGCGGCGCGACGTCCGCCAGAATATTACCCACCTGCCAGGCACTGGCCGGGCTGAGAATACGGCGTGCAACATCCTCACCGCCGTCCTGATCGGCGCGCCACCGCAGCGGCAGCGCCTCACCTCCGCGCGCCAGCGCCGCGTATAGCTGCACCATCTCTTCCAGCGTCACACCGACCCCGCCCAGCGCAAGCGCCAGTCCGGGCGCGCCACCCTGCAACCCCGGTTCGATGCCGGCACGTTCCAGCGCGGCCATCAAATGCGCCGGACCCAACGCCTCTGTCAGGCGGATCACCGGGATATTCAACGACAGTTGTAGCGCCCGCCGCACCGGCAGCTCACCGCGATAAGCACCGTCAAAGTTCTGCGGCGCGTATGTTCCGAACTGCACTGGTGTATCCAGGATCAGCGTTTCGGGATGCGCCAGCCCCCGGTCAAAGGCCAATCCATATACCAGTGGCTTCAGCGTCGACCCCGGAGAGCGCTGCGCCTGCGTCATGTCGACAAAGCCTTGCCCGATCATGTCGGTGTAATCCTTGGACCCGACAGAGGCGAGGATTTCGCCGCTTTTGTGATCGGCCAGGACCAGCGCGACAGACAGGTGTTCATCACGGCCGGACATATAGCGCCGCGCCAGATCTTCCAGGCTTTCCTGCAACGTACGGTCCAGCGTCAGGTCATGCCGTCCGGGGCCCAGCGCGATGGCACGGTCCGCCATATGCGGGGCAAGCTGCGGCATCTGTTTGCGGCCCAGTGGCGCGGGGTCCAGCCGGTCGGATTGCGCGGCCGCCATCGGAATGACACCGGCATTCGCCATCCGCATCAACACGCGGTTGCGGGCAACGCGGGCGGCGTCAGGGTACCGATCCGGGCGACGGCTTTCCGGGGCTTGGGGCAGGGCCACCAGCAGCGCCGCCTCGGCAGGCGTCAGGCGGGTCGGTTCCTTTCCCAACCAGATCAGAGACGCAGCCCGCAGTCCTTCGACGTTGCCGCCATAGGGCGCCAGCCGAAGGTACAGCGCCATAATCTCGTCTTTGGTCAACTGCCGTTCCAGCGCCAGCGCCAGCCGCATCTGGCGCAACTTGCCGCTCCATTGGCCAGTGGTGCCATCCTCCAGCAGGCGCGCCACCTGCATGGTCAGGGTCGAGGCCCCTGAAACGACATGGCCGTTGCGCAGCGCCTGCCCGGCGGCGCGGGCCGTGGCAAGCAAGTCGACGCCTCTGTGGCTATGAAAACGCTTATCCTCGTAAGCGAACAGCATCTTGAAAAACAGCGGATCGACCTGATCCGAAGATACGTTCATCCGCCACAGCCCATCGTCGATGGTATAGGCCCGCAGCAGCGCGCCGTTGCGGTCGCGCACCTCGGGAGAGGTCGAGTGGACCAGCACCGGCAGCGTTGTGTCGTCTATGAACGCATCAAACCGGTCGCGCGCAAAGGCGGTCACCCAAAGAGCAACCACCAGAACGAGCAGCCGTTTCACTCACTTGTCTCCCACAGACCGGGATAGGTGGTCACAAAGCCGTGCCGGTCCACCGCCAGCTGTGTCTCAAACGCGGTTTCCTCGGCCGAATAGCGCACCATCCCGCCGCGTTCCCGCATATAGCTTTGCGTCAGCGGCGACACCAAGGGACCGGGAAACCGGACCCAAGCTGCAGTTGTGTCCAACCTCCCGACCTCTGGCACGCGGTTAAGTGGCATGAGGTTGGTGGCAGGGGTAAAGGCAAGGTCCACATCTTCGGCCCCTCTCAGGTCAGGGCGTGGCGCGTCATTCACGGTCCAGCCATCCCGCCCGCGCACCAATCGCACGGCGACTGGGTCGCCGCCGTGTTCGCCGGTGACATCGGCGCTGGTGGTGCACCAGTCCGCATCCACACGGATCACATAGTCCAGCGCGGCCCATCCATTGCCATCGCGGAACCGCGCATGGCCCACCAGCATCCACCCCTGATCGAGACGGGCAAGACGGCACTTGTCCTCACCATCCCGGTCAAGCGCGCGCCATTGAGTTGTCGCAATCGTCTCACCGCTCATGGCAGGATCGTCACCCGGTCAGAGGCGGTCGTAGCACGATACTCTGGCCGGTACATGTCCTCGACCAATGCCGCCGGGTGATGAAAAGTGCCGGGCGACACCGCGCGCAGAACATAGGCCAGTTGCAATGGTTTTTCGTTTCTCTGTGTTACAGCTGCCATAAAGTGATCCGTGCGGAACTCTGCATGTTCCGCGTCGGCCAGCTTCAGCCAATCCAGCGCACGAATGTCGCCAGAGCGCAGCAGGCTGGGATTGTCGATCTCGAACCCCGCAGGCAAGGCATCGTCAAGGATCAGACGCGCGCCGGTCTTTTCAGCCGGTTTGATCGTCAACACCGCCACCATACGGTCACCTGCACGAATCTCGGTGATCGGCTCACCGTCGAGGGTGAAATATTCGCGTGTCAGCGCATAGCCATATCCCCCCGCCTCTGTCGCGCCCAGTGGCTTGCCCAGCGTGGTCAGAGTGACGTCGGTGGGTGTGTCAGAGGTATTGGTCAGTGTCACCGGTTCTAGCCCTTCGGCCTCTATCCGACGGACAAAGGGGCCTTTCAGCGCCTCGCCATTCAGCGCAAGGCCCGAAACGGTCGGGTCTTGCACCATGGCGTGTGCGGCCAGCAGGGACCACGCCTGTTCCTGCGTCGACAGCGGGCGGTTGACGGCAGAGATGCGGCGCACAACCGCGTCGCGGTCAAACCTGTCTGACCGCGCCTCAACCGCCAACGCCAGCAGCCCCGCCGCGTCGCGAAGCGTGCTGCCATAGTCGTCGCGGAAGCCCTGTTTCGTCGAGACCGGTGTGGCCGACAGACGCGCCGCGGCACGGCCGAACATGGCGTCCGCGCGCGGCTGGTCACCGTAGCTGGCCAAAGCGGCGGCAAGCTGGGCCTGCGCCAAAGGCGTGGCAAAATCATCGGCCTTTTCGTCGGCGTAGTAACGCAGGTCGCCCATGGCGGCCTCACCCTCACGCGCCAGTACCATCAGCGCATAGGCGATGTCCTGCCCGCCGTTGTCAAAGTTGGGCGCATAGGCGATCCGGTTCCGGAGGTTATCCAGCGCGTTTTGCCATGCAATGTCTGGCACCTCATATCCCGCACCCTTGGCGCGGCTGAGGAAGTCGGTGACATAGGCATCCAGCCAGAAATCGCCTGACCACGCCCCCCAGAGGCCAAAGGCCCCGTTGTTGGCTTGGCGCGTCAGCACTTGGGCAATCGACTGTTCGATGCGCAAGTCGATACGGTCCTTGTCGCCAAGGCCCAAAGGCTCGGCAATCGCCGACATGTAGAGCAGCGGCAGCGCCTTTGACGTTACCTGTTCAGTACATCCGTAAGGGTAGCGATCCAGTGAGGCTAGCAGCCCCGGCACATCGAACCGAGCCAGCGGACCGGCGGACATCATGGCAGAGGCGCTGTCGACCCGCAGATCGGCAAAGACATCCGCGTCGAGGGTAAAGGTCTGACCTGCAGCCAGTTGGAACCGGCGGGTCGTACCCACGTCGGGGTCGTTTGATCGTACCCCAAGTGTCAATTCCTTGGTCAGTCGCAAACCGTCCGGTGTGGTCACCGCGATCTCGATCTTGTGGTCGCCGATGCCGTCAGCGGTCAACGGCAATTCCAGTGCAAGCTTTTCGCCATCCCCCAGCGTCACGGCGGCGGGCAGCGCGCCGGTGTCCAGCGTCACACCATTCGCGGTGATCGCCAGCGGCATCTCACCCGCAGGCCCCTTGGCATGGGTCAGTTCCAGCAGCAGGCGGCTTTCATCCCCCGGTGACAGGAAACGCGGCAGCGAGGCCGAGATCACCACCGGGTCACGCACCAGCACATCAGTCTCTGCCGCGCCAACGCCCGAGGGCGACCAAGCAACCGCCATCAGCCGGACGGTGCCATTGTAGTCGGGAATGTCAAAGCTGACCTCGACAGAACCATCCTCCGCTACGGGCAAGAGACCCGAGAAGAAGGCAACAGTCGCCTCTGTCGGCGGCGGGCTTTGCAGGCGCATGCCTGCCACGCCGTCACCGCCCGACCGGACCGCTCCCATCGCGCCGTTCATGCCGTCGATCAGACGGCCATAGATATCGCGGATCTCGACCCCCAGACGACGCTGACCAAAGTAGTGGCCCGCAGGGTCCGGTGTCGCAAACGCAGTCAGGTTCAAGATCCCCAGATCCACAGCCGCGACAGTGACATAGGCGGTGTCGCCGGGGGTTACGTTGTCGACTGTCACCTTGGCAGTCAGCGGCCCGCGCGGCGCACTTTCCGCCGGCGCATCAAAGCCGACGTTGAGATGCGCGTCACCGGGATCGACAGCGGCATGGGTCAGGCCCAGCGCGCGAGCCGGATTCTGTCCAGCGGTCACATCCATCGGGCGGATCACCTGCGCGGTCACATAAACGCCCGCACCCCAATCCTGCGTCACCGGCAGGGTCAGCGTATTCTCACCCTCTGTCACCTCAACCGCCTGCATGGAAATCACGCGGTCGGCCAAGACCGTGATCAGCGCCTTACCCGCGTAACGCGGAACCATGCGCAGGGTTGCGGTCTCTCCTTCGGTGTAGGCCGGTTTGTCCAGCGACAGTTCTAGCATGTCTGGCGCGTCGGCGGCATCCGCAGGGGCGTACCAACCGGCGGAGAAACTCATCGAGGCGGCCAGATAGGCGCCGTCCTTGCGTTCGACGACAACCTCAAACTGGCCCCAGTCGACCTCGGCGGCAATCTGCAACGGGTCATCGCCCAGCGTTCCTTCGCCACGGGCCACCGTTTCGCGGGACGTCACCGGCTCCCAGTACCAGTTGCCGTAGTCCTGATACCACTGATAGCGGGTGCGGACACGGTTGACCTGCCAGCTGACATCCATCTCCTCCGCACGCAGATCGGGACCTACGGCCATCACACTGAACCGCGCCTCTGCACCCTCGGCAAATTCTTCAGCAGCGGGTTTGATTCCAATCATCGGCGTCGGCGGCGCAACCGAGCGAGCAATAGACCGTTCAACCGGACGGCCAGACGCCTCGGACAGGCGCAGCACGGCGGTGGCGACCATCGGGCGGCCCTGCGGGTCGATGTCGGGCATCGGCAGGACCAGCTGCGCAGCACCTGTGGCGTCGGTGGTCAAATCTGCATCGAAACTTTCGATCCGGGTAACGGAATCGTCGTCGTGGCGGCCGAAACGGTAGCCGGGGAAGCTGTCCAGTCGGGTCTGAGTGGACAGTCGCAGTTCACCCTCGATGTCCAGATCCGCGCCGGGCGCACCGAACAGGTACCGTGCGTCGACACCCAGCAGGGGCGGCGAAAGCGGGTTGATCGGGCCATCCGGGAGGTTGAGGTCGAAATCAATGCGTTCGGGTACGAAATCTTCGACCAGCAGTGTGTCCGAGGTCAGCGCCTCTCCGTTGGGGTCGGCATAGACCGCCAGACGCCATGTGCCGCGCGGCACCGTCGGACCCAGCGGCAGGGTATAGACGTGCCCGCCCGCTTCCCCGCCGTCGGAAATGTGGCGTGAGTATTCCACGCCGTCAGGACGCGTCAGAACAGCGGTCAGCGGCACGTCACCTACCGCATCGGCCTGCGCATCGCGCAATAAGGCGGTGACGTTGATTACCTCGCCCGCACGATAAACACCGCGATCAAAGGCCAGAAAGGCATCCAGCGGACCGGCAGGCGCGCGTCCCGCAACGCCCCGGTCGCTGAGATCAAAGGCCGGGTCGGTCAGCGAGAGAAAGGCAATATCCGTATCGCCCCGCTTGGCCATGACCAGCGCGGGCGCGCTGCCGTCCGAACCTCGCAGCAGGCCCGGCGCGAAACGCGCCACACCGGCCGCGTCGGTGGTCACAGTCTCCAACACGCGGTTGGCCCCTGCCAGCAGCGACACCTCTAGCCCGTCCATCGGCGCGGCGCTGCCAAGATCGCGGGCAAAAACTGTCAGCCCGTCGGTGCCCTGAAGGGTTGTCAAACCGATGTCGGACAGGATGAACCACTGTGTCGAGCGCCTGTCACTGCCCTGTTTCGGGTCGGGAACGGCAGCAGTCAGCGCATAGATGCCTGCGGGTAGGTCGCCCAGCACATCGCCCATGGGAAGGCGGGTCATCATGTCAGCGTTCAGACGGTTCTCAACCACTCCTGTACCGCGCCAAATTTCCTCTGCCAGATCGCGGGCGAAATAATCCTCATCGTAGCGGCCGAGCGGGCGGCCAAAATAGTCGTCCTGAATCGCGCGGACCAGATTGCGGTCGGACACGCGGCGCAACACCAGATCGACCTCATCCAGATTGACCGTTTCGATCGGCAGACCCGCATCGGCAGTGCGCGGCAGCACATAGGCGCGACCCGGAAAGCTGAGCGTCGGGGCGCGGTCGCTGACGTAGGCGGTGATCGGCACATCGCGGACCAGCGACTCACCCGATTGGGAGGGCAGACCCGACCGAAAGGTGATCGTGTAGCGCGACCCGTGTTCGACCCCGGTTACGCAGATGCGCTGATCGTCCTGCACAACCGCAAGGCGCGGATCGGGCAGCTTGACGTATGGGGTGTAATCCTGCCCCGCACGAACCAGTGGCTCTGTGAAACTGGCACAAATTCTCGGCGTGGCGGTGTCTGCCTCGACCAGGTGATCGTCGACCCTAAAGCCGTATTTGCCAATGGCATCGTCCAACATGTCCGTCACAAACGGGCGGTCATCCAGCGTTTCAGCCAGTCTGAGCGCGGGGATCATGTCCCGCCCGCGGTCTTCAGCCTCCAATGCGTAGGCCATGTCCACAAGCGCAGTAGTGCGTTGGCTATCGTCGGCTGCGCGCAGGTATCCGTTGACAGAAGCCAGCAGCGCACGACCAAAATACTTGCGCTTGTCGGCCCCCTGAACAGTCTCGGCATAATTGACCGACCACTGGCCATATTGCAGCCAGAGCGCCGGGTCGTCGTTCTGGGCCAGCGCCGCCCCCGTCCAATGAATGGCATCGCTCAAGTTGCCGTTGTCACGCGCCTCTTGCGCTGCATCCATCAGGGCCGTGACGGTCCACTGTCCTCCGCCGTGACGGACGGCCAGATCCACTGCCTCTTGACGAGCGCGACTGATGTCATTTTCACGCAGAAAATCAAGGTCACTGCGCCGGGTTTCGGCCAGGTCCAGCGCCTCGGCCGGGGTGATCACGACGCGGCCCGAAACGGCCCCTTCAAAGGCGGCGCGATCTGTTACCTCTGACTTGGGGAAACAGGCATTGGTGCGGGCATTGAACGTGAAGGCGATGCAGCCCGTCGCATCCAGACAAGCGCGCTGGCAGGCGTCCAGCGTGGTATCGAACAGGCTTTGCAGATCGTTCCCGACATAATCGACATCCCGGGTAATCACGAAACGCCGATCGGGCATCACCTCCTGCGCATGAGCCGAGGACAAGCCGACCACAACCGCGACGGCGGCCAAAACAATGCGACGCATAAAAAGCTCCTTTCAGAACAATGCTCCAATGGTGCCACGCGGACCAAAGCAAAACAAGGATTCGACAGGGTCAGGGAATCCTGACCCCGACCCATCCAACCTGACCCGGGATTAATAGGATTTTCACCTTGGCCACGCATGAATCAGGTGTGGCCTGCAAGGAGAGGAATGGCATGGACATGGCCGATCGCCTGGCCCAGGAACGACGGGCGCGACTGGCCGCGGAACGGCTATTGGACCAGAAACAGGCCGAATTGTTCGAGGCCAACCGCCAGCTTGGCAAACACGCTTTGCAATTGCGCAATGAGATTCAGGAGACCCGGACAGAGGTCAAGGTGGTCCGGGACGAAAACCAACGTGTCATGCACCAGTTGGGCGAGGCCACGCAAAAGATCGAGGTCGTCACCGATCAGTTGTGGAGCGCAATGGAAACCATGCGCGACGGCTTTGCCATGTACGATAAAACCATGCGCCTGGAACTGGCCAATCCTGCCTATCTGCAGGTCTTCGAAGGCGTCGAAAGCATCGCGCCCGGAACCCCTTATGAACATGTGCTAAGCGTTCTTGTCGAGGAGGGGATCGTCGATCTGCAAGGTGAACGCAACGCGGACTGGGTCCGCCGGATGCGCGGCCGCTGGGATATGGATCCGATCCCGAATGAAACTCTGCGCCTGTGGAACAACAGGTTCGTCAAGCTGAATGATCGGCGGCTGCCCGACGGCGGGGTCGTCAGTCTGGGCATCGACATAACCGGACTGATGCGGATGTGGTCCGCGGTCGAGGAAATGCCCGACGGTTTTGTCATGTACGACGCCGAAGATCGTCTGCTGATGTGCAACCAGCAATACAAGGATCTCTATGCCGCCAGCGCCCCAGCCATGCAGCGCGGCGCCAGCCTTGAGGACATCCTGCGCTATGGGCTGGCACGCGGACAATATTCAGAGGCCAAGGGCCGCGAAGAAGACTGGCTGGAGGGTCGCCTGTCCGCGCAGCGGGTCTCCGAGACGGAACATGAACAGCAGTTGGCAGACGGTCGCTGGCTCCGGGTTTACGAACGCCAGACGCGCGACGGCGGGCGCGTCGGGTTGCGGATGGACATTACCCAGATCAAGCAGGACCAGGAACGTCTGAAAGAGGCGATGACCCGCGCCGAGGCCGCAAACCGTGCGAAATCCGCTTTTCTCGCGAACATGAGCCACGAAATCCGGACCCCAATGAACGGCGTTGTCGGTATGGCCGATCTGCTTATGGATACCTCGCTGAATGAGGAACAACAGCTATACGCCGACACTATCCGCAGTTCCGGTGAGGCGCTGTTGGTGATCATCAACGACATCCTCGATTACTCCAAGATCGAGGCCGAAAAGTTGCAACTGCACCCAGAGCCCTTTGATCTTGAGCGCGCGATCCATGAGGTGGTCATGCTGTTGCAGCCCACCGCGCGGGACAAGGACATCGTGCTGCTCGTGGATTTCGACATGTTCCTGCCAACGCGCTTCATCGGGGACGCGGGCCGGATACGCCAGATCCTGACCAACCTGTTGGGCAACGCAGTGAAATTCACTGTGCAAGGCCATGTGCTGGTGCGGGTGGTCGGTGTACCAGATGGCGACGGCGATACAGCCCTCCACATCACGGTTGAGGACACTGGCATCGGCATCCCTCCTGACAAAGTTGACGATGTTTTTGGCGAATTCAATCAGGTCGAGGATGAGCGTAACCGCAAGTTCGAAGGTACCGGGCTGGGCCTTGCCATCACCCGCCGCCTTGTCGAACTGATGGGAGGAGAGGTCTGGGCCGAATCCGATCTGGGCAAAGGCAGCTGTTTCGGTCTGCGCATCCTTTTACCGACAGAGGAACCAGCGGTGTTCGAAACCGCCAGTCTGCCAGAGCACCTCAAACGCGTGCTTGTCGTAGATGACCACAACACCAACCGGGCCATCCTGTCAAAACAGTTGGAAATCATTGGCCTCCAGACAGAATTCTGCAAAACCGGTTCAGAAGCGATAGACCGAATGGCAATGCGGCCCGATCTGCTGTTGATTGAACAGGACCTTCCCGACATGAGCGGACAGGAACTTGCCGCACAGCTGTGCCGCGGCGAGCGGCGTGTTCCGATTATCCTACTGGCCAACAATCCCGCCCGGATCGGAAATGTGGACGACACAGACGTGACGGCGGTCCTTCAGAAACCCGTGCCCCGCAGAATGCTGTTCTCGACGCTTGAAAAGATCGGACCGGCCGAATACCCGCTTCTGCCTGCGTTTCCGGAGCCGCGTTTGGATGAGGCCCCCGCACGTCCCACCCCGCCCGAAATGCCCGCCACGGCCCCCAAACATGCACTGCCGCTGGACGTGATTGTGGCCGAGGACAACAAGACCAATCAATTGGTCTTTCGCAAGATGGCCAAAAACTTCAACGTGACCTTACGGTTTGCAAACAACGGGATAGAGGCGGTCGAGGCATTCCGAGACAGGCGCCCTGACATGATCTTTATGGATATTTCCATGCCGCAGATGGATGGCAAACAGGCCACCCGAGAGATCCGCACGCTGGAAGGTGACGGCCAGCAGGTGCCGATCATCGCCGTGACCGCCCATGCCATGGCTGGCGACCGCGAAAGCATCCTTGAGGCCGGTTTGAATGACTACCTGACCAAGCCCCTGCGCAAGGCTGCTCTTGGAGAAAAAATCAAACTTTATTCCCCGCATCCTGCGGATCAGTCGGCCGACTAGGCGCAGATCATGCTGACAATACCTCTGCCTCTGCGGGGCGCAAAAAGGTTGGCCGATCCGGCTCGGACATATCGGGCTGGTAGCGATAGCCGCCTAGGTCAAAGTCGCGCAAACCTTCGGGGTCGGTCAGACGTTTTTGGATGACAAACCGCGCCATGGCCCCGCGCGCGCGCTTGGCGAAAAAGCTGACAATCTTGGGACCGCCCGGCTTGTCCTCCATGAACTGCGGCGTGATCACCCGCAGCTTCAACGCCTTGGCCTGAACAGCGCCGAAATATTCCTGGCTGGCGCAATTCACCAGAACGTCTGTCCCCATCGCCCCTGCCTGTGCGTTCAACGCTTTTGCGATCTGATCACCCCAGTAGTCATACAGATTAACGCCGCGCCGCGTTTTCAGACGGGACCCCATTTCAAGCCGGTAAGCCTGAAAGCCATCGCGCGGCCGCAACAGACCATACAGCCCGGACAAGATGCGTAAATGATCCTGCGCCCAGTCCATCTCCTCACACTCCAACGATCCGGCCTCAAGCCCGATATAAGTGTCCCCAGCAAAGGCTAGCGCGGCAGGGCGCAGATCTTCTGGCCCGGGCGCGTCGGTGAAGGCGCGGAAACGATCCCTGTTGAGGCGCGCGAGATCGTCCGACAGACCCATCAAACCCTTTAGGTCTTTCAGGGTCAGGTTGCGCGCTGTGCGCGCCAACCGCTGCGCATCGCTTTCGAACGCCGGCACTGTCATCTCGACCGCCCGCTCCTGCCAGTCCAGCCGCTTGGCCGGCGAAATCACAACTAGCATACCGCGCCCCCCTGTTGTTGTTTAGGTGCAGTTTGATCTAGACCGGCGGCAGGTCAACGTCCAGCAGGCGCAACCCTTTGCTCGGCAGGAACACTGTCCGGAAAAGGGAAGATCTTTGCCAGTTTCAAATTGCGTTTGTCTTGTCGGTGCGATCCGTTGGGAAGGGCAGCACTTTTTAGAAACGGATGCTCTTGGCAAAGCTAATTGCTCTTGCCTTCGTCATAAAGCGCCTTTGCGCGCCTTACTCGGACCCGTTTTGCAAGACAGTCCAGAACGCCGCGCCAAACCTGTCGGCGCGCTTGTCGCCCAGTAGAGCACCCAAGGCATCCTCACTCTGCGGCGGGCGATCGGCCAGTTTCGCCAGCATGGAGGCCGGACAGGACAGCGGCTTTTGCGTGCCGTCTTGCCCCCGCAGCAGTCCTGCCTGCGCCTCCATCAGTGCATCGTAGACGCCGCCTGCCCCCGTCGCGGCCAGTTTGCGCCGCCGCGGATGGACCTCTTCAGTTGCCCCGTTCAAGACCTCAAGAAACGCCGCGCCATACCGCTCCAGCTTTTTCGCGCCGATGCCATTGACCCGCATCATATCGTCCAACGAGGCCGGGCGCCGTTCAGCCATCTCGATCAAAGTCCGGTCGGGAAAGATCATGTAGGGCGGCACCTGTGCCTCGCGCGCCAGCGCCGTGCGCTTGGCCTTCAGGGCCGAAAACAGCGGTGCGTCCTCTTCCGGAACCAGTTCCCTGACCGCCGGACGCCGCTCTGTGGCCTTTGACACCACATCCTTGCGCAACGCAATCGTCTGCTCGCCCCGCAGGATCGGGCGGGCGCGATCCGTCATGACCAACGCCCCGTGCCGTTCCGCATCAGGACGCATCAGATCATGACCCATCATCTGCCGGAAGACCGCCTGCCACTGCCCCCGGCTGAGATCTTTGCCCACGCCGTAGGTAGGCAGGCTGTCATGACCGCGCTGCCGGATCTTGTCGGTATCCTTGCCCATCAGGATGTCGATCAAATGCCCCGCGCCAAAGCTTTCGTCCGTACGCAGCGCCGCCGACAATGCCTTGCGGACCGCCAGCGTGCCATCAAACAGCTCCGGCGGGCTGTCACACAAATCACAGTTGCCACAGGGCGCGGCCTCCTCGCCAAAATAGCCCAGCAGTACCTTGCGCCGACACCCCTGCGCCTCTGCCAAACCTAATAGCGCGTTCAACCGCCCGTGATCGGCGGCACGGCGTTCCGGTGGGGCCATCCCTTCATCAATCTGCGACCGACGCAGGCGAATGTCCTCTGGCCCATACAGGGTCAGCGTTTCCGCAGGCGCACCATCGCGCCCGCCGCGACCGATCTCCTGATAATAGGACTCAATCGACTTGGGTAGATCCGCGTGGGCGACCCAGCGGATGTCCGGTTTGTCCACACCCATGCCAAAGGCCACCGTCGCCACAACGATCAGCCCGTCCTCACGGGCAAAGCGTTCTTCGACATGGCGACGATCCCCCGCCTCCATTCCACCGTGGTAATGACAGGCCGAATGCCCCTCATCCCGCAGCGCCTTGGCGATCCCCTCGGTCTTGGCCCGGGTGCCACAATAGACGATGCCGGACTGCCCTTTGCGAGCAGCGGCAAAACTCAGGATCTGGGCGCGCGGCCCGTCCTTGGGTTGAAAGGCAAGGTGAATGTTCGGCCGGTCAAAACCGCGCAAAAATGTGGTCGGGGGCACGCCGTCAAACAGCCGCGAAGCAATCTCTTCGCGCGTTTCCACATCCGCCGTGGCGGTAAACGCCGCCAGCGGCACGTCCAGCGCCCGCCGCAATTCGCCAATGCGTAGATAGTCAGGACGAAAGTCATGACCCCACTGGCTGACGCAATGTGCCTCATCCACCGCAATCAGCGAAACGCCTGCCTGCGCCAGCATCCGCTGCGTGCCGCCATTGGCCAGCCGCTCCGGCGCCAGATACAGCAGCTTCAGCTCACCCGAATGCAGCATATCCCAGACTGCATCCGTCTCTTCGGGCGTATTGCCAGAGGTCAGTGCGCCTGCGGCCACCCCGGCCTCGCGCAGCCCCCGAACCTGGTCGCGCATCAGGGCGATCAGCGGTGAGATCACCACTGTCACCCCGGCGCGCATCAGCGCAGGTAGCTGGAAACACAACGACTTGCCGCCACCCGTGGGCATGATCGCCAGCACGTTCTGACCGCCTGCCACCGCATCGACGATCTCACCCTGACCGGGGCGAAAGGCATCAAACCCGAAAATGTCCTTGAGAATCGCCTCGGCGGTCCCGGCGTCGCGCGGCATGGGTGTCCCTGTCGAATTGTCTGGATCTGCTCGTGTCCAGACAATCACACACTACGATTCGGTGAATCAACCCCTCTGACCCACAATATGAGCCATCGAACCGCGCGCCGTCCCGGCATCTTCTGTCTTGAAATATCCCGGGGGTGAGGCCGAAGGCCGAGGGGGCAAGATGCCCCCTGCCCGGTCAATACCCGTAGAAAAAGCCCGCGTTGTTGCGCAGGATGATCTGCAGCGCATAGATGCCGACCAGCGTGATCAACGGCGCCAGATCCAGTCCGCCCATAGGCGGCAGGATGCTGCGGATACGCGAATAGACCGGCTCCAACAACCGGTTCAGCCCTTCCCAGATCGAGGCGACGATCGGCTGACGCAGGTTGAGGATCTGGAAATTGATCAGCCAGCTCATGATCACATGGGCGACGATCACAAAGACCGCAATGCTGAGGATCATGTTCAGGATCTGAAAGAGCGACTGCATCCGATGGGCCTTTGTTCCGTGTTTTTGACTGCCACAGACCTAAGCGCAGTCGCCCCCAAGGACAAGTGTGCCGCGAGGTCTTGATTGACGCGCCTGCCGCAGCGCAGCAACAAGGTCACAAAGGAGTCGTCTCATGTATCCCTTTCTGCGCCTCTTCTGGCAAAGCTATCTTGCCCGCCGCGCCCCGCGCATCGGTCTGTTTGACACCCAGGTCACCACCCATCTGTGCATGCCCTGGGATCTCGACATGTGGATGGAGCTGAACAACGGGCGGACATTGACGATCTATGATCTGGGCCGCATCCCTCTGGCCTACCGCATCGGATTGATAGACACGCTCAAACGCGAACGTTGGGGCCTGACAGTCGCGGGGTCTGTTGTGCGGTATCGCCGCCGCGTGCGCATGTTAGACAAGGTGCAGATCCACTCTCGTATACTGGGCTGGGACAAGCGGTTCATCTATATCGACCAATCAATGTGGAAGACTAACGGCGACTGTGCCAGCCAAGCTGTCTATAGGACCGCCCTGACCGACTCCAACGGCATTGTGCCAACGACACGGTCGGCTGCGGCTCTTGGAATGCCTGTCGAAAGCCCCCCGCTGCCGCAATTTGTGCTCAAATGGATCGAGACAGAAGACGCGCGCTCTTGGCCGCCTGAAACGCAGAACCCGCCCGATCTGGTGCACGCCCCACGAGCAGAAGACGCCGCCTAAGCGCACTCTGTAGCCCAGTGCAAAGGTTTCCCTTGCGCAAGCCCCCTTGCCACGCCATGCCGCGACAGGTTCTATCGCCGCAACGGGCAGGGGGCAGCCATGGCACTACCGACAAGAAGACAACGCATCTGGGGATGGATGTTCTTCGACTGGGCGCAACAGCCTTACGCCACACTTGGGCTGACCTTCATCTTTGGCCCCTATTTCGCCGCCGTCGCCGCCGAGTACTTTCTGGCACAGGGTGCCGGAAGTGACGCCGCAAAGGCCGGCGCGCAAAGCCTGTGGTCGTCTGCCCAGACAATCGCCGGGCTGGCCATCGCCTTTTCCGCACCGCTTCTAGGGGCTTGGGCCGATGCAACAGGGCGCAAGCGACCATGGTTCTGGCTGTTCACCGGAATCGCGATTGCAGCGGCCTTTTCACTATGGATGCTAAAGCCAGACGGTACCGGGCTGTACTTTGTTCTGGCACTGTTCTGGCTGGGCTTTGTGGCCAGCGAATCCGCCTTCAATCTCAACAACGCGATCCTGCCCAGCCTTGGCACCCCAACAGAGGTTGGCCGCATCTCCGGCACGGCCACCGCCTTTGGCTATTGGGGCGGTGTGCTGTCGTTGTTCCTGATGTTGCTGTTCTTTGCCGAGAATGAAACCGGCAAGACGCTGATCGGCCTGTCCCCGGCCTTTGGCCTTGATCCGGACGCACGCGAGGGCACACGCTTTGTCGGGCCGTTCATCGGGTTGTGGTTCGCTCTCTTTCTGATCCCGTTTTTCATGTGGAACCGCGACGATCCGCTAGAGCGCAAAAAGCCGGACAGCGTGCGCCACGTTTTGGCCGACCTACGAACCTCTATCGTGCGCGTCTGGCATCGCAAATCCTGCCGCAACTTCTTGCTGTCTTCGCTGTTCTATCGCGATGCGCTGACCGCGCTGTATGCCTATGGTGGCATTTACGCCACGTTGGTGCTGGACTGGCAAGTGATCCAGATCGGCGTGTTTGGCATCGTCGCGGCGATCGCTGCAGCCGTGCTGTCATGGGTGGGCGGCTTGGCGGATCAAAAGTACGGCCCGAAACCGGTAATCCGCATTTGCATCTGGATCCTGCTGATCGTCGGCTCATTCATTGTAGGCATGTCACGGGAAAGCCTGTTCGGTTTTCCGCTAGCCGAAGGATCGCCCCTACCGGACGTGATTTTCTACATCTGCGGCGCGGCCATCGGCGGCGCGGGCGGCGCGCTATACTCCGCATCGCGATCGATGATGGTGCGCCACTGCGATCCGCTGCGCCCGGCGGAGGGGTTCGGACTATTTGCGCTGGCGGGCAAGGCAACCGCCTTTCTCGCCCCGGCCATGATCACCGTCTTTACCTATGCCACGCAATCCAACCAGCTGGGCTTTCTCCCCGTGATCGGGCTTTTCCTGTTGGGCCTCGTTCTGCTAGTCTGGGTTAATCCCGAGGGAGATAGAGCCGAATGATCCGTTTTATGACTACCATTTCCCTTGTCCTTGCGCTGGCCGCCTGTGGTGGTGGCGGACGCGACATTTCCGGCGACCGGACTCCGGCCCGCCCACTGGACCCGGTGCTGTCGTCCAAACAGGCCAAACAGTTGTTTGGCGCCAAGGCGCAAGGATCAGACCAATCCGCAGCCCCGCTTGGCGGATACGCCAAGGGGTGCCTTGCCGGCGGTGTGCAACTGCCTGAGACCGGCCCGACATGGCAGGCCATGCGCCTGTCGCGCAACCGCAACTGGGGCCACCCGGAACTGATCGACTATGTGCAGGACCTCAGCCGCAAGGCTGCAGCGCAACCCGGCTGGAACGGGCTCTATCTGGGCGATTTCAGCCAGCCGCGCGGCGGCCCGATGCTGACCGGACACGCCAGTCATCAGATCGGACTGGACGCCGACATCTGGATGCTGCCCGCCGACAACCTGAACCTGTCGGTCAAGGCGCGTGAGAATATCTCTTCGATCTCGATGCGTCGCGCCTCGGGGGCCTATACCAACGACAAATGGACGAAACAGCACCACGAAATCCTCAAGGCCGCCGCCAGCGACCCACGCGTGGCGCGGATCTTTATCTTTCCCGGTGCCAAGGTGCAGATGTGCAACGATGAAAAGGGTGACAAATCCTGGCTGCGCAAGGTTAGGCCATGGTGGGGACACCACTATCATTTCCATGTTCGCCTCAGCTGTCCCAAAGGGGCAAGCCGCTGCGTCGATCAGGCCGCACCGCCCCCCGGCGACGGATGCAAAGAGGCCGAGGGCTGGGTGGACCGCATCCTGAATCCGCCTCCGCCCGATCCCAACGCCAAACCGTCGCCGCCAAAGCGGGAATTGACGCTGGGAGATCTGCCGCGCCAATGTGCCGACGTTCTGTCCGCGAACTGATCTTCGCGTGACATCTCCCTTGCTCTGTACCCTACGGGCCGCCCTTGGCGCGTGCGTCTCGTTGTTGTTTCTGGCGGGATGCGTCGCGCAATCGGGCGACAAGGTAGAATTCCTCAGCCGGCTCGACTGGCCAGCGCAGGCGCACGACCTTGGTGGTTTTTCGGGACTGGAGCTGAGCGCAGATGGCCGCCGATTTATCGCCCTGTCCGACCGGGCCAGTCTGGTCGAGGGGCAGCTGATCCGCACAGGCCCCCGTCTGACGCGCATCGAGCAAGACGCACCGCGCCCCCTCCAGAACCGCTCCGGCACGCCCCTCACCGGGCCTCAAGCCGATTCCGAAGGGTTGGCCATAGGCCCGGACGGACAGATGTTCATCTCTTTCGAAGGGGATCACCGGGTCTGGGCCTACACCGGGCCAAACCGACCACAGCCGCTTGACAGTCCGCGCGCCTTTTTGGGTTTTGCAGGCAACGGCGGGCTCGAGGCATTGGCCATCGACGGTCAGGGGCGCCTGTACACCCTACCCGAACGGTCTGGTCAACTGATCCATCCCTTTCCGGTCTGGCGCTATGACCTGGGACGCTGGCAACAGGTCTTTTCGATACCGCGCCACGGCGGGTTTCTGCCCGTGGGCGCGGATTTCGGCCCTGACGGACTGTTCTACCTGCTGGAACGGGAATTCACCGGCCTGGCGTTCCGATCTCGCGTGCGCCGATTTTCCTTCGGAGAGGATCGCATCCTCTCCGAGGAAACCCTGCTGGAAACGTCAGCCCACAAACACGGCAACCTTGAAGGTCTCTCTGTCTGGCGCGACGAAGCAGGAGCCATCCGTTTGACCATGATCTCTGACGACAACTTCCAAGGCTTCCAACGCAGCGAGTTTGTCGAATATCGTGTGACAGAGTAACGCCCCGATACCTTGACGTGGCACCGCACGCCCTTTAAACGCGCCCAATCCGGAAAAGCCGGATCAAGTCCCCGCAACCTTGTCAAAAACGGGTCACATCATGACACGCGCACATCTTCCCGGCATTCTAGCCATGGCCGCCATCGTTCTGGCGTCCAACATCCTCGTCCAGTTCCTGTTTGGCCAATGGCTGACATGGGGGGCGTTCACCTATCCACTGGCCTTCCTTGTCACCGACCTGATGAACCGCATCTACGGCCCCGGCCCGGCGCGACAGGTGGTGTTTGCCGGCTTTATCGTCGGCGTGTTCTGCTCGCTGATCGGCACGCAGATCATGCTGCAAGGCGACGGATTTACCTATCCGGCGGTCACGCTTCGGATCGCCATCGGTTCTGGTCTGGCGTTCCTGACCGCACAACTGATAGACGTTGCGATCTTCGACAGGCTTCGGCAAGGCACTTGGTGGCGCGCGCCGCTGGCCTCGACGCTGGTTGGCTCGACTCTGGACACGGCGCTGTTTTTTACCATCGCCTTTTCGTCCGGCCTGACATGGATTGAGCCCGCAAATGACGTCAGCTGGGCCAACGAGGTGCTGCCCTTCCTCAACGTCGGCCCCGTCGGGCCGCTATGGATGTCGCTGGCCGTGGCGGACTGGATGGTGAAACTCAGCCTCGCCCTTGTCGCCCTCATTCCCTTCCGGATGATCGTTTCAAAGGCACGCCCAGAGCAGAAATCAGCTTGATACGCAAAAAAGACTTTGTGGTTCGCGATACCCGTGGCACCATCATCTTGCGTTTTCAACAGCTGAAAGGAGGTGATCCAGTGTCGAGAGAAGCATTGGAGAGAGGTGTCGGAACAGTTCGGGAGGATGCGCTCTAGGGCAGCCCCTGGGGTCAGAATCCCCCGAATTGGCAGTGCCTAACCGGTCCCGCCTCCGTATTCTCGAAGGGCCGCTGATCTGGCGGCCCTTTTTCTTTTGCCCTACGTTGTCTCCATGCTGCACGTCACCGATCATATCACCATCGAGGACTGGGAACTGACCGAACAGTTCGTCCGTTCCTCGGGCCCCGGCGGCCAGAACGTGAACAAGGTGTCCACGGCGGTCGAATTGCGGTTTGAGGCCGAGCGGTCGCCGAACCTGCCCGCCGCCGTCAAGACCCGCCTGCGCAAACTGGCCGGACGACGCTGGACCAAAGAGGGCGCGCTGGTCATTCAGGTCGAAGACACCCGCAGTCAGGCCCGCAACCGCGAGATCGCCCGCCAACGCCTTGCGGAACTGGTGCAAAAAGCCACCGAAAAACCCAAACGCCGGATTCCGACCAAACCCACATTGGGGTCCAAACGCCGCCGTCTCGATGCCAAAAAACAACGCGGTGCCGTCAAGGCGACGCGCGGCAAAATCGACCCCGACTAAAGCGCCCCTAGCTTTTCATTTGTAAAAACAGTCCCGCCGGTGGCACCCCGAGGGACCGGCCAAAGGCCGGACCCAAGATTTCCTGTTCGCGTCAGCGCCCTATTGGATCAGAACCGCTCTAGCAGGCGATCCAGATAGTTACGCTCTTCTTCAGGCCGGTCCAACTCGCCTGACCGCTTGCGCAGTTCATCCAGCAGTTCCTCGGCGCGGCGATAGACGTCCTGCCCCTGCAACAAGCCCTCATCAGTGCCAACCCGACCGGTATTACCAGAATTGCGTCCCAGAGGATCGCGCTGCTGCGCCGGGTCGCCGCCTTGTGCAAAGCCTTGCTCGCCAGTGCGCTGTTGCTGCTGTTCGGCCAGTGCCTCGCCCAGATTGCGCATCCCTTCACGCAGCGCCTCCATCGCGCTTGATTGCCGGTCGATTGCCTCGGCCAGATCGCCGTCGCGCAGGGCGCGTTCGGCTCCGTCCATGGCCCCATCTGCCCGCTCCAACGCCTCGGCGGCGCGTTCACCGGCCTCTGTGCCTTGTCCGGGCAGCGCCTGACGCTGACGGTTTAATTCATCACGCAAGGCACGTTGCCGTTCAGCAAGGTCGCCTGCCAGATCGCCGCCTTCACCTTGACCCGGATCACGGCCACCCTGACCTTGCCCGGGTTGACGATCCTGCGGTCCCGGCTGGCCCTGTCCCGGCTGTCTGCCCCCCTGACCGCGCTGGCCGTCGTTGAGATCACGGAACGACTCGTCCGACAGTTCCTGCTGCTCGCGCAGCGTGTCGGCCAGACCTTCCATCGCCTGTTCACCCGGCGACTGGCCACCGGCACCGGGGCCCTGGGTCATCTGCATATTATCCAGCATCTCTTGCAACTGGCGCATGGCTTCTTGCGCCTCGGCCATGCGGCCTTGCTCCATCAGTTCCTGAATCTTGTCCATCATCCGCTGGATGTCATCCTGTGACATCTGGATCATGTTCTGCGGGTCCATCTGCTGACCCTCGGGGTTGTCTTGCGCTTGCTGGCGGCTCAACTGACGCATGTAGTCGTCAGTTGCCTCACGCAGTTCTTGCATCAACTCGGCAATTTCTTGATCCGAGGCGCCGTTCTTCATCGCCTCTTCCAGCCGCTCGCGCGCCCGTTGTAGCCGTTCCAGCGCGTCTTGCAGGTCGCCCTCTTCCATCGACAGCGCCAGATCCCACATTGCCTGCGCCAGTGCATCCTGCTTTTCGTCGGTGAGAGCACCGTATTTCGCCAAAAGCTCTAGCCGCGTGGTCAGCGTACGCAGCCGCAACTGCTCGACATCCTTGCGGAACAAATCCTCTGGTTCGTTCAGGATCGCCTTGAAGATCTGAACGATCATCTCGGCATTTTCACGATTCCACAGAAGTGATTGGCGCTGCTCGATCAGCGCCGCCGCAACCGGATCGAAGAAACGTCGCCCCGGCAGGGTCAACGCCTCTGGCTCTGACAGGCCCTTCTGTCCACGCCCGTCCTCTACCTCTAGCGTCAGCTTGACGGGCAGGTTGGCCCAAGGGTGCAGCGAAAAGTTCCCGACCAGAGCATTGCTGAAATCGGCGCGGTTGCCCGACACCGGCATTGCCAGTGGCACCTCGATCATCTTGCGCTGTTCCGGCGCGATGCTGCGGCCATAGCGGCGGTCGACCGCCTCCAGATCCAACACAAACCGCGCCGTCCCGGTGACAACCCCATGATCGTCCGTCGCAGTGTAAGGTATCTGAGCCTCGCCCTCATAGCTGACCTCGATCTCGCCGTCGCGGGCCACGCTTGGCGCGCCGTCGGGGATCATCGCAATCTGCCAGAGGCGTCCGCCCGGCCCATCCACGGCCAGTTCACCGGATTTCAGCACGGCAAAATCCTGCGCCGTTTCCTGCGCCGCCTCGGGCGTCAGATCGCGACCAGATACGTTTTCACGGATACTGAGCGCGCCCACCTCGCCGTACATGCGCAGGGTGATCTCGGCCCCTTCTGGTGCCTCAATCGACGCAGCGGTGATGTCATTCAGGTAGACCGACGGCAGGCGCGTATAGGCGGGCGGCTGCATCCAACCCTCCCACGCTGGGCCCTGCGCCAGATCCGGGCCACCTGCCCCCATGCCAGTCACCGATTGCACCCGCACCAGCGAGCCGAACAGGATCGCTACAGATAAGGTCAGGAGTGCTACATAGCGCAGGGCCAACGGATCGTTCCGTGAAACGCGAAGGTCCGGCTCTACCGCGCGCGCCTCTGCCAGGCGGGCGCGCATTCGCGTCTGGTGTGCGCGCCAGACAGCGGTAGAGGCAGCGTCGCCGCCGCCAATCGCCTGCGTGTCCAGCGATGCCTGTATTGGGTTGCCCCGCAGCGTCGCGTCAAGCCGCAGAACTGCCGCCGCACGGGAGGGCCAGCGGAACCTCCGCGCCCCGTACCAAACCGCCCACAGCGCCCCCGCGCCCAGAACGGCCCCGGCCGCCCAGACCCATTCCACAGCGACCTCATCCTGAACGCCCAGCATCAGCAGCGCCAGCGCGAAGATCACGATGGACCACAACGGCCAGAAGGCGCGCGCCAACCGTTCGGCGACCATGCCGAGCCGGGTCAGCGCCAGCGGCCAGCGCAGGGTGCGGAAGATGTCGGTTGAGGGGTCGCGGGTGGGGGCCATATCGCTCCTCGCAATCATTGACGGCGAGGAGGATGCCTCACAGCCATTCGGGGATGGTATCGCGATTTATGATCTCGTCAAAGGTCGGGCGTGCGCGGATAACCGCGAATTGATCGCCATTGACCAGCACCTCGGGGATCAACGGGCGGGTGTTGTACTCGCTGGCCATCACGGCACCATAGGCCCCGGCAGAGCGGAAAGCGACCAGTTCGCCTGCCTGCAAGGGCGGCATAAGACGTCCTTTGGCAAAGGTGTCGCCGCTTTCACAGACCGGTCCGACGATATCGTAAGGCGTCAGTTCCGCCCCGGCGGGTGCCTCAAAAACGGGCACAATTTCGTGATGCGCCTCATACATTGCCGGACGGATGAGGTCATTCATGGCCGCGTCGAGAATCAGAAAGTCGCGCCCCTCGCCATGTTTGACGTAGATGACGTCGCTGACCATCAGCCCCGCATTGCCGACAATCAGGCGGCCCGGCTCAATCTCAATCTCGCAGCCCAGATGGCCGACGGTGCGCTGGATCAACGCGCCGTAGTCCATGGGCAGTGGTGGGGCCTCATTTGAGCGGGCATAGGGAATGCCCAAACCGCCCCCCAGATCCAGCCGAGAGATGTCGTGCCCGTCCGCGCGCAGGGCCTCTGTCAGGTCGGCGACCTTTTTGTAGGCTTGCTCAAACGGCTCCAACTGAGTCAGCTGCGATCCGATGTGCACATCAATGCCGATGACCTTCAGCCCCGGCAGGGCCGCAGCCTCGGCATAGACCTCACGCGCTCGGGCGATCGGGATGCCAAACTTGTTCTCGGACTTGCCCGTGGCAATCTTGGCGTGGGTCATGGCGTCCACGTCCGGGTTCACCCGCACGGTAATCGGTGCGGTGACGCCCATGGCCGTGGCTACCTCAGAGATGGCACGCATCTCTGGCTCACTCTCGACGTTGAATTGGCGAATGCCGCCTTCCAGAACCGTGCGGATTTCGTCCCGCGTCTTGCCGACGCCGGAAAAGACGATGCGGTCGCCGGGAACGCCTGCTGCCTTGGCGCGGGCGTATTCCCCGCCAGACACCACATCCATGCCTGCGCCTTCAGCGGCAAGGGTTTTCAGGATCGCCTGATTTGAGGCCGCCTTCATCGCGTAGCAGACAAGGTGCGGCCCCCAGGCGAGCGCCTCATCGAACAGACGGAAATGCCGGACAAGTGTCGCCGTGGAATAGACATAAAAAGGCGTGCCAACAGCGGCCCCGATTTCGGCCACCGGGACATCTTCGGCAAAGAGTTGCCCGTCTTGATAGATGAAATGATCCATGTCCGCGCTTTAGCCGAGAGCGGGCAAGGGGGCCAGCCCCCTCTTGGCCTGCGGCCAATTCACCCCCGGAGAATTTGAGCCAAGAAGAAGCGCAAAGTGGTGCGCTGATGTGCGGCGGAGTTTACCCCGCCATTGTTCAGATGCGCCGTGATCGGAACCATAGATACAGCGGCAATCCGCAACTGAGCCCGATGCAAAAGGTGGCCGGGATCGCGAGCAGGGCGCCCCAGTTGCGGCGCACAGTTACCTCGGCGACGATCCACACGGTCAGGACAACCGCAGCGATGGTCAGATCCCATGTCAAGCCGCGCGTGCTGTCGTTGACGTACCAGGCGTCGATTAGCGCGACTAAATCCCAGCCATTCCCCGAAAGGAAAGTCAGGAAATAGTACATTGGGTGGACCGCCCCCCAAAGCGCCAGCGCCAGCCAGAGCCCGCGAAGCATCAGCCCTTGATTCCGACCTCGGCCTTGCCGGTCACGGTGAGGGTGACGCCCGGACCTGACGGCCCTTCGGGCGTTTCGGGTTCGCCATCCGCGCCGCAAGCGGCCAGTGCAAGCAGTCCGAGCAGTGCCAGAGTTTTCATGCCAAACGACCTTTCCAGGCTGCGATCTGTTCGCGCACACGCTGCGGCGCGGTGCCGCCATAGCTCATCCGCGAGCGGACAGAGTTATGCACGCCCAAGACATCATAGACCGAGGCGTCGATATTCCCATGCACTTCTTGCATCTCTTCCAGCGACAGGTCGGGCAAATCGCAACCCTTGGCCTCGGCCTTGGCCACCAGTGTGCCGGTGACGTGGTGCGCATCGCGGAACGGCAGGCCGGTTTCGCGCACCAGCCAGTCGGCAAGGTCCGTCGCGGTGGAAAACCCGGCAGAGGCGGCACCTTCTAGGTTGGGCACATTGGCGGACATATCCCGCACCATGCCCTCCATCGCGGCAAGGGCCAGCATCCAGTTGTCGGCGGCGTCGAAGACCTGTTCCTTGTCTTCTTGCATGTCCTTGGAATAGGCGAGTGGAAGACCCTTCATCACCATCATCAGCGCGACATTCGCACCAAAGATGCGCCCGATCTTGGCGCGGATCAGTTCTGCGGCATCCGGGTTCTTTTTCTGCGGCATGATCGACGATCCGGTCGAAAAGCGATCCGACAGGGTGACAAAGCGGAACTGGGCCGAGGACCAGATCACCAGTTCCTCGGCAAAGCGGCTGAGGTGCATGGCGCTGATCGAGGCGACCGACAGGAATTCCAGCGCAAAGTCGCGGGCGCTGACGGCGTCGAGTGAGTTGCCCATGGGTTGGTCAAAGCCCAGCGCCTCGGCGGTCATATGGCGGTCGATGGGAAAACCGGTGCCCGCCAGTGCGGCGGCACCAAGGGGCGATTCGTTCATCCGTTTGCGGGCGTCGCGGACGCGGGACAGATCGCGCCCGAACATCTCGACATAGGCCATCATGTGGTGGCCCCATGTCACCGGCTGCGCGGTTTGCAAATGGGTAAAGCCCGGCATGACCCAATCCGCGCCTGCCTCTGCCTGCCCCAGCAGCGCTTGCATCAAGGCAACCAGTCCACCCTCTGCGGCGTCCAGTTGGTCCCTCACCCAAAGGCGAAAATCCGTCGCCACCTGATCATTCCGCGACCGCCCGGTGTGCAAGCGCCCTGCCGGTTCGCCGATCACTTCCTTCAGCCGCGCCTCCACATTCATGTGGATGTCTTCCAAAGCAGTCGAAAAGACGAAGTCGCCGCTATCGATCTCTGACAAGACCGTGAGCAATCCTTCCCTGATCGCCTCGGCATCGCTATCAGTGATGATGCCCGTGGCCGCCAACATGGCGGCATGGGCACGAGACCCGGCAATGTCTTGGGGTGCCATCCGCTTGTCGAAGCCGATCGAGGCATTAATTGCCTCCATGATGGCATCGGGCCCGGCGGCAAAGCGGCCGCCCCACATCTGGTTCGAGGTCTTGTCAGACATTGGGTGTCCTTCGGAGGTCATATGAAACGTCTCACGCTTGCGGCTATCTATACTGCTGCATTGATGCTTGCAAATCCGGTTGCGGCCGACGTCGAGGCCGCCAAGGCCGCGGCCACTGGCGACATGCGCAAAATGGTTTTTCATGCCGAACCAAAGGCCGTCGGCACCGCAGATTTCATGACCTTTGAGGGCGCGCCGCTAAACCTGTCCGAATGGCAGGGCAAATGGGTGGTTTTGAACTTTTGGGCGACATGGTGCGCGCCGTGCCGCAAGGAAATGCCGATGCTAGCCGCCTTGCAAGAGGAGTATGGCAGCGACACGTTCGAGGTGCTGACCATCGCCACCTCCCGTAACCCGCCGCCCAAGATGAAAGCCTTTTTTGACGAGATCGGCGTCGACAACCTGCCGCTGCACCGCGATCCCAAGTCAATGCTGGCGCGGCAAATGGGCGTCTTGGGCCTGCCCGTGACGCTGATCCTGAACCCCGAGGGGCAAGAGATCGGACGGTTGACCGGCGATGCGGATTGGTCGTCGAACGACACGCGCGCCGTTCTGGATGCCCTGATGAGCGGAGATGGCGAAGGATAATCGCCCACCGAAGTCCCCGAAGCGAGGATAGAGAAAACCCCGCCCGGAGGTCCGGACGGGGTCTTTTTGGAGAGAGAGAGAGAGAGAGAGAGTAATTCTGGTAGGCCGGGCGATTATCGCCTCTGGCCGAACCGGGCAGGTTGCTTCACCGCGACGCGCTGAACCGCCATCTCTTGGCGCAGTAGAAACTGCGACGCGCAGGCCACCAAGGCCAACAGGCAAAAGACAGACAAGGTTGCGATCACGTTTACTTAGCTCCAGTTCATCGGCCCCCACCGACAAGAATGAACTTGGGCAAAAGCGGGGCGGAGCTCAATGGTTTTCGCCCAAGTTCGGACAAAACCCCGTATTTTAGGCGACAATGCTGCAGGCAAATCAGCGCTGTTTCCGAAACCCGCGGCTTTTATGCCTCATTTCATCGTGTGCCGCAGCAGCTTCACCCGAATCAGGGCCCCTTTCGGACACCGTGCGAAGTGCCCCCTGCCCCGGACATGGAAGCGCAGACTGACGCGCCGTTGCTTTTGACAGCTCGCGCTGACTCGGCAAGATGATCCGTGAGGAGGAGACATGCCGCTGACCGTACTTATAGCGCTGGTGGTTGTTGGCATCGCAGGCGTCGCGCTGCTGATTCACACCACCGGCCTGTCACAGCCCCGCCGTTTCACTACGGAGGCAGAGGCGCGCGCCGCATGGACCCGAGAATTTCCGTTGACCGACATCACCGGCGTCACCTTGTGCCGCTCGGGCCGTGCGGCGTTGATTTCCACGCCAACCGGCCCCGGCGTCGTCTGGCCCATGGGGGCGGACAGCACGGCGCGCTGGGTGGCGGATGGCCGTGTGACCCGTCGCGACGGAGGCCTGACCCTACATCTGTCAGACTATGCTGCGCCGACCGTCCGTCTGCACCTTGATCCGGACGAAATCGCCCTGTGGGCAGAAAGGATCGGCACGACATGAGCGACCAGATCACTTTTCCTGATGTCGTGCAGCTTGCTGTACCCTTCTTCATCGCTGCGATACTGGCCGAACTTCTGTGGATTCGTGTCACCGGCAAAGGGGGCCGGTATGAAACGCGCGATGCCGTCACCTCATTGATCATGGGCGCAGGCAACGTGACCGCAGGGATTGCGCTTGGCTTTATCGCGTGGGGCTTTTTCATGTTCCTGTGGGACGTAACACCGCTGGATTTGGGCACAGCGTTGTGGGTGGTCCTGCTGTGTTTCGTGCTGGATGACCTACGTTATTACTGGGTCCATCGCTTTGGCCACCGCATCCGCTGGGTTTGGGCCAGTCACGTCAATCATCATTCCTCGCAGCACTACAACCTGACCACGGCCCTGCGACAGACATGGACCTATACATTTACCTTTATGATGGTGGTGCGGGCACCGCTGATCTTGCTGGGTTTCCATCCAGCGCTGGTGCTGTTCTGCGGCGGGCTGAACCTGATCTATCAATTCTGGATTCATACCGAAACGATTGGCCGGCTGCCAAAGTGGGTCGAGGCAGTGATGAACACGCCCAGCCACCACCGCGTCCACCATGGCCGAAACCCCCGCTATCTGGATGCCAACTACGCCGGTGTCTTTATCATCTGGGACAGGCTGTTCGGGACATTTGTCCCCGAACTGGATGAGGAGAAACCCGATTATGGGCTTGTGCACAACCTTGGCACTTTCAACCCGATCCGCGTCGCCTTTCACGAATGGGTCGGCATCTGGCAGGACGCAACACAGCCGGGGCTAAGGATGCGGGATCGGCTGATGTACTGCGTCGCCCCACCAGGGTGGAGCCATGACGGCAGCCGTGAAACCTCGGATCAGATCAAGACGCGACACCTTGAGGCCCACCCCAAGGAACGCGGCACACCCGGATTCTGACTCGCAAGGGCCCCCCACCCCGCTACGAAGTCGGGCATTCCGGACTTTCCCTTTGACTTAGGCAACGGCATGCCTGTCATGATCCTGTTGCAGGGTCGGTCGATTTTGCCATCATAGTCTTGTAACAGGATCGTGAGATCCCCAGATGCTATGTATACCTTTGTATACATCAATTTCGGAGAAGGCATGTTCGAACTGCTTCTGTCAGACGGAATGTTCCCGTTCACCCTCGCCTTGGCACTGCTGTTCGGGCTGCTGACACTTGAGGTTGTCTTTGGCATCTTGGGCGGCACGCTGCTGGGCGCGGGCGCGGACGGTCTTGATGTTGACGGACCCGATCTGGATATCGACATGCCGGACCTCGGCGATCTGGACATCGACCTGGGACTGGACGGCACGGATATAGATATCGGCGATCTTGAACTGGCCGGTCCAGATCTGGACGGCCCTGACGTCGACGGTCCGGACATGGACGGCGACATGCCCGACGGCGCACCCGACGGTCTGGCCAGCGCCGCCGCATGGCTAGGCTTTGGCAAGATGCCCGCGCTGATCTGGCTGGCCGCAATCCTGCTGGCGTTTGGCCTGTCCGGCCTCGTGATTCAGGTCGTCGCCAGCAACATCTTTGGCGGCCCTCTGCCCGCTTGGCTGACCGCCGTGCCCGCCGCTGCCGCCGCAATCTGGTTTGCCCGCCAATTCGGCACGCTCTTCGCGCGCCTGTTGCCTAAAATGGAAACAGAGGCGCTGTCCGAACGCCATCTGGGCCGCCGCGCGGGCGTCGTGACCCAAGGCACGGCCGCACGGGGCCGCCCGGCAGAGGTCCGCGTCACCGACCGTTTCGGCAACTCGCACTATCTGCGCGCCGAACCTCTGCGCGACGACGTGACCATCCCACAAGGGACAGAGGTCATGGTCCTGCGCCACCGTTATGAATCCGGCTACCTGCTGGTCGCACTCACCTGATTTTTCGAACCTTGAGGGACTCACATGGATAACATTACCCCCATTCTCATTATCGTCGTGGCCGTTCTGGCCTTCGTCGTCCTCATTATGCTTGTACTTGCCCGCCTCTATCGCCGCGCCACCCGTGAGGTCAGCATTGTCCGGACCGGTGCCGGCGGCAAAAAGGTGATCATGGACGGCGGTGTCATCGTCATTCCGCTGTTTCATGAGGTCAGCCCCGTCAACATGAAGACGCTGCGTCTGGAGGTGCAGCGCAACGGTGAGGCCGCTCTGATCACCCAGGACCGGATGCGTGTCGATGTCGGCGTCGAATTTTACGTTTCCGTCATGCCCACCGAAGAGGGCATCGCCCGCGCCGCCCAGACACTGGGCGACCGTACCTTCTACATCGACCAGTTGCGTGAGATGATCGAGGGCAAGCTCATCGACAGCCTACGCTCTGTCGCCGCCAAGATGTCGATGGACCAACTGCACGAAAACCGCGCCGATTTTGTCCAAGAAGTGCAGAATACGGTATCAGAGGATCTGACCAAGAACGGCCTCTCGCTGGAGTCGGTCTCACTCACCGCACTGGACCAGACCCCGTTCGAGGCGCTGGACGAAAACAACGCCTTCAACGCGGTCGGTATGCGCCGCCTTGCCGAGGTCATCACCAAGTCCCGCAAGGAACGCGCCAACATCGAGGCAGAGGCAGACGTCGCCGTGCGCCGGGCGGAAATGGAGGCCTCGCGCCAGAAAATCGCCATCGAGCAGGATGAGGAACAGGCCCGCATCGAACAGATCCAACGCATTCAGACAATGCGCATGGCACAAGAATCGGAAATCGCTGCTCGCACCGAAGACAGCAAACGCGAAACCGAACGCTCGCGCATCGCGCGAGAGGAATCCGTTCGCAGTGCTGAGATTGAACGTGAGCGCAAAATCCGCGAAGCCGAGATCGCCAAGGAACGCCAGCTTGAAGTGGCCGAGCAAGACCGCCAGATCATCATCGCGCAAAAATCCGAAGAGGAAAGCCGCGCCCGCGCCAGTGCCGATCTTGCCCGCGCCGAAGCCACCAAGGCGATGGAGGCCGTGACCACCGCCAAACAGGTCGCCGAAGCCGAACGGACCAAACAGATTGCCCTGATCGAGGCTGCGCGTGAGGCGGAACGCCTTGCCACCGCAATCCGCCTTTCGGCGCAGGCCGAAAAGGACGCCGCCAGCGACCGAGCCAGCGCCCGCCGCGAAGAGGCGCAGGCCGATGCCGACGCGATCACTATTCGCGCCGAGGCCAAAAAGATGGACCTGCTGGCCGAGGCCGAAGGTAAACGCGCCATCGCCGACGCTGAAAACGTCCTGTCGGCCGGGCTGATCGCCATGAAGATCGACCTGGCCCGGATCGAGGCACTGCCCCGGATCTTGGCCGAGGCAGTTAAACCGGCTGAAAAGATCGACTCGATCCGCATTCACCACCTCTCGGGCCTGAACGGCACGCAGGGCGGCGGCGCAGGCGGCACCGGCGCGGGCGACAAACCCCCGGTCAATCAGGCGCTCGATTCCATTTTGGGCATGGCCGTGCAACTGCCAGCGCTGAAAAAGCTTGGAGAGGAATTGGGCATGACGATGGATGGCACCATTGATGGACTAATGGGTGGCACGCCCCAAGCCGAAGCCACAGACGGCCCCGCCCCAACCGACGAAGACGCCAACCCGGACACGCCGCCCGCTCCGGCGGCCTGACAGGTACAATCAACCCGGCAACGCCCCACCTCGGGCGTTGCCGCTGCACCCCCGCCTCACGCGAAAGAGAACCCAACGCCACCTTCGGCTTCTTCTGTCCTGAAATATCCCGGGGGGCTCCGCAGGAGCGGGGGCAGCGCCCCCTGCAACCTGGACCATAAACGCCAGGCTACAGACTGGGTCTACCCAGCCAATCGTGTCACGCCGCCAGTCGTCTTACCGACAATAGGCGCCGTTGCCGTGCCGCCGGGTGTCAAAGTGGAAATGGTCGCGGTGAAAACGGTCTGATTCCGGCCCAAGTACCGTGCCAAAGACCCCGCAGGCCTCCTTGTGCATCCGGCGTAGCGCCTTGCCATCCTTGCGTTTGTCCCAGCCGTCCTCGACCGTGATGCTGGACCCGTCCTTTAGCAGGATCGCCGAAATGTCGATCGCCTTGCCGCGTCCATGTTCGGAAATCGGCGCTCCGGGCTGGTTGTTGCGGGTCCGGCAGGAGTAATGCGCCGCCACCTTCAATCCCGACACACCGCCTCCACGCTGACCCACGGCCGGTTTCGCGCCTTCGCGGACCCATACCTCCAACGCGCGTGCCGTCTTGCAATCCATCAGCGCGCCTTGGCTCAGGCGCACATTACCCACAGATTGCAAACGCACCGCGTCCTCGATCCCGCAGGCCGACAACTTGCCCGGCACGGCGCCGACAACCTCACCTTGCAAGGTTGGATCGCCACACAGACCACCGCCGTCACTGCCCGCAAAGGCGTTCCCGATCCTGTCCAACCCGTTCGACACCCGCTCTCGCGCCCCGCAGGACCCAAGCATCACAAGACAGCACAGACCAAGAACGAGGTGTTTCACCGTTTTACCTTTGCTCGACCGAAATCGGGTTCATTGGTATCCTGACCCGCCTGCAGAATGCCACGCCGAATGGCCCGCGTATGGGTGAAATAGGCGTGAAGCTGCTCACCATCGCCGGTTCGAATGGCCCGCTGCAACGCCATCAGCTCTTCGGTAAAACGGCCAAGGATCTCGATCGTGGCCTCCTTGTTGGTCAGAAACACGTCGCGCCACATGGTCGGATCGCTAGCCGCGATCCGGGTGAAATCGCGGAAACCCGCTGCTGAGAACTTGATCACTTCCTGATCGGAGACACGCCGCAAATCGTCAGCCACACCCACCATTGTATAGGCAATCAGGTGCGGCACATGGCTGACCACGGCACAAACAAGGTCGTGGTGCTCTGGCTCCATCACCTCTGTGTTGGCGCCCATCGCCTGCCAATAGGCCTGGACCCGCGCAACGGCTTCGGGATCGGCGTCCTCGCCCGGCACGACAAGGCACCACCTATTGTCAAAAAGTGAGGCAAAGCCCGCCTCCGGCCCGGAATGCTCTGTCCCTGCCATGGGGTGACAGGGGACAAATTGCACGCCCGCCGGAATATGCGGTCCGACCTCTTCGATCACCGTGCGCTTGACACTACCGACGTCGATTACCGTGGCCCCCGGTTTCAGATACGGCGCAATCTCTTCGGCGATGCGCCCCATGACGCCCACCGGGGTGGCCAGAACCACCAGATCGGCATCGCGCACAGCATCGACCAAAGAGTCGACCACCTCATCGCCCAAACCGATCCGTCGCGCCGTCGCGCGCGTGTCTTCAGACCGGGCATAGCCGGTGACGTGGTCCGCCAGACCGCCACGCTTCATCGCCCAGAACATCGACGAGGCAATCAGCCCGAGCCCAACCAGTGCCACGCGGGGATAAATCACACTCATCGCGCGCCCGCCTTGAACAACCCCACATAGTGCGCCACCTGCCGGCACGACGGTTCGTCCCCAACCGTGATGCGCAGGCAATGGGGCAGGTTGTAACCCGCCACACGCCGCACGATCAGCCCTTGCTTTTGCAGGTACAGATCACAGGCTTCGGCCTCTTCCTGATCGGCAAAACGCGCCAGTACGAAATTGGCTGTTGAGGTGTCACTGGGCACACCGTGTTCGGCCAGCGCCTCGGCCATCCAGCCGCGCAGGCGCGTGTTCTCGCTCCGGCATTTCTCGACAAATGTGGTGTCGCGCACCGCCGCTTCTGCCGCTGCCAGTGCGGTGCCGGACAGGTTGAACGGCCCGCGCACCCGGTTGAGCACATCAACCACGTCTTTCGGTCCATAGCCCCAGCCGACGCGCAGCCCACCCAGACCATACAGTTTGGAAAAAGTCCGCGTCATCACCACGTTGTCGCGATGCTCGACCAGCTTGGCACCGCCATCATAGCCCTCGACATATTCCGCATAGGCGCCGTCCAACACCAGAAGGCATTGCTCAGGCAGTCCCTCGGCCAGACGCTCCACCTCGGCCAGACCAATCATCGTGCCGGTGGGATTGTTGGGGTTGGCGATGAACACCAGCCGCGTCCTTTCGGTGCAGCCCGCAAGGATAGCGTCCACATCCGTCACCCGTTCGCGTTCGCGCACCTCGACCGGGGTTGCCCCGGCAGCCAATGCGCTGATGCGGTACATGGCAAACCCGTGTTCAGTATACACGACTTCGGTTCCCGGCCCGGCATATGCCTGACAGAGAAAGGTGATGATCTCATCCGAGCCGACGCCGCAGATCACCCGCTCGGGGTCCACCCCGTGCACTTCGCCAATGGCATCCCGCAATGCCCGGTGGTCGGTGGACGGATAGCGGTGCAGTTCATGCACCGACCGTTTGACGGCTTCCTGTGCGGCGGGGCTTGGCCCGAACGGATTCTCGTTCGAGCTGAGCTTCACCACATTGGTAACGCCGTCGACATGGGATTTCCCGCCCACATACAGAGCGATGTCCATGATACCCGGCTGTGGTTTGATCGCTGTCATTCTGACCTCCTGAAGCCACCCGTGCATAGCGCTGCGCCTGCGCTTAGAAAAGGCACAAACGGGTTTCATTCCACGCGGTGCAAGATACGATGCCATCAAGGTGATTTCCGGAGACGCATTATGAAGACGTTGGAATATGTATTTGTTGCCTTGATCGTGATCCTCGTCGGCCTTCTGATACTGGACTCCGGCGTACTTGAACCCCGCATGGTGCTGCGTATCGCGTCAGACCCTGAAAACCGCGCCGTCGAGCCGCTTATTCAGGATTGGGCGGAGGAAAATGATACCGACATAGAAATCACCTATCGCAGCTCGACGGCTATCACGCGTGAACTGGCCAAAGGGGCAGGCACTGATTTTGACGCGGTTTGGCCCTCCAGTTCTCTATGGATTGCGTTGGGCGATCCGCAAAAGGTGGTGCAACATGAGACCTCTGTGTCCCGCTCGCCGGTTGTGCTGGGCCTGCGCACTTCCATCGCCAAGGAACTTGGGTGGATTGGTCGAACCGATGTGAACGTTCAGGACATCCACACCGCCGCAAAAGAAGGCAAGTTCCGCTTGTCGGTGGCTTCTGCAACGCAATCGGATTCCGGGGCTCTGGCCTATTTCGGATTTCTTCACGCGCTGTCGAACACATCCGAAGCGCTGACCATGGAGACCCTCGCCGATCCTGCCGTGCGGGACGAAATGCGCGATCTGCTGGCGCAGGTGGATCGATCTGCCGGGGACGACGACTGGCTGGCGCAGGCGCTGGTGGACAACAGTGCCGCCTTTGACGCTATGATCAACACAGAGGCCCTGCTGATCGACGCAAACCACAAGCTGATCGCAGAGGGCAGGGAACCGCTATATGCGATCTACCCGGCCGACGGACTTGCCTTGGCCGATAGCCCGATTGGCTACATTTCCAAAGGGGATGGAGACAAAGAAACCAAATTTCTGGAACTTCGGGCGTTCCTGTCTACGCCAGAGGTGCAGGACGTGTTGTCCGGTCAGGGCCGTCGCGTCGTCTCTGCCGGTTCTGACACCCCCGACCCCACAATTTGGAATCCCGACTGGGGCATCGACCTCGCTCGCTCTCTTACGCCGGTTCAGACGCCCTCGTCAGAGATCATCGCAGAGGCACTCCGGCTCTATCAGACCGATCTGCGCAAACCGTCGCTGACGGTCTGGCTGCTGGATGTGTCCGGGTCGACCGACGGCACGCCGATACAAGAGATCAAGGACGCCGTGGGAGCTTTGCTGGACCCGGACGCTGCAGCCGCACGACTGCTGCAACCCTCACCCCGCGATGTGACGATCCTCATTCCCTATAACCACAACATTCTGGACCCGATCGTAATCGCAGGCGACCAGACCGCCGAATCCGAACAAGCGCGCCGACTGATCGATACCTTGCAGGCCGATGGGGGCATGGATGTGTTTTACGCCCTGTACGAAGGGTTTGAGGCCTTTCGACCGCAGGCAGAGGACGGCACGCTTGCCGATTTCCTGCCCGCCATCATCGCCGTGATCGATGGTCCCTCCGATACAGAGACCCGCACGCCGTTGCTGGCCCATATGGACCAGACACCCTACACCCGCGATATCCCGATCCATACTATCGCAATGGGCGATGCCGACCCGGATCAATTGGCGCAACTGACAAGGCTGTCCGCCGGACGCCTGTTCACAGGGAGCACGGATCTGGCCGAGGTGCTGTGGGCCGCCAGAGGATACAACTGACGGCTTTGCGGTCTTGGTCTACAGCACCTCCAGTTGCGAAACACCGGCCTTAAACGACGACCTCCATCGCCTCCTGATCCCCGACGCCGAAAACACGCTTGTAACGCGCGATTTCCTCTGCCGGGCCCATCGCCTTGTTGGGATTGTCCGACAGTTTGACCGTCGGGTTGCCCTCGGCACTAACCGCCTTGCACACAAGACTGAAGGGCGCGAGCCGATCATCCGGTGTCAGCCCGCGGAAATCATTGGTCAGCAAAGTGCCCCAGCCAAAGGACACCCGCGCCCGGCCATCGAACTGCCGGTAGAGTTCCAGTATCTTCTTCTCATCCAACCCGTCCGAAAAGATGATCAGTTTTTTGCGCGGGTCTTCGCCCCGGCTTATCCACCAGTTGATCGCCTCTTCCGCCGCCGCCGCCGGATCACCTGAATCGATGCGGATGCCGGTCCAGCCCGCCAGCCAGTCCGGCGCACGTTTCAGGAACCCTTCGGTGCCGTAGGTGTCGGGCAGGATGATCCGCAGGTTGCCATCATGCTCTTCTTGCCAATCCGCCAACACGTCATAGGGAGCCCGCGCCAGCGCCGCATCGTCTTCGGCCAATGCTGCGTAGACCATCGGCAACTCATGCGCATTTGTACCAATCGCCTCCAGATCACGATTCTTGGCAATCAGGCAGTTGGACGTCCCGACAAAGCTGCTGCCCAGCCCCTCCAGCATCGCCTGCACGCACCAATCCTGCCACAGGAACGAATGCCGCCGCCGCGTCCCAAAATCCGCGATACGCAATTCCGGCACCTGTCTCAGGTCTTCGACCTTTTGCCATAGCTTGGTCATTGCGCGCGCGTATAGCACCTGCAATTCGAACCGGCCCATATCATGTAGCACAGCACGGCCGCGCAGCTCCATCAGGACCGCAAGTGCAGGGATTTCCCAAAGCATGACCTCGGGCCATTTTCCCTCGAACGTCAGCTCATACTGATCGCCCACCCGTTCAAGATGATAGGGAGGCAGGCGCAGGTTCTCGAACCACTCCATGAAATCGGGCCGGAACATTTGTCGTTTGCCGTAAAACGTGTTGCCGCGCAGCCATGTCCCCTCCCCTCGCGAAAGCGACAGTGAGCGGATGTGGTCCAGCTGTTCGCGCAGTTCACCTTCATCGATCAACTTGGCCAACGGTACATTCTGGGATCGGTTGATCAGCGAGAAGGTGACGTTGGTGTCGCGTTTCTTGCGAAAAACCGACTGACACATCAAAAGCTTGTAGAAATCCGTATCGATCAGGGACCGGACGATCGGGTCGATCTTCCACTTGTGGTTCCAAACCCGGGTTGCAATATCGACCATGTCGGCCCTCCGTCGCGTAATAATTCAGGATAAACCGAAAGCCACGGTATCACGCAAGCGTGACACTGGCCTGCCGCATCCCGTCCAAAGCCGCTTTTAGCGAACCGTCCAGATCAATTGCCCGGCACAAATCCTGCAGAACCGTCACCTGAAACCCCAGTTTTGCCGCATCCACCGCCGAAAAGTTCACACAGAAATCCGTGGCCAGTCCCACCATGGTCAATCGGTCTATCCCACGCGTGCGCAGGTACCCCTCCAGCCCGGTGGGGGTCTTGTGATCGTTCTCGAAAAACGCCGAATAGCTGTCGATAGCGGTACGAAAGCCCTTCCGGAGAATCATATCGGCCCTGTCGACCTCCAGATCCGGGTGAAAATTCGCCCCGGGCGAGCCCTGTATACAATGATCGGGCCAAAGCACCTGCGGTCCATAAGGCATCTCGATCAGTTCAAAGGGGGTCTTGCCCTCGTGCGAACTGGCAAAGGACGAATGTCCCGCCGGGTGCCAGTCTTGCGTCAGTACCACGGCGTCAACCTCAGCCATCAACGCGTTGATCGGCTGGACAACCTCATCGCCTTTGTCGACGGCCAGCGCGCCACCAGGGCAGAAATCGTTTTGAACATCAATCACGATCAGGGCGTGCATGGGTGTCTCCCTATCCTTTTCGCGGGCACCATAAGGATGCGATTTCGGAATTGCCATGCCGGGCGGTGGCTGATAGTCGTGCCCGCCTTTCAAACAGGAGTTGCGAACATGGCACGGCTTGGCGTGGATTTTGGCACGTCCAACACGGGCGCCGCTGTCATGGCGGGCGGTCGCCCCTACGCGATCCCGCTGGAACCGGGCGAACAGACTTTGCCCACAGCGATCTTTGTCGATTTCGCTGAACGTCGCTTTCTGTACGGCACCGCGGCGGCACGCGCGATGATGGACGGTGCCGAGGGGCGGTTCATGCGGGCGCTCAAAAGCATCCTTGGCACGCCGTTGGCACGCGAACCGCGCCGTTTGCTGAACGAACGCCTAACTCTGATAGAGGTCATCGCCCGCTTTCTGACAGAGATTCGCACCCGCTCTGAGGCGCACACCGGGCTAAAATTCGACAAGGCCCTGTCTGGCCGGCCCGTACATTTCCACTCTGCCTCCGCCACGCGAGATGCTCAGGCTCTGGAGGATCTGACAGAGGCGTACCGCATTGCCGGCTTTGATTCGGTAGAGTTTCTCCCAGAGCCAGAGGCAGCCGCGCTGGCGGTCGATGGCGCCGGGCGCATGCTGATCGTCGATATTGGCGGCGGTACATCGGACTTTACGCTCTGTGATCGCAAAGACGGACAGACCCATGTGATCGCCAGCGGCGGCATCCGCCTTGGCGGCACGGACTTTGACAAGGCACTGAGCCTTGCCCATGCCATGCCGCTGCTTGGCTACGGCGCGCAGATCGGGGCCGAAATCGGGGCCAAAACGCACGCTGCTCCTCGCGCGCTTTTTCACGATCTGGCCAGTTGGGAAAAGATCCCCTTTGTCTATGACGCCACCATCCTGCGAGAGGTGCAGCGCTGGATCCGCCTTGCGCCGCAACCGCAGCTGTTCGAACGGCTAGCCGATGTGCTGGAATCCCATCTTGGTCACGACATTGCCTATGCGGTTGAGGCCGGCAAGATTGCGGCCAATGGCGCCGACGCAGGGGACATCGCCCTGGGCGTGGTAGAACGCGGGCTGACCGTGACGCTCGCGGCAGATGCGTTGGACGCCGCCCTCGAAGGCTATGGCCAAGAGATTGCCACCTGCGCGATGGACACGCTGCGCACGGCTGGCTGCACCCCCGATAGTGTCGATCAGGTCGTTTATGTCGGCGGGTCCAGTTTGCTGGGTGCGGTCCGTGACGCGATGACCCGCGCCCTGCCAAACGCACAACCCGTCTATAGCGAAGTCTTTACCGCCGTGGTTCACGGCCTTGCCATTGCGGCAGAATAGCCGCTGGACTGCTGCCCCTTCGCTTCGTATCGACAGGTCTATGTGTACCGTTTGCGCCCTATACCACTTTACCCGCTTTGAAGATCCGGCCGCCTTGCAGGGGCCGCTGCAGGATTTGTGTCAGGCGCAAAAGATCACTGGCACCCTTCTGCTCGCGCAGGAGGGGATCAACGGCACCATTGCCGGGCCTGCATCCGGGATCGACGCAGTTTTGTCGCATATCCGCGCCCTGCCGGGCTGCTCTGATCTGGAGTGGAAGCTGTCAACCGCGTCCGAGCGGCCCTTTGCCCGTATGAAAGTGCGGTTGAAAAAAGAAATCGTCACCATGGGTCAACCCGACGTCGATCCGCGCGCGCGCGTGGGTCACTACGTCGATCCCGCCGACTGGAACGAGCTGATCCGCAGCCCCGACGTGGCGGTGATCGACACGCGCAATGACTATGAGGTCGCCATCGGCACCTTTGAGGGCGCAGTGGATCCGAAAACCGACGCGTTCCGCGATTTTCCCGCGTGGTGGGAGGCGAACAAAGAGCGATTTCACAACAAACGTATCGCCATGTTCTGCACGGGCGGCATCCGCTGCGAAAAATCCACCAACTACCTGCTCAGTCAGGGGCACGAGGATGTCTATCACCTCAAGGGTGGCATCCTGAAGTATCTTGAAGAGGTGCCAGAGGACGACAGCAGTTGGCAGGGATCGTGTTTTGTCTTCGACGGACGGGTCTCTGTGGAACATGGGCTGCGCGAGGGGCCTCATGATCTGTGCCACGCTTGTCGCCGTCCGATCCTTCCCGCAGACTGCGCGCGCCCCGAGTATGAAAAGGGCGTGTCTTGTCACCTGTGCGTGGATGAAACCTCGGCCGAGGACAAAACGCGGTTTCGCGAGAGGCAAAAACAGATCGCCTTGGCCAAGAAGCGCGGCGGACGGCACCTGCACACGGATGTCCCGGACGAGGATTAAGCGCCGGCGCTATGCCCTTTGCCCACCCTCTGATATGGCTGGGCGAAAACAGGGGGGGCGTGATGACAGACCAGATTTCCAGCCATGTGCTGCGCGACGGCGACAGCCGCATCACCGTATTGTCCATCGGTTGCGCCGTGCAGGATTGGAAGGTCGGAGGCCGACGCGTCGTGCTGGGCTATGACACCGCCGAAGCCTATCGCGAAAATCCGATGTCTATGGGGGTCGTCGTAGGCCGCGTGGCAAACCGGACCGCGCAGGGGCGGTTCTCACTGGACGGACAGGACTGGCAATTGCCCGTAGGGCCGGGCGGGCATCACCTGCATGGCGGACCACTGGGCCTTGGTCGGCAGAACTGGCACATGACCCCTGAGGGTGGCCGGGCGGTGCGCCTGACGCTGCACTCATCCCATCTTGATCAGGGTTATCCCGGCGCGGTAGATTTTGAGGTGCGCCTGTCTTTGGAGGGTGCCGCCCTGACCTGGGAGATGACCGCCACCCCGGACCGCGTGACCCCCGTCAATCTGGCGCAACATCTCTATTTCAACGTCGCGGGGGCGGGCACCGTGCACGATCACAACCTGCACCTGAAGGCGTCTCATTGTACGCCAACCGGGCCGGACCAGATCCCGACCGGCGCGCGCCTGCCCGTTGATGGCACGCGGTTCGACTTTCGGACCGCGCGCCAGATAGACGAGGCTGACACTGACGGCAAAGGATTTGATCTGAACTATGCGCTGGACAACATCGAAGGTCCGGCGGCAGAGGTCATTTCACCCGACGGGATGCGGCTGCGCCTTTGGACGGACCGGCCCGGATTACAGGTTTATACGTCCAACACGCTGACGCCGTTTGCGACTGCCCTGCCGGGTGGAAACCACGGCCCATTCGGTGCGATCTGCCTGGAAGCACAGGACTTTCCCAACGCGCTCAACACACCCGAATTCGGGTCGATCTTGGTGTCGCCCGATGCGCCTTACAAACAAGTAACAACTATCGAGATCGCTCCGACCTGATTTCCTGAGCGTATCCGTTTCCGCCGATAGCAGACCGACAGGACCGGCGGCCAATGCATAGAGATCACATTGCCCGCCGTTAACCATGATTGCGGCTAAAAGTATCCGCGCACCAGACTGCCCGCCAGCAACGCCCAACCGTCAGCCAATACAAAGAAAGCCAGCTTGAACGGCAAGGACACGATGGCGGGTGGCACCATCATCATACCCATCGACATCAGCACCGCCGCCACAACAAGGTCGATGATCAGAAACGGTAGGAAGATCAGGAAACCAACCTGAAACGCGCGGGCGATTTCGGACAGCATGAAGCTGGGGACCAGCACCGAAAGGGGCGCGTCCGGTGACAGGGCGGTTCCGACGGCATCCGGACGCAGTTCGGCCATGGCACTGAATGTGTCCGGATCGACACGCCCGACCATGAAATCGCGAAACGGGGCAATCGTCAGCAAGGCCGCTTCTTCAACCTCGATCTGTTCGTCCATGAGCGGTTGCAGGCCCGTCTCCCAGGCTTCGGTAAAGACAGGCTCCATCACAAAATAAGTGAGAAACAGCGCGAGACTGACGATCAGCATATTGGGCGGCGACTGTTGCAGGCCTACGGCCTGCCGCAGGATCGCCAGTACCGTCACCATAAATGGAAAACAGGTCACCATGATGGCAATGCCGGGCGCAAGGCTCAACAAGGTGATCAGTGCGATCAATTGAACCGAGGTGGCAGTGACAGAGCCACCCTCGCCCATATCTATTGCGATGGATTGCGCCTCTACCGCGCCAGACAACAACAGGCTCAGCGCCAAGGCAGACAGGAGGATACGCATGAGTCTCAGGCCGGAGACTGCAAATCGACCACCTCGGTGATGCGCACTGCGAGTTGCCCCGCGCCATCACCGTCGACCACCTCCAGCACACCAATGGCGATCAATTTTTCGCCGACATACAGCTCCACCGGATCATCCAGCTGCTTGTCCAGCGTCAGAACCGACCCCTCATTGAGTTGCAAAAGTTCCCGCACCAGCGGGCGGGCCCGGCCGACGGAAACGGTGATCTCAATCGGGACCGAGGTAAAGGGCGTCCCTGTGTCGGCGCGAGGCGCGGCTTGTGCGCTATCCATGTTTCATCTTCCTTCGGTTGTCATGGGCAAAGCCTTCCACGGCCTCGGCCACGGAGGCGATCAGGTCGCTTAGGTCAATCTGACGTTCGGTCTGACCAAAACGGATATCGGCCTGCTCCTCCGCCAACGTATCGTCCGGCGCGATTTGGATCGGAAAACCAACGTCCCGATCCAACAGCGGTGTGATGGCGTCGACCCGTTTCGGATTGACGGCGATCACCACCTCCATTGCGCCGATTTCCCGGCTCATGACCTGCAATTGTTCGACGATATGCTGGCCCAGCGTTTCACGGGCGATGTTCGGCAAAAGTGACGCGACCATTTCGTTCAGCAGCGGCGTCACCGCGTTCATCACCTGCGAATATGCCTCGTGGTATGAAAAACTGAGGTCCTGCAGGTGCTGTCCAAAAGAGCTGGAGATCCGCGAGCGATCATCCGACTGCGCCTTGACCGCATCGTCCCATCCTGCGCGGTATCCCTTTTCGAAGGACTCAAGTTTTTGCCCTTCCAATTCGGCTTCGGTGATACTCGGCCCCGGAGAAGCCGTTGGGAAGGCGAGGTGGCCGGGATTAGCACTGCCGAAGTCCTCCAGAAGTGCTGAGAGCTCGCTCATGAGGCACCTTCCTTGTCTTCTTCAAGCCAACTGCGCAGAATCTCGACCGTTTCGGTCTTGCGCGCCTCGATCAGGTTGCGCAGGCGATCCACCGGATCCTCCTCCGAAGGAGTGTCGAAATCGACCATGCCCATACCGCTGAAGTCCGGCCCGTCCGCAAGCGCAGGCAAATTGTCAAATCCGCCTTCTGGTTCGATCTCTCCTACCAGCGGTTCGGCTCTGGCAGCCGGAGCCCCCGGTGCAGGCAAGGCACCAGCAGCGGTCACACCGTCATTTGTTCCGCCACGCGACAGGATCGGCCGCAAAACGAACAGGCCCAAGATCAGCGCCACCACAGCAAGCACCCCCATTTGAATCAGACGCATTGTGTCGAAAGATCCGGTGAAAAGCCCAGGTTCCAGCGGGCCGGTGCCCAGCCCTTCGGGTCGTTCAAAAGGTAGGGATCGCAGGGTGATCTGGTCGCCGCGCGCGTCATCAAAGCCGACTGCGGACGCCACAAGTTCGCGCAATGCCTCAAGCTCGACCTCAGGCAGTGGTACAAATTGTTGTGTGCCGTCGGCGGCCGAAACATAGGTGCCGTTGACCAGTACCGCGACTGTCAGCCGCTTGATCGCGCCGGGTTGGCGGGTGATCTCACGCGTCGTCTCGGAAATCTCATAGTTAACCCGTTCTCGGGTCTCTGCCTTGGAGGTCAAGGAACTGTCTGGACCGCCACCAGCAGCCCCGTCGGGCAGGTTAGACGCCACAGTGACGCCGCCACCACCGCCGGAATTCTCCGCTCTGTCAGTACGCTCTTCGGTGTCAGTCGAGATCACAACCCGCCCCTCAGGGTCAAAGCTGCGTTCGCGAATCAGTTCCGTTTCAGTGACGGTGGCGACGCTGACCTCAACCACCGCGTTGCCGGTCCCAACTCGCGCCTCCATCAGGCGCTGGACCCGGTCCCGCAATAGCGCGGCGCGGTCGTCAGCCGTCACACCGCCGCCAATCTTGTCCTCTGCGCCAATCAGCCCGCCCTTGCCGTCGATCACCGCGACGTTTTCCGGGGTCAGTCCCGGAACCGCAGACGCCACGAGAAACTTCAGCGCCCGGGCTTGGGCCGCACCCAACACCGCCCCGGTGGTACTGACAGAGATAGAGGCCGTGGGCGTCACATCCCGCTGAAAGGGATTCGCGCTGGAATTGGCGATATGTACCCGGGCCGTCGCAATCTGGGGATTCGACACAATGGTTCGCGCCAATTCACCTTCTTTTGCGCGCCAGTAAGCGGCATCGAACATTTGGCTGGTGGTACCGAACCCGGACAATCCGTCCAGCAATTCATATCCCTGACCATTGTTGGCAGGCAGCCCCTCGCTGGCAAGGGTGAGTCGGAGAGCATCCCGATCGCTGTCCGGGACGAAAATCGCCCCGGCCCGCACGTCATATTGCACGCCGCGCGCTTCTAGCGCCTTGACCACGTCACCGGCGGCATCGTTTTCCAATCCCGCGTAAAGCAAGGTCATATTCGGGGCGGACGCCAGTCGCGTCAGCCCAAGAACCGCCAGCATGACCACCACCGTGGCACCGATGACGATCATACGTTGGCGCCCGGCAAGGGCATTCCAGCTCGACAGTATCTGGTTCAAGACCGACCTCCACTCCAAACATTCTGTTCGGTTGTGCTGAGGTTGACCCATTCGCCTTAACAATCAGTTAGCCCATTTACCCTATACCGAGGTCACTGCAGACGAAGAGGTTGAGAATGTCTGACGCCACCGTTGATGAAATTGAACAAGATGCAAAGAAATCGTCAAAGCTTCCGCTGATCATCGGGCTGGTATTGGCGTTGGCGGGCGGTGGCGGGGGATTCTACGCGGTGCAGTCCGGGCTGTTGGGTGGCGGGAAATCCGATGAAACGAGTGGACGTGCGGCTGGGGACCACGACGACCCGCATGTTGAAACAAAGGCCCTGCCGGATGTGAGCTTTGTCGAAGTGCCTCCGGTGCTGATCTCGCTTGGACCGGGCGCGCAGGCCAACCATTTGCGATTTCGCGCCAGTCTGGAAGTGCCGACACAATACCGGGCAGAGGTCGAAAAGATCCTGCCGCGTATCCAGGACGTGCTGAACAGCTATCTGCGCGCGCTTGAGGCACATGACCTCGAAGCGCAAGGCGCTCTGGTGCGTTTGCGTGGCCAATTGCTGCGCCGGATCAAGCTGGTGGCCGGAGAGGATCGCGTGCGCGACCTTCTGGTGCTGGAATTTGTCCTGAATTGAGGGAGACGGGAATGGAAGTGATTGCGGATATATTGCTGGTGGCCGGCGCGCTAGGGGCCGGATTTTACTGTTTCATCCTTGCGCGGCGGCTGTCACGCTTTACCGATCTGGAAAACGGTGTGGGCGGTGCGGTGGCTGTTCTGTCAGCGCAGGTCGACGACCTGACCAAAACTCTGGGCGCCGCACAGCAAAGCGCGGGCGAATCGAACAAGTCGCTTGGCGCATTGACCGAAAGGGCCGAAGACGTGGCGCGGCGGCTCGAACTTCTTGTGGCTTCGATGCACGACCTGCCTCAGAACGGCGCCCCACCGCAAACCGACGCCAAAGACCCGGTTTTTCTGCGGCATCCGCGCAACTGACGCCCCTCCCGACATGACAATGAACGAATGAGGTAAGGCATGGCAAAGGCAAAGGGCTCGGCGGGAAAGCACGCCAATCGGCGCGGAAGACGCAAGCCGCGTGGCGCGCTGGCAGCTATATGCGCGCTATTGGTTACTTCGGGGCTTTTAAGGGTGGCAATCGGCGCGGGAGAGGCTCTGGCCCGGGAAGAAGGCGACGCGCCTAAGCCCCCCGCAGCCCATATATCCGAACCGCCTGTCGGCGCCGATCCTACAGGGGCAACGCGCCTTGTCGCCGAAGCCGATTTCCAACCGCTGCTAGACGCATTGAACGCACGCGAAGCCCGCGTGCGCAAAAGCGAATCGGCGATAGAGGTGCGCATGCAGGCGCTTGCCGTGGCCGAGACGGAAATTGAACGCAAAATGACCGCCCTTGCCGTCGCCGAAGCCAGTCTAAAACAGACACTTACACTGGCCAGCACCGCCGCAGAAGATGACATCGAAAAGCTGACCAATGTCTACGCCAATATGAAACCAAAGCAGGCCGCCGCACTCTTTGAGGAAATGGATCCTGAATTCGCCGCCGGTTTTCTCGCTCGGATGCGCCCCGATGCGGCTGCAGCGATCATGGCAGGGATGACACCACAGTCCGCTTATCTGGTCAGCGTGATTCTCGCCGGGCGCAACGCAAATGCCCCAAAAAACTGACCGAACTTTTGCCAAAATGGTCCTGCAACTGGTACTGCACAGCAACGTGACGCCAATCTCACCGCGTCGGGATTGCTTTTTGAGGCGTCTTGGGCGACATGTCTTGCTGCCATTCGTGTTATTTTTTCGGGGTCTGCCATGATGAAACGCCGTACATTCCTTGCCGCCGCTGCGGCTGCCGCAGCGCTCCCAGCGCCAGCATTGGCTTTTTCCCTCGACCCGATTTACCGGCCGCAGAATGTCGGGATCAAGGCGGACATGGCGCCGGGCCAGATTCTGATCCTGTCCAGGGCGCATTTCCTCTACTACATCGAAACTCCTGGACAGGCTCGTCGCTATGGCGTGGGCCTTGGCACCGCCGGGCAGGCGATTTCCGGGATCTACGACGTCGGTGGCAAGAAGAAATGGCCAACTTGGCGTCCAACTAACGCGATGATAGAGCGTAATCCCTCGGCTTACGGCAAATTCATCGACAACGACTATGTCCAACCCGGCGGTCCGGGCAATCCGCTGGGCGCACGCGCGCTGTATCTGTATCGCAATAATCGCTATACGTTCAACGCGATCCATGGCACCACCGCGCCCCGGTCTATCGGGCGTTCGGTTTCGAACGGGTGCGTGCGGATGATCAACGATCATGTAATCGATCTGTATGAGCGCGTCCCAGCGGGAACCAAAGTTACCGTTCTGTGACAACAGGTGCCTCGGCGCACCAGGTTGATCGATTTGACCTAATCGTTCTTGGGGCCGGTCCCGCTGGTGCATCTGCCGCCTTGACCGCAGCACAATCCGGTCTGCGCGTGGCCTTGGTGGACAAGGCGCGGTTTCCTCGGGACAAATTGTGCGGTGGCGGCCTCACGGGGCGCGCCATAACATTATACAGCCGTATTTACGGCGAGCCACTGCCGCCCGTGCCGCTGGAGCGGCGCGACAGTTTTGCGTTCCATGCCTTTGGCCAGGACCTAGGTGAAAGCAAAGACGCGCCGCCTTTGCATCTATGCATGCGATTCGAACTGGACGCAGCCCTCGTCCGCGCCGCTCTTGACTGGGGTGCCGTCGATTTTACGGGCTGTGCAGGAAAACTCGACCCGGATGGGCCTGCCGTCGACATGTCCGACCGCCGCCTTGAGGCACCTTTTCTGATCGCGGCGGACGGCGTGAACAGCGCCACAGCCAGAACCCTGTTTGGCAGCTCTTATGACAAGGATCGAATTGGTTTCGCGCTTGAGGTGGAACGCCCCGGGGCAGACCCAGACCGCCCGCTGCGGATTGATTTCGGTGCGGCGGACTGGGGCTATGGGTGGCAGTTTCCCAAGGCCTCCGGCACGACCATCGGCGTGGGAGGCGTGCTGGCCCGCAACAATGACATGAAAGCCGCGCTGCAACGCTATATGGAAATGCTGGACGTTCACGATACTCTGACCGTCAAAGGTCAGTTCCTGCCATTCGGGGATTTCCGCTCCACACCCGGCAAAGGCCGTATCCTACTGGCAGGTGACGCCGCTGGACTTGTCGATCCGATCACCGGAGAGGGGATCGCCCACGCACTTGACAGCGGCGCGCTGGCCGCCAAAGCAGTGCAACAAGCCCTGACCGTAGGAACACCTGAGGCCGCGCTATCGCTCTACAAGCAAAGCTTGCGTCCGATTCACCGTGGTTTGCGCCATGCCCGACTCCTCCGAAACCTGATGTTCCGTCCCAGCCTGCGGCCCGCTTTTGTTCGTAGCTTTCGCAACTCGCGCACTTTGCGCAGCGAATACCTGCGCCTCATGGCTGGGGAAACAGAATACGGGGCTTTGATGCAGAAAATGATCGCCCGTCTTCCGGGATTTGCGTGGCGCGCAATGAGCGGTAAATGAAAAATCCAAAACAAATGCCGCGTGATCAGGAGGCGTTTCTTAAGCCTTTGTTAGGAGATGACCGCCTACCTTACTGAAAAATGGAGGGTTCAATGGCGGTTTTTTCTTTTCTTCTCGGCAGCGTGATCGGACTTGCCTGCGCCCTGATAGGATGGCTGGCCTACGATATGTCGCTGTTTGCGGGCTTAGGTTTGTACTTGAGCGCCAGCATTTTGGTGGGCATGGCGCTGGTTCTTTCTGCGGTCCACACACATGACAATGCGGGCCGAGAGGTTGAGGCCTGATCAGGCTGCAAGCGTTAGTTTCCCACACGTTCGATTAGGGCCTCAACCTTTGGGCCGATCACATTGACAATTCGATCCACACCCGTGGCGTTGGGATGGATACCGTCGGGCTGCATAAACGCGCGCAGATCGGATGGCCCTTCGCCGTTCTGCATCAACCCGGCAAAGAAGTTTTCCAGATAGAGCGCGTCATAAGTACGGGCCAGTTCTGGATACAGCGCGTCAAAGGCGGCCTTGTAGTCGGGTCCATAGTTTCCCGGTGCCCGCATCCCGATCAGCAACACTTCCAGCCCACGCTCCTCTGCGACCTTGAGGATGCCCTCAATGTTATCACGGGACACCGCCGGATCGATCCCGCGCAGCAGGTCGTTGCCCCCCAATGCGACGATCATTGCTTGTATGTCAGGTGTCAGTGACCACTCCACCCGTGCCAATCCACCCGCAGTTGTGTCGCCAGACACACCGGCATTCACAATCCGCACGTCATACCCTCGCTCCGCGAGCCAGTCGCGCAGTTGCGGCACAAACCCCTCTTGTTCGATCAAGCCGAAGCCTTGCGTCAGGCTGTCGCCCAGCGCAAGAATGTTCACCCGATCTGCCGCCGCCCCTGTAGCAAGCAGCAAGAGCATCCCCGCCAGCGCCTTGCTCAAACCGCCTGACAGCCCATATGTGGTCCAACGCAACATCTCCGGAGATCTCCCTTGTCCGAGCCTGTCCTGTCCCTCCAAGATGTCACTCTCAATCTCAGGGGCAATGCCGGACTGGTAGAAATCCTGCACAAGATTTCGCTAGACGTCACGCGGGGCGAAACGCTCGGCTTGATCGGACCATCGGGATCGGGAAAGTCCTCATTGCTGATGGTCATGGGCGGGTTAGAACGCGCTACAGCCGGGCAAGTTCGCGCTTTGGGCCATGACCTGACGGCGATGAGTGAGGACGCGCTGGCTCGGTTCAGGCGCGACCACATGGGCGTAGTGTTTCAGTCCTTTCACCTGATCCCGACTATGACCGCACTGGAAAACGTCGCCACGCCACTGGAACTGGCCGGGGATCGCCGCGCATTTGACCGCGCGAGGGCTATGCTGGACAAGGTCGGCCTGTCACATCGTACCGACCACTATCCAGCGCAGATGTCCGGTGGAGAGCAACAGCGCGTCGCACTGGCCCGCGCGCTGGCCCCAGAACCGGACATCCTTTTGGCGGATGAACCCACAGGCAACCTTGACGGGGTGAATGGTGCCGCCATCGTCGATCTTCTGTTTGGTCTGTCGCGTGAACATGGAGCCACTCTGGTGCTTGTCACCCACGCACATGACCTGGCCGCCCGTTGCGATCGCGTTGTGCGGCTGCGTGATGGCCAGGTCGATGACGCGGATCTGAGGGCCGCAGAATGAGCCTCAACATCGCCGCACGCCTGGCCCGGCGTGAGCTGCGGGGCGGGTTGCGCGGATTTCGCATCTTCCTTGCCTGCTTGGCTCTTGGGGTTGCGGCCATTGCCGGCGTCGGCTCTGTTCGGTCGGCCATTCAGGCGGGACTCGAGGATCAGGGCGCGGTCCTGTTGGGTGGCGATGCACAAGTGGAGTTTACCTATCGTTTCGCAACAGACGTGGAACGCGCTTGGATGGACGACACCGCCGACGCCGTGTCGGAAGTCACTGCCTTCCGCTCCATGGCCACGGTCACGCGCGACGACGCCACAGAGCGCGGGTTGACGCAAGTGAAGTCCGTCGATGCCGCCTATCCGCTGCTCGGTGAGATGGTGCTGGACCCGCCGCTGCTGCTGGCAGAGGCGTTGAACGATCACGGTGCGGTCATGGCGCCGATCCTTGCCGACCGTCTGGGATTGGAAAGCGGGGACAATTTTCGCCTTGGCACACAAGAATTTACGCTGCGCGCCCGGATCGTGACAGAACCGGACGACGCCGGGGACGGGTTCGGCCTTGGGCCGCGCACCATCGTGCGGACGCAGGATTTACAGGACTCTGGTCTGCTGGCGGCGGGATCGTTGTTTGAGACGGAATACCGAATGCGCCTGCCCGAAGGCATCGAACTCGACACCGTCAAGGCAGAGGCGCTACACCTGTTTGAGGATACTGGCCTCAGCTGGCGCGATGCGCGCAACGGTGCGCCGGGGATTGCCCGGTTTGTCGAGCGATTGGGGAGTTTCCTGATCCTAGTCGGCCTTTCCGGTCTCGCCGTGGGCGGCATCGGCGTGTCAGCCGCGGTGCGCGCCTATCTGGCCGAAAAGACATCGGTCATTGCCACGTTGCGCACGCTTGGGGCAACTCGTTCTGTGATCTTTCAGACCTATTTTCTGCAAATCGGTGCGCTTAGCCTTTTGGGCATCGCCATCGGGCTGATACTTGGCGCAGTTGTGCCCCTGATTTTCGCGCCGCTGATCACCGAAGCGCTTCCGGTTCCGGCCATCTTTGCCCTGCACCCCGCCCCTTTGGCGGAGGCGGCATTGTACGGGTTGCTGACGGCACTTTTGTTCACGCTCTGGCCGCTTGCCCGGGCAGAGGAGGTACGCGCCGCGACGCTGTTTCGCGATGCTCTGGACAGCGCGCGGCTATTGCCCGCTTGGCGTTATGTCTTTGCGACACTGGTGCTGATCGCGGCGCTGCTTGGCGCGGCGGCGGTCTTTTCCGGCAATCCGGCACTGACGCTTTGGACGGCGGGCGGCATTGCCGCGTCCCTGTTGATCCTCGCCCTAGCGGCCTCGGCCATTCGCTGGCTGGCGCGTCTGGCGACACCTGCGGCACGCGGCCGCCCGGTCCTCCGCTGGGCGCTGGGGGCCATCGGCGGGCCGCGCGAAAGCGCGGGATCGGTGGTCTTGTCTCTTGGCCTTGGCCTGACGGTTCTGGCCGCCATTGGCCAGATCGACGGCAACCTGCGCAGTGCAATCCAGCGCGACCTGCCCGAGGTCGCGCCCTCCTATTTCTTTGTCGATATCCAGAAGGACCAGATGCCTGGCTATCTGGACCGACTAGAAACCGACCCCGCCGTCAGCCGCATCGACAGCGCGCCCATGTTGCGCGGCATCATCACGCGGATCAACGGAAAGCCTGCGGTTGAGGCGGTTGGCGAACACTGGGTTCTACGCGGGGATCGCGGGGTGACATACTCTGAGACACCCGGCGCGCGCACTACGGTCACCGAGGGCGCATGGTGGCCCGAAGGGTACGATGGTCCGCCACAGATCAGCTTTGCCGCCGAAGAGGCGCAGGAGATGGGGCTGGAACTGGGCGATGAAATCACCGTCAACATCCTTGGCCGTGACATCACCGCCAGCATTACCTCTTTCCGTCAGGTCGATTTTTCGACCGCCGGGATCGGTTTTGTCATGACAATGAACCCCGCCGCCCTGTCCGGCGCGCCGCATACCTTTATTTCGACTGTCTATGCAGAAGAAGCGGCAGAGGCCCAGATCCTGCGCGATCTTGCCAACGCCTATCCCAACATCACCGCAATCCGGGTACGGGACGCTATCGATCGCGTCAGTGAGCTACTGGACGGCATCGGTCAGGCGGTGCGGTGGGGGGCGGCAGCCACACTGCTGACCGGGTTTCTGGTGCTGATCAGCGCGGCGGCGGCAGGCGAAGGTGCGCGGACCTATGAGGCAGCCGTGCTAAAAACATTGGGGGCAAGCCGCACCCGCATCCTGCGCAGCTTTGCGCTGCGCGCGGGTTTGCTGGGTGCCGCCGCCGGGGCGGTTGCACTTGGCGCGGGCATCACCGGGTCATGGGCGATCATGACATTTGTCATGGAAAGCGAATTTGCGGTAATCTGGCCGTCCGCATTTGCCATTGTCACCGGCGGGATTCTTGCCACGCTACTGGCCGGTCTCGGCTTTGCCTGGGGACCGCTGGCGGCCCGTCCGGCGGCGGTTCTACGCGCTCGCGAATGACAAAAACGGACAGGCTGTCACCTTGCGCCATGGCCGTTGGGCTGGCAACACCAAAGCAACACAATGCAAATACCGGATGTTAGAACCATGACTGATTCCCTTCCGATGCCGGTCACGGCGCCGCTCACATCTGCGCAGCGTACCCAGCTGTTCAACCTCGTCCGACGCGCTGCCAAGGCAGAGATCATGCCGCGCTTTCGCAAGCTGGGCAGCCATCAGATCGGTGAAAAATCCGGGCCGCATGATCTGGTGACAGAGGCCGACACCGCCGCCGAGGCGATGATCACCCGTGGACTTCAGACCTTTTTTCCCTCCGCGTTGATCGTTGGCGAAGAGGCCGCGTCGGCAAAGCCGGAACTGGTCGATAAGATCGCCGAGGCTGAACTGTGCTTTACCATCGACCCGGTTGACGGCACCTGGAACTATGCCAAGGGCCTGCCGATGTTCGGCGTCATGGTGTCTGCCTTGCGCTTTGGGCGGCCGGTGTTCGGCCTGCTGTTCGATCCTGTATTGAACGATATCGTCTGGGCCGACAGCGACCATCCTGCGCAAATGCAATTGCCCCGGCGCGGTCGCCGTTTTGTCGCCACCGCACACGACCAGCATAAAACTATGGATCAACTGAACGGCTTTGTGCCGTTGTTCCTGATCCCGCAGGACAAGCGTGAAAAAGCCGCTATTGCGATGACTAAATTCGGCCGCGTCTGGTCGCTGCGCTGCGCCTGCCATGAGTTCCGCACACTGGCACAGGGTGAGATCGATTTTGCCCTCTTTGCCAAGCTCACCGCGTGGGACCAACCTGCTGGGGTGATCGTCACCCGGCAGGCGGGGGGCCATGTGGCCATGCTGGACGGGTCCGAATACCGCGGGGATACGACCTCGGGCTATCTATTGGCGGCCAGCGATGAGGTCACATGGGGATTGGTGCGCGACGCGTTCGATTTCCTGTTGGACACGCCGCAGGACACGCCACCGACCGAACAGGAACAGCCCGACGCCTGATCAACGCAACCAGCAGACGCTTTACCTCTTACTGCGATTCTCGCGGGCTATCGTCGCATGCGCGGCGGCCGCTTCTTGGCAGCCTTGTTGCCGTCCCAAATCAAAGTGCGCCCTTCCAGTGGCAAGAAGTTGTCCGCTCGTCTGAATTGCGGCTAGGCTGACATGAAGAACGTCCTCTGTTTTTTAGAGGGCCCGTTGGAGTGTGTCTGCCGTATGTTGATTTCGGTTATACAAAGTTTGATCGCCTTAATTCTGGCGGCGGCGCTGCTTTACCTTGTTTTGTCCAATCCACGATTTGCCAATCAGAGTCCCAAGACCGATCTTGTCTTGGGGCTCGTTTTCGGCATTTCGATAATTGTACTATCAATCAACGCTTATGTGCTTGAAGGCGGTGCACTGCTGACCACAGTCGCCGGGGCGTTGATCTTTGCAGGGTATCTTGGCGGCGTTTCGGCTGGCTTGTGCGCACTTTTGGTCGCTGTCTGCATCCGATTCTGGATCGGGGGCGCCATGCTCTGGGTTGGCCTGACGACCTTGTTCGGCTACGCGTTTTGCGGAATTGCGTTGCGCTGGCTGGCCCCTTTCGAAGCATGGCCAAAACCTCCCCTTCGCGCGCTTTTCTACGCTTTGTTGGCCCACGTGCTTATCCAGATCTTGGCAGGCAGCGCTGTCGTGCTGTCAGGCATAGTTACGGAAATGGAAACCGCCCTGTTCAAGGCGGCCTTTTTCGTGGTGGTGGGTGGCCTTTCCGTCATTCTGACGTGGTTGGCCGTTTCCCAAAGCGTGAAACTTGCATCTATCGTTCTGGACAACGCCTCCCTGCTGCAACGGATGCGGCTGGTCCTGGACCACAACAATATGGGCACGTTCAGCTACGTCGGAACGCCACAGACACTGATTGTGGACCAAGGACTGATGGATCTCTACGGGCTTGAGAAGGGTCCGGGCCCCGTGGACCCAAACGCCTTCATTGACCTGCTGCACCCTGATGACCGGGAACAGGTCATTCAATTGATCCAAGAAGCCTCAAAAGGCGTCGAAAGTCCTCGTGCGCACGATTTTCGGATTATTAGAGCGGACGGCACACTGGTAGAGATCCGTTCTGTCCGCGCGACAGAGATCGACCAAGCCACCGGCAAAGTGCGGGTTGTCGGACTTCACACCGATCTCACGGATTTTCGCAGAGCCGAACGACAAAGGAATGAGGCAGAACACCAGATTGCCGTCATCGCCGAGAACATCCCCGGCATGATTTATCAGGGAATTTGGGAAAACGGCGCACCACGAAAGTTCACCTATATCAGCGAAAAATGCTTCGACATCTGGGGCATTTCCCAAGAAGAGCTAATGGCCGACAACAGCCTGTTGTCCCAAGGGCAGGACGAGGCAGCGATCAAGTGCGCTCGTAGCGCCATCAACAAGAGCATTGAAACCGGCATGCCGGTTGGCGTTCGCTTGCCCGTTCGCGCGCGTGACGGCACGGTGCGCACAGTCGACCTACACGCAAGAACCACGGATCTTGGCGACGGCACACATCGTGTAGACGCGATTTTCATCGATGTTAGCGCTGAGGTCGCTGCTGAGGAGAAGGCCCTCAAGCAGGAAGAACAGGCTCATAGATCGCAAAAACTCGAGTCCATCGGGAAATTGACCGGCGGTGTGGCGCATGACTTCAACAACATCCTCGCCGTCATAATGGGCAATCTGGAATTGCTGCGAGAAGAGGTGGATGATCCAACCCCGCGCTCTTTGATCGACGCAGGGCTGGAGGCGAGCCAACGGGGCGCAGAACTGACTCGCAGTATGCTGGCCTTTGCCCGCCGCGCCCGCCTGTCACCCGAACTGCTGGACCTCAACACCACTGCGTTACAGGCCAAAAACTGGATGCGTCGCGCCCTACCGGAATCCGTCCAGATCGAAACGTCGCTTTTGGCCGGGCTATGGTCCGCCAATGTAGATGCAGCCTCATTGGAAAGCGCGTTGTTGAACCTGATCCTGAACGCCCGAGACGCTGTCTCTGGCCACGGCAGGGTGACGATCGAAACGGCCAACGTGCGGATAGACCAGGCCTATATCGATTCCCGAAATGAGCCGCTTGACCCCGGACGATACGTCATGCTCGCCGTCAGCGATACCGGCACCGGGATAGATCAGGATACGCTTGACCGTATATTCGAACCCTTCTTTACCACCAAACCGCCCGGCTCTGGTTCAGGGCTTGGGCTATCGATGGTGTTGGGCTTCGTCAAACAATCCGGCGGCACCGTGCAGGTCTATACAGAGCTCGGGCGGGGCACGACCTTCAAACTGTATTTTCCCGCCTGCGACGAGACCCCTATGGACAAAGAAGGTCCGTCCCGGACATTTGCGGCGCCCGCGGCCGGGACATCGCGAATCCTGATGGCAGAGGACGAAGCCGCTGTCCGCAAAATGCTGATCGCAACGCTGGAATCCGCTGGCTATGTTGTCGAGGCCGTCGGGTCAGGCGATGCGGCGTTGGCGCTTTTTCATCGCGATCCGCATTTTGATCTGCTTGTCACCGATATCGTCATGCCAGGGGAATTGCAGGGCACCAATCTGGCCCGCGCCATCCGCGAAACCCATCCGGATTTGCCGATGATCTTCATGTCCGGATATGCAGCCGAGTCGACGGTCCACGGCAACGGCTTGCGCCCCGAGGACATCCGACTGATGAAACCTGTTCCAAGGGATGTATTGCTGAACGCTGTGGCGCTTGCGCTGAAACCTGCTTCAGGGTCCGCTTGAGAGAAACCGCACAGTCGATTCAGGAAAACCGCTCTTTGAGCATTTCTGCCTCATAGGCCAGAACCTCACGCAGCTTGTCGATGGGAATGGGTTTGAACAGGGTCATTCCCGGATCCTGTTCACGGGCTTTCGCGATCATACGCGCAGCGATTGCATTTGACGGGTCGCCACCGGTGATAAATCGAAGCCGCGCAGGGGCGGACTCGGCCAGATCGGAAAGCTTCCATGCAACTTCGACGCCATCAAGGTTCGGCATATTGATGTCCACCAAAACCAACGCCGGATCAGACATCTCTTCAAGGATCGCCATAAGTTCGATGCCATCCGCGCACAGCGTCACAACCCATCCCGCGCCCTCGGCAACCGTTCGGACAAATTCAAGGAACTGAGCGTTGTCATCCGCGATGATCAGCCTGTGTGTCATTTCGTGTCACCGTTTGAATCCGCATCGCGCCGATCTGCTTGGACAACGTAGCCCGAACAGGCACTTTTTTTCCATACCTTTGCATTCCCCAGCCACTACGGAAACGCAAGCGAAGCATTCGACCGGACCCAAATCGGCAGGCCGGTTTCTCGGTGGTATCGTATCGGACCCCAACTGGTTCGATACGATACAATTGTTGCCAGACGGTAAAATCGCTGTCGGGCTGGTCCTTTATCCGCAGGCGAGCAAAGGCCATCGGCACCGCGTATTATTCGGCCGCCTCTGCATATTCACTCATTGGCGGACAGGTGCAAATCAGGTGCCTATCGCCATAGACATTGTCGACCCGATTGACCGGCGGCCAGTATTTGTCGACCCGGAACGCCCCTGGAGGGAAACAGCCCTGTTCGCGCGAATAGGGCCTGTCCCAGTCGCGCACCAAATCCTCCATCGTGTGCGGGGCCAGTTTCAGCGGGTTTACCTCGCGGTCCATCTGTCCGTCTTCGATAGCGCGGATTTCGGCTCGGATGGCCAGCATCGCATCGCAAAACCGGTCCAGCTCTGCCTTGGTCTCTGACTCCGTCGGCTCCACCATCAGCGTTCCAGCCACTGGCCAACTCATCGTTGGCGCGTGGAACCCGGCATCCATCAGCCGCTTGGCAATGTCCTCGACTGTAACACCTGCCGATTTCTCGAACGGGCGCGTATCAAGAATGCACTCATGCGCGACCCAGCCCTTGCCGCCGCGATAGAGCACGTCATAGGCACCCTCCAGCCGCTTGGCGATGTAGTTGGCGTTCAGGATCGCCACCCGCGTCGCCTGCGTAAGCCCGCCGCCGCCCATCATCAGGCAGTAGGACCAGCTGATCGGCAGCAACGAGGGCGACCCGAACGACGCCGCACTCACCGCGCCCCCCTCTTCGTCCAGCGGATTGCCCGGCAGATGCTCCACCAGATGCTGCTTGACCCCGATTGGCCCCATGCCGGGGCCGCCACCGCCATGCGGAATGCAAAAGGTCTTGTGCAGGTTCAAGTGGCTGACGTCCCCGCCCAGATCGCCGGGACGGGACAGACCGACCATGGCGTTCATGTTCGCGCCGTCGATATAGACCTGCCCGCCGTGTTCATGGGTGATCGCGCAGACCTCTTTCACCGTCTCCTCGAACACGCCGTGTGTCGACGGATAGGTGATCATGCAGGCCGCCAGCGCATCGGAATGCTTTTCCGCCTTGGCGCGGAAATCTGCGATGTCGATAGAACCGTGATCGTCGCATTTCACCGCAACCACCTTCCAGCCCACCATCTGCGCCGAGGCCGGGTTGGTGCCATGCGCGTTAACCGGGATCAGGCAGACATTGCGGTCGCCCTGCCCCCGTGCCCGTTGCCAGCGCCGGATTGTTAATAGCCCTGCATATTCGCCCTGCGCGCCGGAATTCGGCTGCATGGAAATCGCATCATAGCCGGTGATCTGGCACAGCTTCGCGTTCAGATCCTCAATCATCGCCGTGTACCCACGCGCCTGATCCTTAGGCACATAGGGGTGGATCATCGAAAACTCGCGCCAACTGACCGGCATCATCTCAGCGGCCGAGTTCAGCTTCATCGTGCAGGAACCCAACGGGATCATGGCCCTGTCCAGTGCCAAATCGCGGTCCGCCAGACGGCGCATATAGCGCATCATCTCGGTTTCGGCCCGGTTCATGTGGAACACATCGTGTTGCAGGTAGTCCGAGGTGCGGATCAGCGCCTCGGGCAGACGGTATTCCGATTCTGCCGCCTCATCCTTTTTCACCAAGCCAAAGGCGCGCCAGACTGCCTCGACGGTGGCTGGACGCGTGCGTTCGTCCAGCGTGATTCCGACACCGGTTTTGCCGACGCGGCGCAGGTTCAGCCCCTCACGCACCGCTGCCTGCAACACACCCCGTTGCAGCAGACCCACGTCCACGGTGATCGTGTCGAAATAGGTGTCGGGTTCCACCTTGAAGCCCGCCGCCTCCAGCCCCTTGACCATACGGACTGTCTTGCGGTGGATGCGCTGCGCAATGGCGCGCAGCCCCTTGGGCCCATGGAACACCGCGTAGAATCCGGCCATGACCGCCAGAAGCGCTTGTGCTGTGCAGACGTTCGAGGTGGCTTTTTCGCGGCGGATATGCTGCTCACGGGTCTGCAGTGACAGGCGGTAGGCGCGGTTGCCGTGGCTGTCCACCGACACGCCGACAATCCGTCCGGGCATCGCGCGCTTCATCTCATCACGGCACGCCATGTAGGCGGCGTGCGGGCCGCCATATCCCACAGGTACCCCGAACCGCTGCGTCGACCCAACGGCGATATCCGCCCCCATCGCGCCCGGCTCTTTCAGCAAACACAGCGCCAGTGGATCAGCACTGACAATGCCCACCGCCTGCGCATCATGCAGCGCCGCCATCTCATCGGTGAAATCGCGCACATGGCCATGCGTGCCAGGATACTGAAAGATCGCGCCAAAGACCCTGCCCGGATCAAGCGCATCCGGCGCGCCCACAATCACCTCGATCCCCAAGGGCTCGGCCCGTGTCTTCATCACCGCGATGTTCTGCGGGTGACAGTTTTCATCGACGAAAAACGCCTTGGCCTTCGATTTGGCCACCCGTTGCGCCATGGTCATTGCCTCGGCGCAGGCGGTCGCCTCGTCCAGCAGCGAGGCATTGGCAATTTCCAGCCCCGTCAGATCACAAACCATCGTCTGAAAGTTCAACAGCGCCTCTAGTCGGCCCTGCGAAATCTCGGGCTGGTAGGGTGTATAGGCCGTGTACCAAGCTGGATTCTCAAGGATGTTGCGCTGGATCGCAGGCGGCGTGACCGTGCCGTGATAGCCCTGCCCGATGAGCGAGGTCAGCACCTTGTTGCGATCCGCCACTTCGCGCAGCCGATAAATCAACTCACGCTCGGACAGCGGCTTGCCAAAATCCAACGGCTCGTCCTGCCGGATCGCCTTGGGCACCGTCTCTTCGATCAACTGGTCCAGACCCGACACGCCAAGCACGTCAAACATCGCGGCCATCTCTTCGGGTGAGGGGCCGATGTGACGCCGGTTGGCGAAATCATAGGGCAGGTAATCAATGGGCTCGTAGGTCATGCGCCGCTCCCGCGTCTTCTTCTCTGTGAAAATACCTCGGGGGTGAATTGGCCAAAGGCCAAGAGGGGGCAGCGCCCCCTCCCCCGTCATCCACCCACGCCACGTTGGGCTTTGGGCGTTGGGCGGGTGTACCCCGCCGCGGTCTTCAGGAAATGAAGGCCTTGTAGGCTTTCTCATCCATCAACTCATCCAGAACCGACAGATCTTCGATCTTCATCTTGAAGAACCACGCATCGCCCTCGGGATCTTCGTTCACCTTACCCGGGTCCGCGACGATGGACTCGTTGACCTCAACGATCTCGCCATCCAGCGGGGCAAGGATGTCCGACGCTGCCTTGACCGACTCGATCACCACAACCTCTTCGTCCTTGGTCACTTCACGACCTTCGTCCGGCAGTTCGACAAAGACAATGTCGCCCAGCTGTTCCGCCGCATGTGTAGTAATGCCCACGACGACCAGATCGTCTTCGATCTCCAGCCATTCATGCTCTTCGGTGAATTTCATGTGCGTCTCCTCAGTTTCACCGTTTGAATCCTGCCGGAACGAAGGGCAGCTTTGCCACCCGCACCGGAACCCGTTTGCCGCGCAACTCAGCCCAGAGGGTGGTGCCCTCACTGGCCTGCGCTCGCGGCACATACCCCATAGATACAGGCCCTTCCACCGAAGGACCAAAGCCGCCAGAGGTCACCGTGCCCATCTCTGAACCGCCCTCTTCGGCGTCGAACAACACAACGCCTGCCCGCAACGGTGCGCGGCCTTCGGGCCGCAGGCCGACCCGCTTGAGGGCCGTGCCCTCTGCCATTTCAGACAGAATACGCGTGTCTCCCGGAAAGCCACCTGCGCGCGCGCCATCCGTGCGCCGCGCCTTGGAGATCGCCCAGCCCAACCCAGCCGCGATCGGCGTGGTGTCTGTATCCAGATCCTGCCCGTACAGGCACAGCCCGGCCTCCAGCCGCAGAGAATCCCGCGCGCCAAGGCCGATCGCCTCAACTCGCGCGTCCCCCAAAAGCGATTTCGCCAGATCCATCGCTGCGGCATTCGGCACTGAAATCTCAAATCCATCCTCGCCGGTATAGCCAGACCGTGAGATCCAGCATTCCGCGCCAGCAATCGGCAGCGTCGCCACGTCCATGAATTTCATCTCTCGCACGTCCGGGCAATGTTCGGCCAAGACATCTTCGGCCGCAGGCCCCTGCAAGGCCACCAGCGCCCGGTTTTCCAGCATCTTGACGGTAATGCCCTGCGGTTCCAGCGCGGCGCGCATCCGCGCCACATCCGCGTGTTTGCAGGCGGCGTTGACCACCAGAAACAGGTGATCGCCCCGGTTGGCAATCATCAAGTCATCCTCGATCCCGCCCGCATCGTTGGTAAACAGCGCGTAACGCTGACGCCCCTCGGCCAGCCCGATCACATCGACCGGCACCAGTGCCTCCAGCGCCCGTGCAACATCCGGGCCGCGCAGGATCACCTGCCCCATGTGGCTGACGTCGAACAGACCGGCAGACGCCCGTGTGTGCAGATGTTCCTTGAGGACCCCCAGCTTGTACTGGACCGGCATTTCATAGCCGGCAAACCCCACCATCTTTGCGCCTTGCGCGTGGTGCAGGTCATTCAGGACGGTGGTTTTCAATTCTGTCAGGTCGTCAGCCATGCGTTCCCTTTCCCCGAAACGCGCGGCGTCCGGACAGTACCGGCACGGACCCGTTCCGTACCTTCACTGCCCCCTCTGTCCCTTGGCCTGAGATCGCTATCCCTTCGGCGGACGCCCATACTGCGCCTCTCTCCAGAGTGTCGTTCCTTCGCGGTCCATTGGGCCTGAGCGTTTCCGGGGCGGTTGCGCCTTCGGCACCGGGTTTGGCCAAGGCCGCACCGGTTCTCCCGTCGAAGTTGCCGTGACGCTAGTCGATTGCCCCGGCGTTGACAAGCGTGCCTGGGCGACGTCGTGCCGTGCAACCGGCGGGCGAAATGATCTCCATCAGCGCGGTGTTGTCGCAGACCAGCGAATCCAGCGTAATCAGGTCCAGTGTCTCATAGAAAGCATTGGCTGCGTTGTTGAGCGCGTCTCGCAGGCGGCACGCCTCTTTCAGGGGGCAGGTGTTGTCCACATCTGCAAAGCATTCCGCCAAGGGCACGGGCTGCTCAAGGGCGCGAAATACTTCGCCGATGACGATCTCGACGGCCGGACGACCCAATTCCAGCCCACCGTTTCGACCGCGCTGAGTGTGCAAAAACCTCAACTGCGCCAACTGGTTGATGACCTGCGCCAAGTGGTTCTCTGAGGCGTTGCAGCGCTCTGCGATCTCATGCTTTGTGACCAGACGATCAGGATTTGCCGCGCAATACATCAGCACACGCATGGCAATATTGGTTCTTTTCGTCACACGCATTTCGGCCTCCCCAGCCATCAGGACAGGGGCTTTCTGGCATGTTGAACGAAATCCGGGTTTGACATGCGTCAATTGGGGTAAATATTTCCCACATGCAGCATATATATTTCTTCGGCTACGGATCACTGGTCAATCGGACCACACACCTCCACGCCCCGGCGTACCGCGCCCGCCTGAACGGATGGCATCGTGCGTGGCGCGCCGTCCCCGAACGGGCGCTGTGCTATCTCACAGCGGTCCGCGACCCGCAGGCCAGTATTGACGGCCTTATTGCTCCGGTTCCCGGTGAAAACTGGGCAGAACTGGACCAGCGTGAGGCAGCCTATGACCGTCACGACGCAACTGCGACGCTGGACCACAAATCGGACGCGAAGGAAATCGTCGTCTATGCTATCGACCCGGCCCGCCACCGCGCACCCGGACCGGACAACCCTATCCTGCTGAGCTATCTTGATGTGGTTGTCGCGGGTTACTTGTCGGAATACGGCCCCGCCGGTCCTGCCCGGTTCTTTGAAACCACGCTTGGATGGGAGGCACCGATCCTCGATGATCGCGCGGCCCCTCAATACAGTCGGGCCAGCGCTCTGACGGATGAAATCCGCACACTGACCGACTCTGGGCTGGAATTGATGGGCAGCCGGATCATCACGGCCGCAGATTGAAGCACGTCGCAGCCCGCCGCGTAATTCAGCGGCGGGGCGCGCTCATCCTCAGCCCGCGCTGCCGGGCTTTTTCTGCAACAGCGGCATCACATCGGCCATTTCCGGCCCGCGTTCCAGCCCAGTCACGGCCTTGCGCAGCGGCATGAACAGACCCTTGCCCTTGCGGCCCGTCGCATCTTTTACCGCAGCGGTCCAAGTACCCCACGTGTCGGCGGCATAGGGCGGCTCGCCCAGCAGGCCAAAGGCCTCTGTGACAAACGCCTGATCCTCATCGGCCACCATCGGGGCGGCCCCGTCGCGGAACAGATCCCACCAACCGGCAATATCCTTGCGGGTGGTGATGTTCTCACGCACCACCTTCCAGAACGGCGCAGCCAGATCACCGGGAACGCCCAGCGCGGCCAGTTCATCTGCGACCGACGCCAGCTCCAACCCGTGCAGCTTTTTCGCGGTCAGCGGGTACAGATCCTCGACGTCGAACTTGGTCGGCGCGGAGCCAAATTGCGACAGGTCGAACCCGTCGGCGATTTCATCCAGTGACATCCGCAGTTCCACCGGCTGCGACGACCCCAGCCGGGCCATCAGCGATAGCAGCGCCTCAGGCTCTACCCCTGCTTCGCGCAGATCACGCAGGGCCAGCGTGCCCAGACGTTTCGATAGCGATTCCCCTTGCGGGCCGGTCAGCAGCGAGTGGTGCGCAAAGGCGGGCGGCTCTCCGCCCAACGCGCGGATCATCTGGATCTGCGTTGCCGTGTTGGTCACATGGTCATTGCCACGCACCACATGGGTGATGCCCATTTCCATGTCATCGACAACAGAGGCCAGCGTATACAAGAACTGTCCATCCGCCCGGATCAGCACCGGATCGGACACGCTGGCCGCGTCAATCGACACTTCGCCCAGAATGCCGTCGTCCCAAGAAATGCGTTCCTGATCCAGCTTGAACCGCCAGACGCCATCGCCGCGTTCGGCGCGCAGCTTGGCCTTGTCGTCCTCCGACAAAGACAGCGCAGCGCGGTCATAAACCGGCGGCTTGCCCATGTTCAGTTGCTTTTTGCGCTTCAGGTCCAGTTCCGTGGGCGTTTCGAACGCCTCGTAGAACCGCCCCATCTCGCGCAGCTTGTCCGCCGCCGCAGTGTAGCGGTCCAGCCGTGCGGATTGGCGCTCCACCCGGTCCCATGTCAGGCCCAACCATTCGAGGTCTTGCTTGATCGCGTCGACGTATTCCTCTTTCGACCGCTCCGGGTCGGTATCGTCGATGCGCAAAACAAACTGGCCACCGCTCTTGCGGGCGATCAGATGATTGAACAGCGCAGTGCGCAGATTGCCCACATGGATGTATCCTGTGGGCGACGGGGCGAAACGGGTGACGGTCATGATCGGGCCTCCTGACGAGGCGCGGTGTTTTCACAAGGCAGGGGATTTGTCCAGTTCCGCAAGGGCCCCACTGGCCCGCATCGCGCGCGAATGTTAGGCAAATGGGATAAAGCGGCGCGAAGTGCCGCCATGAAAGGGCGCCCATGACCCATATCCTGACCGTTACCCTGAACCCGGCGCTTGATCTTGCCACTTCTTGCCCGTCTGTGTCGCCGGGGCCAAAGCTGCGGTGTGGTCCGGAAACCGCCGAACCGGGCGGCGGCGGCGTCAACGTCGCCCGCGCGATTGTCCAGTTGGGTGGCCATGCCCGCGCGCTGGTGGCGCTGGGCGGGCGCACCGGGACGACGCTGGGCGAATTGCTGGAACGGCGCGGGCTTGATCTGGTACGCCTGCCCGCCCCGGGAGAGACGCGCTATAGCTTTGCCGTGACCGATGACGCGACCGGCGAACAATACCGTTTTGTCATGACTGGCCCGACATGGACTGAGGCGCAATTGAACAGCGTTCTGGACACGCTGGCCGAAGAGGCAGAGCCGGGGGCGTTCATCGTTTTGTCAGGTAGTATGCCACCGGGCTGCGCGCCCGGCTGGATCACACGTGCCTGCGCCCGCCTGCCGGGACGGCGCGTGGTGATCGACACCTCTGGCGCACATCTGGCCCATCAGGCCGACGGCCCGCAACCTGCCCCCTATATCCTGCGCATGGACAGCGCCGAGGCGCGCGATCTGTCGGGGCGTCCGCTGAACACCCGCGCGGACAGCGCCGCGTTTGCCGAGGAGCTGCGGGTGCGTGGGGCGGCTGATCTGATCGTCATCGCCCGGGGCGCGGACGGTTCCGTCATGGCCACCCCTGAAGGTCAATGGTATGTCTCCGCCGCCAACCAAACCCTGGTCAGCGCCATCGGCGCCGGCGACAGCTTTGTCGGCGGGATGGTCAAGGCACTGGCGGAGGGCGTTGCCCCCCCCGAGGCTCTGCGCCAAGGAGCCGCGGCAGCCGCTGCGGCCGTGATCAGCCCCGGCACCCAGCTGTGCCTGCCCGAGGATTTCGCCAAATTTCTTCCGCTGACGCAGTTGATCGCCCTCTGATGCGCCTGTTCATCGCCCTTCCCCTGCCTGAAACGGCTCGTACCACGCTAGAGGCGTTGCAGTCCCGCTTTCCCACCGGCCGCACCGTACCCTTTGACAACCTGCACCTGACGCTGGCCTTCCTTGGCGACCAGACCGAAGAGCAGGCCGAGGCCATCCATGAAGGTCTGCAAACCCTGCGGTCCCCTGCGCAACGTCTGACTCTGTCGGACGGCACCGTCCTTGGCGGCAGGCACGGGCAGGCCATCGCGTTGGAGGCTGACGGCGGTGCCGACCTGACAACGCTGCACACCCGGGTGCTGTCGCGGTTGCGCGGCGTGGGTATCGCACCTGAACGCCGCCGCTTTCGCCCGCATGTAACGCTGTCCCGGATGGGTGCCCGCGAAAACGCGGGCCCGGTGCTGGCCGTTCTGGCCAGCGCGACGGTCGGACCATTTGTTTGTGACGCGGTCAGCCTGTACGCCTCGACCCTGCATCCCGATGGCGCGATCCACGAAGAACTGTCGCGCTACCCGCTGGCCGTGCTGATATGACCGACGTTGCCCGCTTCCATGACGTTGCCCAGCGTACCGTTGCGGGCTTTCCCGAACCGTTCCGCGCCGGGGCGCAGAACGTCCTGTTGCGTGTTGTCGACTGGCCACCGCGGGACATCCTCAATGACATGCAGATCAGAAACCCGCTGGAGCTGACCGGGATGTACGACGGTGTACCCATGACGCACAAAAGTTTTGCCGATCCCGCGCCGTTTCCCGATACGGTCTGGCTGTTCCGCGAGCCGATCCTGAACGAATGGCGCGACCGTGGTGATATCGAATTGGACGATCTAATCGCCCATGTCACGGTCCATGAGTTTGCGCATCACTTTGGCTGGTCCGACGATGACATCGCCGCGATTGATCGATGGTGGGAATAGACGGGTATCGCTCTAGTTCACTTGGAATGCGTCATTTACTCATTCTCTTGCTCCTGATCGCCGCTCCTGCCCGCGCGGAAAATGTCCTTGTCCTTGGCGATTCCATCCTCGCCTGGCACCGCGCCGCCGGTCAGTCCGTTGCAGATCAGCTTGCCGCCTCCACGCAGGTGACCGTGAAAAACAAATCCGTGCCCGGCGCGCGGTTTTCCCATAGTGGCGTGCTTGCGGCAGCCACGGGTTTCGACATCCGCCGCCAGATGCGGCGCGGAGATTGGGATGTAATCGTTCTCGACGGCGGCGGCAATGATCTGATGGGGGAATGCGGCTGTCGCGCTTGCGGCGCCGTGCTGAACCAGTTGATCTCTGACGATGGGCGACAGGGTGAAATCCCCAGCTTTGTCGCGCAACTGGCCAAATCTGGCGCGCGGATCTATTGGCTGGACTATTACGACGTCCCCACCGCTGGCGGCCCCTTTGCGCCTTGCGTAGACGAACTCGCCATCCTCAGCCAGCGCCTGCAAAGACTTGCGCCAAGGATACAGGCCATGACCTATCTGTCCGGTAAGGCCGTGATCGATCCCGACGACCTGTCACACTACGACCGCGACCGCCTGCACCCCAGCCGCAAGGGCGCGGCCCTTCTGGGTCGCTACCTTGCGCAGGAAATCGCGCGCTGATCCTAGCAAAAGTCCTGTTCAGCTTGGATCGCGCCAACGGTTAACAATGGGATAGCGACGGTCCAGCCAAAAGGCGCTTTTGGTCAACCGCGTACCGGGGGCGGACTGGAACCGCTTGTATTCGCTGAGATATAGCAGACGCTCGACCTGTTTCGCGTCGGCGCGGTCATAGCCTGCGGCCACGCAATCTTCGATCGACCCGTCGCGGTCCACGAGGATCTCCAAAATCGCATCCAGTACCGGATAGTCAGGCAGAGAGTCGCTGTCTTTCTGATCATCGCGGAGCTCTGCCGACGGCGGTTTGGTGATGATCCGGTCGGGGATCACCTCCCCCGCGTTGCCCATCATCCAGTCGCGATGGTTCAGGTTGCGCCAGCGGCACGTCTCGAACACCCGCGTTTTATACAGATCCTTGATCGGGTTATAACCGCCCGCCATGTCGCCGTAGATCGTGGCATAACCCACCGCGACTTCGGATTTATTGCCCGTGGTCAGCAGCATCTCACCAAACTTGTTCGACAGCGCCATCAACAGCAATCCGCGCAGGCGGGACTGGATGTTTTCCTCTGTCACGTCCGGGGTGTACCCCTCAAACAATGGGGCCAGCGTGTCGGTGATAGCCGCACGGCCCTGCGCGATGGGGACAAAATCATAGTGACAGCCCAGCGCAGTGACGCAGGCCTTGGCGTCCTCTAGTGAGTGCTGAGAGGTGTATTCCGACGGCAACATCACGCAGCGCACGTTCTGCGGGCCAATCGCATCGGCGGCGATTGTCGCCACTAGCGCCGAATCGACACCACCCGACATGCCCAGCAAGACCTTGGAAAAACCCGACTTGCGCAGATAATCGCGCAGGGATTCGACCATTGCACGGTAATCCTGTTCCCAGTCGTCGGGGTGCTTTTCAAACATCCCCTCCTCGCAGCGCCAGCCATCAGGCCCGCGCACCATGTCCACCGGCACCACGCATTCGTCAAAGGCGGGCAATTGCACAACGATCTGACCACCGGGGTTCAGAACAAAAGACCCGCCGTCGAACACCTGATCGTCCTGACCGCCCACCATGTTGAGGTAGATCAGCGGCAAGCCGGTTTCGACAACGCGGCCGACCATGTGGTTCAACCGGGTTTCCATTTTGCCCCGGTAGTAAGGCGATCCATTGGGCACCAACAGGAATTCGGCCCCTGTTTCGACCAGCGTTTCGGCCACATCCTCATGCCAGGCGTCCTCACAGATCGGCGACCCGATCCGCGTGTTGCCCACGGCATAGGGCCCGCCAATCGGGCCGCTATCAAAGATACGCACCTCATCAAACACTGTCTCATTCGGCAGATGGTGTTTCAGCACCCGCGTCACAACTTTGCCGCCGCGACAGATGAAATAGGCGTTGAACAGCTCTGTTCCCTCGACATATGGACCGCCGATGCCCAGCGCCGGACCATCAGCGCAAGCAGCAGCCAGTTCGTCGACCGCCTTCATCGCGGCGGTGTAGAAGGCTGGCTTCATCACCAGATCCTGCGCGTTGTAACCGGCAATGAACATCTCTGGCAGGGCCACCATGTCGGCGCCCTGCTCGATTCCCTGACGCCAGGCAGCCTGCGCCTTAGCGGCATTGCCTTGCAGATCGCCCACAGTGGGATTCAGTTGCGCCAGGGTCAGGCGGAAACGGTCACTCATCGGCGTGCGCCTCTTCAATCAGGTTTGATGCCCGACATAGCAGATGGCACTGGGGAAGAAAGCCCATGCCGCCAATCCCGCGCTTTCGCCTTGCACCTCCACCACCTAGCCGGTTTCTTGCGCGCATTCACACCAAACGGAGCCTTCCGATGCGCCCTACCCTGCCCGCCGCCCTCGTCACTGCGATCCTGCTGTCCTTTTCAGGGTCGGCCATGGCAGACACAAAAACCTTTTCCAACGGCGCGCGCTACGATGGACCTATGGTATTGGGGAAACCGCACGGCGTCGGCACGATGCACCTGCCCGGCGGCGGCAGCTATGTCGGAGGCTTCGTGAACGGCGAACTCACCGGCCATGGTCGCATTGTCGATGGGCAAGGCTTCAAGACATACGAAGGCCAATTCGTGAACGGCTACAGGCATGGCTCTGGAAAGGCTTGGCATCTCAACGGAGACTACTACGAAGGGCAGTACAAGGACGACAAACGACACGGCGAAGGCGCACTGCTCTATTCGGACGGCACACGTTATTTCGGGCAATTTGTGGAGGGCGCGGTGACCGGCAAGGGCCGATTGATCAAAACCGATGGCACCGTCTATGAGGGGATGTGGGAAAACTCCACCTATCTGGGACCCGCGCAATAGGCTGAGGCACCGATGTCGGACGCTGTGCAAAGGTACCCCACCGCAGCCCGTTTTCGAAAGCCATTGCCCCTGCCCGGTCCCTCCTTTAGGTTTTTCCCAATTTTGGAGCCAACTCCGACACCACAGGGCAGCGCGTATGAAACTTGCAGGCATCACCGGCATTCTGGCAATTTCGCTGGCGGGTTTCGCCCTGGCGCAGGATGACCAGGTGGTCACCAAACAATACGATGACGGCGGCGTCTATGAGGGCACGTTCCTCAACGGGATGCAGCACGGCACCGGCACTTACCGCCTGCCCAACGGGTATGAATATACCGGCGACTGGGTCGATGGTGAGATCAAGGGCAAGGGCGTCGCGCGTTTTCCCAACGGGTCAGTCTATGACGGCGATTTCGCCAAGGGCAAACCCGAAGGCGTCGGCAAGATCGTCTTTGCCGACGGCGGCACATATGAGGGCCAATGGCTGGACGGCAAGATCACCGGCACCGGCATCGCCGTCTACGCCAACGGCGTCCGCTATGAGGGATCGTTCCGCAACGCGCTGCACCACGGACGCGGTGTGATGACCGCGCCCAACGGGTACGTCTATGACGGCCAATGGGTGAACGGCGTCAAGGAAGGCGTTGCCAAAGTCACCTACCCCGACAAGTCGATCTATGATGGCCGCGTCGCCGATGGCGAACGCGACGGCTTTGGCAAGCTGACGATGCCCGATGGCCTGATCTACGAAGGCACATGGCGTGAAGGGCAGATCGACGGCGAAGGCAAGCTGATCCAGCCCAACGGCGACGTCTACGAGGGCCAGCTTGTCGATGGTCGGCGTGAGGGCAAGGGCAAGGTCATCTACGAGAACGGCGATATCTACGAAGGCCAGTTCAACAATGACCAGCGCCACGGCACCGGCAGCTTTGTCGGCAAGGACGGCTATCGCTACGATGGCAACTGGATCACCGGCCAGATCGAGGGCAAGGGCAAGGTCACTTATCCCGACGGTTCTGTCTACGAAGGCCAGTTCAAGGGCGACCTTGCCAATGGCATTGGCACGATCACCTATCCCGATGGCGCAACCTATTCCGGCGAGTGGGTCAACGGCGTGATTCAGGGCAAGGGCCGTGCGACCTATCCCAACGGGCTGGTCTATGAGGGCAGCTTTGAGAATGCCCGCAATGACGGGTTTGGCGTCATGACGTACCCCGACGGCTACCGCTATGAGGGCAATTGGCAGAACGGCCAACGTCATGGCGAGGGCAAGGCGACCTATCCCGACGGCACCGTCTACGATGGCCAGTTCCGTGAGGGCCAGCGCCACGGCAAAGGCGTTATCGAAATGGCCTCTGGCTTTCGCTACGAGGGCACATGGGTGCGCGGTGAAATCAACGGCGAGGGCATCGCCGTTTATGCCAACGGCGACATTTATCAGGGCACGTTCAAAGACGGCAAACGCCAAGGTCAGGGCACGATGAAATACGCCACCGGCGAAGAGGCGTCAGGCGATTGGGTTGGCGGCGCCCTGCGCGCCGTTCCGCCGGCCCCCGCACCTGAACCACAAGCCGCGCCAGATCCCGCCCCTGTCCCCGCACCGGCGGACAATTGAACGGCCGCGCCAACCGCGACGACACATCGTATTATTGGCGGATGATCCGTGCCGATGGATTAGGCGGCGCGCGCGCACTCCTGCTGTGCCTCCTGCTGTCGTGCCTGTGCGCCATCCCCTCGCGCGCGCAGGACATCGAACGTCCAATCGTCCGCGTCGGAGTTCTGGCGCATCGCGGCTGGAACGCGGGAGAGTCGCAGTGGTCCCGGCTTGCCACCTATCTGCAAGAGGCCCTGCCCGCCCATGTGGTGCGGTTTGTCCCGGTCACGCTGACCTCTGCCGGGCCGTTGATTAATGCGGGCGGGCTGGACTTTCTCATAACCAACCCCGGCCACTACATCGACCTTGCCGGGCAGTATCCGATGAGCGTGCTGGCCACGCGTAAGCGTTCTCTGGCGGATGGCGCACATACGCTGCAATTCGGCTCGGCGGTGCTGGTGCGGACGGACAGCCAATTGACCACCTTTGCCGATCTGCGCGGCGCGCGGGTCGGGGCGGTGGCTCCGCAGGCCTTTGGCGGGTTCCAAATGACTTGGTTCGAGGCACGCGCCCAGGGTGTCGATCTTTTCGACGATCCCGCCGACCTTGTCTTTTACGGCTTTCCGCAGGACGCGATTGTCGCGGACGTTCTGTCGGGCAAACTGGACGCAGGCATTGTACGCAGTGGCCTGCTGGAACGGTTGGTAATCGAAGGCACTGTGCCCAGCGATAGCCTTCGCGCGCTCAATGCCAATGTCACCTACACCCACCCTGAGGCGGTCAGCACACGCCTTTACCCGGAATGGCCATTTCTGGCGCTGGCTGGAACCGATGCTGCAATGCGCGACGCGGTGGCGCTGGCCCTGCTGCAAAGCACGGATCGTGGTCTGCCAGACCCCTGGGGCGCGCCGGTCAGCTACCATGACGCGCATGCACTGGTCGCTGCCTTTGCGGGCCGGTCGTCACCCACAACGGATGTCGGCAACCCCGGCACCACGTTTGTGCTCTGGCTGTTTGTCGGCGCTGCTGGTGTGCTTGGTCTTGGAGGTGGCCTGGTCGTTATACGGGTGCGGCGCGGCGGCCCGACCCGGGGAGCCAAGCCAACAAGGGATCAGGACACCGTTTCGCTGACCCGGCGAGAGACGCAGGTGCTGGCGCAGATCGGCGCAGGCAAATCGACAAAGGAAATCGCCGCGCAATTAGGCATCAGCCCCAAGACGGTCGAGTTTCACCGCGCCAACCTGCTGCGCAAGTTCGAGGCCCGCAGTTCCGCCCAGCTTATCGCCCGCGCCGGACAGCAGGAATCAGAGGCGATTCCGGAAACCTAGGGTATTCCCGGGGACCAAACCCGCATGAAACACGGGGTTTTGCGGGGTGTGCGGCGGCAGTGCCCATGCGGCATTCTGGTCTTTGGCGGGCACGGTCAGCCCGCCCTTTTGGGAGGAGACCAGAACAATGACTCACTTCATCCGCCTTGCTGCCATCATCGGGCTTGCCATCGCGCTTTTTGCGACACCGAACGCGTCGTTTGCCGAAGGGTATGGCAAACAGAAAGTCGTCTATCACATCAATTATCTTGGTGGGGAGAACTCCAAAGCCTATCGCGGCGCTATGCGCAACATTCAGAACCACATCAATGCCGTCGGCGTCGAGAACATGGATATCAAGGTTGTGCTGCACGGTAACGGCATCAGCATGCTGCAATCGGCCATGGCAGACGACGGTCTACAGACAGTTATCGGCGGGTTGAAATCTCAGAACGTAAAATTTCACGTCTGCAATAACACCCTCACCGGACGCAACATCAACTACTCCGACGACCTCTACGACGTGTGGGAGGATGATATCGTGCCGTCGGGCGTGGCCGAGCTGTCGAAGCTGCAGCAAGAAGGCTATACCTACATCAAGCCATAAGCAGCGTTGCGCCATCGCCTGTTATAGGCGGTGGCGCGCCGCAGAACCCGTCGTATCAGAGCGGCGTCAGACCCTTTCTCCGGCATCCATCCGGTCGAGAAAACCCTGCGCCTCATTCAGCACAGTTTCCCGCTTGTCGGAGTCCATACGATCAAAGGTACGGTACATTTGAGCCATGCGTGGATTGCCCTCAAACCTTTCGCGGTGCCGGTCCATAAAATGCCAGTACAGCAGATTGAACGGACAAGCCCCCTCACCCGTCTTTTTCGTCACCGAATAGGCGCAAACCTTACAGTGGTCCGACATTTTGTTGATGTAATTTCCCGAAGACACATAAGGCTTTGACGCGACCAGACCACCATCGGCGAATTGGCTCATTCCTACGGTGTTTGGTGCCTCGACCCACTCAAACGCATCAACATAGACGCTTAAATACCATTCGTGCAGCGCGCCCGGATCAATGCCCGCCAGAAGACCGAAATTACCCGTCACCATCAGCCGTTGGATGTGATGGGCGTATGCCTCATCGCGCGTCTGCTCGACCGCCTTGGCCATACATCGCATATCCGTCTCAGCACCCCAGTAAAGGGCTGGCAACGTCCGGCTATGTTTCAACACGTTGCGCGATGGATACTCTGGCCCCTCGCGAAAATAGATGCCACGCATGTACTCCCGCCAGCCGATGATCTGCCGGATGAACCCTTCTGCGGCGTTGATCGGGACACCCCCATTTTCATACGCTTTTTCAACTGCTTGGCACACTTCCAGCGCATCCAGAAGTCCAATGTTGATGTAAGCCGACAAGAGCGAGTGATAAAGAAACCTGTTCCGGTCCTGTATCGCGTCCTGATAGTCGCCGAAACGCGGCAGGGCATGGTCCACAAAATGCCCAAGCGCGCGCAACGCCTGCTCTCGGTCCGTGGCAAACCCAAACGGCCGCAAGGCCCCGAAGTTGTCGGCAAAGCGGGCCTCGACAAGGTCCAGAACCTCTTTGATTTCCTCATCCGGCTCAAACCAGAGGGGGGCATGCGTCACTTCATCCGGAGCCGGTTTGCGGTTATCGTGGTCATAGTTCCACTGGCCGCCCACCGGCTTGTCCCCCTCCATCAGCAGCCCCGTCTTGCGCCGCATGTCGCGATAGAAATACTCCATCCGGAGCGCCTTGCGCCCGTCTGCCCAGTTGTCGAACTCGGCGTGAGAGGCAATGAACCTGTCATCCTCCAGCATCCGCACCTTTAGTGGGCAATGCTGTAGGGCATTGATCAGACGCCATTCTCCGGGCTCTGTGGCAATGACCTCGGTCGCGCCTGTCTCCTCAGCGCGGCGCAAAAGTTCGCCGCAGATGGACCTGGCGTTTCCAGTGTCGTCCAGTTTAGCGTACCGCACATCCCAGCCATCGTTCCGCAACTGCGCCGCGAACTTGCGCATCGCGGCAAAGATCAGTGCGATCTTCTTGGGGTGGTGCGGGACATAGCCCGCTTCATCCGCGACTTCGGCCATAACCACCACATCGCGCGCCTTGTCAGCCGCCTTGAGCGCAGCAAGTCCTTCACTCAACTGGTCGCCCAAGACCAAAATCAGGCGGCTCACCACGGGATTTCCTGACCAGCATAATCTAGGAATTTTCCGGTGTCCTTGGCCAGTAGCCCCGACATCACCGCCACCAACCTCTCTGCTGCATGCTCTGCTGTGACCGTCGGGTGGCGGGCGGCGTATTTCGCGGTAAAGGGCGTTTCGACGGTGCCGGGATGCAGACAGACGCAGGCCAATTGTGGATGTGTCCGTGCCAGTTCGACTGCTGAAGTGTGGATCAATTGGTTCACCCCCGCCTTGGCAGCGCGGTAGCTGTACCATCCACCCAGCCGGTTGTCCGCGATGGATCCAACCCGCGCAGACAACACCGCAAAAACCGCTGGGCGGTCACGGGGCAACAAATGCTGCGTGTGTTTCAGCACCATCACCGGGCCGATTGCGTTCAAAAGATACTGATCCGCCAAGGCCTTGGCATCCAGCGTTTTCAACGACTTTTCCGGCTCCGCGCCTTGGATTTCCAACGCGCCTGTAGCGACCAAAATCAAGTCGAACGACCCGCTCAGGCCGCCCAGCGCTCGGCGCACTCTGACCTCATCGGTCACGTCCAGCCCGTCGCGTGACCGCGACAGGCCGGTGACGACTACCCCTGTCGCGCGCAGCCGCGCGGCCACCGCCCCGCCGATGCCGCCGCTGTCTCCGATGATCAATGCGTTGTTCATGAACCGCCAGATAGCGGTCAGCGGCACGGCATCAAGCGCCGCCTACATCCTCACGCGCGATGGCGACGGTCTTGACCACGGCAAAGCATGAAACGCCGGGGGCCAGACCCAACGCCTCGGCCGATCGGCGTGTTATGCGCGCCAGAACTCTGCCTCCCGCCGTGTCCAGTGACACTATTGCACCCGGTCCGTCGCCCTCCCGGATCGAATCCACCGTTCCCGGCAAAATGTTGAGGGCAGACAACCCTTCGGGGCGATTGCGCGACAGGATCACCTCTTGGGCGGCGATACGCACCCGAAGCGGTGCGCCAACGTCCTGCCGAACGCGCGGCAGGAACAGCCGCAGCCCATTGGCATCCAACTCGGTCAACCCGTCCTCGTGATGCGCCGCAACGCGCGCCTCCAGCACGGCCCCCACCGCACGAATGCCCGCAGGTGTCACAGCCGGATCGCTCAGAACCTCTGACGCCGTTCCCTGCCGGACCACGCGACCGTCCTGCAAGACCACAACCGTTGTTGCCAGCCGCGCAACCTCTGCAGCGGAGTGACTGACATACAGGATTGGACAGCGCGCCTCATCCCTGAGCCGTTCGAAATAGGGCAGGATCTCTGCCTTGCGCGCCTCGTCCAGCGCCGCCAGCGGCTCATCCGCAAGGATCAGGCTGGGATCGGCCAGCAATGCACGTCCGATGGCCACCCGCTGTTTTTCGCCGCCCGACAGGGCACCGGGCCGCCGGTTCAGCAACGCGCCCAACCCCAGCATCTCGACCACCGGGGCAAGCGGCAGGGCACTGCGGGAAAACCAGCGACCGTACAGCAGGTTCTGCCGAACCGACAGATGTGGAAACAACCGCCCCTCTTGAAAAATATAGCCAAGCCCGCGCCGGTTTGGTGGCAACCATATGCCCTGCGCGGTGTCGCCCAGTACGCGCTCACCCACCCGGACAAGGCCCACATCGGGCCGCATCAGCCCCGCCACCGCATTGATGACGCTGGTCTTTCCAGAACCAGAGCGCCCGAACAGCACGGTCAGCCCCTGCGGCGCGTTGAATGCCGCATCCAGCGTGAAATCCCCCAGCCGGTGACGGACCGCAACCTCCAGCATCACGCGCCGCCGACCCGTGCCGCCACCCGGCGCGACACCCATTCCGACAAGAGCAGTGCCAGCATCGCCACCGCAACTGCCACCAGCACCAGACGCAGGGCAGAGGCCTCTCCCCCCGGCACCTGAAGGAAGGCGTAGATCGCCGACGGCAGGGTTTGCGTCTGGCCGGGGATGTTGGACACAAAGGTGATTGTCGCGCCGAACTCTCCCATCGCCTTAGCAAAGGCAAGGATGCTACCCGCCAGCACGCCCGGCAGCACCATGGGCAGCGTCACCGTTGCAAAGACCCAGATCCGCGACGCGCCCAGCGTAGCGGCCGCCTGCTCCAACATGGGGTCCACCGCCTCGATCGACAGGCGCATGGCCCGCACCATCAGCGGAAAGCCCATGATGCCCGCGGCCAGCGCGGCGCCCGTCCAGTGAAAGGCAAACGTCACCCCCAGCGATTGTAGAAACCCGCCCACAGGCGCGCGGGGGGAGAACACCAGCAGCAGCAGATAGCCGGTGACCACCGGCGGCAGGATTAGCGGCAGATGCACCAGCCCGTTGACCACCTGCTTTCCCGGAAAACGCCAGCGCGCTAGCGCGTAGGCCACAAACAACCCGAACGGCAGCGCCACCAGTGTCGCCCAGAACGACACCCGCAGCGATAGGCGCACCGCCTCCCATTCCGCCGGGCTAAGCCACTCCATCCGTCAGTCACCCAACACGGCAAAGCCGTGCGACGCAAAGATGGTCCGGGCGTCTGGCCCCGTCAAAAAGTCCAGAAACGCAGTCGCCGCCTGCTCCCGCCCCGCGACGGCGGCCACTGGATAGCGGATTGGCGGGTGGCTGGAGTCGGGAAACACCCCTAGCGCATCGACATGCGGATCGGCCAGCGCGTCGGTGGCATAGACAACGCCCAGAGGCACCTGCCCAAGCGACACCAGCGCCAGCGCCGCCCGCACGTTGTCAACCTGTGCCACGCGATGTTCGACCGCACTCCACAGCCCAAGGGTGTCCAGCGCCGCCTTGCCGTAGATGCCCGCAGGCACGGCCTCGACCAAGGCCATTGCAAGCCGCCCATCGCCCAGCATCTCCGCAAGATCTAGCTGTGGCCCGATCTCAACCGGCGCGGCACCAACGGGCCCCGCCAGAACCAGCCGATTACCCAACAGATCGACCCGCGTGTCCGTGGCGATCAGCCCGTCTGACTCCAGCACATCCATCCAGTCGGTGTTGGCCAGAAAGACCACATCCGCCGGTGCGCCCTGTTGAACCTGCCGCGCCAGCATGGACGAACCTGCATAGGAGAGGATAACCTCACCGTCATAGTTGGCCGCAACGTCGTCCAGCGCTGTCTTCAGGCTGGCGGCGGCAAAGACGGTCACAGGCTCGGCCATCAC
>TARA_R100000789_G_scaffold294_1_pt1 | contig 81233 bp, 76 predicted proteins | sample TARA_R100000789 | Tara Oceans TARA_R100000789 (sample SAMEA2623403) | marine metagenome | biome: marine biome (ENVO:00000447); feature: mesopelagic zone (ENVO:00000213); material: "saline water (ENVO:00002010), including plankton (ENVO:xxxxxxxx)" | depth 450 m
TGGCCCAGAACCCCTCAGGGTCGCTGATCGAGGCCGCATACATCGCGTCATAGCGCGCCGCGTCGACGTGGGCGGTTTTGACTTGTTCGTCGGATGGGGGGTAGGTCTTGCTCATCGGGCTCTCCTCCAGAAAGTGATTGGGGGCAGGGAAAACCTCCCCGCCCCCGAAATCAAGTGGTTCCTAAGTCGCGTGGGCGGATCAGATGGCCAGATATTCAGCGCGCAGCGCCTCGTTCTCAAGCACTTCGGCGGCGGTGCCGTCAAAGACGATGGAACCTGTGTCCAGAATTACCGCACGGTCGGCCAGTTGTAGAGCGCGCACGGCGTTCTGTTCGACGATGACCGTGGTCATGCCTTGCTCCTTGACGTGACGCAGGGTCTTTTCGATCTCATCAACGATGACGGGTGCGAGCCCTTCGTAGGGTTCGTCCAGCAACAACACCTTGATGTCGCGTGCCAGGGCGCGTGCGATGGCCAGCATTTGCTGTTCGCCCCCCGACAAAGTAACGCCCTCTTGTTTGCGACGTTCACCCAAGCGGGGAAAAAGATCATAAAGCCGGTCCAGCGACCAACCGATCGGCGGGGCGATCTGTGCCAGTTGCAGGTTTTCCTCGACTGTCAGGCCAGGGATGATGCGGCGATCCTCGGGGACAAGGCCCAGACCCGCGACGGACGCCTGATGCGATTTCATCAAATGCAGCGGTTGGTGATCCAGCCAGATCTCGCCTTGGTTCACCTGTGGGTCATCCAGACGCGCGATGGACCGCAGCGTCGTGGTCTTACCCGCGCCATTGCGGCCCAGAAGAGCAAGGATTTCGCCCTCGTGGACGTTAAAGCTGACACCTTGGACGATGTAGCTTTCGCCGTAGTAGGAATGCATGTCGTAGACTGACAGGAACGCGGGGGCCGTTTCGGCCATGTTCGAGTTCTTGGAAAAATCGGGACGGACGTTCATTTCGGGTCTCCCGTCCCGGGCACGTCCCGGGACATCAAGGGTGGAGGCCCCGGCACAGGGCCGGGGCGCGTGTCATTGGTTCAATGCGCTTCGCCGAGATAGGCTTCTCTCACCTTGGGATGGCCCTTGATGTTTTCAGGCGCATCCTCAACCAGCGGCGTGCCCTGCGCCAGAACCGTGATCCGGTCGGCGAGGGAGAAAACCACATGCATGTCGTGTTCGATGATGGCGATGGTGATGTCGCGCTCATCCTTGATCTGCTTGAGTAGGTCGATGGTATTGTTGGTGTCTGCGCGTGCCATGCCGGCGGTGGGTTCGTCCAGCAGCAAGAGTTTCGGCTCTTGCACGAGGCACATGGCCATTTCCAGCCGCCGCTTGTCTCCGCGCGACATCGAGGCAGAGTGCATGTGGCGCTTGTCCAGCATGTTGACCTCTTCCAGCATTTTCTCGGCTTCTTCGATGAGCGTGCGTTCATTGAAAACGGATTCGATCGCATGTAGCCGATAGGCGCCGTCCCGTTTGGCAAAGAGCGGGATCATCATGTTCTCGAATACCGTGAGATCCCCAAAGATTTCGGGCGTCTGAAAGACGCGGGAAATCCCCATCTGGTTGATCTCATGCGGGCTGCGTCCCAACACCGATTGCCCTTGGAACATGACTGATCCCGTGTCGGGGATCAGCTTGCCCACCAGACAGTTCAGAAGGGTGGATTTACCCGCGCCGTTCGGCCCGATTATCGCGTGGCAGGAGTTTTCCTGCACAGACAGGTTCACATCTGACAGCGCCTTCAGGCCACCAAACCGTTTACCCACGTCTTTGATTTCAAGGATACCCATAGGTTTCTCTCCTTATTCCGCAGGTTCGGTTTTGGCCGACTTGGGATCTTCTGCCTTTTTGCGGCGGAAGAGGCGCGCGATGCGTTGACCACCTTCGACAAGGCCACCAGGCAGAAAGATCACCACCAGCATGAAGATGATGCCAAGGGTGAGGTGCCAACCTTTGCCGACGAAGGGGTGGATGATGAAGACGACAAAGTTCTCGATCCCGTCTGGCATGAAGCTGAACCAGCTGTGCAGCACGTTGTCGTTGATCTTCGAAAAGATGTTTTCGAAGTACTTGATCATGCCAGCGCCCAGCACCGGGCCGATCAGTGTGCCCGCGCCACCTAGGATGGTCATCAGGACAACCTCACCCGAGGCGGTCCATTGCATCCGCTCAGCCCCGGCAAGCGGGTCCATCGCGGCCATCAGGCCACCTGCCAGACCGGCATACATGCCGGAAATAACGAAGGCCGCCAGTGTGTAGGGTTTAGGGTTCAGGCCAGTGTAGTTCAGTCGCTGCTGGTTCGACTTGATCGCACGGAGCATCAGCCCAAAGGGCGAACGGAAGATGCGGATGGACAGGTAGAAGGCCAGCAGCATGACCACTGCGCAGACGTAGTAGCCCGCCGAAAAGGTAAAGCTCCATGGTCCGACAGCCATGTCAAACGCGCCGCGCATTTCCAGCCCAAAGAGATTGGTCACTGGGATGGAGCCGTCGGCCGTTTGCGACACGCCAAGGATCCGGGGATCGTTCAGCGTCAGTTGCAGGCCGGTTTCCCCATTGGTGAGCGGTGTCAGCACCGAGTAGGCCAGCGCAAAGGACATCTGCGCAAAGGCTAGGGTCAGGATCGAAAAGTAGATCCCGGTCCGGCGCAGGCTGACAAAACCGATGACCAGCGCAAAGACACCCGCGATGACAACCGAAAGAAGGATCGCCGGGATGATGTTCATCGACAGAAGTTTGAACATCCAGACGGCCGAGTAGGACCCGATCCCCAGAAAGGCAGCGTGGCCGAACGAGAGATAGCCGGTCAGACCGAACAGGATGTTAAAGCCGATGGCAAAGATCCCGAAGATCACGAAACGCTGCATCAGGTCCGGGTAACCGGCGTTGAACTGCGCCAGACCGCTTTCGGTCGGGAAGGGGTTGAGGATGAAGGGGGCGAGCATTGTCAGCGCCACCACGATGAGCAGCAGAGTGCTGTCTTTCTTGTCGAGTCCAAGCATGGCGGTTTACTCCATCACGCCTTTGCGACCCATCAGACCGCGCGGACGGGTCAGAAGGATGACAATGGCGACAAGGTAGATGATGATCTGGTTGATGCCGGGGATCAGGGTGATGACCTGTTCCATGGAGGCAAAACTTTCTAGGATGCCAAGCAGGAAACCGGCCAGCACGGCACCGGGCAGAGAGCCCATGCCGCCGACTACGACAACCACAAAGCTAAGCACGAGGAAGTCCATGCCCATGTGATAGTTCGGCGCGTTGATCGGTCCGTACATGACACCTGCCAGACCGGCGACGGCGGCGGCGATGCCAAACATGATGGTGAACTTGCGGTCGATATCGATGCCCAGCAGACCCACGGTTTCCCGGTCGGCCATACCTGCGCGGACAACCATCCCGAAGGTGGTGAATTGCAGGAAGGCAAAGACCGCGCCGATGATGACCAGCGAAAAGCAGAAGTAGACGATGCGCCAGACCGGGTAGACGATGGTCGATGTCAGTTGCGCGATGCCAGAAAGCGCCTCGGGGGCGGGTGTTTGGATCGGATTGGCACCGAAGTAGTATTTGACGATTTCCTGCAACACGATCGCCAGACCAAAGGTCACAAGGATCTGGTCAGCATGGGGCCGCTTGTAGAAGTGCTTGATCAATCCGCGTTCCATGATGAAGCCGATGCCGATCATGATTGGGATGGCGAACAGGATGGCTAGGGGGACGGACCAATCTATGATGCTTGATCCCACCTCGGGACCAAACCAGCTTTCGACGTAGGGTGTCTTGACCTTGAGCGGGTTGCCGAGAAAGTCGGTTTGTGTTGCGTCTATGGTTTCATACGACAGGTTCAGGATGCGTTGCAGCGTCACAGAGCAAAACGCGCCGATCATGAACAACGCGCCGTGCGCAAAGTTGACCACGCCCAGCGTGCCAAAGATGAGTGTCAGACCCAGCGCGATCAGCGCATAGGCAGAGCCCTTGTCGAGCCCGTTCAGTATTTGGAGGATAATAGCGTCCATTGTCCCACCCTTTGCGGTCGGAGTGCGGAGAAAACGGGACCCGTCAGACGGGCCGAGGGGAATGAAGGCGTTGGGGCAGGGCGCGTTGCCCTGCCCCTACAGACGGTCCCAACGGGACCGATCCGTCAGGCGCCCGGGTTGCAGGAACCCAGCTGACCACCGGCGAACATCGGGTGATCGGGGGCGTATTCAACCTGCGCACGCGGGGTGATTTCCACGATCTCGAGAAGGTCAAATTCCGAGGTCGGGTTCTCTTTACCCTTCACGACCAGCACGTCCTTGAAGCACTGGTGGTCTTCCGCACGGTAGAGTGTCGGGCCGTTGCCCAGACCGTCGAATTCAAAGCCTTCGAGGGCTTCGCCAACGGAGCAGGGGTTGAACGAGCCGCCACGCTGAACGGCATCCGCATAAAGCAGGGTCTGCACATAGCAGGTGTGTGCGGCCTGGCTCGGCGGGAAGCCGTACTTGGTACCGAAGGACTTGACGAATGCCTTGGACCCTTCATCCTGCAGCGACCAGTGCCAGTTGGTCGATCCGAAGATGCCCTTGACGTTGGCACCGGCACCCTTGGCCATAAGGCGCGAGTAGAGCGGAACAACGATCTCGAACTGTTTGTTTTCGACCATCTTTTCACGCAGGCCGAACTGAACGGCGTTGGTCAGCGAGTTGACCATGTTTCCGCCGTAGTGGTTGAGCACCAGAACATCGGCCCCCGAATTCAGGACCGGCGCGATATAGGACGAGAAGTCCGTTGCCGCCAGCGGTGTCAGCACGTTGTTGACGGTCTGCCACCCCAGTGCTTCTGTCGCGGCTGCGATCGACTCTTGCTGAGTCCAGCCCCAAGTGTAGTCGGCGGTCAGGTGATAAGCCTTGCGGTCATTGCCGTAGTTCTTGGCAAGCACAGGGGCCAGTGCTGCGGCGGACATGTAACCGTTGAAGAAGTGACGGAAACCGTTCGCCTTTTTGTCTTTACCGGTGGTGTCGTTCGAGTGCGTCAGACCTGCCATGAAGATGACACCGGCCTCTTGGCACAGACCCTGAACAGCAACGGCCACGCCGGAAGACGATCCGCCGGTGATCATGATTGCGCCGTCTTTTTCGATCATCGACTTGGCCGATGCGCGGGCGGCGTCGGATTTGGTCTGGGTGTCGCCGGTCACATACTCAACCTTGCGGCCCAGAATGCCGGTGCCGTCCAGTGATTGCGATGAGAAGGTCGACAGCATGCCGCCGTCGCCGCCACCGTTCAGGTGGTCGACCGCCAGCTCATAGGCGCGCAGTTCGTCCGCACCTTCGTCAGCATAGGCGCCGGTCTGCGGAACGTTGAAGCCCAACGTGACTTTGTCGTTGCCGGGCGCGTTGGTAAAACCTGTGTGGCTGGCAGCGGACAAATAGGTCGGCAGCGCAAGGCCGGCACCGGCTGCTGCGCCGGTCTTGATCACGCCACGGCGCGTCACATTCTTGATGGACATGAAAATCCTCCCGTTTCGAGAAATCCGCCCAGCATTCTCCTCAGCATGCAGGGCGATCGCACATCTGTGCAAAATCAGTATGGCAGCGAGATGGAAAATTGCGCAACAAGCGCTTTACGCGTAAGGGTTTTTTTGTCAACGTCTGAAAAGTAATCCCGGGTTTCTTGTAAATGTGTTTATATTGCGCCGCAGAAACCCCTTGAAACCGCAGAGGAATGCACCATGCCCCGCGATACCTTGACCGGATCGCGCATCCGCGAACGACGGGTGCTGCGGGGGCTCAAGCAGGCCGATCTTGCCCGGCGCGCAGGAATCTCGGCCTCGTACCTTAATCTGATAGAGCATAATCGGCGCAGAATCGGCGGCAAGCTGCTACTGGTGATCGCCGACATTCTCAGGGTCGAACCGGCCGCGCTGACCGAAGGGGCGGGCGCCGCATTGATTGCTTCGCTGCGCGAGGCAGCGGCCGACAAACCACAGGTCGGGCCGGAACTGGACAGGGTGGACGAATTTGCCGGTCGGTTTCCAGGCTGGGCGCAATTGCTGGCGGACGGGCGTTCACGCATCGCCCAACTGGAACGCAGCCTTGAGACCCTGAATGACCGCATGACCCACGATCCGCATCTGGCGGCCTCCTTGCACGAAATGCTGTCAACCGTGACGGCGATCCGCTCTGCCGCCTCTATCCTGGCCGAGCCGGGGGAGGTGGACGCAGAATGGCAAGCCAGGTTTCACCGCAACATCTACGAGGACAGTGCCCGCTTGGCCGAGACCAGCCGTGGTCTGGTGAATTATCTCGAAGCGGACGAGACCTCCTTGCTTGAGACGGGCGCACCGCAGGAAGAGGTCGACGCTGTTTTGGAAAGTGTTGGGCATTCTATCCCCGAACTTGAGGAGGGCGCATCCGTGGATACGGCGCTGTCGCGACTGGGCAGTGGCATGTCCGGTCCCGCGCAAGGCGTGTTCCGGCAATGGTTGGAGCGCTACTTTGCCGACGCCCAGGCGCTGCCTCTGGCAAGGCTTCGCCCGGCGATTGAAGTGCACGGGCCGAATCCTGTCGCTCTGGCCGCTGATCTGGGGGCCGATCCGGCGCGTGTCATGCGTCGTTTGGCTGCCATGCCGCCTGATGTGTTGCCCACGCCTGTCGGGCTGGCCATCTGCGACGCGTCCGGGGCGCTGACCTACCGCAAGCCGCTGCCGGAATTTCCTATGCCGCGCTTTGGGGCGGCATGCCCGCTATGGCCGTTGTATCGTGCGCTCAGCCGCCCGCACGTTATCCTGTCGGGACCAATCGGCCAGGCCGGGCGCGGGGGCGCAGCGCTTTGGGCCGAGGCGCTGGCTACGCCGCTGGGCGGCCCTGCGGTGAATACCGACCCACTTTACCAGGCGCAAATGATGGTTCGCCCACTGCCAGCGGGCGCTGAGGTGCCTGCCTCTTTACCCCAATTGGGCGTGGCCTGCCGGGTTTGCCCCCGAGAGGCCTGCGAAGGAAGGCGCGAACCGTCGATCCTTGCATCCTCTGGCCGACGTTGATCGAAACCCGCCTATGTGGACCCTTGCTGTGTCCCACTTGGTCCGCTGGTAATGGCCCTTGATGCCACAAGGCGCTGGGTTGGACGCCCATGCCAAGACTGGCAGACACTGGTTTTCAGTCCGACCAGCGACCGAGGTTGCAAGAAAACCTTTGCCATGGGGCAACAGTTTTTTGACACGGGCAGAAAATACCGCCTAAAATCATTCCATCTGCTGGGGGACGGGCGCCAAAAGACCCGGGAGGCGGAGAGCGGGGGATAGAATGGGCGGACAAGTTCTGCTGATCGAGGACGAGCCGAATATCATCGAGGCAATCCGGTTCATACTGTCCCGAGACGGATGGCAGGTGCATACCCATTCCAACGGGATTGACGCGGTCCAGATTGTCCGCGAGCGGGCACCGGATGTGGTGATCCTAGACGTCATGCTGCCGGGCCGGTCGGGCTATGATATCCTGCGAGAACTGCGCGACGACCCGGCCCATGTCGATCTGCCGGTTCTGATGCTGACCGCGCGCGGACAGAGCAAGGACCGTGAAATGGCCAAACGGGCGGGGGCCAGCCAGTTCATGACAAAACCCTTTTCAAACGCCGAAGTGCTCGACGCAGTCCGCGCTTTGTCGACACAATGAGCAGCACTGGCAGCGGTTTGCCCATCCGGCCGTCTGGCAAGCCACCCACTGGCCCGGCGCCGATCCAGGTCGAACGTCAAACCGTTCGCCGCCGCCGGCTGATAGATGCCACCTGCGCGCTTCCGCTGCTGGGCTGGATCCTCTGGTGGTTGCCGCTGCTCTGGAATGGGGCTGCTGAAAGTGTCCCGGCCTCTCAGGCCCTGATCTATATTTTCGGGGTTTGGATCGCTCTGGCCATCGGAGTAGGGCGACTTGTCCATTTGCTGACCCGTAGCCGACCTGTCGTCGGACCCGGGACCTACGGAGGCGGGCGGTGAGCACGCTCAACCTGCTGGCGGTGATTTCGCTCGCCTATGTAGCCCTGTTGTTTTCCGTCGCCTTTTTTGCCGAACGCGCCGCGATGCGAGGTCGCGCGCGTTGGTTTCGTGCGCCCTTGGTCTACACCCTGTCGTTGTCGATCTACTGCACCGCCTGGACCTTTTACGGCGCGGTGGGCAGTGCTGCGCGCAACGGGTTCGAGTATCTTACGATCTATCTTGGCCCCAGCCTTGTCATGTTGGGGTGGTGGTGGATCCTGCGCAAACTGGTGCGGATCGGGCGCAATCAACGCATTACCTCTATCGCTGACCTGATCTCGTCGCGATATGGAAAATCCAACCTGTTGGGCATCGGTGTCACCATTCTCGCGGTTGTCGGTTCAACGCCTTATATCGCCCTGCAACTTCAATCCGTAACCCTATCAGTTGAGGTTTTTGCTCCGGCCCAATTTGTTGACGGGGACGGGCCGCGCTTTACCGCGTTCTGGGTTGCCGCAGGCCTTGCGGTCTTTACCGTCATTTTCGGCACCCGCAATCTGGACGCCAATGAACGCCATCATGGGGTCGTGATGGCGATTGCCGTCGAAGCAGTGGTCAAATTGACTGCCTTGATCGCTCTGGGCATTTTTGTGGTCTGGGGCCTGTCGGATGGCGTGTCCTCCACACTGGCCCGTATCGATGCGTCGCCGCTGGGCACCTGGTCGGTCGACAACGGTCGCTGGGCCGGGGTCATGCTGCTGTCCGCAGCGGCGTTCCTGTGTCTTCCACGGATGTTTCAGGTTCTGGTCGTCGAGAACGACAATGACGCGCAACTCCGCATGGCTGCCTGGGCCTTTCCACTGTACCTCATGGGGATGAGCCTGTTTGTGGTTCCGATCGCGGTAACCGGGCTTGAACTGTTGCCGCCCGGGTCCAACCCAGACCTGTTTGTGCTGACGTTGCCGCTGAGCCAGGGCAAGGAGGGGTTGGCCATGCTGTCTTTCCTCGGCGGCTTTAGTTCGGCCACGTCCATGGTGATCGTGGCGGCCATTGCCCTGTCGACGATGGTGTCGAACCACATTGTCATGCCGGTTTGGCTGCGCTTGCGCGTGGGATCGGCCAGCGTTTCTGGCGACGTGCGACATGTGGTGCTGCTGTCCCGGCGAATTTCGATCGCAGGGGTGCTGTTGCTGGGCTACCTTTACTACACCCTGTCCGGTGGCCGGACAGAGCTTGCCGCGATTGGGTTGGTGTCCTTTACCGGTGTAGCTCAGGTCTTGCCCGCGCTCCTTGGCGGGATTTTCTGGCGTGGAGCTACCCGAGTGGGCGCCTTGGCGGGGTTGACCGTAGGGTTTGTGATCTGGCTTTACACCCTGTACCTGCCCAGTTTCGGACCGGGTACAGTATTGCCGGATGCATGGTTCATATCCGGACCACTGAACATCGTTGCGCTGCGGCCCGAGGCGTTGTTCGGAATAGGCTTTGACGACAAGCTGCTACATGCCGTGTTCTGGAGCTTGCTGCTCAACACGCTGGTCTTTGTCGCCGGTTCATTGATGAGCGAAGCGTCGCCACTGGAACGTCTGCAAGGTGCGCATTTCGTCTCTGTCCAGCAAGCGGGGCCAGGTCCCCGCAACTGGTTGCCAAGCACGGCGGAAAGCGAAGACCTGATGGTCATGACGCAACGCATTCTAGGAGCGCAAGAAGCGCAGGACCTGTTTCTGCGTGAAGCGCGGGCGCAGGGAGTGGAGGGCGATCTACCTGCCTCGACGCCAGAGTTCCTGCAGCGCCTGGAGCGCGAACTTGGGGGGTCTGTGGGCGCGGCGACGGCACATGCGATGGTGAGCCAGATCGTTGGCGGGTCTATGGTCTCTGTCGAGGATCTCATGGCGGTGGCCGACGAGACGGCGCAGATGATGGAATATTCTGCCCGGCTGGAGGCGCAATCACAGGAGTTGACGCGCACTGCGGGGGAGCTTCGCCGCGCCAACGAGAAACTGACCCGTCTATCGGTTCAGAAAGACGCTTTCCTGAGTCAGATCAGCCATGAATTACGCACGCCGATGAGTTCTATCCGTGCGTTTTCAGAGATCCTGCGGGACGCGCAAGGCCTGACTCGGTCCGAGCAGAACCGCTATGCCTCTATCATCCACGACGAGGCACTGCGGTTAACCCGTCTGCTGGATGATCTGCTTGATCTATCAGTGCTGGAAAACGGCCAAGTCAGTCTGAACGTGACAGAGGGCAGGCTGGAGGATGTGCTGGACAGGGCGGTTTCCGCGGCGTTGGCGGATGAGGCTGGCTCTGGGATCCGGGTAATCCGGCGGCGGGTCAACGAACAAGTCTGGCTGTCGACAGACGTCGAACGGCTGGCGCAGGTCTTCATCAACCTGATCGCCAATGCGCGGAAATACTGCGATGCGGCCACCCCAGTCCTGCACATCGTCGTGACCGAGGCGCGCGATGATTTGTTGGTCGATTTCATCGACAACGGGTCCGGCGTCGCGCCCGAGGCACAAGACGTGATATTTGAGAAATTCGCCCGTGTGAGCGATCAAAAAGCAGGTGGTGCCGGGCTGGGGCTGGCAATCTCGCGTCAGATCGTGGCGCGATTGGGGGGCGAAATCAGCTACCTGCCAGATCGCGACGGCGCGGCCTTTCGCGTGGCATTGCCGCTGCGGCAGGTGCTTGCCGCACAATAGGGTATTCAGACACCGAATTATTCAAACAAAACTCAGAGCGTTAAAGCCCTTGGTAACCAAATCGGCCGATAACGATGGCCGGAGGCAGATTTTGATGGGCATTCATTTGCATGGCTGACGGCGCACGCAATGACGTGATGGGTCAAAAGGCCCAAGCGGCACAACGGGCCTTTGAGGCGCGGGGCATGTCGCTGGCCAAGGCGTTGCGCCGGGCCCTTTCGCGCACGGCTGACGTGCTGTGGGATCTTGCCCTTGTTACGCAGTCAGTCACGGTCGAGACGATGGACCAGGACGACGTGGTCGATGCGCTCGGCAAAACGGATCTTCTGGTCTTGCTGGATGGACCCGACGGTGCGGTTGGGATCGCCTCGGTCGATCGTCAAGTCATGACCGGAGTGATCGAGGTGCAAACCATCCAGCAAGTCACCCAGATGCCGGTCGAGGATGATCGCATCCTGACGCAGACCGACGCCGCGATGCTTGCGCCACTTCTTGATGGTGCTTTGGGGCGTCTGGCCGACACACTGACGGAACACCCCTTGCATAGCCAACTGGTTGGCTATCGCTTTGGTGCGATGATTGAGGACTCGCGTGCCGCCGGGCTGCTGTTGGATGCGGCGGGCTATCGTTCGTTCCGGGCCGACATTGATCTTGCGCTGGGTCGGCGGCGTGGTGTGCTGACCCTCTTTTTGCCTGAACGCAAACCCAAGCGCAGCACGCCGGGGGTGGTACAAGGTGCCGGCCCGCACGAGGAACGGTTGAGCCGCGTACCTGCGCGTCTTGACGCAGCCTTGGCACGGATCACTTTACCTCTCAGCAAAGCGGAAGCGTTGAAGCCCGGGGATCTTCTGAGCCTGCCGCCAGATGCACTGTCCAAGGTCGAGGTGATGGCCGGTCGTGGTCATTTGGTCGCCTGCGGTCGTCTTGGTCAATTAAACGGGCTGCGGGCAGTCCGCCTCACATGGCCTGCTGGCAATGCCGCGATCTCCTCTGCGGCGGACCCGGCCGGGGCGGTATCGGTCGGTATGCCAAAGGCAGAAAAGAGCGCGTCATTCAACGGTACGCAGCCCGATGCGAAAGCGGGATTGCCCGCGCTTACCGACACACCGGTCAGCGATGCCGATACGTCAGAGGATTTGCCGGACCTTCCACCGATGGACTTCGAGGCTGGCTCTGCAGATTTCGATTTCAGCGATCTGGGTGAGGAATTCGGTGACGTCGGAAATGCCCAACCTATGGAGGCGTTGCCCGAGATCGACAACAGCGAAGGTTTCGCGTCGGCGTCGATGGATTTCGATTTCGATGAAACATAGATCGCGCCGCACTCAGGGGCGCGATACTCAGGGGCGGGCCAGCGTTTCCAGCGTCGGGCGAAGCCCGGCCAGATTGTAGCCCGCCTTGGCAGCGGCCTCGATCACCGCGTCTGCGCCCAGCGTTTCGGCGTTGCCCAGAGCCCAGATCACCGAACAGCGCGTGCCCGATGCACAATAGGCCAACACCGGACCATTGGCGGCGGCCACAAGTTCTGCCTGAGCAAGAATGTTTTCCGCGGTCATGGTCTGATGCGTGATTGGCAGCGCGGAAAAACGCAGCCCGACCGCCTCTATTGCCTGTTGCATCGCTTTTGTCTGATGCGAAGGCGGAACCTCTGCATCAGGGCGGTTGTCGATGACCAGAACATACCCCGCCTCCTTGATCGCCGCAGCATCCTGCGGGTTAATCTGGGGGGACACATGGTATCGGTCTGTCAGTGCGCTTGGTGTCATGATCACGGTCTATTCTGCTGGAACCACTCTGTCCAGATGCGCCCGCGCAAATGGCGCAATCAGCATCCCGCCCATCATGGCGGCAAGGAAGACATACAACGACGGACCTCCATAGCTGAGCGACGCGATGGATGGTCCCGGGCACAAACCGACAAGCCCCCACCCCATACCGAACATCACCGAACCGAGAATGAGCTTGCCGTCTATCTCCGTCGAAGGGGGCGGCGGCAAAGCCTCACCCGTCAGCGACGTGGTGCGCTGCTTGCGGATCAGCCAGGCGATGGCCATTGGGATCATGGCGCCCCCCATGACAAAGGCCAGGGTCGGATCCCATGCCCCGAAAACATCCAGCCAACCCTGGACCTTGGTTGTGTCGGTCATGCCCGACACAAAGAGCCCCGATCCGAAAAATCCGCCTGCGATGAAGGCTATGATCAGCTTTAGCATATCAGATGATCCCCAGGATGTGACGGAAGATAACGACGCCGACGCCACCGGCGAAAATGTAGATAAAGGTGGCGACAAACCCTCGGATCGAAAGCCGCGACATGCCGCAAACGCCGTGACCTGACGTGCATCCGTTGGCGATACGCGTACCGATCCCGACCAGAAGGCCGGCGGCGATCAGCACGGCGTAGTTGTCAGTGATGTGCGGATCGACTTCGCGGTAGAAAGGCGCCAGCAAGACCGGCAGCAGTGCGACTCCGATCAAGAAAATGGCGCGTTCTGCGGCTGTGGACCAGCCCGATCCATCGACAAGGCCGCCGATGATGCCACTGGCACCCATGATGCGGCCATTGCCAAGAAGGTAGATGGCCCCGCCAGTGCCGATCAGCAAGCCGCCGATCAGCCCCCAGATCCAGTCGATAGGCATGAGTGAATTTCCTTTGTTGGGTAGGCCGAAAGCGCCCGGTTCACGATGCGACGTAGCTTTGCCGAAACATCGGCTTTACGGCATGAACCGCCGGAGACCATAGATTTTGTCAAAGTTTGTTGACGGGCACTTTGAGGAACACGTCGCCCTTTTCATCGGCCGGGGGCATCTGACCGGCCCGCATGTTGACCTGCAGCGACGGGATGATCAGCTTGGGCATGGCCAGCGACGCATCACGTTGGTCGCGCATCTCGACAAATTGCTCTTTGGACTTGCCTTCGCCGACGTGCACATTCCGTGTTTTTTGCTCACCCACGGTGGTTTCCCAAGCATATTCTTCCCGCCCCGGTGCCTTGTAGTCGTGTCCGACAAAGATACGGGTCTCGTCGGGCAGGGTCAGGATCTTCTGGACAGAGTCGAACAGCGTCTCAGACGAGCCACCCGGAAAATCACAGCGCGCGGTGCCGAAGTCCGGCATAAACAGCGTGTCGCCTACAAAGGCCGCGTCACCGATGGTGTAGGTCAGGCAGGCCGGGGTGTGGCCGGGAGTATGCAGCACGTCGCCGCGCATCTGGCCAATGTGAAAGCTGTCGCCTTCCTGAAACAACTGGTCAAACTGTGATCCGTCGCGTTGGAATTCGGTGCCTTCGTTGAAAACTTTGCCAAAGGTATCCTGCACGATCTTGATGCGATCGCCGATGCCGATCTTGCCGCCCAACTGCCCTTGAATGTAAGGCGCGGCGGAGAGGTGATCGGCGTGGACGTGGGTTTCCAGCAACCACTCCGCCGTGTACCCCTTGTCCTTGACGAAGGTGATGATCGCGTCTGCCGATTTGGTATCGGTCCGGCCGGACGAGTAGTCAAAGTCCAGCACGCTGTCGATGATGGCGCAGGACAAGCCATTGGGATCGCGCACGACATAGGAGATCGTGTTGGTTGCGTCGTCAAAGAAGGCGGTGACTTCAGGTTTCATGGCGGTTCACTCCAATCAGTTCTGCAAGTCATATACGCAAAAATGAATGTGTTGCAAGAGACAAGCTAAGATTGATGTGTATCAAGGTCGTTGTCACATTCTTTTGACAAAGTCCGTCCGGGGTTAAGGAGGCCTGCGTCATGTCCCATCACGTTCAGAAACTGATCTTGCTCGAAAGATTGCGCGCATTGGGTGTGCGATTGGACGGAATCGAAGAGGCGCTAGAGGCGCCGCATTCAAAGGACTGGGACGAGATGGCCGTGGAACGCGAGGGGGAAGAAGTGCTGGAGCGGTTGGGGGAAAGCGGCAAGGCCGAAATCGCCCGGATCAAGGCGGCTCTGGGGCGCATGGCGCAGGGCGAATACGGTTTCTGTGCGCGGTGTGGCGGTGAAATCTCTGCAGAAAGGTTAGCCGTGGTGCCGGAAGCGCCGCTTTGCAAAGGCTGTGCTGCCGAGGTCTGAAACCGGGGAACATCAAGTCAGGAGAGAACGGATCATGTCTGGATATGAACACCTCGAAGCGCGTATCGACTCTTTGCGCAAGGAAATTTCCACGTCGAAAGGCAAGGCCCGAGAGGATCTGATGGAACATCTCGATCAGGCCGTGCTGGGGTTGGAAAACGTCGGCGGGACAGCCCCAGCCTGGGCGCGCGAAGTGTTGGAAGCCGAGCATGAGGACGACGCCGAAGACGGATTTGACAACATGCCCTTGTAGGGTGCCCGTCGAGAAGCGTTGTTGCCCAGGTCTGAAGGGGCGGGGCAGGGCGCGCGCCTGATGTCCTCAACGGTAGGCGCGCGCCTTTGACGGGTCACCTAAGGTGCTTAGTCGGGCGTGTGATCAAGGTTGTGCGGGCGCGTCGAATGCGGGCAGGCTATGGAGTGCCTGTTTCAAAGCCTCGCTCCAACCGTCGCTGATGGTCCGGTAATAGGGATCATCAAGTTCGATCCGACCGGTTTTGCCTCGGACAAGGCTATCGGCCTCGTAGAGGTGATAGTCGAACGGGGCGCCTACGGTCAGGTTCGCCTTCACGGTACTGTCGAAACTGACAAGCAGAAGTTTCACAGCTTCGGCAAAGCTGGACGCAGGATCATAGGCACGCACCAGAATCGGACGACCGTATTTGATCTCTCCGATCTGAAAGAAGGGGGTGTCGGGGCCAGCCTCGATAAAGTTACCTTCGGGGTAGATCAGGAACAGCCGCGGCGGACCGCCAGCGATCTGACCGCCTAGAATCAACGTGGCGTTGAAGACCGAAGAGGCGCGCTGTCCGGTGTCGGAATGGCGCGCGATCACGTCACGCAACGTGTCCGCGATCATTCGCGCGGCCTGATACATCGACGGCACATCCAGAATTGATGGATTGCGGTCTTCGCGAGCCTTTTCGCGTTCATCTAGTTCGCTGACGACCGCCTGCGTGGTTGCCAGATTACCCGCACTGAGCAGCGTGATGACGCGGTCGCCCTTTGTCTCCCAGATCTTGGTCTTGCTAAAAGTCGAGATGTTGTCCATCCCGGCGTTGGTTCGGGTGTCGGACATAAACACCAATCCCCGATCCATCATCATTCCTACGCAATAGGTCATCGATCGTCCCCGAGTGTCCTACGGGTCACGCCCGATTCGTCGGGGACATTACTGCTGCGCTACCTCTATTGCCACATCCAGAGATTCTGCAGCCCCGCCCTGACGCGTTCCACGCACGGGAGCGGCATCGTGATAGTCCATTCCCGTGGCAACGCGGACATAGCGGTTGTCTGGGGAAATGCAGTTGGCGCAGTCAAATCCGACCCAACCCAACCCGGGGATATGCGCCTCTGCCCATGCGTGCATGGCATCCTGTTCGATCTTGTCATCCAGCAACAGGTAGCCAGAGACATAGCGCGCAGGCAGACCCATCTCCCGCATGCAGGCAATAAAGACATGGGCATGATCCTGGCAGACGCCGCGCCCTTCGGCCAGTACGGTTTCTGCGGTCGAGTTCGAGTCAGACGTTCCCACCTCGTAGGCCACGGCCTCGGCCACCGCTGCCATCAAACCATGCGCCTGATCCAGTTCGGTCTCGCCACCTACCGCGCGGATTAATGCCCGTACCCCGGCCCCCGGACGGGTTTGCGGCGTGACCCGCTCATACAGCCACAGCGGGGCAGGGCCCTGATGGCGTCCGACGATGCCATTCGATTCACCGATTGTGACCTCACCTTCGCAAGTGATAGTCAATTCTTGCGTGCCCCGGTCGACTTCGATTAGGTCGACGGTATTCTGGTGGTGGTCGACATAGGTCAGTCCCTTTTGCCCGCCCGTGACTTTTGTCGTCCAATTCACAACGGTCTGATTGTGACGGGATTTTGGTGTCTTGCGCAGCTGCTGAAGCCCAAAACTCACAGGCTCTTCAAAGCTGTAGCGGGTGGTGTGGCTGATGGTCAGGTTCATATGATTCTCGGGAGCCTCACGCTCGGAACGGGGGGAGAGGGTTCATTCGTAGAACCGGTAATCGACTTCGATCTGTTTTCCCAGTTCGCTGAGCGACGTCAGCATGGTCTGGATGAACTCATGCAAACCATAGTCGAACACATCGTCGATGTCGAAGCTCAGGTAAGCCCGTTCGATATGGTCGATTTTGGCAAAAGATGGTGCGTTGTGCCCATATTCCGAAGCCAGATAGCCAAGATTGTCGCGCAGCTTGTGCGCGCAAAAGGCAAGGGAACGGGGCATGCGCCGGTTCAGGATCAGGAACTGAGCAATATCGCGCGGTTCGGTCGAAGCACCGTATTCCATACGAAACCCGCCACGCGCCGAAACGGAGCGCAGGATCGTTTCCCATTGCACGTTGTCCAAAGACGTCCCGACGGATGTCACAGAGGGCAGGAGCACATAGTATTTCACATCGATGATACGCGCGGTGTTGTCCGCGCGTTCTAGAAAGGTGCCGATGCGAGCAAAATCGTAGATGTCATTGCGCAGCATGGTGCCATGCGTTGCCCCGCGTACAAGCCCTGTACGCTGTCGGATCATGCCCAGAACACCTGGCAGATCGCGTTCGCTGATCTTGCGGGCGAGCACCTCTTTGACACGCATGTAGGTGCCGTTCAGGGCCTCCCAGACTTCGCCGGTCAGCGCGGTCCGTACTGTCCGAGCGTTTTGCCGGGCATGCTCGACGCTGGACAATACCGAAGACGGGTTATCCTTGTCGCGTAACAGCCAGTCGATGGCGGCGTCCTTGGTCACTTGCTCATGGCGTTGAGTGAAACCATGCAGTGACCCGGCAGTTTGCAGGACGGATCGCCACTCGTCGTCAGTGCTGCCTAGTCGAGTCAGCGCGATGCGCTGCCCGGTTTCGATCAAGCGGGCGGTGTTTTCAGCCCGTTCAAGACCGCGGTACATCCAGAACAGGCCGTTTGCAGTTTTTCCCAGCATCGCGCGTCAGTCCTCCAGCACCCAAGTGTCCTTGGTGCCCCCGCCCTGGCTCGAATTGACGACGAGCGACCCTTTCTTCAGCGCCACACGGGTCAGTCCGCCGGGCGTGATGTTGATTCCCTTGGGGCTGACCAGAACATAGGGCCGCAGGTCAACGTGGCGGGGCGCAAGGCCCGCGCGGGTAAAGATCGGCACCGTCGACAGGCTCAGCGTGGGCTGGGCAATGTAGTTGGACGGCCGCGCCTCCAGCTTCTTGCGGAACTCGGCGATATCCTTCTTGGTCGCGGTCGGTCCGATCAACATGCCGTAACCGCCCGACCCATGCACTTCCTTGACGACCAGATCGGCAAGATTTTCGAGCACATAGGCCAGCGCGTCTTTTTCGGAACAGCGCCATGTCGGCACGTTTTCCAGCAACGGCCGTTCCCCGGTGTAGAATTCGACGATCTCGGGCATGTAGCTGTAGATTGCCTTGTCATCGGCAATGCCCGTTCCTGGCGCATTGGCGATGGTCAGACGACCAGCGCGGTAGACATCCATGATGCCCGGAACGCCCAAGGCGCTTTCTGGGTTGAACGACAGTGGGTCCAGATATTCATCATCGACCCGGCGGTATAGCACGTCGATGGGTTTGTACCCGCGCGTCGTGCGCATGTTCAGTTGACCGTCCTGCACGCGCAAGTCATGACCCTCGACAAGCTCGACTCCCATCTGATCCGCCAGAAAGCTGTGCTCAAAATAGGCAGAGTTGAAGATGCCCGGTGTCAGAACGCCCACGGTCGGCTTGCGGTCCAGTCCTTGGGGGGCGCAAGCAGCAAGCGAATTGAACAGGTCGGTCGAGTAGGTCGATACCGGCTGTACACGGTTCTCCGAAAACAGTTCGGGGAACATCTGCAGCATGGTCTCGCGGTTTTCCAGCATATAGCTGACGCCGGATGGTGTGCGTGCATTGTCCTCAAGCACATAGAACTGATCGGGGCCGGTCCGGACCAGGTCGATCCCGACGATATGAGTATAGACACTGCCCGGCGGTTGCACGCCGATCATCTCTGGCAAGAACGCCTCGTTGCGGGCGATCATTTCTTGCGGCACTCGCCCCGCTTTCACGATCTCCTGCCCGTGATAGATGTCGTAGAGAAAGGCATTGATGGCGCGGACGCGCTGTTCGATGCCACGAGAGAGCTTTTGCCATTCTCGCCCCGAGATGATCCGCGGGATGATGTCAAAGGGGATCAACCGTTCTTCGGCTTCGGCGCGGCCGTAGACGTTGAAGGTGATGCCGGTCAGGCGAAAGAGATCCTCTGCCTCACGCTGTTTGGCGCGCAGATGTTTGGGATCTTCGCCGTTTAGCCAGGTGTTGAAAGGCGCGTATGGGGCACGAACCGTGCCCTCTGTCCCGCCTGTGCCCCACATTTCGTCAAAATAGACTTGATCACTCATGCCTGTGTGGCCCACCCCGTCACTGATTTGTGCCTCCCACGCTAGCGGGGTGTTGCGGGGCATGCAACGGTCGTGAAAGGCAAGTCGTAGCCTCTCAAAGGCAATTTGCTGAATAATCGGGCAGGGTTGTGCGTCTACACTCCGCCTGCCCGCCCATGCGTTCAGGACATGCCAAGGGCAGCCTTGTACATGTCCAGTACGGCCTCTTCTTCGGCAATGTCGTCCGCGTCGCGTTTGCGGAGCGAAATTACCTTGCGCATGACTTTTGTATCATAGCCGCGGCCTTTGGCCTCTGCCATGACTTCTTTGATCTGCTCGGCGATCTCTTTCTTTTCTTCTTCAAGCCGTTCGACGCGCTCGATGAACTGTTTCAACTCTCCGGCGGCGACGCCATAGCTGTCCGTTGGGGTGTCCTGCATGTCTGCCTCTTCAGCCTTGTGACCGTTTGTTTGGGCCTCTCGATAACCCATGGCTGCGTCCTGCATCAAGTGCATGTGGGCATGGGGTTGCCTAGACAGGCAAGGGTGCGCTAGGCGCGTCGGCGATGGCAAACGGAAGGATCCGGAATATGGCGGGATTGATCTGGGGAGGCGCTGCAATGTCGGCGGCCGGGCTTGGCGGTTTGATCTGGTGCATTATCCGGGTTTGGTCGGCGCGTCGTGCGGGATTGTCGGACGAAGAATTGCGCGATGCGGTGCGCAAGGTGGTTCCCTTGAACATGGGCGCACTGATGTTGTCGGTTCTGGGTCTGATGATGGTGATTCTTGGGATCTTTCTGGGATAGCGCGATCGCCTATGCGTCCGGGGTCAAAAACCGAACGCCTGGCATGTCTCCGATAACCTCAAGATCATCTTCGTAGATTTCGGTCAGCATATCGACATAGGCGGCGTCCCACCCTGGCAGGTCCAGTTCTTCCTCGATCTTGTCGTCCAGCGCGTATTTGTCCAGAAACGCCATCATCACGCGCCGCTTCTGGCCTTCGGTGATCGTTGGGTTCTCTTTGAGAAAGGCGCGGAAACGCTGCATCCCCTCGCGGGAGATGATCTGGGAATACAGGTCAAAGGCCCCGGTGATCTTGCGACCCAGGGCGATTCCGGCCATCTCGCGGATGATCTGACCCCAAAGAAACGGGGTGTCTTCATTGCACCACAAAGTGATGGGCAGTTCCGGCAGTGTTCCCCTGATCCGCCGGATCAGGTCCGACCAGCGAAACCGCATCGGGTCCAGCCCCTCCATGAAATCCGAGAAATCTGCATGTGGGGTTGCAGCAAAGGCGGCTGGTAAAAAGCTAGCAGGATCGCGCAACCCCATGAAAAGTTGCAGATCACTGTCCCGGAAAACCTGGGACAGAGTTGTCAGTCGCTCTTCAGCACGATGATAGATGTAGCCGTTCTGAAACATCAATTTTGGCACAGAAAAGAAATTGTCATTGGACAGAACGAGCCGTGAGAACTGACCCACGTCGTCCTGAAGGATCGCATCCAGAAGGACATCGCGCGTTTCAGGATCTGGTGTGCCTCCGCGCAGCTTATTGAGAGCCTCGGTCAGCAGGGTCCGATAGTTGGAGGGGCCGGGGATCGCAACACCTTCATGACGCCACGCCTCGGCGTTGCGCAAAAGACCTTTCAGAAGGCGGTCCTCGTCCGTGCAATGGACCCCGGTGTGTAGAATAACCTGCATGTTTATCGATATCTTTGTTTGCTCTGGGCGCAGTATAGTCGGGTGATCGGACAAGGGAACCGGGCGAGGTGGCGGCTTGGCGCTTTCAGACGCGAAAAACGCGAATTCGAGGCTTCCTTTGGCTTGCAAGACAGGCTAAACACCCCGCACGCCGAAGCACCGGGACGCCCGGGACATGGCCCGGCGCCCCTATAGCTCAGCTGGTAGAGCAACTGATTTGTAATCAGTAGGTCCGCGGTTCGAGTCCGTGTGGGGGCACCATAAAAATCAACACCTTAGCGGTTTGGGCGCTCGTCGTTAGGCTCATTTTAGGCTCCAATCGGGTTGCTGTCTGGCTGTGGCAAGGTGTTGGCTGTCGCTCGTATCCAGCGTTGAGGATGGCGTCAGTATGCGGGCCGTAACTTCGCCGGTTTTTCTCGGTCCTTGCCCACAGAACCTGAAGTTCGTCCAAAGCGTCCGTCGTCACTCTAAAATGATCTCCGGCAGGACAACCTCCCAGCGTTCCTGATGAAGTTTGGCGCGATGGTCTTCGCCGCTTTCATGCGAATGGCGCGCGACGATAGCCCCGATTGCGGCAGAGACGACGCGGCGACCGTCCGGCATCCCCCATCCGCCTTTCATACAGATCAGCCTACGCCCCTGTCGATCCGTCACCCACCAGCGCCCATTCTGTTGGTTCAGAGTGACAGGGTCACCAGTCCTCGCTTGAGCGATGGCTTGGAGACTTACATCGCCAGCCCTCAGTCGCCCGGCCCAGTCGATGAACACTTGGCTCATGTCAGGCATGAGATAGGCTCGGTCTGGCGGCAGGTCGTTCACGTCAGGCAAAGCCGCGTGGCGACGCAGGATGCCGTCGCCCACTGCTGGCAGGAAGGCGTGCGCTCCCTGGGTCATAACCGCAAGGCTGCGGCGGGCGCGGGTCATGGCAACGTAGAACAGGCGGCGCGGTGCATCCAGATCCTCGTTCCGGGAAGGTCTGTCCCAGCCACCGTTCAGAATCACCACGTCATCGAATTCCAGCCCCTTTGCCCTGTGCGCAGTCATCAACAACAAGCCATGCTGTTCGCCGCGGGCATCTCGTGACCATTCTCCAAACCACTCGACCAGATCGGGGACCGATGCCGACCCCGCCCTGATTTCCTGCACCAGCGCGGCCACGCCCTCGGCGATCAGATCCGCCCAGCGATTTCGCGGCAGCGCGTTCACGACCTCCAACAAATCCGTCACATCGAGCAGGCGTGTGCGATCCCGGCTGATCCCTTCGATGAACTGCCGCATTTCCCGCAACCGCCAAACGCTGGGCAAGCTTTCGTTCGCCATTTCGACCGGGATGCCCTGCGCTTCGGCATAGGCGCGCACCGTAGCAAGCTGTCGCCAGTTCCGCGCGATGATCGCTGTGCGCGACCAATTCCACCCTGGTGCCAAGGCCTCCAACCGCTGCAGCTCCGTCACAGCCGCGACCGCCTGTGCACGATCCCCGGGCGGGCATTGCAGCAATTGCACGCGTCCCTGTCCCACGGGATCACCCTCAGCCATGATGCCGCCCGCAGGCTCTTTCCGTCGATTGCGGTCTATGGTGATGTCATGGCCAATTTTCATACGGTCCGCCGCCGCGGCGATCACCGTGTTCGACGCCGCAATAATGTGGCCGGTCGAGCGGTAGTTCTCGACCAAAAATTCTGGACGTGCCCGATAATCCTGTTCGAATTGGCGGATGTAGCGGATCGACGCGCCCGCAAAGGCGTAGATATTCTGATCGTCATCGCCCACGGCAAAGAGGCTGAGCTTCATGTCCTCATCGTCGATCGTTCGTCCGGCAACGGCAGCGATTAACGCGTATTCTTCCGGGCCAATGTCTTGATACTCGTCGACAAGGATCCAGCGATACCCTTGGATCAACGTCTCGCGTTGCGCTTCCGCCTCTGCCTTGCTGAGCCCTTCGCCGTTCAATTGGCGCACCGCCTCCATGACGATGCCATCGAAGTCGCGGCTTTCAGCTTGCGACCCGGCAAAGCTCGCGCCCACCAGCCGCATGGCCATGGCGTGGCAAGTTGAAACCGTCACGCCAAAGGCTTCATCACCGATCAAGTGTCGCAGCCGCGCCCGGATCTCGACAGCCGCGTGACGATTGTAGCTCAACACAAGAATGCTGCGCGGATCTTCGCGACGCACGCGGATCAGGTAGGCGATGCGATGCACCAGCACCCGTGTCTTGCCCGATCCCGGACCGGCGAGAACAAGCACATTCGTGGCGTCCCGATCATCGGCGACAATCTTCTGCTGAATTGAATTACCCAGAGACTCAACAACGCTGGCCCAGGATTTCCCGGTTGTTTGCCGTTTGACCTCCGTGGTTCGGCCCTTCATCCAACGGCCCATGAAGACCTCTTGATCGAGCGCAAAGTAGTCCTCGGAGAGCCGCATGGCTACGGGCATAGACGAGAGCCCTGTTTCCGCGTAGGTCGCCATCACATGCGTCTGCACCGTCTGCTCGTCGTAGTGCTCTTGCAGGGGTGCAAAGTCTTTGACCAGGAACTGGGTTTTTCCGGGGGCCAGCTGCACAGTCATCGCCGGTCGAAAAACAGTCAGGCCCTTGCCAAGGGTCACTACGTCTTGCTCATGCAACCATAGAAGAGCGCGGTCCATCAGACGCGTCATCTCCTTGACCTGACCGCGCAGGAAAGCATCGCCAGTCAGGCTTTCCAGCATGTCACCCAAGGTCGTTTCGATCTGCTGATCCTTGCCGCGCTGACCTTTTGCAAGACGCCCCAGCAAATGTCCGACCAGCGCCTCTCCGGCTTGCCTTCGCAGCGCCGCCGACTGCTCCAGAACGGCCCAAGTGCGTTGCAAGGCAACGAAAAGCGTATCTCGCGATGCCTTGCGCAGGCGCACATTCCCCTTGCCGCCATCAAGGTCGCGCCCATCGCGCGCCATACCCCGCAGCAGTTTTTCAATCACATCTGGTCGAACATGGCTGTGGCCCGCATCTCGCAGTTTCTGGCAAGCCAGTTGAAGGTTGAAGGGGGTGCTGGCCTGATCCTCGGCATCAGGTGCCTCTTCCCGCATCAGGGCAATGAGGTCGGTTTCCAACTGTGTTGCCTGGCTCAACCGTTTACGGGAGTCGTCTGAGACACCGGAATGCACAAAAACCGTCACCGCCGTGTCGTTACGCGCGATACCTAGGCTTTCAAGGTCGGCCAGCGCCTTGGTGAGTTGCCCACCGGTCAGCCCGCTGACGCCTGTCAGTTCATCGGTGGAGATCCCCTCGTCGGGTGGTGCGTTCATCAGGTGGCGCACGAGGTCCATCAATTGCGTCCGCCGCATGCCAGTGATCTGTGCCTTATCGATCCGCGCGCCTGCTTCGTCGAGACTGCGAACCCGAAGCGAGGATGGGAAAACCTGGACCCGGTTTTCCTCGCGCGACAAAAGCTTGGCTTCTTCCAGCCAGGAGATCGCCGTCTTGACCCGCGTGTCGTCCGTTGCGCTCTCGCGTTGGAACTCACGATCATGCTCTTGCCGCACGATCTCGCCAGAGGTGGCGACGACGGTCCCGGTGCTGCGCGTCCGCTGGTCCATGCGTCGAACAGCTTTCAAGATCGCACCGATTTCGCGACGATCCAGTCGGGACCTTGCCGACAGTTGGAACTGCCGTTCAACGTCATCCGGTGCGTAAAGCAACACGCAATTGGCGTGATCTCTGTCTCGCCCGGCTCGCCCTGCCTCTTGCAGATAGTTTTCTAGCGAACCAGGAATGTCCCCATGCACGACAAGACGGATGTCAGGCTTGTCGATCCCCATGCCAAAGGCGTTCGTCGCCGCGATGACCCGCAGATCACCAATGCGGAATCTTTCTTGAATGGTCTTCTTCTCGTCAGGCGTCAGGCCCGCGTGATAGCGTTCAGCCGACAGCCCTTGCTGTTGCAGGAACTGCGCCACGTCCTCAGTCGCCTTGCGGGTCGCGCAATAGACCACGGCACCGGATGCGCCTTCGGGCGGCAATCGCTGTTCGATGACTGACAAGATATCCGCCAGCTTGGTGCGTTTGCCGGTCGAGCGCACCTCGAAGCTGAGGTTTGTTCGTGACGCCCCGCCATCCAGCAACAACAGATCCGTGCCAAGCCTTTGGTGAAAGTGGTCCCGAATATCGCGCACGACTTCCGGCTTGGCGGTTGCCGTCAGGCAGATCACCGGCGCCGGGTCCTCATCTCCCGCCGTTTCCCGGATGAACCGGGAAACATAGCGATAGTCGGGCCGGAAATCGTGACCCCATTTCGAGACGCAGTGCGCCTCGTCCAGAACCCATAGCCCAATCTCGCGTTGCTTTAGAACGGATCGCACCGACACGCTGCGCAACTGCTCAGGTGAGATCAAAAGCATCGCGGCATCTCCCATGCGCACCTTGTCCAAGGCATCCTGCCTTTCGGGTAGGGAGAGCATTCCGTTCACCGTCACCGCCGCGGAAATGCCCGTACGCTCCATACCCGCAACCTGATCGGCCATGAGCGCGACCAGTGGCGAGATCACGACGGTCAGAGCGCCAGTCCGATCGAACTTGGCCAGTGCCGGGATCTGATAGCAAACTGATTTGCCCGTCCCGGTTGGCAAGATGCCCAGCAGGCTGTTGCCCCGCATGCCCTCATCGACGATGCGTTCTTGCAGGGGGCGGCCGTCCGCATCGGTTGGTGTCGGACGAAATCCGTCGAACCCAAACCAGCGGGACAGGGCTGTCACCGGATCGCTCTTCTCGCGGCACCAGGCGCAATCCGAAGCCTCGCAGGTTGTGTCGCGTAACCATTTGACCATGCGCGCGGCATCTGGGAACTGCATCCGCACCCAGGGCGGCATGACGGAGTCCCCACCGGCGACAGAGATCCAGGCGAGCGCGTAGGCCAGCGGCCATCCTGTCTGCGGTGAGCCGACCTGTTCCAACATGTGCCGCATGGCTGTCTTGCAGGCCTCCCCCTCCAGCAACCGCTCGAGCACCTGTCGCGCTTGCTCTAAGGTTGGGACAGCGGTTTCGCGCACATGGCTGAACACCGCATCGAACCCCTGATCCAGTTCGCCGCACGTCGTCAGGTAATGGTAGGCCGCCAGCGTTTTCGGCGCCTTCGCGTTCAACGCCCGAAAAGCCTCCACCTGGTTGGCCAAGACTTCAAAAACCAGCTTTGCGTCCGCCTCGGGATCGTTGACGTGCCCCGAAAGCAACCGCCCATCATGGTAGTGTTTGACAAGGTGATGATAGGGGTTCCTCGGAAACGCCAATGGATTGAGCCAAAGCGTGTCGATCGGCGCTTCGGCAAGCTTTGCCAGCCGGGGGCGCATCGCCATCAGATGAGGTAGATCGTGGCGCAGGATGTTGTGCCCGATCAGATGCCGTGTATCGCCAAGCGCAGCCTCAAGCCGATCCAGCGCCGCTGCCATATCGCCCTTTTGACCCCGAATGGCGGGGACGTCGTAAAAGCCAACCGCCGCCAGATCGAAAACCCGCGCCGTCTTTGGGTCGACTTCGAGGTCGACGGACAGGCATTGCGCCAGGAATGGGTCAGGTTGTTGGACGGTTTTTAACAGGGCGCACCGGCGAAGCTTTGCAAATCAATAACATATGTGGCCTGACACAACCATTGGGGTCAAGAACGACACGAAATGCCGCCCTATCGAAAGCAATACCTGTGCTCGCGGAGCACCGGCTCTGCCGCCCACCTGGGTCTATTCGATTGGTGACCCACTGCATCTGTTCCACGATAGGCAGAGCATCCGATTGACAGTGAATCGCCGGCCCTGGAATGCTGCGGCCAAACTGATACGCGGGCTCATGCAATGAACGATTTTTACGACGCCAATGCCGAGCAATTCTTGAAGGATACCCGCAACGTCGACATGTCGGCGCTGCGCGAGAGATTTATCGCTGAACTTCCGCAAGATGCTGCCGACACGGTGCGCATCCTTGACGCAGGGACCGGATCGGGCCGTGACGCGCGAGCCTTCCATCGCGCTGGATATCAGGTGGCGGCCTTTGACGCCTCGCCCACTATGGTGAAGGCAGCTGCGGAATTTGCCGGGCTTCCTGTGCAGCAAATGCGATTCGAAGACTTCTCCTGGGACCACCCGTTCGAGGGGATATGGGCCTGTGCATCATTACTTCACGTCGCGGGCCAGGACCTGCCCTCCGTCATGCGCCGCCTCGCCAACCACTTGGTAACAGACGGCATTCTCTACACCTCCTTCAAGCTGGGGTCCGGAGACCGACAAAAGGACGGACGACATTTCACCGACATGACCGAAGAATCTTTGTCGGCGCTCCTGGACGAATGCCCCGCCCTGCGGCAGGTTGAACAGTGGCGGACCAACGATCGCCGACCTGATAGAAAAGAAGATATTTGGCTCAATGCCTTGCTGAGAAAATCCTGACGCGTGCCCGCTGAAAGTTCCGCCACCACCCCATGTCCGTTTTGCACCCCGATCATGGATACCGTGATCGAGTGTGATACCCAGGTTATCCTGATCCGGAATGGTGGTGGCCTTGTCCTTGCACCAAGTCGGCACGTGAAGCGCTGGCGTGATCTGACAGAGACGGAGCAAATCGCTCTCATGGCGCGCGTCACCCCGGCGCAAAAGCTCTTGGAAAAGGATCAGGGCCAGGCCACGGTCGCCCTCATCGAGTCTGAGCCGCATTTCCATCTCCGCTTGGAAGCGCCCGCCACCGCAATCGGCCCCATACCCGGCGCGCCACATGACAGCCCGCTGATTTCCGGGGGTGATGACGCCCTCCATGCTCATCTGCGACCGCTAATCGATCAGGCGCACTCCATCGATTTGGCTGTTTCGTTTCTCATGACGTCGGGTGCTCGGCTGGTCCTGCCGCATCTACGCGACCTGCTGGAGCGTGGCGGACGGCTGCGGTTGCTGACGGGCGATTATCTGGATGTCACAGAGCCGGTTGCTCTGCGCCTGATGCAGGATCTGGAACACGACCGGCACCTCTACATTTTTCAGGCAGACCGCATTCCCTTTCACCCCAAGGCCTGGATGTTTTCCTTCGCGGACGGCGCAGGCGCCCTGATCGTTGGATCTTCCAATCTGTCTCGGTCCGCGCTGACCGAAGGTGTCGAATGGAACCTGCGCCATTTCGACCGATCCGACGCCCTGCCTCTGACTAATGCTCGCGCAGCCTTCGAAAACCTTCTGGCCCGACCAGAGGTCACTGATCTCACGCCAGATTGGATCGATAGCTATGAGGCCCGCCGGATCGCGCCACTGCCAAAGCAATCCGGCGTGCAGGCAGAAACACCCGAAGACGCGCCCAAGCCACATGCCATACAGCAAGAAGCTCTCCACGCGCTCGCCGCAACACGGGCCAAGGGCTATCGCGCCGGTTTGGTCGTCCTCGCAACCGGCCTCGGCAAAACCTTCCTTGCCGCATTCGACAGCCAGCCAGCGGCGCGCGTCCTGTTCGTCGCCCATCGCGAAGAAATCCTGACCCAAGCCATGGCTGCCTTTCGCGCCATCCGCCCCAAGGCGCGGCTGGGGCGTTTCGGCGGTGGCGAGAAAGACTTCGATGCCGACGTTCTCTTCGCCTCGATCCAAACGCTTTCGCGCACGCAGCATCTGAACCGCTTTGCGCCGGATGCTTTCGACTACATCATTGTGGATGAATTCCACCACGCCGCGGCGACGACATACCGCCGGATCATTGATCACTTCACCCCGCAATTCCTTCTGGGCCTGACGGCGACACCGGACCGAAGCGATGGCGGCGATCTTCTGGGACTGTGCGAGGAAAACCTCGTTTACGAATGTGATCTCTGGTCCGGTATCGACCGCGAATTGCTGTCCCCTTTCAAGTATTTCGGCGTGCCCGACCCCGTCGAATACGCGCAGATCCCATGGCGCAGCGGCAAGTTCGATGAGGCCGCCCTAACCGAAGCCGTAGCGACGCAAGCACGGGCTGAAAACGCGCTGAATCAACTGGCGCGGCGTGGTGGCAAAAAGTCGATCGGCTTCTGCGTCTCGCGCCGCCACGCGGATTTCATGGCTGAATTCTCGCGGGCGCGCGGTTTGCGGGCAGTGGCAGTCCATTCTGGCGAAACATCGGCTCCGCGCGCCAGCGCTTTGAAAGCGCTCGAGAACGGAGACCTCGACATCGTCTACGCGGTTGACATGTTCAACGAAGGCGTCGACGTCCCCTCCATCGACACAGTGTTGATGCTGCGTCCGACCGAAAGCCCGGCGATCTGGTTGCAGCAACTTGGACGCGGCCTGCGACGATCAGCCGAAAAAACGCATCTGGCTGTGATCGACTATATCGGCAACCACCGCATCTTCCTGACCAAAGCCAGAACGCTGTTGCGCATCGGCGCAGGCGAAGGCGCGCTCCGGATCGCTCTGGAAAAACTTGAACGCCATGAGATCAGCTTTCCGGCGGGTTGCGAAGTCACCTACGAGCTCGAAGCCCTCGACATCCTCAAATCGCTGATCCGCCAACCGCGCGACGGTGAAGAATTGACCTCCTTCTACCGCGATTTCCGCGACCGACACGGGATTCGGCCAACTGCCTCGGAGGTTCAGCACGCAGGTTTCAATCCTGGCCGAACCGGCCACGCTGGTTGGCTTGGTTTCGTCAACGACATGGGCGATCTGACAGGCGAAATGCATGCCGCCTGGACAGCCCACAAAGGCCTCCTGGACGAAATTGAAACCACGCGCATGACGCGCAGCTACAAGATGTTGGCCCTGCGCGGAATGATCGAAGCAGGCGCATTCCCGGGCCGCATTGCCGTTGCAGATCTGGCCGAACGTGTCAGTCGTCTTGCCCGGCGCAACCCCGAAATCAAATCGGATCTGAGCGTCGATCCCGATGACACCGCCGCGATCCAAGGTTTGCTCACCAAGTTCCCGCTGAAGCTGCTTGGCGAAACCGAATGGTTCCGCCTTGGCCCTGGCACCTTCGAGACGACAATCGGCGAAAGCCATGATGTTCAGTTGTCCGCACTGGCGTCGGAACTGGTCGATTGGCGTCTGCTTCGGCATTTTCAGACCCGGAGCGTCACCTACGATCAACCGAACGCGCCCAGTTTGGCCGAAGCGGCCGAAGCCCCCGGCAGCCGCCCCACACCGCCTGCATTGGGCCCAAAAATCTGGGAAGAATACTCCCGCGAAAGCATACCGCCTCTATTCGGCGCTGTGTTCAACACGGGCTCTTGGAACTCCGGCATCGTTGTGATCAAGGAGGTCAAAGCCATGATCCTGCTCGTCACCATGGATAAGAGCAGCATGTCGGTAGGCGATCACTACGCCGACGAATTCGCGTCGCCCACCCGCTTTGTCTGGCAAACCCAGACCAGCACCCGCCGGGCCAGCAGCCGCGGCAAGATCATATCTGGGGAAGAGCCCAGCTGGACGATCCACCTGTTCGTTCGAAAATCCAAACTCCGAGACGGCCGCGCCGCGCCATTCCGCTATGCTGGCCCCGTTCGTTTTGCAGGCTGGGCAGGAGAAGCACCGATCACGGTTCAATGGGATCTGAAGGAACCTGTACCCGAAGCCCTGAGACAGCTGTTGGGCTTGGAATGAACACGTCGCCCCATGCTGCCCGCAAGCATGGCGTGATTAAGATGCGCTAAGCTGATTCAATTTCCGCGCAGCGTGGAAGGATCGGCAATGCAAGGACGGTGGCAGGAGGCGCACCCAATGCGAAGTGCTTCCCGAACACGGATGCCCTGAAGATCACCCGCGAGGAACATGAAGATGCGCGCCAAGTCGCCTGCGACTTTGCGAAGACCGAGCAATACGTGATCTCCATGAAGCTACGGAAGAAGGTCGAGATGCTCTTCCCCTACCTCAAACGAATCCTTGGTCTGAGCAGGCTTCGACTACGCGGGCCGTGCGGCACAACCAGCGAATTACTCCTCGCCGCCACCGCCCAGAACCTCCAAAAGTTGGCCAAGATCCTTCCTTCACCGCAACAGCAGGGAAACGCTTAACAAGAAAGGCGCTCGCGCTCCTTTCAGCCGTCGATATTCTGCGTCGACAAAAGGGTGGTTTTCCACGGAAAGGGCGGAACCAGTCATTCGCTGCACCAACCACCAACGAACAAGATGCGCTGGGAGCGGGCATTGCGAAGATTACACCAAATCATCCGCGCGTCATTCTCAAAGCAAACATGAACTCGCTTCGTGTCTACATAGTTCACCCTGAACAAGTCCGAACCTTCTGAATTTGTTAGATGATCCGGCCTTGACTGTAGCGTGAAATTGCAAGGTTTCGTATGCTGGGTCGCAAAACCTTGCAATTTCCGGAGCCGTGATGAAGCCTCATCCCCGCACTGTTGAGCAGGACGATCTGCTGCGTCCCCGTTTGACTGACATGATCGATCTGCGTCATGAGTTGGCGAAACTGGCAGTGCTGATCGACTGGGAGTTCTTCGAGACGGAATGGGCCGGTTTCTTTCCCTCCACAACGGGTCGCCCAGCGACATCACCACGCCTAGTGGCGGGGCTGCTTTATCTCCAGCACGCCTATCGCCTGTCCGACGAAGCCATCATCGCTCGCTGGGTCGAAAACCCGTATTATCAGCACTTCACAGGCGAGGTCTTCTTCCAGCACCGCCCGCCGGTCGATCCGTCATCTCTGACCCGCTGGCGTAAGCGGATCGGCGAGGAAGTGGCCGAGTGGCTGCTCACCAAGACGATCGAGGCCGGGCGCACGTCCGGTGTCGTTGATGATCGTAGCCTGTCACGCGTTACCGTGGACACGACGGTGATGGAGAAGAACATCGCCCACCCGACAGACGCCCGACTGTATGAAAAGGCGCGACGGCAACTCGTCGCCCTGGCAGACGAAGGCAGGATCACGCTGCGGCAGAACTACAACCGGCTGGCACCGCGCCTGGCGCTGCAGATCGGGCGCTACGCCCATGCCCGGCAATTCAAACGCATGCGCAAGGCGCTGAAAAAGCTGAAGGGCTTTACTGGCCGCGTCCTGCGCGACATTCGTCGCCAGTTGGAGGAGATCCCGGGCGGTTCTTTCCGAGAGCGGGTTCTGGACACCCTCGTGCTGGTGGGTCGCCTGCTGCACCAGGGCCCCAAGAGCCGTGGCAAGATCTACGCCTTGCACGAACCCGAGGTCGATTGCATCTCCAAAGGCAAGGCCCGAAAGCGCTACGAATTCGGCACCAAGGTCAGCCTGGCAACCACCATCGACGAGGGCTTTGTCGTCGGCATGCGCGCCCTGCCAGGCAATCCCTACGATGGGCACACCTTGCCCGAAGCCCTGGAACAGGTCGCAATCCTGACCGGTCAGACCCCGGATTTGGCCGTCGTGGACCGTGGCTATCGCGGCCACGGTGTCTTGACGACAAAAGTGCTGATCAGCGGCACACGCCGGGGCCTGACGCCAAAGCTGAAGACGCTGCTGAGGCGGCGCAGCGCCATTGAGCCTGAGATCGGACATATGAAAACCGATGGGCGTCTGTCGCGGTGCCCGCTGAAGGGCACGTTCGGCGATGCCATCTTCGCCGTGCTCTGCGGCTGCGGCCACAACATCCGCAAGATCCTCGCCCACCTTAGGGCTTTGTTGGCTCTCGTCCTGGCCGCTTTCTGCGCCGCAGTTATGTCCTGGATCAGGCCAGCAAACTGCTATCTCGTCGACAGATCAGGTTGTTCAGCCTGAACTACATAGATTTTGGTCGTCAAAAGCGATATCTTTTAGAGGCTTTGCACATCTCTTGCAGGTTGGCATCGGCATGCATTCCGGCGCCATGGGCCTGCAGCGCTCGCTTGATATGGGCGTACTCCATTCGCAGGCTGGTGGCGAAAATGCCTGGGTCATCCGAGCCGACAACGACCGAAGTGGGGCAGAAGTTACTGCCATATCCCAGCCACCTGCTGATATGGTGATCGTCGTAGGTTTCATGGATGCTGATGCGCACGTTGCTGCTGGGCAAGGTTTCGATGCCGATGCTACGGTATTGCAGCAGTTCCAGAACCGCAGATTGAACAATCAGCAGGACATCCGCGGACAAGACATCTGAGGCCTTCTCGACAAAGATCGGCTGCCTTGCGCGAGCCAAAACGTCTGCTTTTACGTCGATACCATGGCGCCGAAGAAACTGAGAATGTGCGTCCGGATCCTTTACCGCGCTGTCACGAAACATCTTGATCTCTTCGTTTCGGTCAGGATCCACGTCATAACGTCCGTATGTTCGCACAATCGGATCAAGGTGCCGCAGCTTCCAAGCACGGTGCAGAACGTCAGGCGTAAGAACGTGAGTTTTCCAAATCTGCATGGCCAATCGACGGACTTCCATCTCGATCAGGACGATTTTCTCAGGGAGTAAGGACTTTTGTCGCAACAGACCCCATACGAAGACGAGATCATCCAAGCGATCTTCGAGGGTCTGTACGACCGCATCGCCTTGGGCTTTCCACCATTTGTCCGGCGACAGACCTGCCGCGGTTCCATGGCCAATGCGACACCCAGCGGAGAGATCCAGGAAATGTACGGCCTCCGAGATGGCGCGAAGACCTGAGGCCAAGTGAACGAAATCTTCTCCAACGTGATACGTAAAGCGTTTCACGCCCGCCCGCCGCATCCTGCGGAAGACCTGTGCGAAGACCTCGGGGCCAGCGTGCCTTTCGTTGCTTGCGGCATCTACTCCGCGGATAAGCTCTGACAGACCCGAGGTGCTTTTTATCAAGACGACCAGAGCCCGCGCGGCCTGATCGGCTTCACGTCTCACTCTGGCATCTCGACAGACTGGCGTAGGCTGCGTCCGTTGATAAAACTTATCCAGTTCGCCACCGTCGGTTCGCTTGATAAAATGCGCAACCAAGCCCAGCCGCAATCGGCGTTCACTGGGCGGGAAGCTATCAGAACCGTTTTCAAAAACTCGGATCAATCGAATGAGTTCCGTAAGTGAGATCGGGGTCTTTTGGGGATCGGATAATTGGCCATGTCGATGCTTTCGCGGCGTTCCGTCTGGTTTCTCGTTCAAGAACTCCAGATACCCGCTCAGCATTTGCATCAGGCGTTTTGCGGTGGCATCTGGCGTCGTCTTTGGAGCAAAGCGCCCCTCAAGGAAATCGACCGGCGCCTGCACACCCCGTTCGATCTGCCGGAACCGATCGGCGAAGTCCTTTTCCGTCGTTTCCCGCAGTTCGTTCAAAGTAATATGTTGAAACTGATCAAAGCCCATCTGTGAAACCTGCTGGACCAACAGACGGCAGAATTGTGCGCGCAGCAGAGCATACCAGTAGAACGCCACACCATACATCTCGCGGGTCTCCGGTTGATCGAGCATTCCGATGATGTCGATCAGATGCAGAGCTTCAGCGGTTGTCCTCGATACTTGGGATTCGGCAATTCGGTTCTCGACAGCATTCTTGTAAGAAATGTTGGTTGTTTGAGCGTCCTTCGGGCGATCTTGAAGCACTTTTTCCAAAAGAAAGGCCTTAAGGGCAATTGCCTGTTCCACCCGAACTCTGAGACGCCCTGGCGAGAGATTTTGGTCTTCTTGCTGAAGCAGCCGCTCAACGCCGTTCCCGATTGCAACATGCAAGCCGCCCTCACGCGATACGACCTTGTGCGACAGCGCTCCGACAACGGCGTCAGGGCGCCTTAAAGCATCGATCCAGATCTTGTCTGCTTCAGTTGTGCCATTCAGGTGCATGTGCGTCTCGTCAAGTCCTTCCGACCGGCAGAGCTGATCCAGGAAAGGGTCGTCATCCACGGGTAGAGTGCTATCGCACAGCCATCCCTGCACCCGCTTCTGGAAGTTCTTCACTGCCGAGAGAGATTGGCGGTCTTCGCATGATGTTGGTCGGCGCGCCGCCATCCAAGCCGCCGTGATCAACATTGGAGGAACAACAAGGATCAAGTCCTGCCATTCGGCCAATAGCCGCGTATGCACACGCAAAGACCCGTCGCGCCCTTCGCAAAGGAACGTTTCGCCCAGACGGGTTAGGACCGGGACCATGCATTTGGACGGGTCATCAAGAATATTGCGACGGCTTGTGCGCGTCTCACGATCCAATTCCGCCGCGGTCAAGGCAATGCGGTTCTCGATGGCTTCGTCCGTCAGCTTTGGATTCAACTTACGGTAGTGAAGAAAGCGCCCGCTTGCATGAGCCGCCTTCAGCGCATCGCGCTTTTTATGCTGTCCCCATAGTGATTGAAGCTGGTCCGCGGTTCGGCGTTCAGACGCCTCGTGCTCAAGAAATTGGGCAAGATGCACGTTCGAGAGCGTTGCCTTGGCAATATCAATTAACCCGCGAAGTCGGGCTTTTTGCTCGGGCCCGCCGTCGATCATTTTGAGGTGCCGGATTTCGGTGAATAGCAAGGCACCACGTTCAGAACATCGAAAAAGCCATTCTGCGTTAACGTTCGTTGAGACTTGCTTTTGATGCTACGCCCGATTGCGATTTCTATTTCCGGAGCTTTTAACCACTCCGGATCGAATGTCGCCTCCTTGGACCCACGCGCCTCCTGCCAAGTCGTCAGAGCTTTTTCGACCTCATTGCGCAAAATCTGAAGGTTAGTCCCACTTTGCTTGTAGGATTCGTCTGGATTGAGGAACACCCAGATAAGTGGGCAGGAAATCACAATTGCGGCCAGCGAATGGAACCTGCGCGCATCATCTGCGGCGGCACGTTGTAGGCCCTCAACAAGGGGGCGATCAGAGGTTTTTGGCGAGTCGAGACGCCCGGACCAGCCAGAGGAGACTACGAGCAAAGCATGCAAGATATTTGTGATCTGGCGATGAAGAATGTGACCCGTCTTCCAGTCCACCTTCACGGCTTCATCCAACGCGATCAGTTGATCGTGAACGCGTTCAGAAACTTGCGCCAGCATCGCCGGCGACAACGCAGCATTTTCCGAGTTCGCGCGCGCAAATTCATGCCAAGCCTGCAAGTTTTTCAGGAACGCGGTATATCCAGAGATTTCGTCTTCGGTCTCGACCTCGTCGTTATTGTCGTCTTCCTCATCTGCAGAAGTGGATGAGACATCGACCGACCCTTCGCGGGCCACTTTCGCGTCTGGCATAAAGGCGGGCATTATCGAGGTCGGTGCCATCGCGCCAAGATCGCTGACGTCATCTCGCGCCAAAAGCTCACCGATTGCCGCGAATAGCGAGAGCGCAGAAATCGAGCGGAACTGCTCTCCTCGACTACTGAAACGGTCAAATGTGGCCAAGCCAAGCACGTTCTTGAATTGACCGCTGCGCGCTTCGAGGTCTTCGAGCGGGAACCAGAGGATTCCCTTTTCGGCACTTAACTCGGCTCTTTCTGCTTCGCTTGCCAAACTCCGAACCCATTTCGAATTCGAGAAGTTGGAGGTCTGACTTTTTACAACCTCATCAACGTCCTTTATTTTTTTGGCCCCTCCTTTGATCTCCTCAGGTGTGAAATCAAACAACCGGGAAAAGCGGTTTCCACGCACATCGCGCATCGTACCAACAGACCCAAAGGAGCTTGCCCGCAAGTTGCCAATGTTCGCGCCCTCTTCGTCCTTTCCAGACCGGCTGATCGAGCCGATGCGTCCAGCTACCTCCAAAAGATCTGGGCTCGCGTCTTCCCAAATGAAATCAAAGATAGACTTGCGCACATCAGGCATCGCGTATCGCTCACGCTGCATCATGGAAATCGGCAGGTTGAGTGCAAACAGCGCGCGCATGCATCCCGCAGGAGATTTGTACAGGTTTGGGGCGATGGACAGAGCGAAGCAATGCAGGATAATCGCCTTTTCCGTATCGCTTGGAACGCCAAATCGAATGAGCGACGTGGGCTTGTCCTGAGCAACCAGCCACCGAAACGCCCGTTGGAGAGAGTCGTCCAAGTTGGCATGGGAAAACAGATCGGACTGCAAACCTGCGGCGCGTAGCCGAGTTTCGAAGACCGCAAAGACACCACGACGGCTGGCACCTTGGTCGGGGACTCCCAACGCGCGAAGATACCCGATAAGCAGGCGCAAATGCTCGCGAGACACTACGTTGAAGAACGGATGAGGCGGCTGGCCTCTGCCGTCGATGGAGTCGTCTTCAAGAAGTTGCTGGCGAATTTTCTTGCTGGCCCAAGTTACGAGTTCTTGCTGGCCTTCGTTCCCAATAGGTTCGACGAGCACTTCTGAGGTGTCAACTGCCTGCAGGATCCCGCTAAGTGGAAGCATCGCGATGCGGTTCTGCGGCGGCACGATCTTTAACAGATATTGTTCTTCCAACTCGCGAACGGCGTCGAAGAGTCCGGTCTTGTCTTCGCCGATCACCTTGGGATCATGCTTCATCACCGCCTCGCCAAACGTCTCGTAGATGTTACGTCGAACCAAGCGGCCATAAAGCTCGAGATCGCCCGAAATCATGAGAATGAGCTGCGGAGAGGCGAGATACTTTCGAATTGTTTCCAGAATAGAGTGACCGTGTTGAAAGTTTGTGTCGACATCGTCGAACGCCAGAACAAAGGCTTTCTTTTTCAAAACTTTCAGAGCTTCGTCGATATATTTTCGCAGCTTGATCTCGAATGTTCGCCCCTTGGCCGCCTTGCGCAAGCCTCGGCTCATGATCCATGCAGGGTCTTCCCATTCATCGCCATAGAGGGAAGATTTTCCGATCCCATCAAGCAGCCCCAGTCCCTCTGCCATTTCAGACCGTGCTTGGTCCACACTCTGCTGATCCGCATCCAGGGTCAACTTGTCCAACGCCGCGTCAATAAGCGAAATGATGACGATTATAATGTGTTCCTTGGTTTCGATCAGAGTTGGATCGATTACCGGCAACACATGGAGCCGTCTATGTAGGCCTGCAGCCCACCCATCATTGGCGCTGCTAAGGTCATGCAAAGCGTTCAATAAAAAAGTCGTTTTCCCGCTTCCGCGCCCACCTTCGATCAATATCCCTTCGTGAGGACGGGGGTAACTCAGCTCGGTTGCCGCTTGGTTTGTGAAGCTGCTGCCCTCCAAACGCTCGAGCTGCGCCGATATTATTTTACCTAAATGGTCAAAGGCTTCATTCTGAAGCACCTTGTCGGCATCCTCGAAACGCTCTGCCCCACTGCGATTAAGGTCAATAATACGCACATCATCTCCTTAGGTCATCCAGACCTTGATTTAGTAGAGAATTTTGCAACCCTTAAGATACTAATGATCAAGGAAAATCAAGAGACTACGACCCAGTCACGGCTCACTGCATCTGGTCCGCTTCTCCGCTTCCGGGCAGTTACCGGCCATCCGCCGCGCAATCCACGAGCGGCGGCTTTGGGCCGTTCGCACTCGTTTGCGGTTCGTTCCAATCGCCCGTTGCGGAGAATGGAAACCGGATGTCCAGGATTGCACGCCTTCACAGGACCCTTTTCTAGCAGTTTTCTTAGCTCGTTCGCCTGCCTTGAGCCGCGACGTGGTGCTTTGACCAGGAAATCAATCGCTTGTAGTTCGCCTCACCTGCAACTTCGTTCTCTTGGGTTCGATATCTGTACCGAGAAAGGGGACCAGAGAAGACACCTTGGCCAAGTTGGCCCGTTTGGAGCCACTGATGTGGCTCCAGTTCAACGATTTTTCCAACGACCTTGCGGTTCGAGAAGGCGTTTTCGACGATTTCTCGTTTTTCGGCCTCCGTGCCCTGAATATGAAGCTGTGCAAGGCTTTTTGCGAGTTCGAGGAACGCCATGCGTTCCGCCTCGATTGCGCCAGGATCTGGCAGTCCGGCTAGGTCTTCTTCGATGGCTGCGATAGATAGGGTCAGTTCGCGCTTCTTTAACCCAAAAGTTTCCGGGTCGATGGTTCCGTCGATCGCGAGATTGGTCAGGCGGTCAAGTCGTCCAGTTTCGCTGGACAGCTTGAGCTGGAGGGCCTGCCGTCGCTGGACTTGTTCGTCCACACAGCTGTCTGTTTCCCAGGCACGGCTGAGAGCGTCGGCCTGGTCTTTCGTGATTTCGAGATCTGACAAAACCGTCTGGATTGCGTCTTCCAGGCGATCTTCGCGGACCGTCTTCGTGGCGCATCCGGTGGTCTGGCAGCGGTAATAGACCCACCCTTTCTGCCGTTCCGGGATCATCGGCCCGGCGCAGAGACCACACCGAAACAGCCCGCGGTACAGATGGTCGTGGCGGGTGCTCACCTTGCCGTTTCTGCCGGACTTGAGGGTCTGAACTCGCATGAATAGAGCTGCGGGAACGATCGGTTCATGCAGTCCATCGTAACACTTTCCGGTGCGCCGGATGTGGATCTGTCCGGTGTAAAAGGGATTGTTTAGGATGGTCTCGACGCCGCAGAGGCTGATTGGGCGTTCGGCAATGTTGCGGAGGCCTCGACGGTTCATTTCGTCCCGCAAGGACCGCAGCGAGTATTGCCCGGAGGCGTAGAGGTCGAACATTTCCCGGATGAGCGGGGCCTTGACGGGGTCAGGTTCCTTCGGTTGCCCCTTGCCACGATCAAGATAACCGATCGGCGCGCGGAACGGATAGAGGCCTTGCTTCAGGCGCCCGTTCAGGCCCTTGACGGTCTCTTCGCGCAGGTTGCGGATGTAGTCGGCGGCAATCACGGCCTGGATGTCCGCGGTCAGCCTACCACCGCGGGAGTTGAAGTCGAGGCTCTCGGTGGCGATGAAGACATTGATACCGATGTCGGGCAGTTCGCTGAACATCGCCCAGTCGCGCAGGTTGCGGGCCGAGCGATCGATCTTGTGGATGATGACGCCCTGCGCCTGGCCGCGCCGCAGTTGGGTCAGCATCTGGTTGAAGACCGGGCGTCCACCCTTGGCTGCGGTCTGTTTTTCTTCGAACCATTTGCTGACGGTCAGCGACTGGCGTTCTGCAAAGGCAAGGATGGCGTCTTTTTGCGCGTCAAGCGACACCCCTTCGCCCTGCTTCAAAGTGCTGACGCGGATGTAGCCAAAACAGGATTTCATATATTTTCGGGATTATCATTGGACTCTATCACATCCACGGGATCTGGCGAATCCGCCTCCGGCTTCCAGGGCCAGGTGCCCTCGGCCAACATGCGCAGGTAGACCCGCTTGCAGAGCGCCAGGTGCCGTTCCAGGTGTGGATCCAGTTGGGGGTTGGGGTGTTCCATTGCCTTAGCCTACCGGAGCTGTCGCGTTTGCGTAGACCGGGCTAGGCCTCCTTCCGGCGAACCACCCGTGGCAAGGTGGTCATGCTGAAGGCGCGGCAAGGCGCGCCGTCCACCATCATGCGCAGGAAGGCGCGGAAATTCGGCATGTTGATCAGGTCGCGGGTCTCGACGCCGCCGAGTTGGGCCGAGAGGATCGGCGCATCGCTGGCGCCGATGCGGAATGTGATCAGCGTTCCGACATTGCCCATGACCGAGTTGAAGACCGGAAGTGAGCCTTGTGCCGTGTGCTGCTGGGCAAGGATGACGCCGAGGCGGTACTTGCGGGTCTCGGACAGCAAGTCCGCGACGCTTTCGGTGGTGAAGCTGTGGAACTCGTCGACGTAGAGGAAGAAGGGGCGTCGGTCCTGCTCGGCCAGCGCTTCTCGGGTGAAGGCGGCGTGGATCAGGCTGGAGACGAGCAGGCCGCCGAGGACGTCGGCGATGTCGGCGCCGAGGCGGCCCTTGGCGAGGTTGACGATGAGGACTTGGCCTGCGTCCATCAGCCGGCGCAGGCGCAGAGGCTCCTCGGGTTCGCAGATCGCCTTCCGGACCACCGGGTGTGAGAGGAAGGCGCCGAGCTTGTTGGCGATGGGGGCGATGCCTTCGGCGGCGGTCTTGTAGTTCATCGCCGGGTATTCCCTCTGCCAGAACTGCAGGAGCTGGGGATCCGTGACACGGGTCAGCGCCTGGGCTCGGAAACCGCATTCGAGGAAGAGACGCAGGATGTCGGAGAGATCCGCCCGTGGTTGATCCAGCAGGACCAGGAGCGCCTGGCGCAGGAGATGTTCCATCCGCACACCCCAGGCATCGGCCCATTGCTTGCGGAGCGTGTCGATCAGGCCCGAGGCCACCAGGGGCCGCAGGGCGGGTGAGGTGCGGGTCAGCGGGTTGTAACCGAACCCACTCGCGGGATCGGCGACATTCCAGTAGAGCGCCCGGTCGCCAAGCTCAAGCGCCAGGCTCTGTGCCAGGTCGCCGTGCGGATCGATCAGGCAGAAGCCGGTGCCTTGGTCGGCATCCTGCAGCGCCATGTTGGCCAGCAGGGTCGACTTGCCGGTGCCAGTCTGGCCGACGATGTAGCAATGCAAGAGCCGGTCGGCGGGACGCAGGCCAAAGGCAAACTCCCCGGAATGGCGATAGGCCAAGCCGAGCGTTGTGATCGGGTCGTACGTCGGGATCATGGCGGTATTGTCCCGCAGCGGCGCGCCTCGGGCCAGACCGGGTGAGACGGCGGCTTTCCGACCCGCAAAATTCGCGAATGACCGGGTCTTTTGTACTCCGGGCCAGACGGGCAAACTGGAGGGTGACCGGGGCTGTCTTCTGCCGAGGGGTGCGTCCGAAAGGGTTCGGGCGGCCACCCTGCGGAAGGAGACAGCAATGGGAAAGGATTTCGACACAGCGGCGCAGGTCGGCGCCTATCCGACCTGCAGCACCTGCGGCGGACAACGCGTCCGCTGTGATGCCTGGGCGCGCTGGGATCTGCCAACACGCCAATGGCAGGTCGCCGAGACCTTCGACGGCGCCTACTGCCTCGACTGCGAGGCTGCCTGCGGCTTTGCCTGGCAGGTCGACGACGCCTTCCGGAAGCAACGCATCCGGCGGCTCAACGACCTCGTCCGGCACGGCGACCTCAGCCATGCCACCGTGGTCGTCACTGAAGGCGTGCGGGCCTGGGGCGAGACCTTCCTCGAGAAGGTTGCCCAGGCCGTCATCGCCTTCGATGTCTTCACCGAGGACAACGACCCGCATGGCGAGCATGACTTTGGCGCCTTCGAGGTCGCCGACCAGAAGATCTTCTGGAAGATCGACTACTTCGACCTGGCGCTGAGCGGGTATTCCCCAGATCCGGCCAATCGCGATGTCACCCATCGCGTGCTGACCATCATGCTGGCCAGCGAATACTGACGAAGCGGGCAAATCCGCGCGCCGCGTCAGCCTTGTCCCGCCCGGGACACCCATCCCCACAATCAAGGAGAAGACCCATGTCGCTCATGCTTCATGCCGGGGCAGAGCCCGTCGATTATGACGCTCTGCACCTGATGCCCACGCCCGAGGCCACGCAAACCCATGTCCCGATTGCGCACAGCGCTGTTGTCGACATGGTCCGCTACGCCCTCGGCTACTACGGCCACGACATCACCCAGGAGGATTTCGGGGTGACCCCGGACGGGATGCGCTTCTTCGGTGTCCTGTCGCTGCAAAGCTCCTACGGCGGCTATACCGACACCGTGGGCCTGAGGAACAGTCACGACAAGACCTTCCCGATCGGGATCAGCTTCGGCAGCCGCGTCTTTGTCTGTGACAACCTCGCCTTCTCGGGCGACACAGTGATCCGGCGCAAGCACACGGTCCATGCCAAACGCGACCTGCCGGGGATCGTGGCCGGCGTGGTCGAACCATTGCAGGCCCAGCGGGCCTCGCAGCACGACCAGTTCCGCCGCTACCAGGCGACGGACCTCAGCCCCGAGGCGGCCGATCACCTGATCCTGCAACTCTATCGCAAGCGGATCTTCACGGTGACGAAGATCCCCGAGATCCTCGGCCACTTCGAGAACCCGCCCTTCGACTGGGGCGGACGGACGGCCTGGCGGCTCTTCAATGCTGTGACCTACGTGCTGGAAGGACGGGTGGTCGAGAACCCGAAGGCCACCACCGAGTTGCACGGGGTCCTCGATGCGGTGGCGGCGTGACCAACGTCGCCCAAGACAACAGTTCCTTGCAGTGTACTGGCTCGCCCGTCCCGGGCGGGCCATTTTTCATCCAGGTCACAGGGGCTGATCCAAGGGTGACCTGGTCTGGCACGGCGACGCGAAATCCGCGAAAATACCCTTGCCAGGATTTGAAAACGGGTTTTGCCGGACACGAGGCGCGAGACCGCGAGAGAGGCGAAACGGGCTTTGCCCTTTCGCTCTCCGCCTCTCTCACGGGCGCGGATCCTGGCTCCCCGGCAAAACCCGTTTTCAGGAAATGCGAATGACGGGCGGTACCCGGATCGAGGCCGGTGCGCTATCCTGGAAGCATTACTCGTGTAAGCCAAACCACCATGTTTGATGAGTTCATTTGCGACCTCAAGGTCGCCCGAAAACGCGCCGGCCTGACCCAGTCCGATTGCGGTCACCTCGTCGGGGTCAGCCATGACGCGATTAGCCAGATCGAGCGCGGCCAGCGCATGCCCACGATCCGCGAATTATGCGCGCTGTCGTTGATCTACGGTCGCAGTTTCGAAAGCCTCTATGCCGAGGTCCTGCGCGAGGTCCGCCGCGATCTCGGGGAGAAGCTGGCGGAGATGCCGGAGGAGCCAAAGGGCTGGCCGGGCTCGATGCGCCGGCGCAAGACCCTGGAACGCCTCGCCGGTCGATTACTCGAAGAATCCGGTCCGGATCATGTCGGCTAGGAACCAGCGGGCGCTGGCGGTCGCCGCGCGCACCGGACGTCTGGGATGTGTCGTGGTCGACGACGGCGACCTGGTGATCTGGGACACCTCGGAGAAGGGCGCCGGGTCTTCTTCAGAGGCCGCCGCCAAGCTGCGGGCCTGGATAGCGGAATACCACCCGGACGTGCTTGTGACGGAAAACCCCGACGCACCGGGCCGCAAGCGCGGGCAACAGGTCCGGATCCTGAAGACCTTCGCCGCGGTGGGACAGGACCTGCCGATCCTCAACCTCGTCGTGCGCCGTCATCGCCGGTTTCAGAATGCCTACGAGGAGGCCGCGGACCTGGCCGAACAGTTCCCGGATCTCGCCCTGATGGTCCCGAAGAAACCGCCGATCTGGGGAAACGAGCCCTACAACCTCGTCCTCTTCGAAGCCTTGGTTCTGATGCGGGAAGCCGGGCTGTTGAGACCCTTTGGTGGATTGGAGGACGGGGCTGTTTGACAAGTCCGCTTCGCGGATCATGTGCGCTGCCAGCATGAACGTGCGATGCTTGGCCAGAACGATGTGCGACAAACAGCGGAAAACGCACCAATAGACGGCGCTTCAGTTCGCCCAAAAGGTCCTTTCATTTGACAAGCTGCGCCTCAGGGTTGCAGCTTGTTCTTGTTTGAGTAGGAGAATTTCATCATGCGATCCTATGAAGCGGCCCGGGGCCTTTTGGGCTTTCTTGGATTTTTGGCTTGGTGCGCGATTATTCTTGGCATCTTCATCGCCATCGGTGCTGGTTCAGCCGTCAGCCAATCGCGCAGTTTCGGCATTGGCAGTGGAGCCATGGCAGGCATGATGGCGGCCATGCCGGGCCTCATTCTGGCGTTTCTTGGCTTCCTTGGTTTGGCACAGGTGCAGATGGGACGCGCCGGGGTCGATACCGCCGAATACACCCAGCAGATGCTCAAGATCGCCCGGGACCAGCTTGAAGTTTCCAAGCAGTCATTGAAACAAACTGGAGGCACACGACAGTCGTTTGAAACCTTGCAAAACAATGGCCCCGTGGCGGAAACGGCTGCGGGCGGCGCCAGCTACGAAAAAGCCACGCCACCAGTGAGTACGGCACCCTCGGTCTCGGAACCTAAACAGGAGTATAAACCCGGTGACACGATCACCTATCGGACGAAGCGAATTCGCGTGGTCGAGGCTGGATTTATCTTCAGCGCAACAGTCTACCCGACCTTGGAAGACGCCAAGGCCAAGGTGGACGAAGACGGTGCTTTCCTGCCGCCGGAACCTCCACTCACACTCACCAATCCCGACGGCGTCGATGTCAAACCCGCCGATCTCAGCGCCAGTTTCAAGCATTCCTGACCCCCATACGGCACCCCCAACCCGTATGGGGGCCCTGTATGGGGAAACATGGCGGACCACACCTGCTCATACCGGAACCAAAACAACGCCCCTTTGCCCGTGACTTCACCTGCTTTCGCAACTGAACCCACCACGCCCACCCTCTATACCTGTCTCGGATGACCCGATGCGCGTCTCGATTTCACACAACACGATCCGGAAGGGGTTCCTCTTCAAGACCACCTACTACGAGGTGACGTTGTCGGTTGCCCTGACACATGAGGAAAAGCAGATCATCCGGCAAAGGAACCTCCAGAAGACCAAGCTGGTCGACCGTTGCCCGGCCACCGCCCGCAACGATGATCGGGACGAGAAGTTCGAGCTTCGGGTCGAACACCTGATGGATGGACGAACCGATCGCTTTCTCTGCGCCACGCCTTCGAAGGCGAAGATCTATGAGGAAGATCTCCTCGTCATGTTGAGGCAGATGAAGCTCTGGCTGACCGACAACGCCGAGACCGGCAGCGGCACGGTGATTGAGCTCTGATGCGGCGCAGGGAATTCGACATCGCGGACAGCCTTCTGTTCCTGTCGATTGCCCTGGCGCTGGCCTTGCTCCTGACCATCGTGCTCACACCCATCGCTCTGTTCGCTGTCCCGGCCATCATTGGCATCCGCCTCTACCGGCAGAGCCCGGCCCGCCTCGAACGGCTGGCCCGCGAGGAAACCGAAACACTCTACCGTCACGCGCAAGCCGGTCAGGCGCAATTGTCCGACGCGGAAATCGAAGAGGCCTTGATGCGCCATTGGCCACCGGACACGCCCGAGCCGCTGCGCGTGCAGCTCGTGCAGATCGGGCGGGCGATCCTGGACGACGCAGGGCTGAACCCGGAAATCCCGCCACCCCCAGCCCTCTGCAACACGGTGGAAGGTGCGCGCTACCGCGACCAGATCGCCCGGCTCGGACAGGCCCGAAACGACCGGGTCATGGTCATCACCGCGCTCGACGCGATCTCGCAAAGCCTCGGGACCATTGCCCGGGCAGTGCCGCCGATAGAAGGCGATGTTCTGGTCGAAGTGACCCAGTTTGCTCATCCCCTCGGCCAATCGGTCGAAGCCGTGATCGCACCCTTCTTCGCCGACAACGACTACCAGCACTTCACGGGCCTCAGGGAACGGCTCGATGCCAACCTGCAAAGCACTCATCGCACACAGCCGATCTACCCGCGCGACTACAAAGGGGACGATGTCGTCGACGTCTACCTCAAGGGCACACGCCTCAAGGAGTTGTTCCGGTTGCGGACGCCGTTCGAAATCCCCGAAGCGCGGCGCTTCGAGCACACGCATATCGTGGCCGGGTCCGGCCACGGAAAATCCCAGACGCTACAGTATTTCATCACGCGGGATCTCGAGGAGGTCGCGCGCCGCGACAAGACGGTCATCGTGATCGACAGTCAAGGCGACCTGATCAACAACCTGCTCCAGGCCCGGACGCTGCCGCCCGAGCGGATCGTCCTGATCGACCCAGAGGATATCGGCTACCCGGTCAGCCTGAACCTCTTCTCTGTCGGGCAGGAGCGTCTGGCGGATTACGGTGACCTGGAACGGGAGCGGCTGACCAATTCCATCATCGAGCTCTATGACTTCGTGTTGGGCTCGCTCCTGTCGGCGGGGATGACCTCCAAGCAGAGCGTGGTTTTCCGCTACGTGACGCGGCTCATGTTCCACATTCCCGACGCCACGATCCACACCCTGCGCGAACTGATGGAGCCCGGCGGCACCGAGAAATACCGCGAACATATCGGCAAGCTTGACGGAACCCCGCAGCGGTTCTTCGAGACCGAGTTCGACAGCAAGGAATTCAGCAACACGAAGACGCAGGTGCTGCGCCGCCTCTACGGCGTGCTGGAGAACCAGACCTTCGAGCGGATGTTTTCCCACCCGCAGTCGAAGTTCGACATGTTCTCCGAGATGAACGCCGGCAAGCTAGTCCTGATCAATACCTCGAAGAGCCTGCTGAAGGAACAGGGCACCGAGATCTTCGGCCGCTTCTTCATCGCGCTGATCGCCCAGGCCGCCCAGGAACGCGCCACGCTGCCGGACTATGATCGCCTGCCGACCCTCGTTTACATCGACGAGGCCCAGGACTACTTCGACCAGAACATCGGCGTGATCCTCAGCCAGGCCCGCAAGTACAACGTCGGCATGGTGATGGCGCACCAGTATCTTGGTCAGCTCTCCGGGGGCTTGCAGGAGGCATTCGAGGCCAATACCTCGATCAAGCTGGCTGGTGGTGTCTCGGCCCGTGACGCCCGCGCACTTGCGGGGCAGATGTCCTGCGACGCCGATACCATCCAGCGCCAGCCGAAAGGGACGTTTGCGACCTATGTGCGCGGCCTCACCGAACGAGCGGTCCCGATCAGCTTTCCGTTCTTCGTGCTGGAGAAGCTCCCGCGCGCCACAAAAGACGAGGTCGATGCAATCCGGCAACACAGCCGCGAGCGCTATGCCGAACCATTGCGGCGCAGGGCGGAACATACCGCCTCGGATGAAACAGAACCACCTGAAACAGAAGAAAAACTCGACGACGACGATCCAACGAAACCTTCGCCGGAACTGTGAGCTGGGATATCCTACGACCCATGAAACAGACCGATGCCTTGGGCCGCGCCACCTTCCATCATATCGCCCCGGTCGCAGATGTCCGCGTGACCGAGCGCGAGATCCGTTGGCTGAAGCACATCGAGCGCCATGGGCCGCAATCATCTCAGTACCTCTTTGAGCTGACGCGAGACACGCACCGTTGCAAGGATACCGCTCTGCGCGCCATGCAGAAACTGCGGGCGGCGGGATACCTCAGGTTGCCGCCGCAGCAGCGCGCCACGGAACGCGCCGAGTGCAAACCCTACATCTACGATCTGACGGTGAAGGCGACCGCCTACCTTGCAGAAGAGAGCATCGACGAACCCACGGTCCGTCCCTCGGGGCATTGGTGGCATGGATACACGGTTTCCTGCGTGACAAGCGCCATTGAAATCGCCGCCACGCGCGATGGCGTGCGTTATATCCCTGCCCACCAGATCCTCGCGATCAAGGGGGCCGAACTCGCCATCCCGCTGGACCGTTCAAAACTCATTCCCGACCAGTTGTTCGCGCTCGACTACGGGGGCAGCTACCGCGCCTTCGCGGTAGAGCTTGACCGCAGTACCGAGCCTCTCCGTTCGGCTGCCGCACGGAAGAGCATTCAGAAGAGTCTGGATCAATACGGGCGGGTAATCGAGGGAGAAATCTACAAGCAGCACTATGGCTTGAAGGCAAATCTGTTGGTGCTTTGGGTATTCCAGAGCCGGAGGCGGCAGGAACAGTTCTTGGCTTTGGCCAAGGGTTTGCCTTCGTTGACCGCAAGATCCACGCTTTCCGCCGTTCTGGATGCCAATCAGCAATGTGTCGGCGCGAAAACCGGGCAACTTGGCCTCTACCGGCAACATTGGACCAGGTCTGACGGGGGAGCGTTGCTTCTGACGCAAAGTGCGGTTGCGTGAGTTCGAATCCCATACCCCCGCCATTATCCCCATTGCGAACCAGTGACACCGCCCAGACGGGCACGGATTTTTCCGTGTTAAAGGGGATCGGCGAAACCGACCGAATCTCATAGACGCGCCGCCTGGCCGAAGCTGGGCTCAGAATGGCCCTCAGTCTCAGTTTGGGCGAACCTCGCCCGTTCCGGTTCGGTCCCGTTTTCTCATTATGTTTCAATGACCTGCTTCCAAGTCCCGCCAAAACCCAATTCGGCGATCCGAAAGATAACGATGGCAACGTAGACGGAACACGCGGTAGGCGCGTTACTCGGGAAGCAAGCGTAAATCGGCGGATTGCTTAGGTGGGTTCGCATCCTAATCCCCCAACCGAAACTGCTGATGACAAATGATTTCCCCTTGTCTAGCCTCGCCGCATGTCAATCGATCCTACCGCACCGCAGATTGTTGAATGGCTCGCGCAGTTCGAGCTTGATGATCAGCCCATCGGAGCCAAACTCCTGTCGGAGTTGCTAACCGTCAGTGCGGACGAACTGGCTGTCGGCCTTCGTGCCGTCATTATGAACATCGCGCAGGCTCGCTGTGGACCGGTGGCCCTATATGCTGAGCGTCATATCCGAAGGCATCCTAAGAGTGGTCCAAACCGAATGTTTAAGGAGAGCCGGTCGCGACCTCGTCGCGCTGATGGCCATGGGCCGCCTCCTGTGCCTCAAGGCCGTCCCTATGACCGCGAAACCGGAAGCGAAGGAATTATAGCCACCTTAATCACTGGTTTGGTTCGCGCTGACCCGAAACGATTCCTAGATCATCCTGGGCCGAAATTGATCCGAAAGAAACGTGTGCGCTCATTCGTGGTCGTGACTGATTTCATAGGGTCCGGAAAACGAGCGGCCGACAATTTAGAGGCAGCGTGGAAAGTTCATTCCTTCAAGAGCTGGTACTCTTCCGGGCACCTTCGATTTGCCGTCGCTGCTTATTCTGGGACGCCTAGCGGAGTAGGGAAGGTCAAAAAACATGGTTCCTTGCCTTCAGTTCATTTGCATCGTGGATGCCCAACAATATCGCATTTCGATTGGGAGACGCGCTCACAGTTGATAAGAATTTGCAGGCGATATGCTCCAAGTAAACTGCCTGACGATAGAACGGCCTTGGGTTACGGCGATGCTGGGGCGCTCATCGTTTTCGACCATGGCATACCCAACAACGCGCCTCTACTTCTTCATACGGCTACTCGCAGCTGGACCCCGTTGTTCCCCCGTCGCTCTGCATCATTTCTGGGGAAAGCCCGTGGATACACCGCTCGATCCAAGGAGATTGAACAGGCACTAATGCGTCTTCGAGAGAAACGTCTAGCCTCTGCGGCGAGATTTTCCGGGATAGAGGAACATGAACAAAATCGAATGCTAGTGCTGACGGCCCTGAAGAGGCGGCCACGCAATGCTCTTGCTTTGTCGGGCCGTACCGGGCTGACGCTGGTAGAGGTCGAGGAAATCATCGCTGACGCTCGTAGAGATGGCTATCTTGATGGGGCGATGAAGCCGACGCAACGCGCCTACGTCGCACTGGAATATTTACGCTCTTCTGATCCACCGACTCCGCCTCTTCCCAAAACTAACGGCGAGTTCTATTGTCCAAAGTCGTTGAGACCGCCACGAAGGGCATTTGGATGACGCCGGTTGCAAGAGCCGGCGCCGATGTTCGGTTGAGAGATCGGATATTGTGGGCAGCAGATTCTGCGCGCCTTCGGACTAGCTTTCTTGTAGCGCTGACGTGGATCGCGCCGTGCCACGATGCGCGGCCTTTCTACACGGCGCGATCCGCACCATCCTTGCGGAGTCGAAGCAAATGACCCTCTGGCGGTCTCAATCCTTCCAGACGGCGGCCAAAAAAGACGGACGTGAGGATCAGGTCGTCAAAAACGCGACAACGATCGCGACACATTTGATCCGCAGATCCCCCGGCGTCGAGCCCATACTGTCACTTGGACATCTGAGCCATCTAACTGGAACACCTTACAATATGCTTCGTTCGGTTGTTAGACGCGATGAGCCTGAACCTTATCGTATCTTTCGAATTCGCAAGAGGCCACTAGAGAATGAGAAATTGCGCTTTCGGACCATCGTTGTACCTGCGCCGTGGTTGATGGAATTGCATCGCTGGCTAAATGTCTGCGTACTCGAACACATCTCGCCGCATTCCGCGAGCATGGCTTTTTCGCGTGGGAATTCGATACGCGATGCAGCTGCCCCACATTGCGGTGCGCGGTGGCTCATCAAAATGGACATTATGAACTTCTTCGAAAGCGTCACGGAGCGGCAGGTTTTTCGCGTATTCGAAGAAATCGGTTACGAACCTCTTGTTGCCTTCGAACTGGCACGCTTGTGCACACGACTTGGGACTCGCTCGACACATGCGGGTCATCCTCGCTATCGTTCTTCTCTGAACCGGATGGAGATCAAGGATTACTCTGATCCATTGATGGGGCAGCTTCCTCAGGGTGCGCCAACCAGTCCACGACTAGCAAACCTGGTCTCCCGTGATCTTGATAGAGCACTGACAAAACTCGCGGATGAGCGTGGGTTCGTCTATACGCGGTACGCCGACGACCTCACTTTCTCATCGCGAGAGACGCTTAACCGAACCGTAATAAAATCTGTCGTTGGAGCCATCAGCGGCATCATTGGCGACAATGGGTTTTCACCAAACGTAGCAAAGACGACGGTCTCCTCCCCGGGTGCGCGTAAGATTGTTTTGGGGCTCTTGATCGATGGGGATGAGCCTCGGCTATCGCGCGAGTTTAAGCAGAAGTTGCGTCAGCACCTTTATTATCTCCGTGAGCATGGCCCCGTCATCCACGCGGGTCGCAACGGCAATGCAACCACCTTTGGTCTCCGTCGTCACGTTTTTGGCCTCTTGCAGCATGCTCGCCAGATTGAACCGGCCTATGGAAATTCACGCTTGGAAGAGTTTGCGAAGATTCAGTGGTAAGAGATACTTCTTTGAGGTCCGCTGGGCTTTGTTGCGCAAAGCGCGTGAAGCCCGGACTTCCCCTTTCCCCAGAGGCACTTATCCTACGGGCTCTGTGACGGGTATGCCGAGCGACGTATCCGCGCGCCGCATGATCTCAACCGTGCCATAACCGTCTGCCGTCACCAGAACGATCTCGGACCGCCAGACGAGTTTGCGCGGGGTGTTCCGGTCGGCCACCAGGGATTGGAGTTCAACTCGGTCATCGGGGCTCAGATACAGGCAGATGTCATCGCGTCTCATGACCCGACACTGACACATCCAGCCAGACCATGGAATCTTCCGTCAGGTGCGGAACACTAGGCTCCAGACTCATTGATTTACAACCAGAACAAGACAGTAGCCGCGAGCGCGATTGCTGAGAGGAATACCGTCGGGGATCTGTCGTAGCGGGTGGCAACGCGACGCCAGTCCTTCAGTCGCCCGAACATGATCTCGATCCGGTTCCGTCGCTTGTATCGCCGCTTGTCGTATTTGACAGGTTTGTCGCGTGACTTTCGTCCGGGGATGCAAGGCTTGATCCCCTTTTCTACCAAGGCTTCGCGGAACCAATCCGCATCATATCCTCGGTCTCCCAGTAGCCAGTCCGCCGATGGCAGGCCACTCACCAGCGCCCTGGCTCCGGTGTAATCGCTGACTTGACCAGCGGTGATGAAGAACCGGATCGGGCGTCCCGAAGCGTCGGTGACGGCATGCAGCTTCGTGTTCATGCCGCCTTTGGTGCGCCCGATCAGCCTTCCACGCCCCCCTTTTTCAACCGCAGGCTGGAGGCCGTGCGATGCGCCTTGAGGTAGGTCGCGTCGATCATGATCGTCTTCCGATCCGTTCCCTCCGAAGCCAACCCCACCATGATCCGGGCGAATACGCCCATGTCGCTCCACCGCTTCCAACGGTTGTAGAGTATCTTCGGTGGGCCGTATTCCTTCGGCGCATCAGACCATCGCAAGCCGTTGCGATTGATGAAGATAATGCCACTCAGAACACGCCTGTCATCAACACGTGGCTTGCCATGGCTCTTCGGAAAGTAAGGTCGGAGCCGCGCCATTTGTTCGTCAGTCAGCCAGAAAAGATTGCTCATCACGCCCCCTGAAGTTTGGGAGCTTGAATCAAGATCACGCGGAGACCGCAACCAAATCAATGGGTCCAGAGCCTAACTGTGTTCGGGCAACCCTGACTTGATGGGTGACCGGGTTGTGCACACCCGGCCACCCTGCTCCTGGATCAGGAGCGTTCGTCTTGGACTTCGCGGCGGGCAAGTCGTTCTTCGAGCCAAGCCAGTACTTCCGCTTCCACCCAGCCAACCCGGTTCACGCCCAGCTGTACCCGTCTTGGGAATAGGCCTGCCTTCTCCATGCGGGCTATGTGTTGCGGCGAATACAGGACCAACTCCTTGACCTGACGCTTTGAAAGTATCCTCATCACGATCTCTCCATGATTGAAGAGCACCGCGATGCCCAGGTTTCGACAGTTCCTAGGTGCGGTCAGGCTAAGGGAGTTTCCGTGTTCGGTCCATGTTTCTCGAAAGTGTCACGCAGGTGGGCCTCGTAGGCGGCGTAACCCTGCTTCATCTCGTTGATATAGGCATGTCGGTTGTACACGGCCGCGACACCGCTGATTGTGCCGGAAACATGGTTGAGCATCTTTTCGGTCACATGCAGCGGTGTACCCAACCTGGCCATCGTGCTGCTGAAGGTCCGGCGCAGGTCATGCAGCGTGTAGGGTTCGATATCCAACTCGCGGTCAAAGGCGGCCTTCGACTTGGAGAAGCCGTTGTATGGCTTGCTGTCATCAAGGCGCGACGGGAACAGGAGATCGGTGCACTCGGGCAGGGTTTCGATGATTTGCATGGACCAGTCGCCCAATGGGATGGTGTGGGCTCGCTGGTTCTTCACGAATTCGGCGGGGTAGTGGATCATCTGTTCGTCGATCCAGCTGCCGCGCAGGCCGACGATCTCGCCTCGGCGCTGTCCGGTCAGAATGAGGAGTTGGACAATCCGACCAAATGGCCATCCATAAGCTTCGGCGCGGTGCCAGACGGCCGCGAGTTCCGTGTCGCTCAAGACCCGTTCCCGCGGCTTTGATCTGAAGGTGAACGCCGGAACCGGTGATACGTGCAGAAACCCGCGATTGACGCACCAGTTCATCATGGTCCGGATGGCGACGAAGGCGTGTTTCTGTTCTGACGCCGTGGCTTTCAGCGCTTCGATGGGCGCGGCAATTTGATCCCGGGTCAGTTCACTCAAGGCGCAGTCAAAGTGAAAATGCCGGTACAGTAGGCGACGGTATTCGTCGATGGTACGGGTTTTCGTCCTAGTCTCAGTGTCTGCTAGGAATTTTTCGCGGGCGACTTCGAAGGGAATGGCGGGTAAATCTTGCGACGGCGTCATTTCGTCAAGGGCGAAGTCCGCCTGCGCGCGCTTGGCCAGGATGCGAGCATCTGACAGCGAAAGTTCTGGATATCGCCCGAGACTGCGGCGGCGGCGATCCTTCCCGTAAACGACGACAAAGGTCTTGCTGCCGCCTTGTGAAACACGCACGCCGAAACCGGGCAATCCGGGGTCATAGTACGTCTTTTGCCCCTTCTCTGGGACCTTCAGGCGTCTGATCTGTAGATCCGTTAGGCTCATCTTAGGCTCTCAAATCACGTGCGCAATGGCGGCTATCGATGGTCATCAATGTTCAGCTCTCGAGCTGTATCAAGCTGTTTTTCAACTATATTATTTCAGTCATGCGGCGCCATGAGAAGGTGGTAGAACAGATTTGTAATCAGTAGGTCCGCGGTTCGAGTCCGTGTGGGGGCACCATTCATTTCCAAGAAGTTTAAGAAAATCAATGGCTAGGCTGTCATGGGCGTACTCCTGTCCACCTTTCCGTCCACCTAGCCATCTTGGTGCCGCAGCCCTGTCGCTCATTGATGGCTACCCTACGATGTTGCGTTGCGGTGCATCGGTGACTAGGACAGGACACCGCCCCAATCCATGGTAGACTGGCAACATGACCATACGAGTTATTGATCTATTTTTGCGGGCCGGGAGGCTTTTCCGCAGGTTTTGAAGCCGCCGATTTCGAGGTGGTGGCTGCTCTCGACTATGACAAAGCCGCAGTGTCGACCTTCAGCGCCAACCATGGCATTCAAGCCCGGCAACAAGACCTAACAGATTTTGACTACAGCACGTTGCCGGATGCTGAGGTCGTGATAGGTGGCCCGCCCTGCACTCAGTTCAGTTCAACTAAGTCGAACAAAACTAGGGTCAGGATTCATTAATTTTGGTCGCGCAGCATGATTCACGGCTCGGAAAATGGAGCGGTGACATGAACGATCTCTTCTGGCTGACCGACCCGCAGATGGCCCGTCTGGCGCCTTTCTTTCCCAAGTCCCATGGTAAGCCTCGGGTCGATGACAGACGCGTGTTGAGTGGGATTATCTTCATCAATCGCAATGGCTTGCGGTGACGCGATGCCCCTGCCGCCTGTGGGCCGCACAAAACGCTCTACAGCCGGTGGAAGCGGTGGAGCAAAAAAAGGATCTTTGCGCGGATGATGGTCGGGCTGGCGGCAGAACACGGCGAAGAGAAGACCGTGATGATCGATGCGACATACCTGAAGGCACACCGAACGGCGACCAGCATGGCCGCCAAAAAGGGGGACGTGGCCGCCTGATCGGTCGCACCAAGGGCGGCATGAACACCAAACTGCACGCCATCTGCGACAGCCAGGGGCGGCCCATCGACCTGTTCGTAACCGCTGGACAGGTGAGCGACTATATCGGCGCACGCGCGATGCTCCGCGGCTTGCCAAACGTCAAATGGATGCTCGCGGATCACGGCTATGACGCTGACTGGTTCAAAGAAGCGTTGCAGGACAAGGGCATACGCGCCTGCATCCCCGGTCGGAAATAACGCAAGACGCCGGTCAAATACGACAAGCGCCGATTCAAGCGGCGAAACCGCATCGAGATCATGTTCGGCAGACTTAAGGATTGGAGGAGGGTCGCCACCCGCTATGATCGATGCCCGAAGGTGTTCCTCTCAGCCATCGCCCTCGCGGCGGTCGTCATCTATTGGTTACGAATCCTGACGCTAGCGATTGACCGCAAAGGGCCGGTCATGAAGCAGGCATTGGCGGGCCCCTCATGCTTTGTCATTTTCCTCATTTCTCTTGGGACGAGAGAATAGAAATTGCAGAAGCGTCAAGACCCCTCCAAGGGCGCCCATCAAGAGGACAACCGGATCCGACCCCAACGAATCTATGATCGTGGGGCCAATCACAACCGGGTCGGTCCGAAAATAAAGAAGCGTTAAATCAACTGGCGCATAGTCTGAAATCGCGGTGACCCTCATTATGGATGTGTCCGGGTCGGGTATGGAAATTTGCAGTCTGGCCTGCGCCGCCGGGACACCCATCGGAGGGACCAGTGCGTCGTCTTCTTGCGCGCTGGACTGATGCAGGCACTCCCTGCCACGATCTGTAAAAAGCACCTTCAGGCGCGATTGCAGATCCCCGTCGTGCCGACAGAAAAAGAGTTGGGCACCGGACCTGACCTCGCCGGTTTTCAGGATGCGGCGCCCGAACCCCAGAGCACTTGACGGTGTGTCTCCGTTGATTTGGTAGTTGCCCTCCGTCAATGGAATTCCATCCGCTTCAATCGGCCCCGCCCCAAGCACAGCAAGGCCTGAAATCGACAGACTGCCGAACCTTGTGAGCGCCTCCTTTTCCAGGATGAGACCGCCGCGCAACAATTTTCCGACGTCTGTTTCGGCGTATTCGTCGGGAACGCTTATCACTCGGATCGCCAACCAGTCGGCGCCGATTGAAAACGTCAATTCCGTGCCCTTTGGCAAAACAGCCGCGAATGTTTCGCCGGGAGGCGCTGACAGGTCGTGGGTTCTACTGTTGCAGCCAGATTCAACCTTTGCCGTGCTAAGCATGATCTCTGACTTTGCGCGCGCGCGGCACACGCGTGCCCCGAGAAAGGTCTTGTTCATTTCACTAGTCAGCGTCACGTGCAGTGTTCCGGTGTCAGCCTGCACAAGAACGCTGCGTGAGCGGGTATTCTCGTACCATTTCGGTCCGACGACGGACAACAGTACGACACTCAAGATCGTCAGCTTGCGCCTGTTTCGCAGGATCCATGCCCAAACTTGTCCGCTCAAAGACCCAACGTTTTCAGCCATGTCGCCCCCTCAGTCGCGCGGCCGAACGGGTGACACTTCTAAAACGAAGGATTCCTCAGTATTGCTGCGCGTTATGAAAAAGGTCAGCTTTGCATTCTTGTCCGGCGGAAGAAATTCCGTAGGGATCGCGCAATCGGCGGTGTATTTGAGGCCGGTCAGTTCAGACACGTCTTTGCAGGCCTCAAAAAAACGATCGCCACGTCCAACCGCGACCGAAGAGGGGTTTCCGGCAGCGTTGAGATAAACGTGAAGCACCGAATTCTGTGTGCGCGGTGTGGCCCGCCACAGGGTCGGAACCGCCGTCCGGTTGCGGTTGCCGCATCGGTCCGGCACGACAAGCGCAACAGCCGTCCGATCCGCAAGAAAGTCAGCGTGTTCGCCAGTGTACGGAAAATCCGCGCTATCAAGGTCAAAGCCGGGTGGGACCATGTAGGTGTTTTCGGCCTCGTACCGTCCATCTTTAGAAACGATCCGCACGCAGACAGGGACGGGCTTTTCAGGGCGCTTCCAGAATGTTGGTATACCGGTGATCACCGTGGGTGGCAGATCCGATGGCGAGTCGTCGGTCAGCATGACGCCCATCACGATATCCCCGGACACTTTGGACGTTTCGCTTACGGTCTCATGGAAAACATCCTTTTCCAAACCGATTCCCTGTGCCAAGCTTGGAAGAGGAAAAAATATTGAAATAAAAAGGGCTTTAATTGACATGGTTCCGCTCAACTGATGTTTCGCTTCCAGTGGAAAAATAGTATCGGCTTTCTGCTACTATGGCTAGTCCTTGGATCGACGGCACAGGCACGTGTCGTCGGGGTCGAAGATGGCGCCGGTTCGGGGTTCATGTACACCCACCGCGGCAATTGCTTTTTGATACTTCCAACGCATTTGCACGGCCTCATGCGGGAGGGGATCCGGATCGGGGCCCCCCAAAGCGGAGAAATTGGCACGGCGCAGATTGTCTATCAGGCGCCGGGGGGATCAGATATTTCTTTGGCTCTGGTGCGTGGTGGTATCACCCGCGATTGCGGGGCGCAGTGGGCCGAACTGCCGCGCAGCCTCTCTGGCGATCTTGATATCGGCGGCGGCGTATTACTTGAACGCGCCCGGCAGAAATCGACAGAGGGGCGGCAGGTCATTATCCATAGCAAGAACTTCCGACAAGTGCGTCTGGTCCCCGCCGCGGGCGAGGCGGTGGATTTGTTCGGCGGCACAAGCGGCGCAATCGCGTTTCGCGGCGCGGTTCCGATTGCCATGGTGCTGGATGCGGAAAGCACGGACGCAGTCTGGGCGACGCGGATGGATGAGATCGTGAACCTTCTGGCGCGCTTCATGGGAGAAGTTCCGCTGGCCGACGATTGCGCTGAAGGCGGCGTTTTATCAGAGGCCTGCGCGGCGGCACCCGCCCCTGTCGCGGGCGATCCCTTTGAAATCACCGCTTGGTCGGCCCATCCGGTCGAAGGCGCGGCTGATCCCGCCGGGATGGTGGCCGGAGAAGGAGCCTACGTCGCGCCGCTGGTTGCCGGTATGGCTTTTGAACTGCAACTGCAACTTACGGAAACCGACAGGCTCAGCCGGGTACAGATTTTCACCGATCCGAGTAGTGGGCAGGCCGTGCCGAAGACAATCGAAATCATCACCGACATGGCAAACGGGCGATCCAAGCGCCCTAATCCGATGCCATTGCGCGATATGTCTCCCGACGGGGTCTATGAAAACCATGTGGGCGAACGATTTGCGAAGGTGGTGACGATCCGCGTGATTTCGTCCTGGGGTGGCGGATCGCCGGTCCGGATAGACCGGATCGTGATCGACTGATCAACGCCCTAGGTCGATAACAACTTCGGTCCGGTAGCCACCAATCATGGGTGTTCCCATAAGGCGGCCTGAATCGTCCAGAGCGACCTGCGCCCAACCGTCCATACGAATGCTGATTTCGCCGGAATTGATCCGAAATAGACAGTAACGGCTTTCCCGCAGGTCCACCCAGCACTTTGCGTCTTCCGAGTACTGCCCGACCGCAAGGGGGACGCGGGCGGATTTGTCGGCATTTATCGTACCGCGGAAGTGCTTAACTCTATTCCGGAAGTTGTTATTAAAATCCCTTTCTTCCGGATACCAGCGCGACACAAGGATTGGCTGAGAGTCGAAGACTGCTGTAACTGCTGCCATCCGTATAGCGGGGTTCGTACTGGACAACCCATGCTCAATGGCCATCTGTTTCTGTTGCGTGTCGCCTTTTGTGATCAACAATTGCATGGCGGTCATTGCCCGATTGGGATCAGGATCGTTCAGGCGGTCACGGAAGGCCGCCATTTGATCGCTGCGCGAATCCATAGCCCTATCAAGATCATCCAGACTCACCTGAGCTGTTGGGCTCGACGCACAAACAAGACCAAGGCCCACCAAGGCCGCACGAATCATATTCATACAGGGGAATTCCTTTTACAGACCGGTCATTCGTTCAAATCGATAGTGGCGTTTGTCAGGTTGTCGTTTATGGCCTGTTGGCCGATCAATTTTCCAGAATTATCCAGAGTGTAGTTTCCCCAGCTTCCGCCAAAGTTAATGTTTACGACCTCGCCTCGCATTCGGGCCAAGCAGGGAGCGTAGACTCCATGTGTATAGGTCCAGCATTGTTCTTTTTCGTCGAAGCCAGATATTTTGCGGAGAACTTCGGAAGACTTGTCGTCTTTAACGACACCAGCGCTTTGTTTTATCGTTCTAAAATAATATGTGTCCGGCTCTTCAGAGACGGGCACGAAGGTCAAAACCAACGTCGGTTTGGAATCAAGGATCGCGCGCAGCGTGGTGGCGCGGATTGCCGAGTCCGTGCTTTGCAACCCATGGCGGATCGCAAGGCGGCGCTGATCGGGGTCGCCTTTGACAATCAACAATTTCAACACCGCAAGCGCGCGGTCAGGGTCCGCGTCGTTCAGCCGATCCTGAAACGCCCGCAGTTCCTTGCTTCGCGCATCCATCACCTCATCAGCATCGTCCAGACTTACTTGCGCGGCAACGGCTGAGGCAGCCAACACAACGATCAGTGCAACCATTAATCTCATCGGAATTCGATCCTCGCTGGGAAAACGGACTTCGTGTTGAATCTCATGATCTGCCCCGCAAGAGCGCCGGTCTCATCAAGGGCGAACTGGCCCGAAAGCCCGTCACCGTAGTTAAAGACCATGTCCACGCGAATGCCTGAAACGCTGAGGTTGCGCCCCGGATAGCATTCTGACGAGGCATCGACGTTGATGCACTGCGTATCGGGGAACTTTTCTCGAAGAGTCCAGGTTTGCAATGGACCGAACCAGTCATTCAGATTCGATTTTTCCTCGGTGTCGAGATCCGTCGTGTCGACAATGACAGACACTGAATCTTTTCGAGCCAGCGCCTCCCAAAGCGCCCTTGCGCGGATCCGGGAGTCCGTAGCGGATAACGCTGAATTTATGGCCACCTCTATCAAGGTGGCATCGCCAGATTCGACCATCACATCAAAGGCGGCAAGCGCTCGGTTGGCGTCTGCTCCCTGCAGGATCTCGATAAGTTGTTGATATTGCCCACTTCGCGTATCAATGCGCGAGAGCAAGGCGTCTATATCGGCGATCTGGGCTTGGGTCGGTGCTGAAAGAGCCACCGCCACGATGGCCACCGAAGAGTGTTTTATCAAATAATTCATATGCATAATCCAAACAACGAAAATGCCAGATTATGGAAGTATTCCAAATTTTTGTCTTTTGGGCAAGGTATTAGAAAATTATAGCAAAAGACGATGCCCGAGCCGAATGGTTCTGGTGTCTAAGTTCAAGACCCACTGATTTCAGATCTGTTGCGTGATTCACGGCTCCGAAAACGGAGCGGTGATATGTCTGATCTTTTCTGGCTAAGCGAAGCGCAGTTGGCGTGCCTTGAGCCCTGTTTCCCGAAGTCCCACGGCAAGCCACGCGTTGATGACCTGCACGTGTTTAGCGGTATTATTTTCATAAATCGCAATAGCTTACGTTGGCGAGATGCACCGAAAGAGTATGGTCCGCACAAGACGCTTCACAACCGTTGGAAGCGTTGGAGCGACAAAGGCATCTTCGCACAGTTGATGGCCGGGCTGGCGGCTGAGCACGGCGAAAAGACGACGGTCATGATCGACGCAACTTACCCGAAGGCACATCGCACCGCGTCCCGTCTGGGCGCGAAAAAAGGGGGCGTGGCCGTCTGATCGGCCGCCCCAACGGCGGGATGAATACGAAGCGTCACGCCTTTTGCGACAGCCAGGGACGTCCAACCAACTTCTTCGTCTTCGCAGGGCAAGTCAGCGATTACATCGGGGCGCGGGCTCTTTTGAGCACGTTGCCACAGGTCAAATGGTTGCTTGGGGACCGGGGCTACGAAGCTGACTGGTTCCGGGAAACCTTGCAAGACAAAGGCATACGCGCCTGCATCCCCGGTCGACGGCTACGGAAAACACCAGTCACATACGACAAGCGCCGCTACAAACGACGCAACCGCCCCTCTCGTGACATTGCTACGCAATGCACTGCCGGGCGGTGATCGAGATCATGTTTGGGCGGCTCAAGGTTGGCGGCGCGGCGCAACTAGATACGACAGATTCCCCAAAGCCTTCTTCTCTGCCTTCGCTCTCGCTGTAACCGTCATCTATTGGCTATGAGTCTTTAGCCTAGCAAACACCCCTCCGATGCGCTCCGCACTTGTGGCCGGCGATTTTAAGCCTCATCCCGCCGTATGGCGCACTGGCGTAAAGCCCGGTCATCCAGACCGAAGGGCCGATCATCCATCTTGCGGACAATCTGGGTGAAGAGGCCATGTTCGGCTGGTGTATCGACACCGAAGGACGTGGGCAGACCGATCAGCTTCACGCGCATTCCTGCAAACCGACAGGGGACGATGTGCTGATCTTCTATGACGCCGAAAGCGGGCAGATCCGTCTGGGTTCAGACGCGACGGAATGAGTGACAGTCAATGCCACCATCGACGATGCTGGACCCTTCCAGTCGAAAGACCTGCTTCTGGGGGCGTGCGACGACCGCGATCCGAGTTTCCCGACGTGGGCCATTCGCGGCCGAACGGTGTCCGCCGCATTCGTATCAAACAGGGGGCAGGCGGGGTTCTTATTCAGGAAGCAAGTCTCTCCGATGAGTTGTCTGCCTGACCGGCGTCCCGAGCCGATGGTCCTCCAGACACAGAGAAAGGCTTCACTCACTCCAAGCTGACAAAAGCGTGAGCCCTGCGACGGAACTTGCGGCAGGGTGCGTATCAAGTGGGATGAGGCCCTCATACAGGTAGAAAAACATGCGCCATCTATCAGACAGACCTGACCGTTTCGGCCCCGTAAGCCGCGCGTTTCTCTGGAGCATGGCGGCGCTCTTTGCACTGCAATATTCGTCGGCGGCTGCTCATTGGGCGCTGCCGCGTGACACTATCCTGCGCGAGACGCTGTGGAGCTATCACGTCGATCTGGGGCTGACATTATTCCTGCTGATGCTGCTGCGGAGCATGTGGGGGCTTTATAACTTTCGTCAAAGGCCGCGACATCAGGGTCTGGTAGGGCGGGAGGCCAGCGCGGGAAATGCGGCGCTCTACCTGCTCATGATGATCGTTCCTTCCGTCAAGATCATGGCCGCTGCAGGGCGCGCGCGGACTCAGCTACTTCGGTATCTCGCTCGTCCTGGCACGCGAGACGGCGATTGCCTGGGCGCAGGCAATGGCAGAGTGGCATAGCATGGTAGGATGGATATTGGCGACCCTCGTCCTCGGGCACGTCGTGGCGGCAATTGATTGGCATCGTTTCGTCGAGCGGGATGATGTATTGAGCCGCATGGCCTGATGGCCGCCCGAAACCCAAACCACTCGCAGGCCCAAAGGGCCCATGCGCGTTCTGGAGCTCGTATTGTCTTGAAGAAACTCATCACTGTTCTCCTCTCACTGGCCGTTCTCGTCGGCGCCTACCTAGTCGCTTTCGGCGTGCCCCTGCAGGTCGCGCAGTATTGGGGCATCGCCCTGACCGAGGAGGCGGCGCCCGCGGCGCGCGGTGGGCCGGGCGGCTTCCCTGGAGGCGGCCCGCGTGGCCAAGGCCGGGCCACGACGGTGGTTCTCGCGCCACTCGAAGAGCGCGCCTACACTCTTGTTTTGCGGACGATCGGCAGCGGCGTCTCTTTGCGCCGCGCTGACGTTGTGGCGACTGAAGCGGGTGAGGTGGTCGAGACCGCGCTTCATGCCAACCAACTGGTCGAAAAGGGCGACGTTCTTCTTCGTCTGGACGATCGCACCGAACAGTTCGCACTGGAAATCGCTCTGGCCAACCGCGATCAGGCGCAGGCAACGGTGACCCGCTACAAAGGTCTTAATCAGAACGGTAACGCTGTAGTAACAGAAGTTGCCCTGTCCGAGGCCGAAGTAGCATTGCGACTGGCACAAGCAAATGTCGGCCTGGCCGAGGTAGCACTGGAAAACCGGACGATTGTCGCGCCGTTTTCGGGTCGCCTCGGGCTGAGTGACGTAAGCGTCGGCGACCGGCTGTCCATCGGGGATGCAATCGTGACGGTGGACGATTCCACGTCCCTGTTGGCCACCTTCGAGGTGCCTGAACGCTCGATAGGTCTGCTTGCTGAAGGCAAGCCGGTTCTCGTCACAACCCCGACCTTTGCGGGGCGGGTTTTTGAGGGGACCATTACCGCGTTCGACAGCCGCCTCGACAGCCTCACCCGTAGCGCCACAGTCCAAGCGGAAATCGACAATTCAGAAGGGTTGCTTCTGGCGGGTATGACCTTTGCGATCCGCATGACCGAAGAGACAGATCCATTGCCCATGGTGCCCTCGACCGCGATTACATGGGACCGCGCAGGTGCGGGCATCTGGATCGCTGAAAATGATATCACGCGCCGTGTACCCGTCACGATCCGGTATCGGAACGGGGATCAGGTCTGGGTAGAGACCGACGCCCCGATCGGCGCGCAGATCGTAACCGAAGGCGCATCGAAGCTGCGCGATGGTGCGCAAGTGGCCGCAGCGGACGTGCGCAAGGGACCTGGCACATGAGTTTGGAAAAAAGAGCGCACAAAGCCGGTTTCGCCGACACGTTTGTGGCGCGGCCGATCTTTGGGATCGTCCTGAACCTCTTGATCATCATCGCAGGGCTTGCCGCACTCAGCAGCGTCGACATTCGTGAAATGCCCGATGTGGATCGCCCCGTATTGTCCGTGCGGACAACCTATACCGGAGCTGTTGCAAGCACGGTGGACACGGAAGTGACCCAAGTTCTCGAAGACGCCCTGAGCGCGCTTGATGGAATGTCCTACATCGAATCCACCTCCAGCGAGGGATCAAGCCGTATAACGATTGATTTGTCGGACGGCACGGACGTTGATATCGCGGCCAACGAAGCACGCGAAATCGTGTCGAACACGTTGCGGTCCTTGCCCGACGATATTGACGACCCCAGCGTGAGCAAGAGCGACAGCAACGCAGACGCGATCATCCGCCTTGCCCTACTGGGCGACGCAAGCTTTGACGACCTCACCCGGATCGCCGAGGGCGCGGTCTATGAACGCCTCTCTCTGATCGACGGCATTGCCGAAGTGACCGTCCGTGGCAACCGGGCCAACCAGTTTCGGGTGGCGGTGAACATGCCCTCGCTGCTGAGCCGCGGCCTGACCGTCTTTGACGTCTCCGCCGCCCTGGAACAGCTGCGTGACGACACCGCGCTGGGGTCGCTCTCGACAGAGTCCAAGACCCTCTCCCTGCGGGTGGGCAACGAAGAGGTCACAGTCGAAACCATCAACCAGCTGCCGATCAACGACACCACCAAAGTGGCCGATATCGCCTTTGTTCAACTGATCCCGGAAGACACCGATGTCTATAGCCGGGTAAATGGCGTAACCGCCGTCGGCCTTGACATCACGCGGCAATCGGTCGGCAACACGCTGACAATCTCCCGCGCTGTGAGCGAGGCGGTCGAGGAATTGCGCAGCCAGTTGCCAGAGGGCGTGCAACTGCTTGTGACCTCTGACGATGGTATCTTCATCGAAGGGTCAATCAACGAGGTGGTCAAATCCATCCTGATGGCCACCGCCATCGTGATTGCAGTGATCTTCCTTTTCCTGCGCTCGCCGCGCGCGACATTGATCCCTGCGGTGACAATTCCGGTCGCCCTTATCGGCACGCTGGCCGCGATCTGGCTGACAGGATTTTCGGTCAACACGATCAGCCTGTTGGCGTTGGTTCTGGCGACCGGGATGGTGGTGGATGATGCCATCGTGGTGATCGAGAACATCGTGCGTAAACGCAAATCGGGGATGGGTGCCTTTGCGGCAGCCGCATCAGGCACCAACGAGGTGTTCTTTGCCGTTATCTCGACCACGGCCACACTCGCCGCCGTGTTCATCCCGATCTCATTCCTGCCCGGTCAGGCAGGCGGGGTGTTTTCCGAGTTCGGCTTTGTGCTGGCCTTTGCAGTCACGCTGTCGTCGATCACCGCGCTTACGTTGGCACCGGTCCTAGCGGCCTTACTGGACCCAGGGAAGTCACAGACCAACGCAAAAGAGATCAAACCAAGTGCGCTTGCGCGCGCATTCGATAGCGTAATGGACTTCGCTATCCGCACGCCGCTGATCGTGCTGTCCGTTGCCATCGGCTTTGCGATGATCGCCTTGGGCGCGGCGATGACACTGCCCTCCTCGGTGACGCCGGACGAAGACCGCGGTTTTTTCCTCGTGCAGGCGCGTGGGTCCTCGGACACGACGGTCGACTATCTCGATACTCAGGTCCTTCTGGTCGAGGAGATCCTTGCCCCCTATCAAGAAAGCGGCCAGATCGAGACGGTGCAAAGCATCATCGGCGTCGGCGGTGGCACCAGTGCTTTCATCGTCGTGCGCTTGCCGGATTGGGCCGACCGCGACTACACTCAGCAGGAGCTGATCGCGCAGATCAGTGGTCAGCTGTCTTCGGTGCCCGGGGTGCAGGTCAGCGCCCGTTCCACCAACAGCCTCAATATTCGCGGCGCTGGCCGGGGGCTTGGCTTTGCGGTCACAGGCACCAACCTAGAGCGTATGACCGAGGCGGCCGAGACCCTCGTTGCGGCCATGTCGCAGGACGCCACCTTCCTCAACCCGCAATTGTCCAACAACAGCGTCGATGCACAGCTGGCGGTAACCGTCGACTCCGCCGCTGCGGGCGACATGGGGTTGAACACCTCGGACGTCACAAGCCTCGTGCGGGCTCTCGTGCAGGGCGAAGTCGCGGTCAGCGTCTTTTCCGATGACGTTGAGATCGACGTCAATGTCGTCCCCGGCGGCCCGCCCATCGACGATCCTTCCGACATCGAGTCCCTATCCATCCGTCTGAACAGTGGCGCTTACATCCCACTTTCTGCTGTAGCCTCGCTGGACACGGTGGTCAGCGACGCGCAGATCGTACGCCTCGGCGGCGCCTTGGCGGTGTCACTGCAGTCGAACCTGGGCGAAGGGATCGATCTGTCGACCGCCATGAGCCGGTTGCTAGAAATTTCCGACGAGGTCCTGCCCGACGGCATGGGCATCGCCTTCACCGGCGAGGCCGCGACGCTGGATGATACGGCGGGGGGGATGTACGCGGTGTTTGGCGTTGCTCTGCTGGTCGTTCTGCTGGTGCTGGCCGCCCAGTTCGAAAGCTTTGCCAGTGCGGTTGTCATCATGATGACAGTGCCGTTCGGCCTTGCCGCTGCGCTGCTCGCAATTTCGATCACCGGCGGATCGCTGAACTATTACAGCCAAATCGGCCTCGTGATGCTGATCGGGGTGATGGCGAAGAACGGCATTCTGATCGTAGAATTTGCCAACCAGTTGCGCGAGGCGGGTGAGGATATCGACAGCGCCATTCGCAACGCTTTGCGTCTGCGTATCCGGCCCGTGATGATGACGATGGTGTCCACGGTCTTCGGCGGCTTGCCCCTGATCCTGACATCGGGCGCGGGCGCCGAAGCGCGCATCGCCGTTGGTTGGGTGATCGTAGGGGGCCTTGGCTTTGCGACCGTGTTCACCTTGTTTCTGACGCCGATCTTTTATCGCTGGATCGCCGTCTGGGGCGCCGCGCCCGGCGCCGCCGCCCACAGGCTGCGGACCGAGACAGAGGAAGTCGCGATCACATAGTCTCGAACCTGTCACCGGGGCCTGTGGCGCGGGTCCCGGAACGACACTTCTTTTTGTCCGAGGCGCTTCATACAGAGGCGAGAGGCCTCTGCTAGGTGTTCAGTCCCGGCATTTGGTGGATTGGATTGATGATGAATCTGTCTGGCTCTGATGTCCAAATTTTGCAGATGCATTCGTAGGGCGTGAGCCCGCTGAGCATCTTGAGCCTGCGCACGAAGTTATAGGCCGCCATGAAGTCCGCGAGGTGCGTGCGCCGCTGATCATGACTGTCGTTGTGGTATCGTGTGACGGTCGCCTCCTTGATGGTGCGGTTCATCCGTTCGACTTGGCCGTTGGTTCAGGGGAGGTTCGGCTTAGTGAGCCGATGCTCGATCCCATTCGCCTCACAGATCATGTCGAAGCGCGTCTGACGCGAAGATACGATGTTCCGGTTCCGAGCCGTCCCATAGTGCTTCTTTCCATTCATGAGAAAGGACCACACCATCAAACCGTGGGATCAAGCCCCCCCTAGGGCGGCGGCCTTGTCAAACACGCGCTGCCCAAGATCAACCTATTGGCTGGAGTCTCACGCGGTTGTCACCTTTGGATGGAGGCTCACGCGGGCACCGATCTGGACCCGGTCATAGAGGTCCTTGACGTGCTCGTTTGTCAGCCGCGCGCAGCCGTTCGATACGGCGGTGCCGATGGTCGAAGGCGCGTTCGTGCCGTGGATGCGCAGGTAGGTGTCGCGCCCGTTCGCGTCGTACAGATACAACGCCCGCGCGCCGAGCGGGTTGTTTGGGCCGCCCTTCATGCCGTTCTTGTACTTGCTGTATTTGCCGGGTTCGCGCCGGATCATTGCTGGCGTGGGCCGCCACCACGGCCATTTGGCCTTGCGCGCGACGGTAAATATGCCGGACTCGTACAGGCCCTTGCGCCCGACGCCCACGCCATAGCGGATTGCCGCCCCGTCCTGACCCATCAAGAAAAGGTGGAACTCGTCCGGCACGACATGGATTTCCCCGGGCAGCCAGTCGGTGCGGCCGGTCTGGACGGCGACCGGGTTGAAGTGGTCGGGCAGTTGGACCTTGTGGGCGCGCGCCAGAGTCGGCGCGAACAATGCCACGGCCAGCCCCGTGATCATGCGGCGTCGTGAATATCGAGTCATGGCAGCTCCTGCTTTAGCGTGAATGTCAGCAGGCCAGCTCACACCGTCCGTGCCCAATCAAATGCCTGTGAACATGCCCGGACAGGCGAAATTGTTTCCGGAACGGCACGGTTTTCGGACCGGTCCGGAACCCTCCAGCGCTGGAAGGACGTTGTTTCCACATTCGACCCAAGCAGGAGAGGATTGATGAAATATTCCAGATTTTTCTTAATGATCGGCACATCGACGCTGGTGATGTTCATGCTGATGTATCTGAACACCTATCTCGTCGGGCACGTCTTCTTTTCCGAGACGCGCGCCTGGATGGCGGTGCTGATGGGCGCAACGATGGCCTTTGTCATGCTATCCTTCATGTTGTCGATGTATACGAACAAGGTGATGAACGCGGGTATCTTCGTGGGCTCCGTCGTGGTCTTTGTGCTGTCCCTCTGGCTGGTGCGCAGTCAAGTGACGGTGCAGGACCAGTCCTTTATGCGCGCGATGATCCCGCATCACTCGATTGCCATCATGACCTCGTCGCGGGCTGAGATCACCGATCCCCGCGTGGCCAAACTGGCCGAGGCCATCGTTTATGCGCAGGACAAGGAAATTGCCGAGATGCGCTATCTGATCGCGGATATTTCGGCCAATGGCAACGCCGCGCCAGAGGACGTCGCGCCCGAAGCCCGGGTCCGAAGCGCCGCTGATGCGTTGGAGACAGAGGTTATCGCGACCGTCGATCCCGAATTCCTGACCGAGGCCGATATCGCCAAGGTCCTGCCCGATGGCGCCTCCTGCCGCTTCACTTATACGGCGTCCAGTCCCGCTGTTCTGGCCGTCGGACCGAATTCTGCCGTGATGAAGATCAGCGGCGACCTCGTACGGCTCTCCGCACAGAGCGCCAGTGGCCAGACCCTGCGCTTCGCCGACGGCCTGCTCCGCGTCGAATTGCGTAGGGGCGACGACCTGACCGACATGATGGTCACCGCCGGGCCGGACTATACCGCCGGGTTCCGCGGCCAATACCGTTGTGAAGGAGACTTGTGATGCCCGAGGACACGCAAACCGCGACGCTTTACCGGATGGTCATGCCGGGCCACCTGTGCCCCTTTGGGCTGAAATCCAAGGACCTGTTGGAACGGCAGGGCTATACGGTGGATGACCGCCACCTGACCACGCGCGAGACAACCGACGCCTTCATGGTGAAACACGCGGTCGAGACGACACCGCAGACCTTCATTGGCGGTAAGCGGATCGGCGGCTATGACGACCTGCGCGTGTTCTTCGATCTCGACCAGCCGAAGGAGGATCAGAGCGACACCAGCTATCAGCCGGTCATCGCCATCTTTTCCGTCGCGGCGCTGCTGGCGCTGGGTCTGTCCTGGCATCAATACGGCACCGTCCTGACGCTGCGCGCGCTGGAATGGTTCATCTCGCTGGCGATGACGATCCTCGCGATCCAGAAATTGCAGGACGTCGAGAGCTTTTCGACCATGTTCCTGAACTACGACCTGCTCGCGCAGCGATGGGTGCCTTACGGCAAGGCCTATCCTTTTGGCGAGGCGCTGGCGGGCATCCTGATGACTGCGGGCGCGTTGACGTGGATTTCGGCCCCCGTGGCTCTGTTTATCGGCACAATCGGCGCAGCAAGCGTGTTCAAGGCGGTTTACATGGACAAGCGCGAGTTGAAATGCGCCTGTGTTGGCGGATCGTCGAACGTGCCGCTGGGCTTTGTTTCTTTGACAGAAAACCTGATGATGATCGTCATGGGCCTTTGGATGGGCGGCAAGGCGCTGATCGGCTGACCTGTCAGATCCGTGAGCATGTGGTGCTTGACCCACCCCCGCAATTTATCGCACTCTCTGCCGCAATCCAAAGCGGAGAGCCTGTGCGCCTGATCCTCGTTCTTGTCCTGACCGGCCTGCTTGCCGTGCTGGCCCTTCCCGGGGCGGCAGTCGCGCATGGCGCGTCCGACGTGGCGATGTTGGACCACATGCCGGGTTGCGCCGATTGCTCCGAGGCCTCCGGTGCCCCGAGCATTGACCATGACTGCCCGCATGTCACGGGCTGCGGCGCGATGGTGACGGTCAGTCCGGCGATGTGGCCTGCAACGATTGCACCGCAAAGCCAGACCCACGATCGCGCTGGGGCAAACCTGTTGAATGGCATCCCCTCTCGGATCGACCTACCGCCGCCGCGATCTGCCGCCTGACCCTTGCCTCATCGGCGGTATCTCCGCCACCAGACAGGATCAGCGCAGCCCGCAGGGGCGCGCGCGACACAGGACCATATCATGAAGATCAAACTGATCGCTGGGGGCGCTGCCCTCGTCATCGCCGCCGGTGCGTATTACCTGACGCGCGGCGATGCCCTCGAAGAGACTGCCAAGGCCGGGCCTGCCCAAGGCGCGCCCATCGTCGAAGTGACCCTTCCCGACACGCTCAGCGCCAAAGCCGAGATCGGCAAGCATGCGTTTGACGCGGTCTGCGCCGACTGCCACGGGCAAAATGCTGCGGGAAAGATGGGTTTTGGCCCACCGCTGGTGCACAAGATCTACGAACCGAACCACCACGGCGACATGGCCTTTTACATGGCTGCGCAGAACGGCGTGCGGGCGCATCACTGGAAATTCGGCGACATGCCTGCGCAGGACGGGCTGACCAAGGCCGATGTCGCCGGGATCGTAACCTATGTGCGTGAGCTTCAGCGCAACAATGGCATCAACTGAGGAGATGCGCATGGAACTCAACCGCAGGGCTTTTTGCGCCGGGATGGCCGGGGTCACCGGGCTGGCATTGGCCCGCCCCGCGCTGGCCGCAGCTGATAGGCTGACCGCGCGCAAGGCCAGCGTGCAACTGGCCCCCGAAGGCTATCCCGCGACCGAAGTCTGGTCCTATGACGGCACCATTCCCGGCCCGCTGATTCGCGTCCCACAGGGAGGGCGCGTGACCCGGCAACTGGTCAATGAACTGGACGAGCCGACGTCGATCCACTGGCACGGCATCCGCATCGACAACGCCATGGACGGTGTCGCGGGCCTGACGCAGGAGCCTGCTGCGCCGGGCGAGACGTTCGAATATGACTTTGCCGTGCCGGATGCGGGAACCTATTGGTATCACGCGCACAAGAACTCGATGGAGCAGGTCGCGCGCGGCCTGTCCGGCGTGCTGATCGTGGGCGAACCGACGCCGCCGGACGTGGACCGCGACGAAGTGCTGATGCTGGACGACTGGCTGCTTGATCCGGATACGGGCCAGTTCGCCGAGCCGTTCAATCATCCGATGATGATGAGCCATGGCGGCCGCAGCGGAAACCTGATCGGGGCTAACGGGCAATACGCCTATACGATGCAGGCCGAGACGGGCGAACGCCTACGCCTGCGGCTGATCAACGCTGCAAATGCCCGCATCTTTGGCTTGAAGCTGGAGGGCATGACCGGCTGGACCGTTGCGCTGGACGGGATGCCGTTGGATACCCCCGAGGCAGTGACCGGCGAGATCGTCCTGGCCCCCGCGCAGCGTACCGACCTGATTGTCGACGTCACCGCGACCGATAGCCCTGCCGCGCTGCTGATGTCCCTCGATGGCGACACGTGGGAAGCGTTGGTCGAGATCACCATCACCGGCGCGCGCGCCGCGCGCGACACCGTCCCGTCTCCGCTGCCCGCCAATCCGAACACTGCGCTGCCAGACCTGTCGAACGCGCGCAGCTTTGCCATGGTGATGGAGGGCGGCGCAATGGCGGGCATGGACAGTGCCACCTATGGGGGTGAACAGTTGGACTTCCGGGCGCTGATCGAAAAAGGCCAATACTGGGCGCTGTCAGGTCAGGCCGGGATGTCCGACACGCCCTTTGCCGCCCTGAAACGCGGCGAAGTGGCGCGGATCAAGCTGAGCAACCGAACGGTCTTTCCACATGCCATGCACTTGCACGGCATGCATTTCCGTGAGGTCCGCGCCGATGGCGGCTTTGGCCCGATGCGTGACACCATTCTCAGCATCCCAAACGAACCGCTCGAGATCGCTTTCACCGCCGACAACCCCGGAAAATGGCTGTTCCATTGTCACATGCTGGCCCACGCGGCCTCGGGCATGACCGCATGGATTGACGTCGCATGACTCTCATCAAATCAAAGGAAATCGGAACAATGAAAAAGACTGCATTCGCTTTGGCGCTGATTGCGCTCGGAACCGCGGCACTGGCGCATGGCGGCGTCAAGAACAAGGACGTTATGGCCCGTATGGAAGTCATGAAGTCGATCGGCGATCAGATGAAGATCATCGGGTCGATGGCCAAAGGTGAAGCCGACTTTGATGCAGGCGTCGCCAATGCCGCCCTGACCGAGATCGCAGCACAGTCTGCGCAAATCCAGTCGCTGTTCGAAAGCCGCGCCGACGATCCGAAATCCGAGGCTCTGCCCGCGATCTGGAAGGATTGGACAGATTTCGCGCACCTCGCCTCGACAGCCGAAATCACCGCCGAGGGAATGATCGGGACGATTTCTGCCGAAGCCGATCTTGGCCCGGCTCTGGGCAAGTTGGGCGGGACTTGCAAGGCGTGTCATTCCAAGTACCGCAAGTGACGCTGCCGCGCCCCGTCTACTGCGGGGCGCGCACCTGCAAGCGATCAGCTTGCCAGCAGCGTCTTGCACGCAGCGCAATCCTCGGGGTCAATCTGGCCTCGGGCAAGGCGCATGTCCAGTGCGGTCATGGCAGCACCTGGTCGCTGCGTCGGATTGGCATCGGTGCGCCGGACGAACCAGATCACCCCGGCCACGACAATGCCCAGCACGATCAGCCAAGGGGGCAGGGCGAACATCATCCCGATACCGTACCCATCCATTATATAGCCACGACCGTCGTCCCGGTCGGCCAGCGCAGGGCCAGCGGCCAAAACCACCGGAAATACAAGGCGTTTCATCGGGATCGCCTGTCGGCTTACATAGGTCTTATCCTGCACCGGGCGCAACTGCGCAGCCTTGCTCCTGAGCAAGGAAACGGCCCCGAAGGGCCGCCCCGGCATCACATCGCAATCACTCTGCCATGATCTCGGTCACGGCCAACTTGCCGTTCACGCGATCCGCGACAAAGGCTACCTTTGCGCCCTCGGCCAGCCCGTCCATCATGCCGTCCGCATAACCGAAGACCATCTTCATGGCGGGCATGTCGAGGTTCTCCAGTGGGCCGTGGTCGATGGTGACCTTCTTCCACTTGGTGTCGATCTTGGTGATGGTGCCGTGGCTTTGCGGCATGGCGTCCTGTGCCAGCGCGGCAGTGGCGGTCATCAGGCCAAGGGTCAGTGCATAGATGAGTTTCATGGGCGTTTTCCTTTGTTGCGTCAGTGATCGTGTTTGAGGTGGGATTTCGGAGTGACCTGCGTGGCAGGCCCGTCGGCGCGGGCAAATTCGGGCATGTCGCCTGTCCACTCATACGCCTGCGTGCCGGGCGGATTCACATACCAACCGGGGTCGGAATAATCGTCGGGGGCAATGCCCTCGCGCACCTTGACCACGCTGAACATGCCGCCCATTTCCAGCGGGCCAAACGGCCCCCAGCCCGTCATCATCGGGATGGTGTTGTCGGGCAGTTCCATTGACATCTCACCCATGTCGGCCATGCCGGCAGTGCCCATTGGCATGTAGCCCGGTTGCTGGCGGCGGATCATCTGGGTCACGCGGCGCTTGTCCGTGCCGATGAAGGTCGGCAGGTCATGGCCCATGGCGTTCATCGTGTGGTGCGACTTGTGGCAATGAATTGCCCAGTCGCCTTCATGGATGGCGTCGAACTCATAGGCACGCATGGCACCGACGGGAATGTCGATGCTGACCTCGGGCCAGCGGGCGCTTTTGGGCACCCAGCCGCCATCGGTGCAGGTGACCTCGAAATCATATCCATGCATGTGGATCGGATGGTTGGTCATCGTCAGGTTGCCACAGCGCACCCGCACCCGGTCGCCTTTGTTGACAACAAGTGGGTCGATATCCGGGAAGATCCGGCTGTTCCAAGTCCACATGTTGAAGTTGGTCATCTCGGCGACGCGCGGGATATAAGTGCCCGGGTCGATGTCATAGGCCGCCAGTAAGAAGGCAAAGTCGCGATCTACAGGCATGAAGGCCGGGTCGCGCGGATGCACGATAAACAGCCCCATCATGCCCATCGCCATCTGCACCATCTCGTCGGCATGGGGGTGGTACATGAAGGTGCCGGACTTCGTCAGGTCAAACTCGTAGACAAAGGTCTTTCCGGGCGGGATCGCGGGATGGCTGAGCCCGCCGACGCCGTCCATCCCCGAGGGCAGGATCAGCCCGTGCCAATGCACGCTTGTATGTTCGGGCAGGCGGTTGGTGACGTAGATGCGCACACGTTCGCCCTCGACCGCCTCGATCGTCGGACCGGTCGACTGGCCGTTATAGCCCCAAAGCCGCGCCATCATGCCATCGGCCATGATGCGTTCCACTGGCTCGGCGACAAGGTGGAATTCCTTGACACCGGTGTTCATGCGCCATGGCAACGACCAGCCGTTCAGCGTGACGACAGGATTATACTCGAGCCCCGCCATAGGGCGGTCAGGCACCTGCGTATAGGGGCTGTCAGTAAAGGCAGCCTCGGGCAGGTCACGGAAACGGGTTTCGGCGGCGGCGGCAGAGGCCAAAACGGCCCCGGCGCCCCCGGTCAGCAATTGACGGCGGTTCATTCGGCTCCTCCCGGGATCGGTCCCCAGATGACGGTTTTCAGATCGGATTCTGCGCGCCAGTAGGCTGCTTTGGCATTTGCAGCCTCCAGTTCTGCCTCCAGCCCGTCGCGGGCGTCCGCGATCAGCTCGAAGGTCGACGTCAGCATTCCGTTGTAGGATTTCAGCGCTTCGCGGTCGATTTCGCGGCGCAACGGCAGCACCTCGTCGCGCCAGTGGCGGGCGATGTTGTAGGTGCCGGTGACGGCGGCATGGGCCGAGCGCGCCTCGGATCTGGCGTTGACCGCCTGCTGGGCTAGCGTATGGGCCGCGCGGCTGTATTCCAAAGCGCCTCGTCGCGAGGTCAACGGCCCGGCATCGTACAGCGGGATTTCAATCCCCACCGCCAAAACAGGCGAGGCTTCGGTTTCGCGCGCATCGCTCCGTTCGATTTCGACCCCGACGCTGAGATCTGCCGAGGACAGACGCCGCGTCTGCGTGTCCAGCCGATACTGCTGCGCGATGGCCTCAAGCTCAAGCTTGGCGATGGCCAGGTCGGTGCGGTGTTCAAGGGCCAACCGTTCCGCGTTTCTAAGCCCGGGCCTGCGACTGGGCAGCGGGGGCAGGCTGTCGGGCACATAGTAGTCGGTTCCGGTGCCATACAGCCCCATCAGCCGGGTCAGCTTTTCCTTGGCCAGCTGCGCTTCAAGCCGCGCCTCGGTGCGCTCAGCCGCCAGTTCGGCGGTAAAAACATGCTCGCGCGCCTGGTCGGCCCGATTCATCGCCCCGGTGCGCCCCAGTTCGGCGGCCAGCTCCGACGCAGCCTCGGCTGTGCCTTGCGCCCGCCCGATCATCGACGAGACCTCAAAGGCGGCGACAGCGTCGATCCAGGCGCGGCGCGTCTCGGCGGCCAGCGCGACGGTTTCGGCCAAGGCCATCATCTGTGCTTGCCGAAAGCGTGTTTCGGCCAGCCGGGTACGAGGTTTTTGCGTGGCAAGGTCGAGTATCGCGCCCGTCACCACCGTCTCTATCGAACGCGCCAGCCCGGCCTCGCCAATGCCGCTGATCCCGATCTCAAGGCTGGGGCGCGGGCCAAGCGCAACGTCCCAAAGGTCCGCGGCGGACAGGCCCAACTCGGCATAGGCGGCCTGAATCCTGCGATTGTTCATCAGCGCGACCTGAACGGCGGTCTCGGGGCCGACGGTCTTGCCCGCAACCAGCGCCCTGACGCGGGCCTCGTTCGCGGCAACCTCGGCCGAGGTCTGCGCCCACGCGGCGCTGGCTCCGGTCGACCGTTTTGCACCGTCCTCGACAAAGCCAAACCCTGCGCGCGGGTCAGATGCCCGGTCCACCACCGTCTGATCGGTACATGCGGCTAACAGAACCAGCGAGGCCAAGCCCAACAAACGCGCGCTCATGTGCCACTTCCGGGCGCCTGAGCGTCGTTTAGTTGCCGCCAGTCGAGCGGCTCGGAAATGGCATGCGCCTTGTAGGCGACGCTCGGACCCGGCGGCATAGGGGCCACCAATTTGGGATCGGCGGCACGGACAAGCGCACCACCGTCAGGTAGCACCAGCGGCTTTGCACAGCCGGCAAGCGCAAGCGGCACGAGGGCCGCGAAACGATACTTCATGGAAAGACTCCGGAGGGATCAATGGCAACGGCGCAAAATGCGCCCGCGATGCACGACGATCAGACCCGTGGAGGACGCTTCAGCCCAAATGGCCCCGACTGTTTGAGCGGAGATGCGCTGTCCCAATGGCGCGGCAGTGATGTTTCGCGAAACGCGGTCGGCCGCTCGCCGATCTGAAAAAGGAAGTCGACAGAGCAGACCTTGTCACAGCAAGTGTTCTGATCGATGAACGTGCTGATATGCGCGGACTTGCCGTAATTGGCATGCATCATGTGGCCCGCTGGCGTATGCGCCTGATGTGCGCCGACTTCGGTGATACCACATCCCGTTTGCCCGAACGCGGCTTGGGCTACGACCGGAGAGATCGTAACCGAAAGACCCGCCAAAACGACAAGCATGGTAAGAATGAACCGTTTCACCATGCCGAAATCGATGACCGAAGCTGTGAAGCAGGGCAACTCACGAAAGCGTCATCAGGCTGGCAGAATAGGCCTTTTCGAGTCACGCCCAGACCAATGTTGCTAGGACGTGCTTGCAACCGACCATAAAAGCAGAGGCACAGTAGCAAATAACTGCGTGACTTGTTCCGCATCATGGGACTTTCGATACTTTGACGACCAATCCGCGCGCCGTCGCGGCATCGCTCCGCTGGTTCGTGTGATCAGGCGCGGCGTATCGACAGTCCACTAATTTGGGCATTTCTGCCGGTTGTGGTCTGCGCAGCGAAGATCGGGGGGCTGCCCATCGTTCGCCCGATTCAAGTGCATGGTCGGGCAAAAGTGAACAAAGTAGTCGGCCAATCGCGCCTGAAATGCGCCCGGCAAAGTTCCCCGCAGTTCGATAACTGCTACATCCTGGGAAAGACTGGCAATTTAGTGAACTTGAACCGTACCTCAAAACCCTTCCTTCGGCTCCTGATTGACCCTCTCGACCGAATATCCAAGATCCCTGTGGACCTGTCGCGCTTTTGTGCCGCCCCAAGTGCTCGTTTAGGGGGCACACGACGCTATGCTGGAGATCGGGGGCGGGAAGTCACGCGGGTCAGCGCAGGCGCGACATGTCGCCCTTGATGCGCCGGATCGGGATTGAGGATTCAAGCGAAGCGACACCGGGGATCTTGGTCAGGCGAACCGTCAGGAACTGTTCGAACTCTTCCAGATCCCGCACAGAGATCCGTAGCAAGTAATCTCTGTTGCCGGTCATCAGCCAGCAATCTACGACCTCGGGACATATTGCGATGGCACGCTCGAAATGCACCAGGCGGCTGTCGATCTGGCGGTCGAGCTTGACCGACACAAAGATGCTCATCGAGAAGCCCAGCTTCCTTTCGTCCACATGGGCGCTGTACCCCTTGATGATGCCGCTAGCCTCCATGATGCGGATGCGCCGGGAGCAGGGCGATGGCGACAGACCGACCTGTTCGCTTAGTTCCTGATGCGAGATTCGTGCATCGGTCTGCAACGCGTGCAGGATCTTCAAGTCTGTTTCATCCAGTGTCTGTCTCATCCACAATCCCCTTAGCTGCTTTCTCGAAAAAGCATGGAATTTTTAGCGGATGCAACCAAAGAATCTACTTTTTCTGGCCAGTTTGTCATTTTCAGTCAAGCGCCTTGTGGCATCCTGCGCGCTGGCAAGGAGGACCACATGACCAAGATCAGCACCTTTCAGGACGAGGACGCCATTGAAACCGCCGAGTGGGTCGAGGCACTCGACTCTCTGATGCAGGTCTCGGGCCCGGACAGGGCTCAGTTCGTTCTGAACAAGGTGCAGGACCACGCGCGCAGGTTGGGTGTCACCACTGCGGGGCTGCCCTACTCCTCATATCGCAACACCATTCCGCTGGCACGTCAGCCCGCTTACCCCGGCGATATGGCGATGGAAGAGCGCATCACTTCGATCATCCGGTGGAATGCGCTGGCCATGGTGATGCGCGCCAACAAAGCGTATGGCGAGCTTGGTGGGCATATTGCCTCTTTTGCATCCGCGGCCGAGATCTTCGAAGTGGGCTTTAACCATTTCTTCCGCGCCAAATCGGACGAATTCGGCGGCGACCTTGTCTACTTTCAACCCCACTCTGCGCCGGGGGTCTATGCGCGCGCCTTCCTCGAAGGACGGCTGAGCGAAACGGACATCTCCAACTATCGGCAGGAAGTGCCCGGCAAGGGTCTGTGTTCCTATCCGCATCCTTGGCTGATGGACGAGTTCTGGCAATTGCCAACCGGCTCCATGGGGATCGGGCCGCTGTCGGCGGTATATCAGGCGCGTTTCATGCGATACCTGCAGGCGCGGGGGATGGCAGAGACGCAGGACAGGCATGTCTGGGGCGTGTTCGGTGACGGCGAAATGGACGAACCCGAGTCCATTGCGGGGCTTACTCTGGCCGCGCGCGAGGGGCTCGACAATCTGACCTTCATCGTGAACTGCAATCTGCAGCGTCTGGACGGTCCCGTGCGCGGCAACGGCCAGATCATACAAGAGCTGGAATCACTGTTCATCGGCGCAGGCTGGAACGTGATCAAAGTGCTCTGGGGGTCCGAATGGGACAATCTTTTTGCGCGCGACACGGACCACGCCCTGCTGCGTCGTTTTGCGGAGACCGTGGACGGCGAGTATCAGAATCTCGGGTCCAAGAATGGCGACTACAATCGCACGAAATTCTTCGACGCCGATCCGGCCACTGCGCGCCTGGTCGCGCATATGTCGGACGAAGATATTCACAAGCTGAAGCGTGGCGGACACGACCTGAAAAAGCTCTATGCCGCCTTTGCTGCCGCGAAGGCACATAAGGGGCGTCCGACGGTCATCCTCACCAAGACCAAGAAAGGCTACGGCATGGGGGGCGCGGGGGAATCGCGGATGATCGCGCACCAAGCCAAGAAGCTCGACATTGAGGCGCTGAAGGCGTTCCGCGACCGGTTTGCCCTGCCGCTGACGGATCAGGCGGTCGAGAGCCTTGCGTTCTTCCATCCCGGTGAAGACAGCCCCGAGATCGCCTATCTGAAGGACCGCCGTGCGGCGCTTGGCGGCTATCTGCCACGGCGACCGGACCGTGCGGATTCCATGGCACCGCCGCGCCCGCCGCTTGAGAAATACGCGAAGTTCGCCATCTCGGCGGATGGCAAAGAGATGTCCACCACCATGGCCGCGGTGCGGATGATGAGCGGGCTGCTGAGGGACAAGGCCTTTGGCCCGCGCGTGGTCCCGATCGTCGCGGACGAGGCCCGCACCTTTGGCATGGATAATCTGTTCCGACAGATCGGTATCTATGTGCCTGGTGGACAGGCTTATGAGCCCGAAGATGCGGGTTCAATGCTCTACTACAAGGAGTCTGCCGATGGACAGCTGCTGGAGGAGGGGATCACCGAGGCCGGCGCAATCAGCTCTTGGACCGCTGCGGCCACCTCCTATTCGACCCACGGAACGGAAATGCTGCCGATCTACATCTACTACTCGATGTTCGGTTTCCAGCGGGTCGGCGACCTGATCTGGGCGGCGGCGGACCAGCGTGCTCGCGGCTTCCTACTGGGCGCCACGGCGGGTCGCACGACACTTTCGGGAGAGGGGCTGCAGCACCAAGACGGCTCCAGCCATCTCTGGGCTGCGGCGGTCCCGAACTGCCGCGCCTATGACCCATGTTTCGCTGGTGAACTGGCAGTGATCATGGACCACGGTATGACCCGGATGCTGGACGAAAAGCGCGATGAATTCTTTTACATTACGGTCATGAACGAAAATTATGCCCAGCCCAACCTGCCGGACGGGGCCGCAGAGGGCATCGTCAAAGGGATGTACAGGCTAGAGAGCCGTGCCGGCGACGGGCCGCGCGTGCGGCTGCTTGGCTCTGGCACCATCTTGCGTGAGGTGATCGCGGCTGCCGAAATCTTGGAGGGGTATGGCATTGCCGCTGACATCTTTTCCGTGACGTCGTTCAGCGAGCTAGCCCGCGACGCGGCGGAGGCTGATCGGAATACGCGGCTTGGCACGCCCATGACATCTCACCTAGAGACCTTGTTGCCCGGACGAGCGCCCGTGGTTGCGGCCAGCGACTATGTGCGCGCCGTGCCAGGGCAGATCGCGCCCTATCTAGATATGCGAATGACGATCCTTGGCACAGATGGGTTCGGTCGCTCTGCCAGTCGTGCAGCGCTGCGCCGGTTCTTTGAGGTCGACCGACAGCATGTGGCGCTGGCTGCCATCGACGCGTTGGTCCGAACCGGAGAGGTCGAGGCCGCGTTGCTTCAGAAAGCATCTGCCGACCTGGAGATTGATATGTCGGCCTCCGCCCCCTGGCAGTTGTGAGGGAGGCAAAGGTGACCCGTATGATAGACATTCAAGTACCCGATATCGGCGATGTTTCCGATGTTCCCGTAGTTGAGATCGCGGTGTCCGTCGGCGATGAAGTCGCGGCCGATGACACGCTGCTGGTGGTGGAAACCGACAAGGCGACGCTTGATATTCCCAGCCCGGAGGGAGGGCGGATCGCCGCGCTGAAGGTTGTACCGGGGGATCGCGTCAGTCGAGGAACATTGATCGCGGTAATGGAAGCCAGTGGCGCCGCCGCTGAAGCGTTTCCCGAACCGCCCGAGGCGGAAGCAACGCCTGAGACGCCAAAACCGATTTCGACACAACCGGAAGGGTCGCCCCCTGTCGTTCCATCGTTGCAGACCGAAGCAACTGCTATGTCAACCGGTCTGGGTAAGCAGTCCCATGCGACGCCGTCGACTCGTAAATTTGCACGCACTCTGGGGGTGGACGTCGCCTCGGTGGCCGGCACCGGCCCAAAGGGGCGGATCCTGCGCGAGGACGTGGAACGCTATGTAAAGATGCGCATGTCGGACGTCGCCACCGGTCAGACCGGCGCAGGAAATCTGCCGCTGTCCGAGCTTCCAGAGTGGCCCCGGGTCGACTTTGCCCGGTTCGGACCGGTGGAACGCCAACCGCTCTCACGCATTGCCCGGATCTCTGGTCCAGCGCTTGCGCGGAATTCGCTGGTAATTCCGCATGTCTGCAACTTCGACAAGGCCGATGTCACCGAGCTGGAGCAGTTCCGCAAGGAGTTGAACGCCGAGGCGGGATCGACTGATGCGAAGATTACTATGCTGGCTTTCACGGTGAAGGCGGTGGTCGCCGCGCTGAAAGCATTTCCGCGTTTCAACGCTTCGCTGGATGGCGATGAGTTGGTGGTCAAATCTTACTGGAATATCGGGGTCGCCGCCGACACACCTGACGGCCTTGTCGTGCCGGTCGTCAAAGAGGCCGATCAAAAGGGGCTGCGCGACGTCGCCGCAGAAATGTCGGAACTGGCAGGCGCGGCCCGCGTCGGAAAACT
>TARA_R100000789_G_scaffold98629_1_pt1 | contig 70779 bp, 63 predicted proteins | sample TARA_R100000789 | Tara Oceans TARA_R100000789 (sample SAMEA2623403) | marine metagenome | biome: marine biome (ENVO:00000447); feature: mesopelagic zone (ENVO:00000213); material: "saline water (ENVO:00002010), including plankton (ENVO:xxxxxxxx)" | depth 450 m
AGTTATTTACATAAGTAGAAGATGAAGTACTTGAAGGAGTACAGTATCCTGTATAAAAGGTAAAAGGACCAGCCCATGTACTAATACCACTACCTCCACAATCAGATCTTACATAAAAGTCATAAGAAGTGTTTGCTGTTAATCCTGTTAAATTGTGAGGGTTAGTAGTTGTACCCACAACATTTGGAGTTCCTGTTGGTGTAAAACCAACTACTCCCCACTCGATATCCCAAGTAGTTGCTGTACCATTCTCAGTCCAACCTAAATCTGCTGATATATATGTCATATTAGTTACATTTAGAGCAGATGGTTGAATACATGTGGGAGGCATAAATTCTATAGCTCCTGGATCTGGAGTTGCAGCTCTTGTAGTTCCATAAAAATCATTAGCTACACCAACTGCTGCATTAGCCATTCCATCAATAGATGGGTTACTTGGTGTTAAATCATTAGCTGACAAGTTAACATATAAAGGACTTGCATCTGATGAATTAGCATCTTGAGATGAAGCTGTTTGCCAATCTACTAAAGTATTTTGAGCTGCAGAATAATAACCTAAATTATTAGTTCCAGCTGGTGCATTAATGTAAAAAACATTATTATCACTAATTATGGTAGAAGTTGTCGAACCAAAATAAATACAGTATTTGGTTCCTGTACCACCTCTTGTAATTGTAATAATATTATTCTTAAACTCAATGCCTGAAGCTATTGTAGTTTGATAAAAACCTCTAGTTGTACCTGAAGTTGAATTAATATCATCTATAGAAACAGTATTATGGTAATAAAATACTCCATCACTTCCTGAATTATATAAACCATAAACTGTAGCATTTCCTGAAATATTACGAATAATATTGTTGGTAACTATGTTTTCATTTCCAACTGTTGCATCTACTGATGAATGACCTATTAAATAAATTGTTGGTGTACTAGTTGTACTTCCTAATGGATTGAATAATTCATTAGCATTTGCTAAATTATTTTCACTATTTCCTGTGTAATAAATTGCATAATATGCTGTAGTAGAAACAGATGTTCTGTTTGGACGACTAACTTTATTATTAGAAGTAATAGTATTATTTACTGCACTATGGTAAATTCCATAATAATATACATCTTGTACATCATTGCCTGTAATGTTATTATTATTTCCTCCAGCAATTGTAATTCCATAATACCCCCCAATTACTGTATTATTAGTAATAGTGTTGTAGTTTCCTGTTGGTTGTGTTGTTGATGTTGCACTGGTTAAACTTCCTGATATAACAATTCCCGCATTAGTAGTAGCTGTACTACTAATGGCAGCTGTTAAATCAATTGTACAGTTATTTACTGTATTAGAATCAGCTCCACTTGTAAGCTGTACAGTAAAGTTATTAGTAGACGATTGTGGTACTAATATCAAATCATTAATGGTTACGTGTTTTGCTCCATCTAGTAAAATCAACGAACGACTTCCTGTAGCAGTTGTAGAAGTAATAGTTTCTCCATTCCCGTTAAAAGTAATAGTATTGGTAGCACTTGTTCCTGTTATAGGTGTAATGGTTATTTGTTCGTTATAAGGACCTGAACCTGTTAGCACATCAAATACAACCGGTGCAGAAATACCACAAGCTAATAAAGCATTAACAGCATCTGTAAATGTTGGGTAAGTTCCGGTAGCACCGATAGTATAATTTCCTGCTAAAGGAGTTCCACAAGTTGTAGTAAAACTAAATGGTCCTGACCATCCGCTTTCTGTTCCCCCACAATCAGCTCTTACGTAAAAATCATACGTTGTTAAGTCTGTTAACCCTGTTATGTTATGTGGGTTTGTAGTTGTTCCTACAATAGTTGGAGTTCCTGTTGGAGTAAATCCGGCTGCACCCCATTCTATATCCCACATTGTTGCAGTACCATTTTCTGTCCAACCTAAATCAGCAGAAGAATTAGTAATATTTGTTACTACTAAACTTGATGGTTGGGCACATGCCGGTGGTGTAAACTCTATAGCACCAGGGTCTGGAGTTGCTGCTCTAGCAATACCATAAAAGTCATTAGCAACACCAACTGTAACGTCTGCTATTCCATCAATAGGAACATTAGTTGGTGTTAAATCATTGGATAAAATATTAGCATAAATAGGATCTGCATCTGATGAATTAGCATCTTGAGATGAAGCTGTTTGCCAATCTACTAAAGTATTTTGAGCTGCAGAATAATAACCTAAATTATTGGTTCCTGCTGGTGCATTAATATAAAAAACATTATTGTCAGTTGTTATGGTAGAAGTTGTCGAACCAAAATAAATACAATATTTAGTACCCGTACCACCTTTAGTAACCGTAACTATGTTATTTTTAAATTCAATATCAGAGGCAGTAGTTGTTTGATAAAAACCTCTAGTAGTTCCTCCTGTTGAAGCGGCATCATCTAAAGAAATGGTATTATGATAATAATGCACCCCATCACTACCAGAGTTATATATGCCATAAATAGTTCCATTCGTGTTAATGTTATAAATTAAATTATTAACTACCCTGTTTTCATTTCCAACAGTTGCATCAACCGAACTATGAAAAATTGGATAAGCTAAACTTGTTGAAGCTCCTCCAACACCTGTAAAAGCATCATGAATTTCATTAGCTTCAATAAGGTTGTTCTCTCCACTAGTTATAAAATAAATTCCATAAAAAGAGCCCAAAGGTGATCTAGTCATTCTTGACATTTCATTATTACTAATAGTAGAATTAGAGATACTTCTAAAATATAAACCATAAGTATAATAATTCTGAATATTATTATTAGTAATTGTATTGTTTAAGGAATTAACACTTGAAGATACTCCATTTATAGTAATACCATAATAACCTCCAATAATAGTATTATTAGTAAAAGTATTATTTGTACCTGAAGTACCTGCATCAGTTGCTCCATCTAACGTGCCAGAAACAACTATACCAGCATTGGTAGTTCCTGTACTCGAAAATGTAGAAGTTAAATCAACAGTACAATTGTTTATTGTATTATAGTCTGCATCATTAGTAAGATGAATACCAAAATTATTAGTAGTTGATTGAGAAACCAAATTTAAGTTATCAAAAGTAATATAATCAGCACCGTCTAAACGAATGATGTAGTTATTAGGGGAAGTTGATGTTGAAAAGGTAATGGTTTCTCCATTTCCATTAAAAGTAATGGTGTTAGTAGCATTTGTTCCAATTACAGGGGTAAGCGTTATTTGCTCATTGAAAGGACCTGAACCTGCTAAAACATTAAAAATAACCGGTGCAGAAATACCACAAGATAAGGCGTTTACTGCATCTGTAAAAGTAGCATAATTTCCTGTCGTACCAATAGTGTATGTACCTGCTAATTGAACAGCACAAGGAGTTGTAAAAGTAAATGGACCAACCCAAGCACTAACTCCATTCCCACTACAATCAGCTCTTACATAATAATCGTAGGAAGTTTGTGCTGTTAAACCTGTTAAATTATGAGGGTTAGTGGTTGTCCCTATAATAGTTGGTGTACCTGTTGGAGTAAATCCGGTTGCTCCCCATTCTATATCCCATGTGGTAGCTGACCCATTTTCTATCCAAGCTAAATCAGCAGAAGTTGCTGTAAAGTTAGTAGCTGTTAAAGCTGACGGATCTGGACAAGCAAGATTAGGATTACCATCAATAGTGAAATCATCTATATATAGCTCCCATTCATTTAATGATACTGCTTGGATCGCAATGTAAATATTTTGTCCTTCATAAGCTGATAAATCATATTGATACATCGTCCATGTTGATGGTGCTGTTTGTAAAGAACCAGCCAAATTAATTGTAAAATCACCAACATTAGTTCCTGTTGTAGAAATTAACACATTAAAATCTTCAAGAAAAGTAGCACTTCTGCTTTTCGCATAAAAAGTTACTCTATCAGAAACTAAATCTGTAACCGCAATTTGTGATGTAATTAAATAATCGTCATGCGCAACATTTATATCATAATCAATTCTTGCTACTTGAGTGCCACTATTTGCTGTACCTGTACCAGGTGTTGTAAAATACCAAGTATTGGCATCTCCATTATTAATTACTGTCCATCCGGTAGGAGTTCCCGCACCTTCAAAACTTTCGGTAAATTGAGCCATCCCTTGCCAACTTATTAGTAAGAGAAAAGCCATAAACATTGTAAATTTTTTCATAGATATAATTTTTAATTAATATTCATTTATTTTTCAAACTCTTAAATAGAATTATTTTGTCAAAGTTAATTTATTGTAATGAAAATAAGCTTTTGTTGCGTACTTTCATTACCGATAGTTATTAACAAAATGTTCATAAAATGTTAAATTATTTAATCAGTTACTTTATTATTAAAAAGATGTACATTTGCCTTAATGCAAACCAAAATTTCTATCATAACCGTTTGTTACAATAGCGAAAAAACTATTGAAGATACTATTCAATCGGTAATTAATCAAACTTATGAGCATATAGAGTATATTGTTGTTGATGGAAAATCTTCTGACTCAACACTTTCCATAATAAATAAATACAAAAACAACATTTCACTTATTATTTCTGAAAAAGACAAGGGTATTTATGATGCCATTAACAAAGGAATTGATTTGGCTACCGGTGAAATTATAGGAAATTTAAATTCTGATGATTTTTATACTGATAATAATGTGATTGAAGATGTAGTAACCCAGCTACAGCAAACGAATGCTGATGGACTTTATGCTGATTTGAATTACGTTGACAGTGAAAATACCAATAAAATAACCCGCCTTTGGAAATCTAATGAATATAAAAAAGACATGTTCTTAAAAGGCTGGATGCCTCCCCATCCTACTTTTTTTGTTAAAAAGGAAATCTATCAACGATATGGCAAGTTCAACCTTGATTTTACTTCTGCTGCCGATTACGAATTGATGCTTCGCTTTATTCATAAACACGAAATTTCATTAACTTATTTACCTCGTGTTATTGTAAAAATGCGTGTTGGTGGAATTAGCAATGCAAGTTTAAAAAATCGAATTCGTGCTAACAGAGAGGATAAAAAAGCTTGGCTAATAAATGGACTAAAACCCCATCCTTTTACTTTAATTCTTAAACCTATTTCTAAATTAAGTCAGTTTTTAAAAAAGTAAAAAAATCCTATTAAAGATGATGATACTTTTCTCCATTAATAATGGTGAAAGCCCTGTAAAATTGCTCTACAAAAAATAACCTTATCATTTGATGCGAAAAAGTAAGTTTAGATAAGGCAATTTTAGCACTTGCTCGTTGATACATGCCTTCTGAAAAGCCATAAGGTCCGCCAATTACAAAAACCATGTTAGTGCCTGCATTTAGTGCCTTTTGCATAAAGTTTGAAAAACCTACAGAATTGAACTCTTTTCCATTTTCATCCAATAAAATGACTACTTCATTAGTAGTAATTTTTTCTAAAATAGCCTTGCCTTCTAATTCTTTTTGGACTTCAACATTACTTTTTTTACCCAATTTTACATCATTAACAATAATAAATTCAAACTGAATATAATGCTTTAACCTCCCTAAGTACTTATCTATACCTTCTTTTAAATAAGTCTCGTCTGTTTTGCCTATTGCAATTAATCTAATCTTCATGAGGCTAAATTAAAAAATTAATTTACATTTGTTTCTATAAAATATAGCTATGGCTTAATGGCTTAGTTTTTGCTGACTTTTGAAAAACAAAAACACATGAAACAACTGATGAAAAAATCATTACTCATAATTACTTTATTTACTGTTCTTACAGCATTTATAAATCCTATCATCAATGAAAATATTGCAAAAGCCTTAAAAAATGGTAATGCTACTTCCATAGCAAGTTTTTTTAACAACACGGTTGATTTAACTCTACCTAAAAATGAAGGTGTTTTTAGTAAAGCTCAAGCAGAAATTATTCTAAAAAACTTTTTTACAGCAAATAAGCCTTCTGATTTTAAAGTGGTTCATGATGGTGAATCTAAAAATAACACCTTATACTCTATTGGTAATTTAATTACAACAAACGGTGTTTTTAGAACTTATATTCTTTATCAAGAAAATGGAAACAATATTGTAATTCTTGAATTAAGAATTGAATCTGACGAATAAAAAATCAAAACATCTTACCTTAATGGATATTAATAATTTAATTGAAATGGCCATTGCTGAAGATATTGGCAGTGGTGACCATACTTCCTTATCTTGTATTCCTGCTGATGCTACTGGAAAAGCTCAACTTTTAGTAAAAGAAAAAGGCATATTAGCTGGAATGGAAGTGGCTAAAATGGTTTTCCAACGAATTGATAAAAATTTAGTTTTTAATCCGATTTTAAATGATGGAGACCATATAACACTTGGAGATATTGCATTTACCATTGAAGGTAAAAACCAATCTATTTTAAAAGCTGAGCGAATTGTGTTAAACTTTATGCAACGCATGAGTGGTATCGCCACTAAAACCAATGATTATATACAACTAATTAAAGGTTTTAACACCAAAGTATTGGATACTAGAAAAACCACTCCCGGCTTACGTTTAATTGAAAAAATGGCGGTAAAAATTGGTGGTGGACAAAATCACCGCATGGGGTTATACGATATGATTATGATTAAAGATAACCACATTGATTTTGCAGGAGGAATTGCAGCAGCTATTAATAAAACTAATGCTTATCTTAAAGAAAATAACTTAAATTTAAAAATAGAAATTGAAGCTCGTAATCTTTCCGAACTCGATGAAATTTTAGCGGTAGGCCATGTGGATATAATTATGTTAGATAATTTTTCTTTTGAAGACATGCGAACTGCTGTAAAAAAAATAAACGGGCAATATAAAACCGAAGCTTCAGGTGGTATTACCGAAGCTACCATAAGAGAATACGCTGCTTGTGGAGTAGATTTTATTTCCGTAGGAGCATTAACCCACCAAATTAATAGTTTAGACTTGAGTTTGAAAGCAATTTAATTTGTTAGTTCATTAATCGCCAACCAGCTCATTAAACCAATACTTGTTTCTATTGCAGCTTCATCAATATTAAAATTGGGTGTATGTAGACCAGAATTGGGTTTGTCTTTAAAAGCTGTGCCTAAGCGATAAAAACAAGCAGGTATTTCTTGAGAATAATATGCAAAATCTTCAGCTGTCATTCTTACATCTAACTCTACCACATTGTCTTTTCCTAAAAATAGTTCTGCAGCTTCTTGTGCTTTTGCTGTAAGTTCTTCATCATTCACTAAAAAAGGATAGCCTTTTCTAATTTCTACTTCACACTTCCCTCCCATTGCTATTGCTGTTTGTTCGGCTATGGTCATTATTTTTTTATGAGCAGCTTTTCTCCATTCCTCATCCATGGTTCTAAAAGTTCCTTCTATATAAACTTTGTCGGGAATTACATTAGTAGCTCCATTGGCTTGTATTTTCCCAAAAGAAAGCACAGAAGGTGTAATTGGATTTGCTCCTCTGCTTACTACTTGCTGAAGTGCCACTAATGTTTGAGCTGCAATCATTATCGGATCTACATTTAAATGAGGCAAAGCTGCATGTCCGCCTTTACCAATAATGGTTAAATACAATTCATCGGTAGAAGCCATGTACATTCCCTTACGAAAACCAACTTTTCCAGCAGTTAATTGGGGATAAACATGTTGTCCAAAAATAGCAACAGGACTAGGGTTTTTAAGTACACCTTCTTTTATCATTAAAGAAGCACCTCCAGGTAATTTTTCTTCACCCGGCTGAAAGATACATTTTATTGTTCCTTCAAATTTATCCGTTAATTCTGATAGTATTTTTATAACGCCTAACAAGGAAGCAGTATGAACATCGTGTCCGCAAGCATGCATTACGCCTGTATTTTTAGAACAATAATCTACTTCATTTTCTTCTTGTATGGGAAGTGCATCAATATCTCCTCTTAGGGCAATTATTTTTTCATCAGGGTTCTTTCCTTTAATGAAAGCTACTACACCTGTTTTCACAATTCCTTTCTGAAATTCAACCTTATATTCAGTTAATTTTTGGCAAATAAACTCAGCTGTATTGTATTCATTAAAAGAGAGTTCCGGGTACTGATGCAAATGCCTTCTTAAAGCAATTACTTCTGCTTTGTAATTGGTTGCTTTTTGTTTTATTAGCTGAATAATTTCATTCATTTTTTAAATATCTAAACTAAGTGAAAGATAAAAAATAGGTTTTTTGTTAGAAACACCATTTTCTACTCCCCAAGCCCAATCTGCTCTTACAAAATACCCTAATAAAGTTGTTCTCATTCCAAAACCATAACCTGCTACTATTGGATCTATATTTTTAAAGACAGTAACTTTTATCGGTCCATCAATAATCACATCTTTGTTAATTCTGTTTTCCTTATCCCAAGGATTCACACCATCCCAGGCACTTCCTGCATCAGCAAAAGCTATTAGCTGAAAGTTTTCTACAAATTTAGAACGTATTGGTCTTCTAATAAAATATTTAAATACAGGAACTCTCAGTTCACTGTTAATTACTGCAAAATTTGACCCTCTACGAATATTTTGAGGAAATCCTCTTAAATTGGCTGCCAATGCTTGATATCGGTAGTTTTTAGTAAAGTCTATATCTTCCTGATTGATAAACCTGTTTTGACCTCCTAAAGGAATCCATTCATCCACACTTCCCATATAATAAATCAATTTTTCATTTCCGAATGAAGCACTTGAAGCCAATCTGTTTACCCAAACAATTTCTCTACTCAATTGCAAAGAATGTCTTAAGTCTAATCCCAATACTTGTGTGTTTCCAATTGTTCCATCTCCTGTTGTATTGTTTTCAAAAACTTCTTGATAATACTCTCCAAACAACTTAAACTTAGTACCAAAATAGATATTCGGCATTTTATGCCTGGAATTATCAAAAACATAAGCCATTTTTATAACTCCTCTAAATTCATTTAAATTATTAGCCTCGAGAGCAAACTGATCCGTAGATTTTACAATAATATTATCATTTCTTATACTTGCAGTACCTCTTATGCTAGCTACTTCACTAAAAGGATATTTTAATGAATAATGCAAGGTGTTAGTAGCTACTCCAAAAACATTTAATCCGTTAGTAGCACTAAAAGTAGTTCTGGCAAAAGTGTATTCTTTATCCCATCTTCTTACTAAATTTTGGTAAGTCATAAAATACTCTCTTGTTCCTGATGAAATTCTTACACCACCATAAATCTTATGATCTTCAAATAAATCTACTGTCCCTAATTTTATTAAACCTCCTATTCCCGGCCCATTAAAAGCGCCTCCCGTAAATAGTTGATATTCTCCATTAACAAAACTATTACTTAACCTTAAAGCTGAATTATCATTAAAAAAGGACAAGTTGTAATTCCGTTGGTTGGGCATTTTAAATTCTTCAGGCAAAGAATCTATTTCAGATTTCCGTTCGCCAATTACAATGGTATTTTTCTGTATAGGAGTAGTTTTTTCACTATCAAAAACATAATTTGTTATATCAACTTCTTCCTGATCTATGTTGATTACTTCTGATGAATACTCTACCGGTTTTAACAAAATAGAATTACTTCTATCGGGCAAGTTTGTAGGCAATTGTTCATTTTGTAACGAGTCTTTTTGTTGTTGTTGACTAATACTATCTAAAATAGGTTCATTAATGTCGTTCGATAATAAATGATATTTAAAATTATCCACTAATACAGTAGTAGAAACACCTCTAGAATTTATAAAATGTTCTTTTATACCTCTACTAAAAATGGTTTTTGCAGGCTTGGCATCATAAAAATGATGGTAATGAATACTGGTATCAATATGTGTAATAAAACTGTCTTTTACAGCACTAAACTGTGTATTTACTCTGTTTTGCTCTCCTAAGTAGTATACTGCTGAATCATAGCCATAAGGTAGACTTTCTGAAAATCTAATAGACTCTGTAACCCTGGAAAGGGTTTTATCTTCCGAAAGGTAATCTAAAATCCAAACATCTCTTTTATTATAAAACAACTCTAAGTTAGCAGGTTGATACCCTAAAGAATCGGTTAATCTATTAGAAGTAAAGATAATTTTTGTTGAGTTCTCAATAAATTGAGGCTCTATATCATCAAATAAATCATTGGTAATCTTTTTATGAGAATTAGCTCCTATATTATAAAGATACAAATCCGATTGTCCTTTATAAACACCTGAAAAAACCATTTCTCTACCATTATCATGGTAATCCATTGCAGTTACTTTCTCTAAATTAAATAAAGCTTTCACTTCCAACCCTCCGGAATTTATATCGAAATAATACATTTTTAAAAAACCTTTTTCCTCTGTTACAAACGATAATATTTCACTTGCTGGGTGCCATGCTAAAACGGGATAAGAATAATCATTTACCCTATCCAACTTAAATTCTTTTTTAAAAATTTTGTATTTTTTATCATTATCCTTATAATAGATGTAAATCTTATACTGCCCTAATTTATTGGTTACGTATGCAAAGTTATTTCCATCATTACTAACTTTAAATTGAGAATAATCTCTCCTTTTCTTTATCTTAAACAATTCATTCTTCTCATAAAACTCTTTAGGGGTTTTATCGAGGTTTTTAAATTCAGATTTGTAAAACTCCAGCCATTCTTTTGTAAGACTTTTGGTAGATACTCCCAACACATATAAAAATCCTTTATCTACACTTTGTGTAACCCTTGTCATATATAAAATATTGGGAATTACAGCTTCTCCATAAGTAGCGGTAATGTAAGCCCAAAGGGAATGACCGGCAACAATAGCATCTTTATCAGACAATCGGTTAAACCTTTTATATTTACCAGACATTACACCATCTCTAACACTATTTTCAATTTCAGAATCCCAACCTTTAGAAATGTAAGAAGTTAATCCTAATTGGTACCAATCAGGTAAGGTAAGTAAAGTAGAATTTTTTATTACTTGTCGCCAGTTGCTGCCATAAACTTGTTGATTGATAAGTACTCTTGCTATTCCTTCTTTAATTTGAATATCAAAATCTTCATGATTGCCATTAAAATAAAGAAAAACCTTCTCTCCCATTATGGAGGTAATTCCGCCCAACTCGCCATTCTCTAAAGAAAGTCCCACATTACTTTGTTTAAAATGCGATTGTTTGTTATAAATGATAAATTGAATTTTATCCACTAAGTTAAACTCAAACAACTCCTCCTGTTCGGGGATATACTTTCGGGCAACTTTTGCGGTATATTCTGCTAATTCTTTCCCTCCGGTATAGAAGTAAGTTTCATATTGCTGATAACGATAAAATTTCCATTCAAAATAATCATATTGAACACGGTTTTTACCAAAGCCAACTTTGGTACCATTATAAAACTGAGCATCCACCTGAGTTGTAGCTAGTAAAAAAATAGTACTTAACAATAAAATATTTTTGATGTTATTTTTGATAAGCGTGTTCAAATGTTTAGCGTAAAAATAAGACTTTTTGTAATGAATGTGATACTTTTACATTTCCAAAAATCAAAATTAACAATTATGCTTAACTTACAATCTTTTGTGTTTAACGGTTTTCAAGAAAATACTTATGTGCTTTTTGATGAAACCAAAGAATGTGTGATTATTGATCCGGGATGTTACACCGTTGCTGAACAAAACCAATTGGCAAGTTTTATTATAGAAAATGAATTAAAGCCCGTTAGGTTGCTCAACACACATTGCCATATCGACCATATTTTAGGCAATAATTTTATCGCTAAAAAATTTAATCTAGGGTTAGAAATTCATAAAGAAGATTTACCTGTACTTTTAGCTACAACAGATTACGGACATTTATATGGTTTTACTGTTGACCCTTCTCCTGAACCTACCCGATTTATTGAATCAGATGAAATTATCCGTTTTGGAAATACCGAACTAGAGGTTAGGTTTACTCCTGGTCATGCTCCCGGACATGTAGTTTTTATAAATCATTTAGAGAGATTGGTAATTAATGGTGATGTGCTTTTTTATAACAGTATTGGCAGAACAGATTTACCCGGTGGCGATTTAGATACCTTATTAAATAGTATTAAAACACAACTTTTTACCTTGCCGGATGACTATGTAGTGCATACCGGTCATGGTCCATCTACTACCATTGGTAACGAAAAAAAGTATAATCCTTTTGTTGGTGAAAACGCTAGTTAGTTTATTGGTTTAAAGAATTAATTATTGAAGAAAAGGACCGAAATATCTACTGAAAAAGTTGTAAAAAAGTACCAACCGAAAAAAGATAAAAGCATGACAGTTATTACTATTGTTATTGCTGGTTTTTTTATTGGTAGTATGTGGTGTGTAGCTTATTACCCTTATACTTTAATCAATTTTTATGACTTTTCTAAGGTGTTTATATTTTTGGCAGTAATTGGTTTTTTACTTCCTTTAAGGTTTTATACTAAATGGTTTCATTTTACCAAATATGAAGCCTTTATGTTTAATCTAATGGGGGTTGCTCCATTTGTTTGTGGAAGTTTATTGTTATTGAATTATTATTTTTATACCACAACGTTTACCCATTTTTATTTTATCGAAGAATACTTTATAGAAGAACAACGCACTATTTCCACTCTGGGCATTGAAGCAGAAAGAAACCTTATTACCGGAAAGTATAAAATTATAGGACTTTCCTACCCTAATGAACATGATTTTTTGCAATACAATTTTTATGAAATTGAGATTAGAGAAGGAATCTTAGGTTTTAAAACGGTTAGTAGAGATCTAAATGTAGCTTTACCTGAAGAAAAATGACAGAAGTAGCAATTTAAGCTATTTCATTCAAGAATTAATCCTTCAATATGAAACCCGTGTTTGAAAAACTCAGTAAAAAATAAGTAGCTTTGTTTTTAGCCATTATAAAAATAATGACATACAGACAAATGGTTAACTGTGACTACTGAATAATGAGTTAAACACATGAAATTAATTTATCAAATAGCTTTATTTTCCTATACAATTCTTATTAGAATTGCTTCATTATTTAATCACAAAGCCAAACTATGGCTTAAAGGTAGAAAAAATAGTTTCCCTTACCTTGAAACACAAATTAAAAAGGAAGATCAAATTATTTGGTTTCATTGTGCTAGTTTAGGAGAGTTTGAACAAGGAAAACCACTCATGGAAAAAATAAAAAACCTTCATCCTGAGTATAAATTGCTTGTTACTTTTTTTTCTCCTTCAGGTTATGAATACCGTAAAGACAATCCTTTAATAAACTATGTTTGTTATTTACCAATCGACAGTAAAAAAAATGCAAGAAAGTTTATAGAGCTGGTAAACCCCAAACAGGCCTATTTTGTAAAGTATGAATTCTGGTATTATTATTTAGCAAATTTACATCAACAAAATATCCCAACATATTTAATTTCAGGGGTTTTTAGAGCTAACCAACCGTTTTTTAAATGGTACGGAGGTTTTAACAGAAAAATGCTTTCTTTTTTTACTCGCTTTTTTATACAAAACAAAGTTTCGGTAGATTTATTGAATAGTATTGGCTTTAACAATGTCACCCAAAGTGGTGATACTCGTATAGACAGGGTTTATGAAAACTCTCAATCTCCCACTCCGTTGCCAATAATTGAAAAATTTACCAATAAAAAACCTACTATAATTATAGGTAGTTCGTGGGAAAAAGAAGAAGAAATTATTAGCACATATATTCAAACTACCGACAAGGAGTTTAATTATATTATTGCTCCACATGATGTTAGTAAAGCACATATAGATAACTTAATAACAACACTCGATAGCAATCACCTGCTCTACTCGGAAGCTAACCAAAGAAATGCTACACAACACAATGTTTTAATTATTGACAATATTGGTATTTTGGCCAATTGTTATCAATATACTGATATTGCATTAATTGGTGGTGGATTTTCAGGTTCCTTGCACAATATCTTAGAACCTGCGAGTTTTGGTAATGCCATAATATTTGGTGAAAAACATTGGAAATTTCATGAAGCACAAGAACTAATTGATAATTATGCAGCTTTTTCTATTGGTAGTTTAGATGATTTTATAGCTATAGTAAACCATTTAATGTTGAAAGAAAATCTACAGGACACTAAAAATGCAGCTACAAAATATATTAAAACCAGTGTGGGTGCTACCGATAAAATTTGGGAGATAGTGAAAATTAATTTTTAATTAATGTGTTTTTGTCATGGTATTTGGAGTACAAATAATAAAGTTAGCAATACCAATGCTTTCAGCAGATAAAGAATCTAACTGATCTTGTTCTACAGCAGCAATAGTTACTACTTTTAAACCACCTTTCTCTTGGTTTAAATACCAACTTATTCCCTCAAAATTATTAGAGTGATAAGTACCATTATAATGAATAAATGTCTGACCTTTTTTCCAATTTTTTAAAATAAAATGAGCCATAGTCGCATCTTTTATAGCTTGTGCTTTAGGTAAATTTTCACCCCCATGCCCTGCGGCCATTTCCATCATTTTTTGGTAGCCAGGTAAATCTTTATCATAAGCTATTGGTAATGGAGCAATAAATTGTCTACCCTTATCTGTTAAACTGTTTAATGCTCCAAAACCATCCTTATAAACCATGTTAGCATATCTTCTAGGGATATTGGTAGCAATAAAACCCAGTTGATTTTTTAATGCATAATCCATTAATGGTTGATAATCAGTTTTATTATTTGGCCAAAGTTTCATTTCCTTAGCAAAAGTCTTATAATCATATTTACCAGACAAATATTCATTAATAATCATTTGATTATCTGCTTCAAACATTTCTGCTCCTAATACAATATCTTGATTAATTTCTTTATGAACATCTTTAGTTAATTCTAATTGAAGCCAATGATTAATCGGATTATTATGTAATTCTCCGAAAAGAATAATATCAGCTTCTTCAGTAGCTTTTAAAAGCTTTTTATAGTTGGTTTTTTTACCTTTTTCGTTAAATAGTTCGTAAGCAGGTTTATCGTTAATAAATGAAAACGATGCTAATACTGCTAATAAATAAATCCATTTTTTTTCCATAGTTATTTTTTAAAGGTACAAATATAAAAACTAATAGTATTATAAATGACGTATAAAATATTCTTTATGAAAGATTTATAGAGAATTATACATCCCAGTTTATTCTATAATCTGATGTTTTTTATTGTCAACTACATTACTTAGGTTCCATTCTATTTGCTGAATAAAAGCTTTAATTCTTACATTACAATCAATTTTTGTGCAAATTTCGCACGATTTAGGTTTACAATAATCCGAATGTACAAATAACTCTATATTATTTCCATATTTTTTTTGAATTAACGCCTCAATAGCATCAACTTCTTCATGAGCTTCTTTTACAGTTAAATACCAAGGCACTGTTAAATGACAATCAATATGCAGGCCACTTCCAAATTTTATAATTCTTAAATTATGTAAATCTATCCAATTGGGCACTCTGTTTTTATTCAGCGTTTCAACCATATCTTCTAACAATTGAGTATCTGCTTCATCCATTATTCCTGCTACAGATTGTCGTAAAATCTTAACTCCTGTAAAGATAATAATAATACCAAAAATCATTGCAAAAACACTGTCTAACCAATATATTGATGTGACTTTAATAATAATCAATCCAATGATAACCCCTAAGGTTGTGTATGTATCAGAAATTAAATGTTTACCACTAGAAATCAAAGCTATGGAATTATTTTTTTTTCCTTTTTTAACTGCCAAATAGCCTACGACAAAGTTGGTTACTCCTGCAAAAACAATTAATACAATACCTATATCTATTTGTTTAATTTCTTGTGGATTGATGATATGGTTGATTGCTTCAAAAATTATCCATAATCCGGCAAAAGCAATCATTACTCCTTCTATTCCCGCAGAAATAAATTCTACTTTTCCATGTCCATAAGGATGATTTTTATCTTTTGGTTGAGCGGAGAGATATAAACTGTATAACCCAATAAATGCTGCAATAACGTTCACTATTCCTTCCAAAGCATCGGTTAGTATAGCGACAGAATCGGTAATGTACCAAGCAGCTAATTTAATAGCCAATAGCACTACCCCTACAAAGGCAACAATTTTCTGAAAGTTATAATTTTCTCTTTCTATTGGCATAAATATTTTTCGTGTAAAACATTAATATGATGTTGTTGATGTCCTGCAATTACAAATCCTATTCCTAATACAGATAGTTTATTACCACTCATCACACCTACTTTTTCTAACATATTTTCATCAAAACTCTTAAACAAGAGAATGGTAGTTTTTCTGACAGCAAAATATTCTTTTCTAATGCTTTTAAAACTTCTATTATTCGCATTAGAATGGACTACATATTCGTCATGATTAAACCCCGGTAAGGCGGCTTGTTCATTTCGGGCAAAACATAAAGCTCTGTAATTAAAAATTCGTTCTGTATCTATAATATGAAGCAACATTTCCTTAATAGTCCATTTATCTTCAGCATATTTATAAGTGGTGTTTTCTTCATCTAACAATTTACATAATTTTTTTAATTTTTTAGTAGCTTTTTTTAAAGCAGCAATTACATCATCCTCTTCAACCATACTTATATAATTTTTAAAATAGGCTGCAAAATCAGCTGAAATGAGTTCTTCTTTCATATACAATTATAGATTAATTTATTTTTTATAAAAGTAACATAAATCCTTTTAAAAATAAATGAATAAAACCTATTTTTGGAATCCATTAAAATAAAAAAGATGTATAAAATAAAATTTGGAACAGACGGATGGAGAGCCATCATTGCTAAAGAATATACGGTAGATAACCTACTTAGAGTTGTTTTAGGAACTACTTCTTGGTTAAAACAAAGAACCAGTTCACCTTCTATCGTTCTTGGACATGATTGTCGTTTTGCAGGGGAATTATTTGCAGAATGTGCTGCAAAAGTATTTGCTAATAATGGCGTTAAAGTATACTTAGCCAAAGGCCCTGTGAGCACACCAATGGTAAGTTTAGGTGCTTTTAAACAAAAAACTTCGTTGGGAATTATACTAACAGCATCACACAATCCGCCATCTTACGCTGGTTTTAAGCTAAAAGGTTCTTTTGGTGGTCCATTGCTTCCTAAAGAAATTCAAGAAGTAGAAGATTTAATTCCAGACAATAATAATGTTGATATAGATAGTTTACAGTTAGAAGATTTTGTTCAATCAAAAATGGTCGAATATATTGATTTAGAGACGATGTATGTTAACCACGTTGAAGAAAATTTTGATATGGAAGCTATCCGTAACTCAAATATGAACTTTGCTTTTGATGCCATGTATGGTTCTGCTCAAGATGTAATGAGAAGATTAATGCCAGACATTGACTTTTTACATTGTGAACATAACCCTGGTTTTAATGGTACGCCACCAGAGCCTATTCATAGAAATTTACAAGAGTTTTCTGATTTAATAAAATTATCTGACGGAGAAATAGATTGCGGATTAGCAACTGACGGAGATGGCGATAGAATTGGTTTATATAACAGTAAAGGTGTTTTTATAGATTCTCATCATATTGTGTTGTTATTAATTAAATACTTGGTTGAAGAGAAAAAACAAACAGGAAAAGTGGTTATTTCATTTTCTTTAAGTCCTAAAATTCAAAAAATGTGCGAGCATTACGGTTTAGATTATGAAGTTGTAAAAATTGGATTTAAACATATTGCCGGTATTATGCTCGAAGAAGATGTTTTATTAGGTGGAGAAGAATCAGGAGGAATTGCAATAAAAGGTCATATTCCTGAAAGAGATGGTATTTGGATGGGGCTAGTAATTTGGGAATACATGGTAAAATCAGGTAAAACCTTAGATGAATTAATTGAAGAAGTATATAAAATTGTAGGAGCTTTTAAATATGAAAGAATTGATTTGCACTTAAAGGAAGAAGATAAATTACGTATTGTAAACAATTGTGAAAAAGGAGTTTATACTTCATTTGGTGATTTGGAAGTGAGAAAAGTAGAAACCATAGATGGTTTTAAGTATTTTTTTGATAATGATGAGTGGGTAATGATTAGAGCCTCTGGAACTGAACCAGTTTTAAGAACTTATGCAGGAGCAGAAACCAATGAAGCCGCTTTTAAGTTATTAGAAAAAACACATCAAACTATCAATAAAAAATAACCATTTTGCTAGCTTCATCCTTCCAAAATAAGCTTATAGAAGCCGGTTGTGATGAAGCTGGTAGAGGATGTCTTGCCGGACCTGTTTATGCTGCAGCTGTAATTTTACCAAAAAATTATAAGAACAGTTTACTAAACGATTCTAAACAACTTTCTGAAAAAAAGAGAAATCAACTCCGCATTGAGATTGAAAGAGACGCAATAGCTTTTGGTGTTGGTATTGTTGATAATGAAAAAATTGATGAAATTAACATTTTAAAAGCTTCTTTTTTGGCGATGCATATGGCTGTTGAGCAACTTAACACCACACCAGAGTTACTTTTAATTGACGGAAATAGATTTACTCCCTATCCTTCTATTCCACACAAGTGTATTATTAAAGGAGATGCAAATTTTTTATCTATTGCCGCAGCTTCGGTTTTAGCTAAGACTTACAGGGATGAGTTTTTAGAAAAAATGCACCAAGAATTTCCTGTTTACGATTGGAATAAAAATAAAGCATATCCCACCAAAAAACACAGAGAAAGTATTATTAAACATGGTATTACACCTTATCACAGGAAATCATACAACTTATTTCCTAGGCAACAAAAGTTAGACTTGGAGTTTTAAATTTAATTTTTCTGCAACACTATGTCTTTAGATATATTACTTCTATAAGCGTCTTTACCGTAAATTTCAATATCTTCCATATACAGTTTGTAACCTGGAACTTCTACTAATAAATTAAATTTACCAGGTGGTAAAATAATAATAAACCTTCCTGTATTAGGGTTAGGTAAATATGATCCATACTCTTCATCAATTTGTAAATCTAATACAGAAATGGCTGCATCAGTAAATATCTGAGAAGAATCTGAAGTAGTTATAAACCCTTTAACAACAGTGTATTCAGGATCAACTTCGTTAAAAGTTACACTGTAGATATCCAAATCTCCTAATCCACCTGCTCTTAATGTAGAAATATAACCTGTTCTACCGGATTTAGATTCTCTGTAATTCATATTATCTTCAGGAGTATTAATTGGGTAGCCAATATTTTTAACAGTCGTCCAGATTCTTTTTACATTATCCCAAGAGGCTTTAAAAATATCGTAGCCTCCCATACTAGTGTGACCTTTAGAGCTAAAGTATAATGTTTTACCATCATTAGAAATATTCGGAAAATCTTCATCAAATTTGGTGTTAATGGTAGGTCCTAAATTTTGTGGTAATCCCCATTTTCCGTTAGGCAGTTTTTTAGTAACATAAATATCTACGCCTCCATAACCACCATCTCTGTTACTGGCAAAAAACAATTCATTTCCATCAGCAGCAATGGAAGCAGCTATTTCATGGTCTGACGAATTAATTTCAGACGGTAGTTTTTCTAAATTAATTACCTTTTCATCAGCTAACTCTGCAATAAATAAATCACCATAGTGGTTATCATTTTCAAAATAGAAAAGAATGTATTTACCATCTGCTGATAAACCCACAACCTCTTCATTTCCATCAAGCATATTAATGTTTTGATCTAATTTTCTTGCCTTTTGAAATTCACCATTTTTAGCTTTAGATATGTATATTTCAGAGAAATAATTGCCATTTTCCATTTTTAAGCTTCCGTCATCCCTTTTGGAATTGTAAACTATAAAAGATTCATCTTGAGGAACAAATGGATAATAATCTGGTCCGGAAGAATTAATTTGACTCCCTAAATTATTAAAAGAAACATCTAATTGGAATTTCATCAATTCAATAGCATTATAGCAATATTCTATTTGTTTAGCTACATCTTCTGCAGAAATTACATCACTTTTATTTAGTTCTCTAAATTGCTCAAACATGTTTATGGCATCGCTAAAACGATAAGCATAATGGTAGGCTCTTCCCAATAAATAAAAAGCTGTTGGATTAGGTTTTTCGCTTTTCACCACTTTTTCTAAATAGCTTACTGCATTAGATTTATCTATGTTGGTATTTAAGTAACAAACTCCTACTCGGTAGTTAAACAACATATCATCAGGAGTTTCTTCTAAAAGAGCAAGATATTCATCAAGAGCTTCAATAAAATTATATTTATCAAACAAATTTGCAGCTCTTTTTACAACGGTTTTATCTTGAGATTTAGCTGAAAAAGAAATAATTACAGCTATAGTTAATGTTAAAAATGATTTGTAATTCATTGATTATAAATTTAAAAAAGGCAAATTTAATGCTTATTTAGGTAAGGTGCAATTAATTTTCGTAAGCACCTAAATCTGGAGGAGAATTTCTTGGGTTTCCATCTTTATCAGACAAAACACCTACTGTCTTACCTGCATTTGCTGCTGGAGATGTTGACCAGATTTTATAGTTGTTATTCAGATAATCTACAAAAATAGTGGCTGTAGGATTTTGAATTATCCCTACATAATTTGCTCCTGCTAAACTCTTAGTAGAACGAACAATAGAATAGTCAATTTTAAAATTAATAACTCCCGGTGCTAATACATCTGTATTAAATTCTATTTCATTATTTCCTTCAATAATGGTATTCACAAAAACAGCTGAATCTATATCTCTTACCTGTACATTCCCATTTGCATCTTGATAATAATTTTGAAGAAAAACGGCAGAGCCATCTCTTGTTCCCTGATCCCAAAAATTGGCAATAGTAGTATGATAAAATTTGTAATTTCCTCCTCCTCTTAAAAATATACTCGACTGACCTGCTTGGGTAATTAACGAGTTGGTATCTGTTATTTGGTAATTGGTGGCTAATAAATTTACCGCTGCTGAATTGGTTATTTCACAGCCATTTAATCTTAATTTATTAACACTTGTTGGTGCTGTTGGATTAAAAGGTAAGGGTTCTGCCTGAATTCCTATAAAAGCATTTTTAATAATAGCATAATTAATAACATTATCTGAACTACCTTCATTTATCCATATTCTATCCCACTGTCCGGAAATATCCTGATAAGTATATTCTAACCTTGTTCCCTGAAAAATAACCGGATCTGATGGTGTTCCATTAACCACTAAGTTTCCATCTTTATATACCCACAACCCCGAATTATTATGTAAATGTACTTTTACTCCCGGGTCTATTACCAATTTATCTAACGAATCTATAACCAAATATCCTACAATAACATAAGGCTTATCGTTTACCCAATTAGCCGTTACAGGTGGTAAACTTCCCGAGCAATCCCCATCTAAACAAGAATAAGGTGGTAAACCATTTACATATTTTTTAGGTGTAAAATAATGTGCATTTTGTCCCCAAGCCATTAAATGTACTTTTTGATTATTGCCATTAGTGGAAAAAAGCAGCTGTTCTTCAACAACAAAGGGAGAAAGCACACTATTAGGATCTATGGTTACTTCTAAAAAAATATAAATACTATCTCCTGCTCTGACTTCTACATTACTATGCTGATTTCCTGAAAGTCCATCTACATTAATTCTGAATTGAGAGTTTGCACCATTTTGTAGACGAATATCTGATATAATTAAATTATCAGAATTTCTATTATACACCTTTATTCTTTTGGTAGTAGAACTCATGGTTGTAAAAACCGTGTCGAACAAAAGGGTATCTGTTGAGAAAGTTAATTTAGCTCCTGAATCAGTAGTAAAATCATCTTTTCTACAAGAATAAAACATGGAAGACAATAACACAAAAATAAGTGCTATTGCAAAAAAATAAGTATGGTTTTCTATACGCATGAGTGCAAAAATAGAAAACTATTACGTTGATTTATTGAAAATATTGTTTTTAGTTCTTTTAATAACCTATTTATAAAAGATTTTAAACCGAAAAACATTCTTTATTCAGCCATGTTTTCATTAACTCAACCATTTCTTGTTGTAGAGCTTGACCTTTATCCTCGTTGTATTTATGTTGTAAATCAATTTTTAGTTTGTCCATATCTGCTCCATTGGCTTTTTCAGCTAAAAACCAATTTTGAATTACAGTAGGTCTCGGTCCCCAAGTACCTAACATATTAAGGTTTTTATCTAAGGCAATTAATTTAGGAATTGATTTGGACCCATTGGTAAGGAAATTATTCATTACTTCCGGATGTTCATCTCTAAAGATTAAACGAAAAGAAATAGCCGGATTAGCTTCAGCAATTTTTGCTAGAACAGGAATATTTTGAGCAGCATCACCACACCACGTCTCCGTTAACACTAACCAAATCATTTTATCATTTAAACAATCAACCGTTTCCAATACTTTTTCAGAAGGAGTTGTTGTTTTATAACTTCTTTTTAATCGAGAGAAATTAAGTTTAGTGTATTCAACAAGTGCTTCAGATTGGTCTTCTCCTGAGGTTGAACCTTTTGCTACTTGTTTTTCATGTAGTTGATAATATTCCTCAAAAGAAATACTTTTGTTGATATGTTCTTGTGTTATCATAGTATAAATTTACACTTACAAAAGTACATGTTATTAAACGAGAAACTATAATTAATATCATTGTATAAGTTAAAGATTATTAAATGGAATTAAAAAAAACTGCCGATGGTTCACATACCTTGTTTGTCCCAGAACTAAATGAAACCTACCATTCTATTCACGGAGCTATACAAGAATCTCAACATGTATTTATAAAAAATGGCTTACTTTATTTTAATAATAAAGAGACTATAAATATTTTAGAAATAGGGTTTGGAACAGGACTAAATGCCTTACTAACATTATTAGCAACAGAAAGCTCCTCTCAAATGGTTAATTATGTTTCTCTAGAAAAATTCCCACTTTCCAATGAGCTTGTCCAACAACTAAACTATCCTACTCAATTAAAAATCAAAGCAACTCAAACTGCTTTATTTAATAGCCTACATAGTTGCAAATGGAATATTAACACTCCTATTTCTGAAAATTTTAATCTATTAAAAATTGAAGACGATTTAGCAAATTTACAAATCACTACAACCTTTGATCTTATTTATTTTGATGCTTTTGCTCCCGAAAAACAAGCCGAATTATGGACTGCTGAAATTTTTTTGAAAATTTATAATTTTTTAAAACCTGGAGGGATTTTAGTAACCTATTGTGCTAAAGGAGTTGTAAAAAGAACTATTAAGTCTGTTGGTTTTCAATTAGAAACATTACCCGGCCCACCAGGAAAGAGGGAAATGATAAGAGCTATAAAAGGTTAAAATAATCTGCTCGCAAACACTTCTTTTATAAAAAGGATTTGTTAATTTTTATATTTTTTTGGTATCTTAGCCACCCATTAAATGAAAAAGGTAAGTTTCCATAAAATTTTATTTCATATATTTTTACTATTACTGACAGTAAATTTACATGCTTTTTCTTATTCAGAAAAGGGAGATAAAAAAGAAGAACGCACAAAAAAAGATACTGTTTCTGCATTGGTAGTTTCTTCTACTAGTCCTATTTACCCTTCTATTTCTGAACTTTCTGGAAATCAAATTATTCAATTAATAGATTCCTTATTAGAATTAGACCAAATTCCTAATGGTATTTTAAAAGAACTTAACGAATATGCTGAAAATAGGTTGTTAGAACATGATTATTATAATTCACTTACTTATTTTTATGATGACTCTCCTCTACCAGCAAACTCTGTTTATCAAAAATGGGATACCAAAAATATTTTTCCTTATGATGAAGCCATTTGTAAAAATGATACTACTACCCTTATAACTTTAACTGATTCTATCAATTTTTGTAATTATCACCCACCATTAATTGATCCTGTAATTACTTCTAATTTTGGTTGGAGAGATGGAAGGACACATAGTGGAATAGATTTAGACTTGGAAGTTTGGGATCCTGTTTATGCTACTTTTGATGGAATGGTACGAGTTGCTCTTTATCACCCTGGTTATGGAAGAGTTGTAATTGTTAGACATTATAACGGCTTAGAAACTTTATATGCTCATTTACATAGATTTAAAGTTAAAGCTGGAGACATTGTTCATGCTGGTCAAGTGTTGGGTTTAGGCGGTAGTTCGGGTAGATCATCAGGAAGTCACTTACATTTTGAAGTGCGTTATAAAGGTAAAGCCATAAACCCTAAAGCTTTAATTGACTTTAAAAATAATAACATTATTAGTTGTTCTGCAGAATTAATTAAACAAAAGTATGATTATATTGCTCTTCCCACTGGAGTAGAATACCACACCATTGAAAGAGGTGATTATATGTATAAAATTGCCGACAGATATGGATTGTCTGTAAATGAACTTTGTGAAATGAATGGTATTAGAAGAAACAAATTGTTAATAGTAGGTAGAAAACTACGCATCAAGTAAGGATAACAAAGTTTTCGTCATATTGCTCCAAGCATATTTTTGTTTTTCAATCTCTACTCCTTTTACAAATTCCACTTCTTTATTGTTAGAATAAAAATCTACAATAGCATTGGCAACACTTGCTGCATTAGGTTCAACAACATACCCTACTACATTATTGGGAATCATTTCTTTTAAACCGCCTACATCTGTAACCAACATCGGTTTGTTAAAATGATAAGCAATTTGTGTTACTCCACTTTGTGTGGCTGTTTTGTAAGGTTGCACAACCATATCGGCTGCACAAAAATAGTTAACCACTTCATTATCGGGAATAAACTTATCTACCAATATTACACTGTCTTGTAATTGATGTTGTTGAATTAATGTTTCATAAGACAATTTATCATCATAAAATTCACCTGCAACAATTAATTTTACTTTAGACTTATTTATACGCTCATCTGCAAAAGCATTGATTAGTGTATCTAACCCTTTGTATTGTCTTATTAAACCGAAAAATAGTAAGTAACTATAATCAATTGATAATCCCAATTCATTTTTGGAGCTAGTTTTATCTTTAATTTCTCCAAAATTATCGTACAACGGATGTGGTGATAGTTTAGCAGGAGTTGATGATGTAAAGGTTTTTAAGTCATCCATTACTTGTTGAGACATGACTACAAAACCATCTATTTTGGTAGCGAAGTATTTCGTTAACGCACTATCTCCTATTCTTTTTTCGTGGGGAATAACATTGTGAGTAATGGCTAATAGCTTAGTGTACTGGTTTTTCTTAATCTGTCTGGCTATTGTGCCAAAGCAAGGAGCAAAAAATGGCATCCAATAGTTAAAAATTACAATATCTGGTTGAGCTTTTCTAATTTGCCTGCCCACTTTTAGCCAATTTAGCGGAGAGGTAGAGTTGATTTTTCTATTAATTTTTAAGTTCTCAGGGATTTTAGCTTCTGAAAATTGTGTTTTACCAGGAAAAAGTATGTTGGGATATTGAGTGGTAAAAGTGATGATTTCAACTTCATGACCTTCTGATTGGAATTGTTGAGCCAATCTTTCGGAAAACAAAGCTATACCACCTCTAAATGGGTGTGCAGGGCCTATAATAACAATATTCATAGACGATTAAATTTCTTTTTCTATTTGGTATTTATTTCTGTGTACAGAAGATCTGGAAATCAATTCTCCTAAAAATCCTGAAATAAACAATAAAGAACCTAAAATCATAGATGTAAGTGCTAAATAAAACTCAGCTCTATCTGCCAGTAATCTTGCACTGGTATCAATAAAAAGTTTATTTACTCCTAACCAAAGTGAAATTAAAAATCCGATTAAAAACATAAAAGTTCCTAATGTACCAAACAAGTGCATGGGTCTTTTACTGAACTTAGCCATAAAGGTAATAGACAACAAATCTAAAAAACCATTGATAAAACGTTCGATACCAAATTTTGTAGTTCCGTATTTTCTTTCTCTGTGTTGTACTACTTTTTCAGTAATTTTTTCAAATCCTGCCCATTTGGCTATAACAGGAATATAACGATGCATTTCGCCATACACCTCTATGTTTTTTATTACTTCTTTTTTGTATGCTTTTAGTCCACAGTTAAAATCGTGAAGGTTTTTAATGCCCGACATACGTCTGGTTGCTGCATTAAATAATTTGGTAGGAATAGTTTTGGTTATCGGGTCGTAACGCTTTTTTTTCCATCCGGAAACTAAGTCATACCCCTCTTCTACTATCATTTTATATAAATCAGGTAATTCATCAGGACTATCTTGTAAATCGGCATCCATGGTAAAAACCACATCGCCTTCAGCAGCAGCAAATCCAACATTTAATCCGGCAGATTTACCATAATTTCTTCTAAATTTAATGGCTTTAATCCTACTATTTTTAGCTTTCAACTCTTCAATAACCTTCCAAGAGTTGTCTCTACTACCATCATCAACAAAAATAATTTCATAAGAATAATGATGATGAGACAATACATTGTGTATCCACTCAGCTAGTTCCGGTAAGGATTCTTCCTCATTATAAAGAGGAATTACAACTGATATATTTAATGCTTCGTTCATAAGCTTCAAAACTAATTAATTTTTTTCTTGAATTAATCGGTATGTTTTAAAAGATATTTCTACTTTTGCGGTGGGCAAGTCTTATACGACCAGCTCCTGCTGAACTTCCCCAGGCCGGGAACGGAGCAAGGATAGGTGGTTGAGCGGTGCGATGTAAGTAGCTTGCCCACTTTTTTCTATAAAATCCCATCATTTATTAATATTTCATCCAACTGTACATCATGTGCTTCTGTTGGTACTTTTTCTACTTCCTGAAATGGATAAAAAATGCCTATCTTCTTTGCTTCTTGATGGTTAACAATGAAATTATCGTAATAACCACCTCCATAACCTAATCGGTAGTTGTTTTTATCGAAAGCCAAACCGGGCACAATAATTAAATCAAAAGTATCATTATAAACTACTCCGCTTGCAGGATGTGTTGTACCAAAAACACCTTTCTCTACTTTGTTTAAGTCGGTTAAGACTAAGTTCTCCAATTTTCTTTTAGGTAGCGTTTTGGGAACAACTACCGTAATCTTTTTTTCTAAAAGTGACTTTAGTAAGGGATAAATATCAATTTCTTTTCCCATGGGTAAATAAGCATGTATTTTTTTGTAGCCATTTTTCAAAATAATGTTTTCCAGCTGCTCACAAATCCATTGATCATATTTGTTTTTAAGCTCTCCATTCGTTTTAGCTCTTCTAACCAGCATTTCTTGTCGTAATGCTTTTTTTTGTGCTATAATGTCAATATTATCCATAACTAAACGTAAATTTTCTGATACAAGTGATTGTATTTACTTAAAATGTTTTTACGCTTCAGTTTTAATGTTGGTGTTAGTTCTCCTGCATCAATAGAAAGTGGTTCGCTAAGCAATTCAAATCGTTTAATTTTTTCGTAGTTAGAGAAATTTTCATTTAGCTCCTCCACTTCTCTTTCAAAACGTTTTATTACTTGCTCGTTGGTAATCATTTCTTCATTGGTTGCTGCTTTTACATTTTTTCTGTCGCACCACTCCTTAAGAAAAGCAAAATCAGGCTGAATTAATGCAGAAGCAAACTTCTCCCCTTCTCCAATTACAATAATTTGTTCAATAAATCTTGATTCTTTAAATTTATTCTCCATTACTTGTGGTGCAATATACTTTCCTCCGGAAGTTTTAAATATTTCTTTTTTTCTGTCTGTTATTCTTAAATATTTACCATCAACCAACTCTCCTATATCTCCTGTATGGAAATAGCCTTCGCTATCAAAAACTTCTTTGCTTACATCAGGCAAGTTATAATAACCAAGCATAATACTTGGTCCTTTCACTATAATTTCACCATCTTCGGCAATTTTAACATCTAAATTATCTAAGGGTTTTCCTACTGTCCCTATTTTAGTTCCTTCTTTTAACAAAGAATTTACCGCTATAACAGGAGAAGTCTCTGTAAGTCCGTAACCTTCTAAAATAGGAATTTGAGCTGCTGTAAATACTCTAGCTAAACGAGCTTGCAGAGCTGCTCCACCCGAAACAATGGCAACTACATTTCCTCCCAACGCTTCTCTCCACTTACTAAAGATTAATTTATTGGCAATTTTCAATCGGAAATTATACCACCAACCTTTATCTTCCATTGGGTCAAATTCTAACCCTAGTTCTAATGCCCAGAAAAATAATGCTTTTTTAATACCTGATAAATCAGAGCCTTTAGCCACAATTTTATCATATACTTTCTCTAATAAACGAGGAACTGTGGCAAACAAATGTGGTTTTACTTCTTTTAAATTATCTGCTATGGTTTCTAAAGATTCTGCATAGTAGATTGAAATTCCTTTATAAATAAACAAGTAATCTATCATTCGCTCAAAAACATGACAAAGCGGAAGAAAACTCAATATTCTAAAGTCTTTCCCTATAGGTAACCTCTCTTCAGAAGCCAATACGTTTGCTACCAAATTTTGATGTGAAAGCATTACTCCCTTTGGTTTTCCTGTTGTTCCGGAAGTATAAATTAAGGTAGCTAACTCTTCTTGTTTAATAGCATCTTTTAATGCTTTTATAGAAGACTCATCTCCGTCCTTTCCTAACTCCAATACCTCTTTGTAGTTGCTTTTGCCTGCAATTTCATCATAAGTATAAACATGCTTTAATTCAGGCACATTGCTTTTAATATTTTCAATAGATGTAAGTAATTCCTGACTTGATACAAAAACAGCTTTAGCTCCACAATCATTCAATATATAAACATAATCTTCTTCTGTAATGTTTGGATAAATAGGCACATTTACTACTCCTATTTGTTGGGCTGCTAAATCGGTTAAATGCCACTCTGTTCTATTGTTAGAAATAATGGCAATTCTGTCGCCTTTGTTAATTCCTAATTGTAACAAACCTAAACTAAAATATTTACTTTTTTCTACAAATGCCTCTATAGAAAGTGGTTGCCATTTACCGTTCTCTTTTTGTGTGAAAGCATCTGTTCTTGGTGTGTGTTGTAATTGATAATAATAAAAATCACTAATTGTTTTAACCTGATTTATCATGTTTTCAAAGTTTTAGAAATTGAAGTGCGTAAAGATAAGCTAATTAAGTTTTAAAATCAATAGCTCTCAAATCAATTAAGTAATTTAGCGGCTCCTACTAAAAAGATTATTTATTTTGTCGAGAAGAATTGCTGTAAGCATCATTATCATTATAACGGTTATCACCGGATTTGCAACTTACTTAGCATCAGGTTTAAAGTTCGATTATGATTTTGAAAGCTTTTTTCCTAAAGAAGATACCGACCTCGATTATTTCTTAAAATACAGAGCAACTTTTAAAAATGATAATGATTACATGCTTATTGCCATTGGTAATAAGGAAGGTATTTTTTCCGATAACTTTTTAGAAAAAGCAGATCGGTTTACTGCAGATTTAGAAAAACTGCCTCACGTGGTTAGTGTTATTTCTCCTACCAACATTAAACAACCTGTTTTTAGTGCCTTTGGTTTTATGGAAATTCCTTTGCTGCATGTTGGAGAACCTGAAAAATATAAAAACGATTCCATTAGAATTGCTAAGTCTAAAGAATACATCAATACGCTTTTCGCTCCCGATTTCAAGTCTATTTCTATTGTAGTAAACAATGTTGACATCATTAATAAAAAAGAATCTGATGCTTTAATTTTTGCTTTAGAAAAACTAATACAACAATATGATTTTGAGATAATTCACTATGCAGGAAAAATAAGAGGTCAGAAAGCTTATTTAACCATTATGGATAAAGAAGTAAAGCTTTTTTTGTTGGCTTCTGTATTGCTGGTTATTATTTTTCTGATTATTAGTTTTCGTTCGTTTTTCGGAACGGTCATTCCTATTATTACTGTTTTTATTGCTATTATCTGGACCTTAGCTTTTATGTTTTTATTAGGCAAAAAACTGGATTTAATGACCATGTTGCTACCTACTATTTTGTTTGTTGTTGGCATGTCGGATGCGGTACATATACTCAACAGGTTTATTGAAGAATTGCGAAAAAACAAGTCTAAAAAAGAAGCTATAAGAATTACCTTTAAAGAAGTTGGATTAGCCACTTTACTAACTTCCATTACTACTGCCGTGGGCTTTTTCACCTTAATTGTTGTGAGTGTTGTGCCTGTTAAAGAGTTTGGAATTTACTCCGGTATTGGGGTTATTTTCGCCTTTTTAATAGCCACTACCTTATTACCCGCTATTTTAACACTATCAAGACCTCCGGCTATTATTAAGCACAGGAAAAAAGAAATGTTTTGGAATCTATTTTTATCTAAAACTTTATTGATTACACTAAGACATCCTAAAAGAATTGTAGTAATTTATACCCTTATCTTAGCAACTTCCGTAATAGGCATTTTTCAACTAAAAGTAGATTTTCATTTGTTAGAAGATTTACATGAAAGTCACCCACTCCAACAAGATTTTAGGTTTTTTGAAAATACCTATTCAGGAGTTCGTCCTTTTGAAATAGCTATTCTGTTAAAAGACACGCATCAGGTATTCGATTATGAAGTAATAAAAGAGCTTGATAAAGTTGAGAAATACCTTTACGATGATTATGGTGTCAACTTTTTACTCTCACCTGTGGCGGTTGTAAAAATGATTAACAAAGCCCAAAATACTGGAAATAGTAACGCTTACAAAATTCCTGACACTAAAAAAGAGTATCATAAAATTACTAAATGGTTAAAAAATCCATCTATAAAAAACCACCTTAACAACCTTATTTCTCCTGATAAAAAGACCATTCGGTTTACAGGAAAAATGCACGATGTAGGCAGTTATCAATCACGTATATTAAATGATGATTTTGACACTTTTTTCAACCAAAATATTCATCCACAATATTTTAATTACAACATGACCGGCACAGCTTTGCTGGTAGATAAAAACAATAGTATAATGGCTTCTAACATGATTATTGGTTTATCCATAGCTTTTTTATTAATTGCATCACTCATGGGAATTTTGTTCAAATCGTTTAAAATGGCGCTTATTTCACTAATTCCTAACGCTATTCCACTTATTATTATAGCAGGAATTATGGGTTTTACGGGTACATCTATCAACATGTCTACTTCTATTATTTTTACTATAGCTTTTGGAATTGCTGTAGATGACACCATACATTTTTTGAGTAAATACAAGCTTCAGAGAGGAATTGGCTTAACGAACTTATATGCTATAAAAAGAACTTTTCTTTCTACAGGAAAAGCCATTGTACTTACCTCTATTATTTTATGCAGTGGATTTTTATCATTAATGTTATCCGATTTTAAAAGCACTTATTTAATTGGTGTTTACATTACACTCATTTTAATTGTTGCTGTAATAACCGACTTATTCCTACTTCCTATTTTGCTTTTAAAAAGAAAGTAATAAATTATTTCTCTTGTGTTCTTCAGGAATCCAGCTTAATTACTGGTTTAAAATAATAATTAAATTTATTAATTTTTAATTAGCCAATTACTTTCTGTATGATAGTGAGTCACAAAAGAGCTCTTCTTTTTAAAATGTAAAGCAAAAGTGAGAAAGTAGATAATAATATAATAACTGGGTGTTGAAATATATTTTTTTCACTATACTTCTTGTCTCTTTTTTACTAAGTAAGAAGAGCTTGTATTTATTTTACAAATTTCTTCTTAGAGATTTTGATTTTTAATTTATAGTGTTATATTCGTAGCCTTTGATAGACACTAGCATTGATGGATAAATTAAAATATTTTTTTATAGGTGAACTTCTTAATAATGAAGTAAATCCCTATGAAAAAGCAAAAATTGAAACTAACCACTGTTTTTCATTTTTTGGATTCATTTGTTTCTTTTCTGTGTTTTTAATCTCTTTTTTCATTAAAGCTTACCCAGTAATGATTCCAACAGGGGTTTCGGCTTTCTATTGTTTAACACATCTTTTTGTATTAAAGGTTACTAAAAACATAAAAATATCATCTATCATTTTTACCACTCTTATTTTTACCATTTTGTTTGGTAATATGTATTTTAACAACAACACCATCCACTTTGGAGGTGCTTTTTGGATAGTAATTTTAATCTTTTTTGCAGCTTTTAATTTAGGTAAAAAAGGAGGAATCATTGTTGCCGGACTAAGCCTAGTTGCTTATGCTGTCTTTGCTGCTTTTTTTCTTCACTCCCACATTATTGCTGCTGCTACATTTCCAAAAGTGATTTTTTACACTTTAGGTTTAGAAGCTACTGTAGCTGTTTTCATTATTTTTTATTTGCTCAATACCTTTATTAAAACCAACCGACAAATTACAAAAGAGCTTAAAACAAGTAATAAACATCTTGAAGCTCAAAACAAATTGGTTAATGAGCAACACAGTGAAAAAATTATCATGCTGAAAGAGATTCATCACAGAGTAAAAAATAACTTACAAGTAGTGAGCTCTATGCTTAGATTACAATCCGATAAAATAGCAAGTGATGAAGTTAAGGTGATTTTTGATGATGCTCAACACAGAATTCAGGCAATGGCTTTGGTTCATCAACGCATGTATCAAACAGAAAATTTAGCTAAAATTGATTTAGAAACCTACATTAAAGAATTAGCTACCGACTTAACTTCTTTACACTGCACCACTCAAGATGTAACGTTAAATATTAACACCAATTTTTCTGAACTAAATGTAAAAAACATTGTTCCTTTAGGATTAATTATTAATGAATTAATATCCAACTCTTTAAAACATGGTATTAAAATAAACGGGAGCATACTACTCTCTTTTAATAAACAAGATAAAGATTTAATGTTTACCTACAAAGACAACGGTGTTGGTTTTGATGAAGCAACACTAAAAAAAGGTTTTGGAATGGAATTGATAGAGATATTTGCTTTACAAATGGACAGCACCTATCAAATGAAAAATGAAACTAATAAAGGCTTAACCTACGAATTCAATATTCCTCTAAATTAATTTAATTAACAAAAAAACCGAATAGCTCTACTTGCTATTCGGTTCTTCTTATTTAATTAAGTATCTTGGTTATTCTGTGTGGTTAGTACCTAAATCATCAAAATCAACATCGGTGAAAGTGCTAGCAACTTTTTCTACTACTTCTTCTCCTTGTTCTAATTTAAGTTCTTTAATTTTCTCTACGGCTTCTTTTAAACCATCAGAAAATTTTTCTAAATCTTCTTTGTATAAAAACAATTTGTGTTTCTCGTAGCTAAACTTTTGGTTGTCGCCATTAAACTTTCTTTTACTCTCTGTAATTGTCAAGTAATAATCATCAGACTTTGTTGCCTTTACATCGAAAAAATAAGTTCTTTTCCCGGCTCTTACTACTTTAGAAAATACTTCATCTCTTCTGTTTTCATTGTTTTCATTCTCTTCCATCATGTTTTAATTTATTAGTTAAACTTATTAATGCGTACAAATCTATTATTTATTACTAAAAAATAGAAAATAAAATTACTATATTTTTTAAATAAATCAGCAATAATGAAAAAAAAATATAATTTTAAGTAGCTTAATTTCAATAGATTCAATTTTATAGTGTGAGTTTCATTTATCTTAAGAGCCAATCAACAAGCTATAAAGTAATCATATTAGAGTAAAAAAGTTGTTGGAAAGGCAGGAGAAAACAAATTTATAATAGACCTACTGAATAAAAAAATTAAATACGCTAAATGCCGTATTTCAATAATAGTACTATGCACATATTTTTGTTATTAAATATAAAACATAAACCATGAAAAAATTTAACTTAATAATCTTTAGCATTTTTTTAACAATAGGACTAAATGCTCAATGGGCACGAACCAATGTTTCCATTAATAACAATGTAACCATTGAAGATATGTGTGTACACAATAATGAATTGTATGCTGCTGTATTTGATAGTGGTTTAGTAAAATTAAACACCACCACTCAGCAATGGGAGACCGTACAAAATTCACTACCACCAAGTTCTAATAGTGCTCACATTACTCATTTAGCTAGTAGTGGAAATAGTTTATATGCGTATGTAAATAATCAAACTTGTGCTAGTACTACCATTTATAAAAGTACTGATAACGGAGTTACGTTTGTTACAGATTCAGCCGGACATCCTCTTTACGGCTCTTTTCCAGCTCAATGTGCAGGACAACCTTTTGATGTTGCCAATGTTTTTGTATTAAATGGAAAGTTAATTAACGTTATTAATGGTGGCTTTTATAGCAAATATCCTTCTGATCCTGCTTGGGTAAAAACTACGGATCCAAATGTAACATTTGGTGAACAATTTAGTGAATATAATAACACCTGGTATGTATGGTCAGATAATTATAAACTACACACTTCTACTGATAATGGTCAAACATGGACCACTCCAACTAATAGCGGTTTACCACCAATGTTTTATGCTAAAGTGATGAATGTAAATCCTACTTCAGGAAGAATTTATATTGCCGGGAACTCACTTTCTACAAATGCATACAAATTATTATACAGCGATAATGAGGGCTTGTCATGGGATAGTTTACCTATCAATCAATACTTAGGATTAGATTGGATTGGTCAAAAACAAAAATTACATGGTATGATAAGTAATGGAAATAATATTACTGCTATGCTGGTGAATGATGCGAATAACTCACATCCAAACGTAATTAAAAGTACTGATGGTGGACAAACTTTTAGTGTAGATACAATAGGTTTGCAGCCAAATGCTTTTGGGACAGTGTTAATAAGTAGAATGCTTTATTTTAATGGAGACCTTTATTTAGCCCCTAACTACTTTGATATTTATAAACAAGGAACATCCAGCACAAGTATAAATGAAGCTAGCAAAATAAATGTTCAAGTATATCCAAACCCTGTTACACATAGTTTACATATTAAAAATGATAATCCAATTACATCAATTGATGTCACTAATATGATAGGAGAAATATTATTAAGTGAAACACCACTGTATAATACTCATTCCATTAATTTTGATACTTTTCCAAGTGGAATATATTTTGTGACGATAAGTGCAACTAATCAAACACAAACATTGAAAGTTGTAAAAAAATAAAAACAACTTACAAAAACCCTTTTTAGTTTATTCTCATATTAAACATAAACTAAAAGGGGTTTTTATTATTTCTTTAAATAAACGATTATAATATTTTAAAAACTATTATCACCCTCTCTATTCTTAGTCTGAAGCAAAGTAAAAAGTGATAGCAACTAAGAGTTTTAACTAAAAAAACTTATGTTTGTGCTTCTTTACAAAGATTTTTAAATTTTGCATATGAAAAATATTATACTGTTATTATTGCTAACTTTTTTACTTTGCTCATGTACCAAAGAAGCTTCAAACCATGGGGGTTCTACTTTTGATACAGGAGGGGGCTCTAATCTTGCAAGCATTACCAACACTTGGTGGCATCTAGATAGTGTTGTACACCCTTCAGTTACGATAAATAAGGATAGAATTTATGAGTTCGGAAATAGTAATTGTAAAATTACAAACTATGAGTTCAATCCTTCGGGGAGTATTTCAAATCATTGGTTTCTTTATAATTCCAGTTCTAAAAAACTACGTCTTCAAGGCACAGCTGTAAATGATACCAATGATTATACAGTAAATATACTAACCTTTAATAAATTAGTATTTATAAATGACGCAAGTCCATTCGAAACTTATCATTTATCAAACTAAAACATAAGCCTCATAATTGAGCGTATTTATATTTTAAATTAATTACTTAAAATAGAAAGACACGTTTCATTCCCACCCCTCATTCCTCGCCAAAAAATAATTTTGTAATTTTATAGCTATTCGCTTTCAAAAGAAAGTACTTTGGAGTTTACAGATAAGAAACAAAAGACAAAATGGCAATAATTGGCAATATTATAAAAGCATTTATTGATTTAAAGGGTACTATTACCTCGGAATCAAACCCTGTTGAAGAGCAAAAAAATGCTTTGAATAATCTACTAAATGAGGCAAAAGATACTGCTTTTGGCAAACATTATAATTTTCAAGAAATCTTAACTGATGAAAACCCTCTTGAAAAATTTGCACAGACTATACCCTATCACGATTACGAAGCCATGAAAGACAAATGGTGGAACAAGGTTATTGATGGACAAAAAGATATTACCTGGCCGGGAGTTCCTGATTATTTTGCTTTAAGCTCCGGCACTACCGGTAAAGAAAGCAAACGTATTCCTGTTACAGATGCTATGGTTGATGCTATACGACAAGCAGGAATTAATCAGGTATTTGCTTTAAAAAACTTTGATTTACCGGCTGATTTTTTTGAGAAAGAAATTTTGATGTTGGGTAGTTCTACCGATTTAATTGAAAAAGACGAACATCTTGAAGGTGAAATAAGTGGTATTAGTGCCAGTAATATTCCCGGGTGGTTTAGTGGCTACTACAAACCCGGAAAAGAAATTGCAAAAATTGATGATTGGGATAAACGCGTTAAAAAAATAGCCGAAAAAGCAAAAGATTGGGATATAGGTGCTTTAAGTGGAATTCCTTCTTGGATAGAGTTAATGTTAGAGGCGGTTATAAAATACCATAACTTAGATACCATTCATGATATATGGCCAAATTTACGGGTTTTCACTTCAGGAGGTGTTGCATTTGGTCCTTACGAAAAAAGCTTTAATAAGCTTTTAGGGAAACCTATTTTGGTGCTAGATACCTATTTAGCATCTGAGGGTTTTTTAGCATTTCAGGATCGTCCGGATACTAAAGCAATGAAATTAATAACAGACAATGGTATTTACTTTGAGTTTGTTCCCTTTAAACCGGAATACATCAATCAAGATGGGTCTATTGTGAATGATGCTCCAAGTTTAACGATAGCAGATGTTGAGTTAAACCAAGATTATATATTGATTATATCAACCGTAAGTGGTGCATGGCGTTATTTAATTGGAGATACCATTGCTTTTACAAATATTGAAAGGGCTGAAATTATTATAACGGGAAGGACTAAGTTTTTTCTTAATACAGTTGGTTCTCAACTTTCGGTAAATAAGCTAGATAGTGCTATAAAGCATGTAGAAGAAAAATTAGATGTGAGCATAACGGAATATACTATTTGTGCAAAAAGATTTGGTGAAGATTTTTATCATTCTTGGTACTTAGGTTCCGACCAGATGGATACTGACAATGATAAAATAGCGGAATTGATAGATGCTTATTTGTCTGAGGCGAACAAAAACTATAGTGTTGCACGATCTAAAGCATTGGCAGGCGTAAAGGTTAATGTTGTGTCTCCAAAAGTTTTTCATGAATGGAGTAATGCGAATAAGAAAAAAGGCGGGCAGGTAAAAATGGAGCGTGTTATGGGTGAAGATAAATTTGAGGAGTGGGAAACATTTGTGAAGAACAATTAGCTTAGCTGTCGCTGTCGTTTTCTGCTACAATATTCATAATCTCCTCAGGAGATAAATAGAATTTTTTCATTCGTAATTTGTACTTATCATCTATATCTGCGTGATTAAGAATAAAGTTTTTTGTTTCTAAAATATACTCTCCCATTCCCCTCTTAACGGCATACGTATCTGCCATACGTTCTGCTTCTACAATATGGTTTTCTAATAATAAATAACGTATTCCAAACCAAACTAAATTTAAACTACTCCTGTGTTGATAGTCTATAATGTGTCCTAACTCATGACCAAACCAACCAATTAACACATCTGAGGGTAAATCTTTAGTTTTAAACTTTCTATCTGAAATTTTAAATGTTTTACTGATGTAAATATAATATTTCCGATGTTTTTTACTTTTAAGTAAGCTACCAAAATCAGGCTGTGCCTGCATGGTAGATTTTTTTATATCTTCTTTAAACTTAATTTCTATAGGTGTTTTTTTTAATTCAGGATAATAAGAAAATGCTTTATTAATTTCTTTAGATAAAATTTCAGGGAAAATATGTTTTATTGATGTACTCATTGTAAGTCTCGCTTTTTGGTGTAGTTCTAAATTTAACCTTTTTTTATAGCATTTCAAAATTAGAGCGAGCTTTATAGTTAATTTATGGAAAAATTAATGATAATACAGTATGATTAGAATTGAAAGAGAAGGTAACGGACAAAAATGCAGCAATTGCAGAGGTGAGGTTTTAAACCTCGTTATTTGATTTTAAAAACCACTCCCTATTTGGTTGCTGTAACAACTGTAGACAACAAAATAAACTGCATTAAAATGATAAATCTAGTTCGTCTTTCAACTTTAAATTATCTCCTCCACATACAGACCAATTGTATTTATGCTCCAAATTGCTTTTTGTAAAATTTGCTACATATCAATTTATTTTACGCTTTACTTTTTAATTACTATTTATCCTTAATCATTTATTATTTAGTAATTTTGGTAGGGAGTATTTTTTATGAAAACAACTTTTAATAGTTCATATGACAAAGTGTTTAAGGCTTGTATCTCTGCCTTAGATAAACTAAATATGTCAGTGGAATATTTCAATAAAAATAGTGGTATTATTGAGGCAAGTACTAAAGCAACTTTTCTATCATGGGGAGAAGATATTAAAATTCATATTATTAGGGAAGGGGGAAGGACCGTTGTAAAGGTTAAATCAGATGCGTCAGCTCAATTAATTAGTTGGGGAAAAGATTCCAAAAATGAAAACGATATTATAGATGCTTTAAAAAAGAAATTAAACTAATGAAACTGTTTATTAAACAATGTAACTCTTGTCAAAATCGGATTAATTTATCCATTGAAGCTAAAAGCAGACAGACTCTTAGATACATGTATGGAGAAACCATAACCATTAAATGCCCAACTTGTGGTAATATCCATAATTATTACCCGTATCAGGTCTATGCAGAAAGTACAGCAAAAGCTGTTGTTGGTGGGGGACTTACAGGTGGGTTAGTTGGTTTATTAGGGGGGCCTATAGGGTTTTTAATTGGTGCAGGAATTGGAGGAGCAATAGGAAATGAAAATGATAAAATTGATAGAAAAAACGTAGAAAAATTCAATTCCAGTTGGTAAAACGAATCTTTAAATATATACATAATAGATGGTCGGGGATTTGCTTAGCTGTAATTCTACCTATAGCAGTAATATCTTTGGTTTTATTTCCAGGATTGTTAACTCCTTTTACAGACCAGTTTAAAAAAATTGCCGAAAGCCCAAAACTATTTTATGTTATTATTGTTGCTAGTGGTGTATGGGGTATTATACATTTAATACTGGTTTCAAAAAAAGGAGTTGCCAAAGAGCATTTGCTTTTTAAAAAGGTCGGTCCTATGTTGGCTGCTCCTTTGACTTGCTTAACATATGGAGTATTTATTCATGCTTCTATACAGATTATTTATATATTTTGTTACGACTCCAATACAATGCTTAAGTACGAATCACTCGATAAGACAACCATTACTTTTGTAATGTTAAGCATTGTTACATATTCATTTCATGGTATGTCCTTAATTATTATGGATATAATTAATTGGAAAGATGTGCAGGCAAAACAAGGTCAAGTGATGGAGGAAGATAAAACAGCATCCTAATGAGCAAAAAGAAAGGTATTTTAGACGATCATAAAAAAATTGGAAAAAAATTAGTTCCACCATTAGCTCAATTTCAAAATTTAGATACTTCTAAAAACTCTAATTATTATGAAGGAGTTGTACCAGAAGCTATTTGGATAGCATTTATTAATAAATCTTATGGTTATAACACGGGGATTAGACTATTTACGAAGTTTTTAGAAACAGTTATAAATATTAAAGAATCAAAAAACACTCCATATTATATAAGTTGGTATTATGATTTAGATGATGAAACCGCTAAAAAAATTCGAAGCAAATTTAAAAGTGAAGGAATTTATAACCCTATTAATGAAGCTTTAACACCTCTTCTTAATGCATATCCTAAATGTCCATTAAATAAAGTTTTTGAGAATCATACTTCCCATTCTGAAAATGATGTAACTAAAGTAAAAGATATGTTATTGTTACTCGTTGATAAAACTAGCACTGAATCAACATTTCTTTTGGCAAATACTTTATATTTTTTAATGATTAATGGAAAGATGAAAGTAACCAAAGATTCTCTTTTAGCAAAGTTGCCTTTAATTCAAGATTATCCTAATTCAGAAATTTCCAAAATGATTGCTAGTGCTGTTAGAGCAACTTCCAATCTTATGTTTAATAAACCTATTATTGAAAGAAAAAATAATACTTGGGTAAATTATTTTTGGAATAGAGGTTTAGAATTAGAAGCATGTGAAATATGAGTGCTAAAAAGAAAAAAACTATAAATATTACATCAATTATTGATGACTATTGTTCGTTACTTAAAAAAGAAATGCAATTTAGGTGGAATAATTGGTCAAAGGATTTATCAAAAAAAGAATTATACGATGTTGTAGGGGCAATTTTATCACGGCAAGTATCACTTTCAATTGGTTTAGCTGAAAATATTAATATGTGGAATGGGAATTTAGCACCAATAATTCTAAGGAGTATGGCAGATAATCATATTAACTTAGAATGGATTTTAAATGATATTGATAATCGCCCAAGAGAATTTATACTTCATGGATTAGGTCAATTAAAATTAGAAATAGAACATAGGAAGAATCAAATGGAGAAGGATGGGGAAGATATAAAAGCTGATAAGTATCTTGAGTATATGGAAGCTTTTCTTAATTCACAGAAATATTCTTTTTTAACTGAAGTAAATTTAGGCAGTTGGTCAGGAATTTCAACTAGAAAAATGGCTGAAGAATGTGGTTCTATAGACTTTTATAATTATGTTTTTCAACCTTTTAGTTCTTGTGTACATAGTACATGGGGGCATATTTCAAGATATAATTCCGAAATGAGCATTAATCCATTACATAAGTTTTTATTTAAACCAATAATGCTTCAATATGAACCAGACATACACTATCTAGAGTTAGCTGCTCGATATGTTGATAAATCATTTAATTCATATGATAGAAAATTTAAACTAAAAGAAAAAACTGAGTCATCTTATAATTTTTTAATAAAAGAACTAGATAAATTAATAGATGATTCTAATTAATGAATATTTATTATATATCCTAAAATGGGGTTACTAAAAAACCCCTAGTAGAAATACTAGAGATTTTGTTTTAAAAAAACCTATTATTTATGATTTAGGTGTTAATTGTACATAACTCCCATTTTAATGTAGTTTATTTCACTCTTTCCTCAATCAATTGTATTATTTCCGCTTGTTGTTCGGGTTGGAACCAATGGTAATCGTTATCGTTTCTTTTAAACCAAGCTATTTGTCTTTTAGCATACCTGCGGGTATTGGTTTTTATTTTTTCTACAGCTGCTGCCAAGGTAGTTTCTTCTTCAAAAGAAGCAAACAATTCTCTGTAGCCAACTGTTTTTAAGGCTACTTTATCTTTGTAGGGATGTACTTTTTTAGCTTCTTCCAATAAGCCTTCTTGCATCATGATGTCCACCCGCTGGTTAATTCGCTCATTTAATTCTTCTTTTGGTCGGTTTAAGGCTATTTTAATGGTGTTAAATGCTCTTGGGTTCTTCTTGCCTTTACGTAGTGAGGAATATTTCTGCTTGCTCAGCATACAGACTTCTATTGCTCTAAACAATCGTTTGGTGTTGGCTAAATCTATTTCGTTATAAAAATCTTCGTCAAGCTGTTTTAGTTTTTCTTGAAGCAATTCAATACCGTACTTATCTTTAAGGGCTTCCAGTTCTTTTCTAAGTTGCTTGTCTCCTTCGGGCAAATCATCATCAAAGCCATCACAAACGGCATCAATGTATAATCCGGAGCCACCGGTAAGAATAACTACCTCATTATCTTTAAAAAGCTGATTGAGCAACTGTAACACTTGCTGTTCGTAATCGTTTACATTTATTTCATCATGAATAGAATGGGAATCGACAAAGTAGTGCTTCACTCCTTTCATTTCTTCGGGAGTAGGCTTGGCTGTACCAATGGCTATTTCTTTATAAAATTGTCGTGAATCGGCAGAAATTACCGCTGTACGAAAATGTTGTGCAAGTGCTACTGCTAAAGCTGTTTTACCAACAGCCGTAGGTCCTGCAATAACCACTAAAAATTTGGAATTCATTTTTATTTATTGGTAGTCGTCAAAATCATCAAAACCTTCAAAAATATCATCATTAAAAGGTTCTTCGGTATTTTTTAAACTGTCTTCATCCAATCCTTCAGCTTTCAATATTTCATTCATAATTTCTTCATCAGAAAGCACACTGTTTCTGGTATTTTGGTTGGGGGCAGCACCTTCACTATAAACCAATTGAGGAAACTCACCTTCTTTTTCTTTCACCGAAATTTCTATCAATTCAATAAAGAAATTCCACATGTTTAAAAAATCGTAGGTATACAATAAATGTCCGCCAACACAATTAATGATAGATTTTATTGGGGTATCACTCATTTGCAATACTTTTTCTTCATCAGACATGCTCATGTCAAACAAAGAAATTTCCTGACCTTTATTCCAATCGTAATCACTTAAATAAAAGGAAGCCATTTGTTCGTTATCAAAACCAAATGCTTTTAAAATAGATTGGTGAAATGCTTCAAAGTTTTGGTCACTCTTAATCTCAATGTCTCTAAAAACTTGTTTTTCTCCTTCAATCAGAACTCTAAACTTATAAATGCTCATTGCTGTAATAGTTATGCGGTTTTTAAATTTAATTCTTTTCCTTTTTGAAGCATTAGCTGATAAGCTGCTTCGTAGTTATTTTCTATATCGCCTTCTAAAATGGCTTCTTTTATGGCTTCTTTAATAATGCCTATTTCTCTGCAAGGCTTCAAATTAAAGGTTTCCATAATCAATTCACCTGTTATAGGTGGTTGCCAATTTCTTAGCTGATCTTTTTCTTCAACTTCTTTTAGTTTTTCTTTAACTAATTCAAAGTTAGCCAAATATTTTAAGACTTTTTGCTTATTCTTAGAAGTAATATCTGCATTGCACAAAGTCATTAAATCATCAATGTCTTCTCCCGCCTCAAACAACAACCTTCTAACAGCACTATCGCTAACGGTTTCTTTTACCAATGCTATTGGTCTGAGGTGGAGCCTTACCAATTTCTGAACATATTTCATTTTGGCATCTAACGGAAGTTTTAAGGCTTTAAAAATTTTAGGAACCATCTTAGCTCCTTTGTCCTCATGTCCGTGGAAGGTCCACCCTACTTCTTTGTCAAATCGTTTGGTTGCCGGTTTGGCAATATCGTGCAAAATAGCAGCCCATCTCAACCACAAATTATCTGTATTGGGAGCAATATTATCCAGCACCTGTATGGTGTGGTAAAAATTATCTTTATGGGCTTTTCCGTTAATCACCTCCACTCCTTTCAGGTTGTCCATTTCCGGAAAAATGATTGCCAACAACCCCGTATCAAACAATAACTCAAAACCTACAGATGGTTTTTTGGTGAGAATAATTTTATTCAACTCATCAATAATTCTTTCTTGAGAAACAATTTTAATGCGTTCTTTATTCTTAGCGATGGATTGCAAAGAGCTTTCTTCAATAATAAAATTTAATTGAGCCGCAAAACGTATGGCTCGCATCATTCTTAAAGGGTCGTCTGAGTAAGTAATATCAGGATCTAAAGGCGTTACAATACGTTTGTTTTTTAAATCATCAATTCCATTAAACGGATCAATTAGTTCTCCGTAATTGGCTTCATTTAAACTAATGGCTAAGGCATTAATGGTAAAATCTCTTCTGTTTTGGTCGTCTTGTAAAGTTCCATCTTCTACTATAGGTTTTCTGGAGTTTCTCTGATAAGATTCCTTTCTTGCTCCAACAAATTCTACTTCATAATCTTTGTACTGCAGCATGGCTGTTCCAAAGTTTTTAAAAACAGTTACCTTGGTAGCGTTTCCTATTAATTCAGCTACTTTTTCGGCTAAGGCTATTCCTGAACCTTTACAAACAATATCGATATCTTTACAAGGTCGATTTAACAAAAAATCCCTAACAAAACCGCCTATCACATAGCTTTCTACCCCTATTTCTGAGGAAGCTTGTTTAATCACTTCAAAAACCTGATGGTCTAGTAATTTTTTTATTGATTCGATACTTCTACTTACTGTCATTACTAAAAGTTAAATACTAAACTAGCTCCATGCATTATGTTATTATTGGCTGTTAATTGTGTAGTTGGAACTATTCTTAATGAAAGGTTATCGTTTTTGGGGAAAGAATACAAGTGTGCATCAACACTGGCATCCACAATGTTAAGAGCATAAAAAATACCCGCCACTATAATGGATAAATCTCTATTTCGTTGGTAAAAATCATAGTTAGATTCTAAACTTTGAACAGATAAGCGACCATCAAATTCATCAATAGTATTAGGGTCATCATCTAATCGTTTACCTAATGCTGTTTTAAACCTGTTAAAGGTTTTGTTATTTTCTACTGCAAAATAAATAGAAGTTCCTATTGCTCCGTAAATTATAGGGATTTTCCAATATTTTTTATTGTAGGCTTGTCCCAAACCAGGGACAATGGTACTCATAATAGCAGCTTTTGCCGGAGAATGAGGTTTAGCTATGTCTATCAATAAGGTATCAGGAACTTTATTGTTATTGGAGTTAACCGCTAAAGAGTCTTGAGCGTAAATAGTGTTTAAACTAAATAGCATCAGCAAGAAAACTAATTTTTCTAAAACGATTTTCGCCATACTATATGAGTTTTTTTGTGCTTTTATGATTGAGCAAAGAAGTCATTTGAGCAATAGCTACTTCATTAAGTTGCTGCAATCGATTAGGCTGTTTGATGCCTTGGTTAATAAGTACCGCATTTAAACTTTCTAAATTAGATAGCACTACCAATTGCTCAATGTTTGCTGTATCTCGAATATTTCCTTTTTCGTTAGGATTTTCATCTCGCCATTGTTTAGCTGTTTTACCAAAAAGTGCCATATTGAGTACATCAGCTTCATTAGCATATACAAAACTAATTTGTTGCTTGCTTAAATTTTCGGGCATCAATATTTCTTTAATGGCATCGGTATGAATATGATAATTGACTTTTGTTAAATGGCGTTGATAATTCCATTCTAAATTTTGACGGCTGCTTTCTTCTTCTTTTAACCTTTGGAATTCATTTATCAAATAAAACTTAAATTCAGCACTTATCCATGTGGCAAATTCAAAGGCAATATCTCGATGTGCAAATGTTCCTCCATATCGACCTGATTTTGAAATGATACCTATGGCATTGGTTGCTTGTATCCATTTTTGAGGAGTAAGTGTAAAACTATTTGAACCTGATTCATTTTTAAACGCATCGAATTCGATGCGTTTAAAATTCGGATTTTTCAATTGTTCCCATAAACCACAAAATTCAATGGCACTTCTGGTCCGCATCCAATTTTGAATAATGTAATTAGTACGATCTGCATCCCTATACCTTGCCATATCAGTAAGCGATATATAGTCATTTGCTTTATCCGAATAGAGGCTTATTTCCCTTCCTTTTACTTCTATTTTCTTATTCTTTGCCATGTTTCTGGTCTTGCAAATAGTTGTATTGCTTTATTTTTTAACAGTCTTCTCATTTTAAAACAAGATATAACATTAAAAGTTAGTGTTATTCACTATTAAAATCCTAATAATTCAGCAATTCTCTCTAAATCATCTTCGGTGGTAAACGGGATAATCAACTTTCCTTTACCTTCTTTATTTTTTTGAATTTGCACTTTAGTTTGTAAGATATTGCTTAAGTCTTCCATTATTTTTTGATTGGTAAATGATAAGGTTGATGGAGCTTTTGAAGTAGATTTTTTCTCTACATCTTTTACTTTTTCATCTTTAACCAATTCTTCTACCTGACGAACTGAAAGTCCTTCCTGAATAATTCTTTTGGCAATTTGTAATTGCTTTTTTTCTTCCGTAATGTTAATTAACGCCCTTGCATGTCCCATAGAAATTTCTTTAGTTCTGATGGCTAATTGTATTTCAACAGGAAGTTTAAGTAACCTAAGGTAATTTGCTACAGTTGAACGTTTTTTACTTACTTTTTCACTCAGTTGTTCTTGTGTTAAATTACATTCTTCAATTAGTTTTTGATAACTAAAAGCCACTTCTATCGCATCTAAATCTTGTCGTTGAATATTTTCAACCAACGCCATTTCTAACATTTCTTGGTCATTAGCAATTCTAATAAAAGCAGGAATTTCTGTTAATCCTGCGATTTGAGATGCTCTAAACCTTCTTTCTCCTGAAATCAGTTGGTATTTATCATAACCTAACTTTCTAACCGTTACAGGCTGTATAATTCCGTGTTCTTTAATCGATTCTGAAAGCTCCAATAAAGCTTCTTTCTCAAACTGCGTTCTTGGTTGAAAAGGATTGGCTTCAATTTGAACAACGGGAATTGTAGATACAGAGCCAACCACATGATTGTTACTTTCCGGTAAATCTAATCTCGATTTTGATGTTATATCGGTATCGGCATTTTGTAATAATGCACCTAACCCTCTTCCTAATGCTGGTTTCTTACTCATCTTCTAAGGCTATAATTTTTTCTTCTTCACTCATTTTAGTCATGTTATTCTTTTGAAGAATTTCTCTGGCTAAATTTAAATAATTGATAGCACCTTTACTGCTTGCATCGTGCATAATAATGGTTTTACCATGGCTTGGAGCTTCTCCCAAAGTGGTATTTCTTTGTATAATAGTATCAAACATCATGGTTTGAAAATGTGTTTTAACCTCTTCCACTACTTGGTTAGACAATCTCAATCTAACATCATACATGGTTAACAACAATCCTTCTATATCCAAATCCGGGTTTAATCTTTCTTGAATAATTTTAATAGTGTTTAGTAATTTTCCTAAACCTTCTAATGCAAAATATTCACATTGAATTGGAATAATAACTGAATCTGCTGCTGTAAGCGAGTTGATGGTAATTAACCCTAATGATGGAGAACAATCTATGATGATAAAATCATATTTGTCTTTAATGCTGCTAAAAGCATTTTTCATCATGTGTTCTCTGTTGGGCATGTTAATAAGCTCTATTTCAGCTCCAACCAAGTCTATATGAGCAGGTAAAATATCTAAATTAGGCGAGTCTGTATGCAAAATAGCATCTGAAGGATCAATTTCATTAATTAAACATTCATAAATACTATTTTTAATGTTACGAGGGTCAAAACCAACTCCTGAAGTTGAATTGGCCTGAGGGTCAGCATCTACTAAAAGTACTTTGTACTCTAAAACTCCTAAACCGGCAGCTAAATTAATGGCTGTGGTAGTTTTTCCTACGCCTCCTTTCTGGTTAGATATTGCAATAATTTTACCCATAGTTGTTATTTTTAGTTTATGTATTGTGTAACGTTTTTATTAAAGTTTTATGGTTTCCCCGATTTCAGGCAAAATTAATTCTTTACCACGAGATTTGAATTTATCTATCGCTTCATTTTTGTTAATTTCTATGTATCCAAACGTATCGTAATGAACGCCAATTATTTTATTACAGTTAATAAATTCTGCGGCTGTTATTGCATCCTCTATTCCCATTGTAAAGTTATCTCCTATAGGTAAAACTGCAAAATCTAACTTCTCAGAGTTTCCTATTAATTTCATATCCATTGTAAGAGCCGTATCTCCTGCGAAATAAAAAGATTTTGAAGCATTTACAATAAAACCTCCTGGATTTCCTCCGTAACTTCCATCGGGCAACATGCTCGAATGAACTGCATTAGTATATTTTACTGTACCAAAATCAAATTTCCACTTTCCACCATGGTTCATCGGATGCACATTTTCTATTCCTTTTTTCTCGTACCAACTCACAATCTCAAAATTAGAAACCAATTTTGCTCCTGTTCTTTTGGCAATATTTTCAGCATCTGCTACATGGTCTTCATGTCCGTGAGACAATAAAATGTAATTAGCTGCTAAAGTAGTTACATCAATATGTGCTGCTTTAGGGTTGGGCGAAATAAAAGGATCGAAAAGTATGGTTTTATCTTGTGTTTTAACAGAAAAACAAGCATGTCCGTAAAAAGTTAATTCCATAATATCTAGCGTTAAAATTCAATGCTATACAAATTAACTTAAAAGTAGTTAGAATATGAGGCGAAACGCTATGATTTTACCAACTACTTTTAAACATGCTTATGTTGATTTATTTTTGGCGTAATAATTTCGCAGCTTCTTTAGCGAAATAAGTAATAATAATGTCTGCTCCTGCTCTTTTTATAGAAAGTAAGGTTTCCATCATCACTTTCTGTTCGTCTATCCACCCATTTTTACCGGCTGCTTTAATCATAGAATACTCACCACTGACATTATAAGCTGCTATGGGTAAATCAAAATTATTTTTTAAATCTCTGATGATGTCCAAATAAGATAAAGCCGGCTTTACCATTAAAATAGCCGCTCCTTCATCTACATCAGCCTGAGCTTCTTTAATAGCTTCATTCCTGTTGGCAGCATCCATTTGGTAGGTTCTTCTGTCGCCAAAACTTGGTGTGGAATCTGCCGCATCTCTAAATGGTCCGTAGTATGCCGAAGCATATTTTACCGAATAGCCCATTATAGGAATGTGTTGAAATCCATTTTTATCCAATTCGTCTCTAATTTCTCTCACAGCAAAATCCATCATGCCTGATGGAGCAACCATATCTATACCTGCTTTTGCTTGAGCCAACACTTGTTTTCTTAAATTTATAAGTGTTAAATCGTTATCCACATCATGATTACATAATACACCACAATGTCCGTGGTCAGTATACTCACAAAAACAAACATCGGCTATTACTTGTAAGTTGGGATATTCTTTTTTTATTTGTCGGATAGCTTGTTGAATAATACCTTCCTCATTCCAGCTTTCAGAACCTTCTGCATCTTTATGTAAAGGAATCCCAAATAAAATAACCGATTTTAATCCCAACTCCACCACTTCATCTAATTCTTCTTTTATCCTATCTAATGAATAACGATAAATACCGGGCATAGAAACAATTTCTTTTTTTATATTATGGCCTTCTTCAATAAATAAAGGATAAATAAAGTCTGTAACTTGCAGATGTGTTTCTCTTACTTTTGCCCTAATTTCTTCGTTTTTTCTATTATCTCTAAGTCTGGTACTCATGTTCATTAATTTAACTATTACCTAACCAATTCTATACTGTCCGGATTAATTTTTATTTTCTTACCGCTATAAAGTATACCTACGGCTTTTTTAAACGCTTTTTTACTAACTTTAAAAGTACTATAAATCAGTTCGGGAGAGCTTTTGTCTGTAATATTAAGTTTGCCGTTTTGCTTCAGTAAGGTTTCGTAAATAGCATTAGCAATATTTTCTAATTCATCTAACTTTGAACTGTTCAACGTAATGTCTAGCTTATTGTCGGGACGAACTTTCTGAACAAATCCTTTTAATTTATCTCCTATGTATATTGGACGAAAAACTTCATTTTCGAACAACATCCCTAAATGTTGGTTGTTTACTACTACTTTATAGCCTAAATCTGTATGTTGTGCTACTAATAAAGACACTTCGTCTCCTTGTTTCAAGGTAATTGGGTTTCTTTTTAGGTGTTTTTCAATTTTTGTACTACCCACCATTCTGTTGGTTAGCTCATCTTTATACAAATAAACTGGATACTCTTCACCAACTTCTATTTTATAAAACTGCTCAGAATAAGGTACTAACAAGTCTTTTTCAACTCCCCATTCAAAAAAAGCACCTACAGGAGTAACATCTACTGCTTTTAAAAAATCACATTGGTGCATTAATATTTTAGGAATTAATGTAGTAGCAATAGGTCTGTCTTCAGAATCTGTGTAAACAAACACTTCTAATTTATCTCCAATTTCAAAATCTACCGGAACATATTTGTGAGGCAACAAAATTTCTTCTCCCTCTTGTGTAAGTAAATATATTCCTTGTGGAGTAGTTTTTACACTTTCTAATTCAACAATATTTCCTATTTCTTGCATATTTTAATTCCTTAAAAAAACTAATTCTTTTGGTGATGATGCTTCTTCATTAAACAAGTATCCGTCAGTATCAAAAGCGGTTAGTTCTTCAATAGTTTTTATTTTATTTTTCATGATAAATGCTGCCATAGCCCCTCTGGCTTTTTTGGCATAAACCATTACTGTTTTATATTGTCCGTTGGTAAAATCTTTAAATACAGGAGTAATTACTGGTGTTGCTAATTTTTTCTTATTAACGGCTTTAAAATATTCGTTAGAAGCCAAGTTAACCAACACCTTATCTTCATTAGTTTTTAGCGTATTATTAATCTCCTTAACAATCGTATCTCCCCAAAACTCATATAAATTACTTTTCCTACCTATTTTTAATTTTGTTCCCATCTCTAATCGGTAAGCATGAATAGCATCCATAGGTTTTAAAACACCATACAAACCCGATAAAATTCTTAAATGTTGTTGAGCATACTCTAATTCATTTTTCTTAAAAGAAGTTGCGTTTAATCCAGCATATACCTCTCCTGTAAAGGTAAACAAAGCTTGTTTGGCATTTTCAGTATCATGGTTAGTAGTCCATTGTTGGTATCTTTCTACATTCAGCTGAGCCAAATCATCACTAATTGACATCAGGTTTTGAAGTTTTTTAGGACTATATTTTCTTAATTCTTTTATTAATTTTTCTGAATGTTCTATAAATTGAGGTGTTGTAAACCAATCCGGTTTTTCACCTTCAACTGACAGTTTTTTTGCAGGAGAAATAACTACTAACATAAATGATTAACGATTAATTTTTTAACGTACAAAAGTACTTTTAAAATCACGAACGATTTTAATTAAAAAGGAAAATCTATTTTTTAGGATAACAAACAAACCATTTTTTAACCGGTCGTGCTAAAGCAGTAATGTTTAAGGTATCGGCAGCTTCAGAAATATCTTTTACAGTATTGTTTTTCAATAAAATATTTATCTTATCCATTTTAGGATTATATGCATTATTTTCTATTGCATCCTGAAAAACAAAATATTCTATTTCTTTCTCTGATATTTTTAACTGTTTAGAAAACTTTTCTTTAATAGTATTAAGCTCATCTTTAGCTAAGCGAGTATCGTTAATAACTACTTTGTACAAGTTTCTGTTCACCATCATCTTACAAAGTTTTGATAAAATCTTATCTGAATGGTTTTGCCAAACTTTTACCGAAGTCATTATGTCATAATCATCCAAATTGGCAAATTCATCCAATAATTTAGGATTATTTTTAAATGACGACAAATCATGCTGAGCATACAAAAAAGTTCTTAAAGATGGCGTGCAAAACAATTCCTCATTGTTATTCGCCAATTTTTTTGCTCTTTTTAAAATATTTACCAATAAGTTTTCTGCCGACAAAACAGTTTTATGCAAATAAACCTGCCAATACATTAATCTTCTGGCAATTATAAACTTTTCTATGGAATAAATTCCTTTTTCCTCAATAGCCAAATGATCGTTATGCACCGTGAGCATAGTAATGATTCTCTCTGTACTAATCACCCCTTCCGAAACACCTGTAAAAAAGCTGTCTCTTCGCAAATAATCCAATCTATCCATATCTAACTGTCCGGAAACTAATTGATGTAAGAACTTTTTAGGATATTCGTTTCTAAATATTTTTAAAGCTACATCCAATTTTCCTTTAAACTCCTGATTAAGTTTATCCATAAAAAGGGTAGAAATTTCTTCATGAGAAATACCATTTACTATACTATGTTCTAAGGCATGAGAGAATGGTCCGTGACCAATATCATGCAATAAAATTGCAATGGTAACACCTAATGCTTCTTCATCTGTAATTTCATGACCTTTAGAGCGAATTACATCAATGGCTTTGGTCATCAAATTCATAGTACCCATAGCATGATGAAACCTAGTATGCAAAGCTCCCGGGTAAACCAAATGTGTTAATCCTAATTGTTTAATTCTTCTTAATCGTTGAAAATAAGGATGTTCTATTAAGTCGAAAATAATTTCATAAGGCAGGGTTATAAACCCATAAATAGGATCATTAAAAATTTTCTTTTTATTCACACTTGGCATACTACTTAGCGTTAATATTAGTTAAATATGATAACTAAAAATTATTTGAAGCTTCAAAAGTACTATTTTTGAAGTATTCTCTATTGAATTAATTTAGAATCCACTTTAAAACAATAAAAACATGAACAATATAACCATACTTTGGGCTGATGATGAAATAGATTTACTAAAACCCCATATTTTATTTTTAGAAGAAAAAGGATATGAAGTTGTTGGAACTCAAAGTGGTGACGATGCAATTGAATTACTTGATAAACAACGAGTTGATATTATTTTTTTAGATGAGAACATGCCCGGCTTATCAGGTTTAGAAACCTTGGAGTTGATAAAAGCTAAATTCCCGAGTATTCCTGTAATTATGATTACCAAAAGTGAAGAGGAATACATTATGGAAGAAGCTATCGGTTCTAAAATATCCGATTATTTAATAAAACCTGTAAACCCAAATCAGATTTTACTTTCTATAAAAAAGAACTTAGATACCACCAAGTTAGTTAATGCAAAATCTACTTCTAACTATCAAAAAGAATTTAGAGAAATTGGCATGCAGCTAAACGACAGGCTTGACAAAGATGAATGGGCTGAATTGTATCAAAAACTAGTTTATTGGGAATTGGAGCTCGAAAAATCTAAAGACAGTAGTATGGAAGAGATTTTTGAGATGCAAAAAAGTGAAGCCAACAAACAATTTGGAAAATTTGTTGAGAAGAACTACACTGATTGGCTCACTAATCCAGAAGATGCCCCGATAATGTCACATAACCTAATGGCGAAATATGTTTTCCCTGAATTAAAAAAAAACAAAGAACCTTTATTCTTTATTGTGATAGATAATTTGCGTTACGACCAGTGGAAAGTATTACGACCTATTCTATCCGAAGATTATTGGATAGATAAGGAAGATGTTTTTTATAGTATTTTACCTACCACTACTCAATACTCTAGAAATGCCATATTTGCAGGAATGATGCCTTCAGAAATTGAAAAACGTTTTCCGGATAAATGGATAAATGATGAGGAAGAAGGAGGAAGAAACCTGAATGAAAAGTTTTTTGTAGAAAACCAACTTGCACGAAGTGGTTTTTCAGATTCTAAAATCACTTACAACAAAGTACTTAATGTAAGTTATGGCAACAAAGTATTACGAGAAGTTCCATCTATGTTTAATGCACATTTAAATATTATTGTTTACAACTTTGTGGACATGCTTTCTCATGCCAGAACAGATACCGAAATTGTAAAAGAATTAGCAACAGATGAAGCTGCTTATCGTTCTGTAGTTAAATCTTGGTTTGAACATTCTACTTTATTAGATATTTTAAAAGAAATTGCAGCTCGTGGAGGAAGATTAGTGATAACAACCGACCATGGTTCTATAAGAGTGAAAGAAGCTTCAAAAATAGTTGGGGATAAAGATACCAATACCAATTTAAGGTACAAACAAGGAAAAAGCTTACAATATCAGGAAAAAGAAGTGTTTGCTGTTAAAAATCCGGAAGAAATTCATTTACCAAAAGTAAATGTTAGTCAGTCGTTTGTATTTGCTAAAGACGATTACTTTTTTGCCTATCCAAACAATTACAATCATTATGTAAATTATTACAAGGATACTTTTCAGCATGGAGGAATTTCTCTGGATGAAATGCTAATTCCTGTAGTTGTATTGAGTGCAAAAAAGTAATAAGTAATTTGCGAAACTTACTTTCAAGGACTTTCAATAAAACATAATGTTAGACTGCTAGTAATCTTCTAGACAATTTATTAGTTACTTATTTAAACTCATCAACTGTTCTTCTAGCACTTTAATTTTTGCTTCAGCATCAGCTTTTTTCTTTTTTTCTGCTGCTACAACTTGTTCTGGTGCTCCATTAACAAACTTTTCATTGGCTAATTTTTTATCTACAATAGCAAGCAAACCTTTAGCATATTCCAAATCAGTTTTAATTTTTTCAATTTCTTCATTAGTTATTTTTCTAGCTATTGGGATAACATATTCAGTTGATTTAATTACAAATTTTTCAGCTGTTTTTTCCCCTTCATCATTCCATTGGTCATCATAATACAAGTGAATATTACCTAACTTAATAATCAACTCTTTAAAAAATAAATCGTTATTCGACTTAACATATAATGTCAAATCTTGCTTTGGTGACATGTTATATTTAGCTCTAATATTTCTAATGTTTGAAATTATTTCTTTACCATCTTCTCCTCCTTCTATTGCACTTTCATTAATGTTCCCTGCTTGAGGAAAATCCAACAACATAATGGTTTCACCATTTTTTCTTTCTTCTAAATTTTGCCATAACTCTTCAGTAACAAAAGGCATAAATGGATGTAACATCTTCAACAACTGCTCAAAATAAGTAATTGTAGCTTTTAATGTTATTGCATCTATTGGTTGTTGATATTCAGGCTTTACACCCTCTAGATACCACGAACAGAAGTCATTCCAAATTAGTTTATATGTACTCATCAAGGCATCCGACAAACGATATTTTGAAAAGTTATCATTAATAGCTTCTAAGGTTTCATTCATTTTAGATTCAAACCATTCAATAGCAATTTTAGCACTTTCGGGTTGTTCTAGGCTAGTGTCAACCTCCCAACCTTTTACCAAACGGAAAGCATTCCACATTTTGGTAGAAAATTTACTACCTTGCTCACAGAGTGTCTCATCAAACAACAAATCGTTTCCTGCTGCAGCACACGATAACATTCCAAAGCGAACACCATCTGCTCCGTATTGATCTATTAATGCCAACGCATCAGGCGAATTCCCTAAAGATTTACTCATTTTTCTGCGTTGCTTATCTCTTACCATTCCAGTAAAATAAACATCTTTAAACGGCTTTTCATTTTTAAACTCATAGCCTGCAAAAACCATTCTAGCCACCCAAAAGAAAATAATATCCCAACCAGTTACCAATACATTAGTAGGGTAATAATAATCGAAATCTGGTGAATTTTCTTCAAAACCATCAAACACAGAAATGGGCCATAACCATGATGAAAACCATGTATCTAATACATCTTCATCTTGAATTAAATCCTTTTCTGCTAAATTATTATTGCCTGATTTTTCTTTAGCCAATTGCAAAGCTTCTTCTTTGGTTTTGGCTACTACAAAATCTTTTTGCTCATTGTAATAAAAAGCCGGAATTTGCTGTCCCCACCACAATTGACGAGAGATAGGCCAGTCTCTAATGTTTTCTAACCAATGTTGGTAAACATTTTTAAACTTAGCCGGAAACAGCTGAATATCATCATTCATTACATGTTCTAATGCTGGTTTTACCATTTCATCCATCTTCACAAACCATTGCAAAGATAGCTTTGGCTCTACTACTGTATCAGGATTTCTTTCAGAATAACCAACATTATTGGTAATTTGTTCTGTTTTCTCCAACAAACCTTGCTCTTGCAACAAATCAGCCGTTTTTTTACGTACTACAAATCTATCTTCACCAACAAATATTCCTGCTACTTCGCTAATAGTACCATCATCATTAAAAGTATCTATCACTTCCAAACCATGTCTTAATCCAATTTCATAATCGTTAGTATCATGAGCCGGAGTAACCTTTAACATTCCTGTACCAAATTCTTTATCAATATAATCATCGCAAATAATAGGAACTTCACGATTAACCATAGGAACAATTACTTTCTTTCCATGTAAATGAAAATACCTATCATCTTTTGGATGTACACAAATTGCTACATCGCCCATAATGGTTTCGGGACGAGTAGTTGCAACAGTTACATAGCCTTCTTCACCAACAATTTTATACTTTACATAGTATAAGTTGGAATTTACTTCCTTACGGATAACCTCTTCGTTAGAAAGCGTTGTTTGAGCTTTAGGATCCCAGTTTACTATTTTCCAATCTTTATAAACATAACCTTTGTTGTATAGTTCCACAAATGATTGAATAACCGCATCAGATAATTTGGACTCCATAGTAAAACGTGTTCTCTTCCAATCGCAACTTGCTCCTAAACGTTTTAGTTGGTCTAAAATAATACCTCCGTATTTTTCTTTCCACTCAAAAGCATGTTCTAAAAACTTTTCTCTACCGATATCTCTTTTATTAATTCCTTGCTCTCTCAACAGATTTACTACTTTCGTTTCTGTAGCAATGGAAGCATGGTCGGTACCCGGTACCCAACAAGCATTGTAGCCCAACATTCTAGCCCTACGAATCAATACATCCTGAATGGTATTATTGAGCATGTGTCCCATGTGTAAGACTCCGGTTACGTTTGGTGGAGGAATTACAATAGTATATGGCTCTCTTTCATCCGGAACTGAGCTGAAAAAATCATTTCTCATCCAGTAGTCGTACCATTTCTTTTCAATATCAGTAGGGTTGTATTTATTGTTGATGCTCATTAATAAAAAAATTAAAATTGAGCCGTAAAATTACATTAAAGATTAACAACAGCAAAGTGTTATATTTGAGAATTGAAAAATAAATTTTGTTTGTAGATTACTGTTTTTTTGACTAAAAAAGATAATAAGAACTTAATGGTTTTAATGTCAACATAAAATCTTAAACCTATACAGGTTCTCTTAACTTTTCATAAATAAAAAATAGTATCAAAAACTTTTTTACTTTTGCTTATCTAATTGAATACTCTCAAAAAGATAAAAATGGCGGAAGAAATTAAAGCTCAAAAAGTAATTTATACCATTATTAATCCATTAATTAACTTACTGGTTAAACTTGGTATTACTCCCAATATGATTACTTCTTTTGGATTAGTTTTAAATATGTTGGCTGCCGTCATTTTTATTATCGGAGCTAAATATGCGGACCGTACCGACATGAGTTATGTTGGTTGGGGCGGTTTTACTATTTTAATTGCCGGTTTGTTTGATATGATTGATGGAAGGTTAGCAAGGGTTGGTAACATGTCGAGCAAATTTGGAGCTTTATACGATTCTGTTTTAGATAGGTACAGTGAAATGGTAATGTTTTTAGGAATTTGTTACTATTTAGTAGCACACAGTTTTTTCTTAAGTTCGTTATTTGCTTTTATAGCACTTATTGGTTCTATGATGGTAAGTTACATTAGAGCTCGTGCCGAAGGTTTAGGAATTGATTGTAGTGTTGGCATGATGCAACGTCCGGCAAGAGTAGTTACCATAGGTACTTCAGCCATGTTTTGTGGTATTTTTTATTTCTTTTTTGATATTATAGAACCTGTTAAAATTGCTAAATCACCACTTATTGTTTTTGAAAATATTACTATATTTACATTACCTGTAACTTTAGTTGCTGTACTTTCTAATATTACTGCCATACAACGGCTCAATCATTGTAGAGTGGAATTATCAAAAAAAGAAAATTTATAATAATGCAAAAAAAGTTTAAAATAACTTATCTCTTTCTTTTCTTGATAATGACTTCTTTCATTTTTAATGACGATAACTATCAGAATCGTATTAAAGTTTTTGAAGGTTATCCAATTCCTAAAGATGATAAAATGCTTTTCTACATTCAAAAAAGTTATAATACCAATACGGTAGTTTATGCTGCTAACATTAACTCTAAAGGAAAATTAGATCCAAAAGAACCAGTAATTGTTTTTTGGAGAAGATACCAAGAGGGTGGACATAAAAGAGAATTAAAAGCCGTTGAAAAAACTTTTGGTTATGGCGTAAAAGCCAAGCCTTTAAAAGATAGAGAAAATACTTATGTTTTTTCACTTGTATCTCTTAAAGATATGAATTTTGTAATTACCCAAGATAAAAATGGACATCCAGAAGTAGCTACTATCATAAATAATAAACCTGCCCGTATTGAAAAGGTTTTTGTAACTGCTGAGCATGTAAGCATATTACCTAAGATTTTTGCAGTAGAAGTTTTTGGGAAAGATATTAAAACTGGTAAACCACTCTACGAAAAGATAGTAAACAAAGAAGAGTAATTTATTTTGAAAATCAATAAAACCTTAATACTACTTGCTCTTTGTCTCCTCTATTTTTTATGGGTTTATTTTTTTGTAGGACTTAGACCTGATCATTTCGCAATACTATTTATTGTTTTAGGAGGATATTTAACCCATGTTTATACCAGAAAATTAGTCTCCGCCTTTTTTATTTTTATTATTTACTGGGTTATTTATGATTCTATGCGAGTTTTTCCTAATTATGAATTCAATACCATTTATATTGAACAACCTTATTTATTAGAAAAAGAGTTGTTTGGCATTGAACTTAATAATCAACTTGTAACACCCAATGAATATTTTTTAACCAACAACTCTACTTTTTTAGATGTGCTTAGTGGATTTTTTTACATCAATTGGGTACCTATTCCATTACTATTTGCATTGTATTTGTTTTATAAAAACAAAGAACTTTTAATTCAGTTTTTAGCAGCATTTTTATTTGTTAACCTATTAGGCTTTATAATTTACTACAGTTATCCTGCTGCTCCACCGTGGTATTTTCATGAGTACGGAACAGAAGTTATTTACAATACTCCAGGTAATGCAGCAGGATTACTTCGTTTTGATACGTTTTTTGGGATAGATTTATTCCGCTCTTTATATGAGAAAAATGCCAACGTATTTGCGGCCATGCCTTCATTACATTCTGCGTATCCAATAATTGTTTTATTCTTTGGAATTAAACAAAAATTACGTTCAGGAATTATTATATTTGCCCTCTTTTTAATGGGAATTTGGTTTGCAGCAGTATATTCATTTCATCATTATATAATTGATATACTAGCAGGAACCTTATGTGCTTTAACTGGCTTATTCATTTTTGAACGGATAATCATTAAAAATAAAAAAGTAAAGAATTGGGTAGTAAGCTACTCGCAAAAAATATAAATAACTAAATAACAAACATGGCATCAAACATTAAACAACCAGAAGGTAAATTAGGTATTCTTTTACCAGGAATGGGAGCTATTTCAACAACTGTTATAGCTGGAGTCCTAGCGGTTAATAAAGGAATTTCTAAACCCATTGGTTCAACTACCCAAATGGGAAGAATTAGAATTGGTAAAAGAACAGATAACAACTCTCCGTTAATTAAGGATTTTATTCCATTGGCAGACATTAACAATATTGCTTTTGGAGGATGGGATATCTTTGAAGATAACATGTATCAAGCAGCTGTTAATGCAGGTGTTTTAGATAGATACTTATTAGAACAATTAAAACCAGATTTGGAAGCTATTAAGCCAATGAAAGCCGTTTTTGACAAACATTACGTTACAAAACTAGATGGACCAAATGTTAAAAAAGCTGCTACAAAGTGGGAATTAGCAGAGCAAGTTCGTCAGGATATTAGAGATTTTAAAGCTAACAACAATTGTGAGAGACTAGTAATGGTTTGGTGTGGTTCCACAGAAATTTACATCCAAGAAAGTGAGGTTCATCAAACAATTGAAAGCTTAGAAGCTGGTTTAAAAAATAATGATGTAAATATTCCTCCAAGCATGATTTATGCTTATGCTGCCATTATGGAGAAAGTACCTTACGCTAATGGCGCACCAAACCTTTCAGCTGATATTCCTGCTTTAGTTAAATTAGCTAAAAACAATAATGTGCCAATTTGCGGTAAAGATTTTAAAACTGGACAAACCTTAATGAAAACGATAGTTGCTCCAGGATTAAAAACACGTAACTTAGGTATAGCCGGTTGGTTTTCAACCAATATATTAGGAAACAGAGATGGAGAAGTATTAGATGATCCAAATAGTTTCAAATCAAAAGAAGTCTCAAAGTTAGGTGTGTTAGAACAAATTTTAGAACCAGAACAAAATCCTGATTTATATAAAGATTTATACCACAAAGTAAGAATTAACTACTATCCTCCTCATGGAGATAATAAAGAAGGATGGGATAATATTGATATCTTTGGTTGGTTAGGTTACAAAATGCAAATTAAAATTGATTTCTTATGTAGAGATTCCATTTTAGCTGCACCACTTGTTGTTGATTTAGCTATTTTCTTAGATTTAGCTCAACGTGCAAATATGTCGGGTGTTCAGGAATGGTTATCATTCTACTTTAAATTCCCACAAGAAAAAGTTGCAGGGTTAAAACCAATGCATGATATTTTTAAACAAGAAATGAAATTGCTTAACACGCTAAGACACCTACAAGGAGAAGAATTAATCACTCATTTAGGATTAGATTACGAAGATTAATTTTAAATCTTAACAAAATAGAAAAGAGGCTAAAACATAATTTTAGCCTCTTTTTTTTATAACTTTATCAACTATTTAACTAAAATAAGCTAATGATGAGAATTTACCTTTTTATTTTATTATTCTTTTTGAGTTCTTTAATTTCTGCTCAGCAAACTATTAACGATAGCATTTTTCACAATGGCATTTACCGAACTTACATTTTATATGTTCCAGCTACTTATAATGCTGCTAATGCAACTCCCTTAGTATTGAACTTTCATGGTTACACAAGCAATGCTAATGCACAAATGTATTATGGAGATTTTAGAGCTATTGCAGATACTGCCAACTTTATTTTAGTTCACCCTATGGGAACTTTAGATTGAAATAACCAACCCTATTGGAATGCAGATTGGGGAGGAACTGTTGATGATATCGGATTTACAGCTGCTCTTATAGATTCACTATCTGCTCAATACAATATCAATCAAAATAGAGTTTATAGCACAGGTATGTCTAATGGTGGCTTTATGAGTTATACCTTAGCTTGTTCTTTAAGTAACAGAATTGCAGCTATAGCTTCTGTAACTGGTTCCATGAATGCTAATCAATCATTAAATTGTAGTCCACAACACCCTACCCCCGTTATGGAAATTCACGGTACGGCAGATGCTACAGTTCCTTATAATGGATCAACTGGAATTGCATCTATTACTAGTGTGCTAAATTACTGGGTTAATTTTAATCAATGTAATGCAACAGCTGTTTTTAGTAATGTGCCTAATATAAACACTTCAGATGGTTGTACTGCCGAACATTATGTTTACCAGAGTGGAAACAACGGTATAGAAATAGAACATTATAAAATTATTGATGGAGGACATACTTGGCCGGGAGCTCCCGTAAATATAGGCGTTACTAATCATGATTTAAACGCTTCCGAAAAGATATGGCAATTTTTTGCTCAATATGATCTTAATGGAAAAATAAACCCTACCTACATTAACCAAATTGGTTCAAATACAACTGTAGAAATTTTTCCTAATCCGACTGAAAATTTTCTGACCATTAAGACCATGAAAAACCTTACTAAAGCCACATTAGTTTATGATTTAACTGGCAAATTGGTAAAAACTATTGAAATAAATCAACTTAGTTTTTCTTTAAACGAGTTAGATAAAGGAATTTACTTTATTCAACTTAACATAGAAGAAGAAATAATTACTAAAAAGTTTATTAAAAATTAGTATCCTCTATTTTTAAAAGCATAAAAAAAACACCTTGCAATGCAAGGTGTTTTTTTTATGAATGTTAACCCTAAAATTATAAATAAGTTTGAAGGTTATTAGTTCTTGAAAGTCTTTTCAATCTTCTTAAACCTCTTTCTTTTATTTGTCTAATTCTTTCTCTAGTTAAACCAAAATGATTTCCTATTTCTTCAAGCGTCATTTCTTTTCTGTCGCTAAGTCCGTAGAACAACCTAATAACTTCGGCTTCCATTCCTTTTAAGAACTGTAATGTTCTTTCAATGTCTGTAGATAAAGACTCGTGAATTAACAAATCATTTGGAGCAGGAGAATCTTCACTTTCTATAACGCTTACCAAACTATTGTTATCATCATCATTAGCCATTGGTGCATCAAGAGAAGATTGCTTTTTAGACATTTTTCTTGAGTTTTGGATTTTCTCAATATCCATATCTAAAATTTCGCTCAATTCCTCATCTGTAGGTTCTCTTTCCATAGTTTGTTCAAATTCACTTGAAGCTCTATTTATTTTTTGAATTTCACCTAATCTATTATGAGGTAATCTAATGGTTCTTGAGTTATCAGCAGCAGCTTTAAGGATACTTTGTCTAATCCACCATACAGCATAAGAAATGAATTTAAACCCCTTGGTATGATCATATCTTTTGGCTGCTTCTATCAATCCTAAGTTTCCTTCATTAATTAAATCTTCTAAAGTAAGACCTGTGTTTTGATACTGTTTTGCAACAGAAATAACAAACCTTAAGTTAGAACGAACTAATTTATCTAAAGCTCTCTCGTCTCCTTCTTTGATTTTTTGTGCTAACTCTACTTCTTCATCAGCTGTAATCATACCCTCACGAGAAACCTCTTGCAAATACTTCTCAAGTGACCTGCTTTCTCTTTTGGTGATTTGCTGTGTAATTTTAAGTTGTCTCATTGTTTAATTTTTATAACTTTTTATTGAATTTTTAAATGCACTTATGATAACGACCGAATGTCTATTTTAGTTTCTTTTTTAGTATTTTTTAACATATAATTAACTAACTTGATTTTACTTATTAGCTCTGCTTCTTGATTATCACTTTACTATCATTAGCAATAACTTTCCAATTATCATCAAAAACTTGACTAATATAACGACTATATAATGCTAACCTTGCATTTCTACTTCTTTCTTTTTCTTCTTGACTTTGCTCTCCTGTATATTCAAATTGTGTAATATTAGGATGTTCTTTTAAATAAACCTTAACCACTTCAACAATAGTTCTCATCACCCTATACATCTCTCCTTTATTTGTTAAACTATATTCTTCCCCATCATATTCTTCATTGGTTACACCAAAAACTAACGAAGTATGTAAAATATTATCTTCTTTTCTTCCAAACCTCACTTCATAATTTACACCACTACCAGTTGTAAAAGAATATATAGCTCCACTCTTAATGTTCGGATAAACAATATCATAAGGAACTATCTTACTCATTTTCTACAATTTGTCACATAACTTTATTTCAGACTGCGAATATTCAAAAAAAAAATAAGAATAAAAAAATTAATTTATAATTGTTTTCATTATTCCTACCTTTGTTTTAAACAAATTATAAATAAATGGCTAAATTAGGAAAGTGGATTGGTGGTGGGTTAGGTTGGGCTTTTGGTGGTCCTATTGGGGCAATTTTAGGTTTTGCTGTTGGTTCTGCAATTGATAGTTCTATTTATACTGATGTAGAAAAAATGGACAACCAAACCAACAGAAGAAGAAGATACTACACCTCTCAACCAAATGATTTTGCAATAAGTCTTATGGTACTTGTCGCAGCGGTTATGAAAGCAGACGGAAGAGTACTTAAGGCAGAGTTAGATTTTGTAAAACGTTTTTTTAAGAAGCAGTTTGGGTCGGAAAAGACACAACAACACCTTATTACGCTAAGAGATATCTTAAAAAAGGATATTCCTATTGAAGAAGTTTGTGTTCAAATTAGAACTTTTACAGTAATGTCTGCTAGAATACAACTATTGCATTTGCTCTTTGGTGTTGCTTCTGCTGATAGTGATATTAGTCAACAAGAGTTAGACGTAATTTCTAGAATTAGTGCTTACCTTGGAATCCCAACACATGATTTTAATTCGATTAAAGCTATGTTTGTAAAACAAAAACATAGTGATTATCAAATTTTAGAAATAGAGGCTTCTGCTTCTGATGATGAAGTGAAAAAAGCTTATAGGAGAATGGCCGTAAAATACCATCCTGATAAAGTTAGTCACATGGGAGATGAATTTCAACATGCTGCTAAAGAAAAGTTTCAAAAAGTTCAAGAAGCTTATGAAAATATAAAAAAACAACGAGGAATTAAATAGCTCATTTTGGAGAAAAAAGAAAAAAATCAATTTATTGCAGCTTTATTCCTTCCATCGGTATTGGTGTTCACAATGTTTATTGTTTTTTTAATTGAAATCATATTTAATGTAAGTTTTAACTCTTATGGAATTTATCCAAGAAAAGTTTCTGGATTAATAGGTATTATTTTGGCTCCTTTTTTACATGGAGATTTTTCTCACTTGCTTAACAACTCAATTCCGATACTAATTTTAGGGTCGTCCTTATTTTATTTTTATAAAGAAATTGCTCTTAAAGTTTTTCTTTGGGTTTTTATTATGGGTGGAATTTGGACATGGATGTCTGCTCGAGAAGCTACACATATTGGAGCTAGTGGTGTAGTTTATGGTTTGTTTTCTTTTTTGCTTATAAGTGGTTTTATACGAAGAAATATGCAGCTTATTTCTATTTCATTTTTTGTGGTATTTGTTTATGGTAGTATGGTTTGGGGAATTTTTCCTATTAAAGTAGAAATTTCTTACGAAAGTCATTTTTGGGGTTTTATTGCCGGAGCAATTTTATCTGTTTACTACAGAAAGCAAGGTCCACAAAAAAAAGAATATCATTGGGAGGAAGATGATAATGACGATGAACCTCCTACTCCTACTGAAAATCCTCCATCTCAAGAAATTACTTATCATTATGTTTATAAAGAAAAATAAATTAATTGTAAATCAATTTTTGACAATAATGTTATTTTTTTAGCTTTGTAAAAAAATTACAAAAATGAGGTTAGGACAATTAGCAAGACAAATTAACATTTCAACAGATAAAATAGTAAGTTTTCTTGAAAAGGAGAAAAAAATTACCATTAACCCACATCCTAATGCTAAAATACCTGATGAGCATATTGATGCCATTACCAACAACTTTGTTGTGATAGAAGATAAAATTACTGTGAATAAAAATGAAAAAACTGCAACAAAAGCTAAAGAACCTCCTAAAAAAACAAAAAAAGAAACGGAATCTGAAAAACCTGTAATAGAAAAAATAAAAGTTGTTGAAACCATTTCGGCTGTTCCTACTCCTAAAATTATTGGTAAAATTAATTTGCCAGATAAATCTAAAATTGAAGTAAATGTTGATGGTGTGGTTTATACCGAAGAGGAGTTAGAACAAAAAAAGAAAGAAGAAAGAGAGGCTATTAAAGCTCAAAAAGAACAAGAAGCAATAGAAAAAGCGAAGCAAAAAAAATTAGCCGAAGAAAAAAAACGTATTGAAAACGAAAAAAGATTAGCTGAACAACTTCGATTAAAAGATTTGCAAGATAAAGAAGCTAAGTTACTTTCTGTAGAAGAACAAAATCGAAGAAAAGAAAAAGAAAAGAAAAAAGCTGACCAAGAAGCTATTAGAAAGAAAAAGGCTAAAGAAGCTAAAAAACGTTTTTATGAGCAACAGTTAAAAGAAATTGAAAAGAATAAAAAAGTAAAACAAAAAGCTACAACTAAAAAGCAAGAAGAAGAAATTGTGCTACCAAAACAACCAGTAATTATTGAAGAAGAAACTCCAAAAAGTTTTTGGGGTAAATTTTTAAAATGGTTAAACACCTAATTTTTATCTCCAAAATAAATTTCTACTTTTTTAAGAAAATCACCATAGATTAAATTATTGGTGGCTATTAACTCTTTACCAAAAAGAAAGTTGTTGTTTCCAGAAAAATCTGTTACTACACCACCAGCTTGTTTTACTATAACTGCACCAGCAGCTACGTCCCAAGAATTAAGACTGTATTCATAAAAAGCGTCAAATCTGCCACAAGCAACATAGGCTAAATCTACAGCTGCCGACCCCAACCTTCTTAATCCTCTAGATGTTTTCATTAAGTCTTGAAACAGCATCATGTATTCCTTTTGTTTTACATAATTAAAATAAGGAAAACCTGTTGCTACTAATGAATTCTCTATAAGAGCAGTAGGAGAAACTTTAATTACAGCTCCATTTAAATAGGCATTGCTTCCCTCCCACGCATAAAACATTTCATCTAAGTTAATTTCATAAATTACACCTAAAACCAATTCATTATTTCTTTGCAATGCTATACTTATTGAAAAGCAAGGAATTGAATGGATAAAATTAGTTGTCCCATCTAAAGGATCAATAATCCAATTATAGACTACACCTTTTTTTACAAGAGTTTCTTCTTCTGTTATAAAACCTGCCTCAGGAATAAGCATAGCTAATTTCTTCACTATCATTTCTTCCGCAGTTTTATCTACATATGTAACCAAGCTGTTTTTAGATTTTGTTTCTATATCATCTATTGTTATTTTTTGTAATTTAATAAATGCTCCTACTTCTCTGGCTAAACTATTTACTTCTTTGCAAAGGTGTTCTAAATCTATCATCAATTTATTTATGTTTTTATTAATCTACAATTTCAGCTCTTTTTGGTTTTAACGCATCTCTAACCATATAAACCTGACTTTCTTTTACCAATAAATAGGCAGTAGTATGGTTTGGATTTACTTGTTCTATGCCTGTTTCCCTTAATAATAAGTTTTCTTTACTGGCAAACTCTGCTAAATGTCTTTTATGGTGTTCTGCAAAATGAACAGCATCATCACCATTAAAATCCCAAATAAGTTTAATCGTTCTTTCCATTTTTTAATTATAAAGCTCAAAATTAGCTATTTTATTACTTTTCTATATCATTTTGTGTTTTAACCACTGAATAACATCTATATCCGAAACTGTTGATGTGGTTTTATCTAATTTTTCCAATGCAGGTAAATTTTTTGCTATAATTTTTTGTTGTTGTTTTTCATCATTTGTTTTTGAAAGTGCCAACAACACCAACAAACATTTTTTATCAAACTCTGTTTGTAAATGATGTTGTTTTAAAAATTCTATAGTAGATTTTACTAAATAAGGAATGAGTAGTAAGTTTTTTAATTCATGATGTATAAGTATATTAAGTAAAAAAGCGGCCGCCTTTACATCTACTCGCAAATTTCTTGATGTAATATTAATAACTTTATTTATCCATAATAAAGCATTTTTATAATTCCCAACATTAAAATAAATTAAAGCTGCATGATAATTTAATAAAAATGAATGTTGAATGTTAATTAGTGTATTTATATCTTCATATTTAGTTATTGTATTTTCAATAAAAGTAATAGCTTTTTCATAATCTTTTCTTTCCATATAATAACCAAGTTCAAACAAACATAAAGAGGAAAAAACACTCGCTTTTTCATGAGGCATTTTAAAATTAAATGTTTTTAATTTTTCAAGGTATTTATTAAATTCAGGATAATCATGGTTAACTAAAAAGTGAGTAAGAACATTATGAAGTGCAGCAATATAATGAATAGGATTTTCTTCAATAAGATGAGGATTAGCTTCAAGAAAGTTTACTAATTGTTTTCTAAATGCTTCAGATTTTTCCATGCAGCCTATTACCCTATAAAGCACACCATTTAATACATAATAATTATATTTTGCTTCATTAGATTGTGCTAAAGAAATATCAGTTAAAAGAGGGTTCTTTAAAAATGCATTGTATCTATCTTTCTCATCTTCACCTCTCACTAATTCTGATTCTTTCATCATCAATTGAGCAGTATTAATAAGCTCTCTATATTGAAGAATATTTAAATATTTTTGAATATTCTGTTTACTACTATCTTCTAAGGCAGTTTTATATGTTTCATTAAGTTTAAAAAGAGCATTATGAATTCTACCTTCCCAATAATTTAACTCTTCAAGAACTAAAAAAAAATCGTACCGCTGAGCTATTTTAGTAGTTTTTAAAATAATCTTCTTTGCCAAGTTATATTGTCCTTTCCAAAATAAAATCTCAATATCTATTAATAAATTTTTACATTCAATATTCACTTTTAGCCCTGCATGATATTGTCTTAATTGTTTAAGAATAAATTGTTGTAAATAATTTTTAGCTACTCCAAATTGATTAATAAATTTTTCATTCCTAAACTTTACCTTGAGCACTTCTTCATCATAATTCTTTTGTCTTTCAATAGCATCAAAAAGCTTCATATAAGTTTTATCTCCTTGATGAAATTGAGCATTAAGTCTTATAAACCTTTTCTCACTTTTTGAAAGGGAATGAATTAGATCATGTAAAACATGTGTTTTTTTCATATCAACTTGTTAATTTTTACAGATTTACAACAATATAGTTAAATTTAAAACAATATTAATTTTTTGAATACTAAATATAAAATAACTAAAAATATTTTATTTAATAATAAAATAATAACAATAACTCAATTTAGAATACTAATAATGTATTAAAATTAAGATATGTTTTTTTTTATACAGCATCTATATTCGCAAAAAAATATTTTATACTATTCTCAAAATCAATATAAAAATGAAAAAAAGTTTTATTATCATAGTATTTACTATACTATCTATTGGAGTATTTAGTCAACCTAAATGGACTAACAATCCGAACTCAGAAAGGGCTTTTCTAGAAAATAAAGGACAATACGATGGAAGGAACTGGCAATCTACCAACCAAATAAAATATGCTCTTAGTCAGCAAGATGGTTGGTTTACATTCTTTTCTAACAAAGGTATAACTCACCGAATTGAAAGATTGGTTAGAAATCCAAAAAAGAAAAAAGGAGAAGGAGATGCTAACAATAATCTTCCTAGTAGAATTCACTTAAGCGAATTTGTAAACATAAGTTTTGTAGGTGCAAATAATAATGTAAAGATTATTGCCGAAGAAAAGACCAACCATTACTACTCTTATGCTGTTAAAGATTTAAAAACAAATGATGTAAACAACGTCAATAATGTAAAAGGATATAAAAAAATCACTTATAAAAACATTTATAACAATATAGATATTGAATATACTTTACACCCTGATGGTGGTATAAAATATAATGTAATCTTGCATCCGGGAGCAAATCCTAATGAAATAAAAATGAAGTATGAAACTTTTCATACTAATCATTTAGATGAAAAAATTGATATCAAATTAAATTCTCAAACAGGACAATTAGAAATTAACACGGCATCCACTAAAATTATAGAACATAAACCACTTACTTTCTATCAAAACTCCAAAACTGTAATTCAATCAGAATATGTTTTTAGTAACAATATTTTAACCTTCAATTTAGGGAATTATGACAACTCTCAAAAAGTGGTTATTGACCCTTGGGTAGTTACACCTAATTTTAATGCCGGAGATTTTACTAGAGAAGTAGAAACAGATGCTACTGGAAATGTATATGTTATTGGTGGTGAAATACCAATGGAGCTTAGAAAATACGGTATTGCAGGAAACTTAATTTGGACATACATCACACCTTGGGATACAAATGGTGGTGATTGGTTGGGAACATTAGCAACAGATGCTGCCGGAGTAAGTTATATTACACAAGGTACTGGTGCTGAAATAGAACGTGTAAGTACAGCAGGAGCTATGGTTTGGCATGCTAATGCAACTGGGATTTTTAACATAACCGAATATTGGACCATTACTTTTAATTGTGATAATACCAAATTGATTGTAGGCGGTACAGGAGGAACAGGATTAAATTTTCAAGCCAAAATATATGATATGGACTTGAGCAACGGTAGTGTTTTGGCTGATGTAACCGTTGGTACCCAAGGTGGTTTTACCCCAGTTGAAGTTCGCTCTATTGCCCCTACTAAAAACTCCAAATATGTTTATTTAACTCATACTGAAGTTGGTGCTATTAATCAAAATTTAACAGCATGTAGTTCTATTCCAGATTTTCAAGTTGACAATACCCATCATTTAGGTTACAAATGCGAAAACTATCTATCTGCATCTCAAAACGGTGGAGGATTAAAGGCAATTATTGCTAACGATAATTTTTTCTATACACACAGAGGAGATAGAATTTTACAATGGGATATTAATACTGGAGCATTATTAAATAATGTTGCTTTACCTGGAGGAAGCTCTAACAATACATTTGGGAGAGTTGTTCATTGTAGCGGATTAGATGTAGATGCTACAGGAAATGTATATGCTGGTTCTATGGATAGAGTTGTAAAGTTTGATCCAAACTTAAATATTCTTTCTCAAGTTAATACTACAGGTGGATTTACTGTTTATGATGTAAGTGTAAATTCCAACGGAGAAGTTTTAGCTGTAGGTGCATTATTAAATAATAGTACTTCAACAGGGCGAGGAGGAAGAATAGAATCTTTAAATATGACTGCTGGTTCTCAATATGCTACAGTTTGTTGCGACCCAAATTTTTGTCCAATCAATACTTTATGTACTACCGATGCTCCAGTTTCTTTAAATCCAAACACTCCGGGAGGGGTTTGGAGTTCTACTCCTACAACACCTGGACTAAACACGTTAACTGGAGTATTTGATCCTTCAGTTTCAGGAGCTGGAAATTTTGTAGTTACTTATACTTTAGGTTGTGGTTCATTTTCCTATACTATTTCTGTTAATGTATGTTCATCTTTGTCTGTCTGTGTAGAAGCAAACGGAGATTTGACGGTAAGTAATGGAACTCCAGTTTATACATGGGATCAATGGACTCCTCCATCAACAATTACTGTAACAAACCAAACTCAATGTACTAGCTGTGGAGGAACATGGACATTTGGAAGCTGTTACAACCCATTCCCTATACCACTAAACTCTTGTAATGCTCCTGGTTTTTGGACTACATTTACAACTGGCTCTACAATAACACCTCCTCCTGGAATTGATACACTTAGGGTAACTGACAGTTTTGGTAATTTTATTATTATTAATGGATTAGCTAATCTTCCGGCTTGTAACCCAACTGCTTGTGATGCAACAATTACTGCCGCTGGTCCTTTTTGTGAAAATGATGCTCCCGTAACGCTTTCTGCTGTTGATCCAGGAGGAGCTTGGAGCGGGACAGGGATAACCAACACTTCAACAGGTATTTTTGATCCAGGCGTAGCAGGACCAGGAAGTCATATAATAACTTATTCTATTACCGGTTCATGTACTGATACCGATACAGAAACAATAGTTGTTAATGCTCAAGATGACGCTTCTTTTGGTTATTCTCCTACTACTTTCTGTACTACCGATCCTAATCCTAC
>TARA_R100000789_G_scaffold18739_8_pt1 | contig 69942 bp, 75 predicted proteins | sample TARA_R100000789 | Tara Oceans TARA_R100000789 (sample SAMEA2623403) | marine metagenome | biome: marine biome (ENVO:00000447); feature: mesopelagic zone (ENVO:00000213); material: "saline water (ENVO:00002010), including plankton (ENVO:xxxxxxxx)" | depth 450 m
TACGCGCTCACACTGCGATTGGCTCAACGAAAAAGCCCCCGCGCATCGCTGCGCGGGGGCCAATCTGTGCGCGAGAGCGCGCTATCAGTCGTCGTCGCCTTCGGCGGCAGCGGCATCGGTGCGAACCGGGGCATCGCCATCGTCGTCGTCTGCGGCGGCACCGATCTCATCGAACAGCTGCGACACTTCGAAATCGGCTTGCGCCTCTTCTTCGGCGGCCAGTTCGCGGATCGATTTACCGCTTTCCTGCAACTCGGCCTCTTCGGGCGAGCGCGCGACGTTCAGCGTGACCACACACATGACCTCGGGGTGCAGGTGCACCTCGACGTCGTGCAGGCCAAGCTCTTTGATCGGCGTGCGGATCAGAACCTGCTTGCGGTCGATGGTAAAGCCTTCTTCGGTGGCAACATCGGATACGTCACGCGTGGTGACGGAGCCGTACAGGTTGCCGCCGTCGGATGCCTGACGAATCACGACGAACTGCTGTCCGTCGAGACGCGATGCCAATGCTTCGGCTTCGGTTTTGGTTTCGAGGTTACGCGCTTCGAGCTGTGCTTTTTGCACTTCGAACTGCGCGATGTTCTCTTTCGACGCGGTCAGCGCCTTGCCCTGCAACAGCAGGAAGTTGCGCGCGAAGCCCGGCTTGACGTCGACGACGTCGCCCATCTGGCCCAGCTTGGCAACACGTTCGAGAAGGATAACTTGCATGTCAGGTTCTCCTTACTTCACGGCGTAGGGCAGCAGGGCGAGAAAGCGGGCGCGCTTGATGGCGCGGGCCAGTTCACGCTGCTTTTTCGCCGAAACGGCGGTGATACGCGACGGCACGATCTTGCCGCGTTCGCTGACATAGCGTTGCAGCAGGCGCGTGTCTTTGTAGTCGATTTTGGGTGCGTTGTCGCCCGAGAAGGGGCAGACCTTGCGGCGGCGGAAAAATGGTTTTGCGGCCATGGCTTAGCTCTCCTTCTTCAGATCAATCGCGGGGACGGCGTTCGCGGCGGTCGCCACGGTCACCGCGCTCGTCACGCTTTTGCATCTGGACCGAAGGGCCCTCGACATGGGCATCGACCTTGATGGTCAGGATGCGCATCACGTCATCATGCAGGCGCATCAGGCGTTCCATTTCCTGAACGGCCGAGGCAGGTGCGTCGGTCCGCAGGAAAGAGTAGTGACCCTTGCGGTTCTTGTTGATCTTGTAGGCCATCGTCTTGACGCCCCAGTACTCGCTTTCAACGACTTTGCCGCCGTTGTCAGAGAGAACCGTGGAAAAATGTTCGACAAGCCCTTCGGCCTGCGCGTTGGACAAGTCCTGACGCGCGATAAAGACATGCTCGTACAGCGGCATGTGCACTCCATTTCTATCGAGGCGCATTTCATAGGGCAGGGGCTAAATCCTTCCACACCCTGCCCACGAGAGACTGCGCGGGAAAACGTCCTTGCGGAAGGAACGCCCCATATACACGCATTCCCGCAATCCGCAAGGGCCGTGCAGGATGCCAACGGATTGCCCCGGTCGCGCCCAATTCCCGGCTCAATCTCAGGTTTAACCTTGCGTTAACCAATAACGTGAGGACGAGAGTGACATGGCACTGACAGAGATTGCACAGACCGGGTACGCGGAAACCAAGGACAAGGCACCCGCAAACACCCTTCCCGTGAACATCGACGGCCTCGCCCGTCGGCTGGTAGGGGCGGCGATGACCATCGCGGCCTTTCTGTTGTGGCTTGTGCCAGAGGGCATCACCCTTCCGTCGGTCCTGCTGATCAAACTGGGAATCTCCATTGTCTTTCTGGGCGTCGGTCTCAGCCTGATGACGGTTCCTAAGAAACTGCGCGACTGATCTGTTCGGCATCGCACGGACCCTGTTGGTTTTGCTGGAATTGAGTGGCGCGTGCCATCGCGCCATCTGTTCGGCACATGAAGCCAACAGAAGGTGCACCGACCTATGAAACAATTCTTCTTTGCCTCGGCGATCGCCGCGCTCCCCTTTGCCGCAATGGCCAGCGAAGCTGAAAACTACGCGCTGGACCCGAGCCATAGCCAGATTGTGTTCACCTACAATCACCTTGGCTATTCGACGACCTACGGCATGTTCTCGGGGTTTGAGGGCGATATCGCATGGGACAAGACCGATCCGGCCAAATCGTCCGTGACCGTGTCCTTTCCGGTGCGCACCATGTTGACCGGCTGGGAAGGGCGGTTTGACCATTTCATGACCGCTGAATTCTTTGACGCCGATGAGGGTGCGGACGAGATGGTGACATTCACCTCGACCGACATCAACGTCACCGGTGAGACAACTGCCGTCATCACTGGCGATCTGACCCTGAACGGCGTGACCAAATCGGTCGCTCTGGACGCCACGTTGAACCAATCGGGCGATCACCCGATGGAGGGCAAGCCTTGGGCCGGGTTCGACGCCACGACCACCCTGCTGCGGTCGGACTATGATCTGGGCATGTTCGCCCCCTACATCAGCGATGAGGTTCAGGTCATGATCTCGATCGAGGCGATGAAGGCCGACTAAGTCCGGACCTTTGGACGAAAAAGAACCCCCTGCGCCTCACAGCGCAGGGGGTTTTTCTTTGCGTATAGCGATCACTCGGCACGTTCGGCGGTCAAGGCGACGTTGATCCGCACCATGTGATCCAGTTGCGCGGGGTCAGTCATGTTGTCGCCGATGGCAAAGGCGCGTCGGTCCAGCGTGGCGGTGCCGGTCATCTGCGCTTTGGGTCCGTCGATACTCAGCGCAAAGGGCAGGGTGACGGGCACCTGATGACCTTTCAGGTCCAGCGTGCCTTCGGCCACCAACCCATCTTCGCCACGCAGGAGTTGCGCTGTGAACACCGCTGTCGAAAACTGGCCAGCATCAAGGAAATCGGTCCCCAATGCCTGCGCCGTGACCGATCCCAGCGTCAAAGAGCCGATCGCCACCTCAACCCGCACATCGCCTTTGGGGCCGGGGGCCGCGCTGTCGTCATAGCGGATGTCTGCCGTCCACGCGCCAAATGACCCTTCGACGGTCTGACCAAACTGTTGGATGCTCAGTCCCAGCGTGCCCTCTGTCACGGTCCAGTCGCTTTCGACCTCCGCCAGCGCCGCCACCTGTGCCGCCTCGCTGCCGTGCCCGTAGGCCCCGACAAAACCGCCCACGCCCAAGGCAACGGCCCATGCCGCCAGTGCCGCAACAGGCGCGGTCAACCCGTGCCGCTTGCCCGCACCGCCACCGGCCTGCGTTCTGCCGGGCAGCATCCGCCGCAGCGTTGCATCGCGGTCGATGACGTGATGTTTGACCGCGCCCGCGACATGCAGCACCAGCGACACAACCAGCACCCATGCAAAGACCCAGTGCAGGCCAGAGGCGATCCCGGCGACCGTCTCACTTTCCGGCACCATGGGCAGCGATTGCCCCAGAGGCCACCAGATCGGCGCAAAGCCTGCGGTTGCCGCGTGATGCACCCAACCCGACAGCGGCACCGCCACCAAAGAGCCGTACAGCAGCCAATGCACCGTCTCGGCGGCAAATGTCTCTGCCCGGCGCTCGGGGTGCAGCGGCGCAGGCTTGGTCTGGGTCAGCGCCCATAGGATTCGCGCCAGCGCGATAAAAAATAACGCCACGCCCACGGTCTTGTGCAGCGAAAACAGCCATGCCTTGTTGGCCAGTTGGTCTGCCGTTTCATAGGGCAGGTCGTTCGCGATCAGCCCCAGCGGGATCATCCCAAGGATGCCAATGGCGGTCAGCCAGTGCAGGGTTTTGGTGATCGCGCCATAGCTTTGCGATGTGTTGGTCAGTGCCATCTGTGGTCCTCGACGTGACGGTCTCTTTGCGGCTACAGCTAACGCAGGGGCCGCGGGGCACAATTCCGCGCGCCCGCACAGGGGGCCAGCGCCGTTGCAGAGCAGCCCCAAGTGATTGCGGAACGCGGCGCGGACGGGTAAGCCCTGCGGAACGGAATTTTTCTGCTGAGGAGACGGGCATGAGCCGCGCATTCATCTTTCCCGGGCAGGGGGCACAGACCATCGGCATGGGCCGCGACTTGGCCGAGGCCTATCCGGCGGCGCGTGCCGTCTTTGACGAGGTCGATGAGGCGCTTGGCGAAAAGCTGTCGGCGCTGATCTGGGAAGGCGAGATCGAAACGCTCACCCTGACCGAGAACGCCCAGCCCGCCCTCATGGCCACTTCGATGGCCGCCATGCGCGCGCTCGAGGCCGAAGGCATCGCTATCGACGCCGCCGCCTTTGTCGCCGGGCATTCGTTGGGCGAATATTCCGCGCTGACCGCCGCCGGTGCGCTGACCCTTGCCGACGCCGCGCGCCTGCTGCGCAAGCGCGGGCAGGCCATGCAGGCCGCCGTGCCGGTGGGCGTGGGGGCCATGGCCGCGCTGCTGGGTCTGGACCTTGATGCCGTGCGCAAGGTCGCGGCTGAGGCCGCTCAGGGTGATGTGGTCGCCGCCGCCAATGACAACGACCCCGGTCAGGTGGTTATCTCTGGCCACAAGGCAGGCATCGAACGCGCCGTCGAACTGGCCAAGGCCGCAGGGGCCAAGCGCGCCGTGATGCTGCCGGTCTCCGCACCCTTCCACTGCGCCCTGATGCAACCCGCCGCCGAGGCGATGGCGCAGGCGCTGGCTGACGTCCAGATCAAGACCCCCGCCGTGCCGGTGGTGTCCAACGTCGAGGCCGCTCCGGTCAGCGATCCGGACAAGATCCGCACCCTGCTAGAGGCACAGATCTGCGGCGCGGTCCGCTGGCGCGAATCCGTGCAGACCATGGTCGACGCCGGCGTCGAGGAGTTCTGGGAAATCGGCGCAGGCAAGGCCCTGTCCGGCATGGTGCGCCGCATCCATCGCCCCGCCACCGTCCGCAACATCGGCACGGCGGCAGACATCACCGCCGCCGTTGACGCCGCGAACTAAACAAAGAGGATATGAGCATGTTCGATCTGACCGGAAAATCCGCGCTGATCACCGGGGCCTCTGGCGGCATCGGCGGCGCCATCGCCAAGGCGCTGCACGGTGCGGGCGCCAACGTCGGCCTGTCCGGCACCCGCGTGGAGCCACTGAATGAACTGGCCGCAGAACTGGGCGACCGCGCCTTTGTCCTGCCCTGCAACCTTGGCGACGCCGAGGCCGTCACCGCACTGCCCAAACAGGCGGCAGAGGCGATGGGCAGCGTCGACATCCTCGTGAACAACGCCGGCATCACCCGTGACAACCTGTTCATGCGCATGTCCGACGACGAATGGCAAAGCGTCATCGACGTGAACCTGACCTCCACCTTTCGCCTGTGCAAAGGCGTGCTGCGCGGCATGATGAAAGCGCGCTGGGGTCGCATCGTGAACATCTCATCCGTCGTGGGCGCCACCGGCAATCCCGGTCAGGGCAACTATGCCGCCGCCAAGGCGGGCATGGTCGGCATGTCCAAATCGCTGGCCTATGAGGTCGCCAGCCGCGGCATCACCGTCAACGCGCTGGCCCCCGGTTTCATTGAAACCGCGATGACCGACAAGCTGACCGATGACCAGAAAACCGCCATCCTGACCCAGATTCCCACCGGTCGCATGGGCGCTCCGGCGGAGATTGCGGCAGGTGTGCTCTATCTTTCCAGCCCCGAAGCAGCGTATGTGACGGGAACAACGTTGCACATCAATGGCGGCATGGCCATGTTGTGAAATGCGCCGTAGCCTGTTGCGCTGCGGCGTGGGAAAGCGTTTGCCATCCCCGCCGCCTGTGCTATAGGCCGCGCAGATTTTCCGCTGGTGGCGCGTCGTTACACGCCGCCCGCGCCCCGGTTTTCCGGGAGATCGAGCCGCCCGCAAGGGCATGAGACGCCACGCCAGAGGCAGGGCAGAATGGGCGACACGCCCGACAGACTTGTGAGGAACAGACATGAGCGACATCGCAGATCGCGTGAAGAAGATTGTGGTCGAGCACCTGAGCGTCGAAGAAGAGAAGGTGACGGAATCTGCTTCGTTCATCGACGATCTCGGCGCAGACAGCTTGGACACCGTGGAACTGGTCATGGCCTTCGAAGAAGAGTTCGGGATCGAGATTCCGGACGACGCGGCTGAAACCATCCAGACGTTCGGCGACGCGGTGAAGTTCATCACCGAAGCGCAATAAGCCTATCGCCACCGGCGACATTTAGACGGCGCTCCCTTGCGGGGGCGCCGTTTTTCGTTGGGGTGTCTGTCTTGGCGGAATACCGCTTTGGTCAGCTGTACGGGCTTTGCGGTGCGTCGATGTGGGTAGCCCGACCGTCGTGCCGGTCCATTGCGCAACTGGTCGCTGGCTCGAATGCCGCGCAGCAACGTCACCAGACCTGCCGCCTGCATCGCGCACCATATTGAAGGGTTGAAGGATGGCAGTGCCGACTTTGTTGTCATTTATTGTATAGAATTTAACAGCTCGTTGCAGTCAGCAGCCGTCGCTCGACTTGGCACCGCGCAACAGTTCTCAAATTTGCGCAGAAAGAACATATTTCCATCAAGAAAACGGCTACATTGTTCACGACACCTCCGTTTATATTTTGTGAAAACCGGAGGGTTAGATGATCGACGATGTTACTGCGGACTCTAACGCTGCAGGGATAAAATCTGGTTATCGAATACTCCGCCTGGCTAAATACTCCTTATTCGGTCTCGTCATGATTGGCGCACCTGTGTTCGGTTACACTTATTTGCCGGGGCTACTGACCAAGCAACCAGAACCTATAGTGAGCGGGACTGTCACCTATGACCTTACAGCTTGCAGATTGGAATACCCGCTGCTCGTTGAGATAAAAAATGGAACAGATGACGTTCTTACGTGGGTTTCCTTCAACGTCGAGGGCCGTCGCGAAGGATATAGCGCCACGCTGTATGATTCTGGTTACAGCAGATATTCATCGGATAGAATAATTGCCAGCGGACACGTCGATACCAGCTGCTGGAGCTTGCCCCAAGTATATTACGGCAGGCATGGTGAAATATATCCACCAGAAAAACTAATTTGGACAATCGACAACATAAGATCAAAATTTGATCCCAAATTTCAAGATTTCTAAGGATTTCAGATTTGACGTTTCTAAAAATTCTGTCGGCTACCGCTTTTGCAGTTCCACTTTCTTTAGGATCTGTCGCTGCGCTTGCAGAAGAAATAACCGTTGGGTCATGCCCCTCTGGCATTTTTGTTGAACGGCTAGGCGAATGGGCCGCGCTGTCAAACGATGCAGAGACAGTTGAAATTCTTCGAAGCAATCCCAGCAGGACTAACGTGGTTGCAGCTGCTTACATGACTGATGATGAAAGCATGTTAGAAGTTGTTGTCCTTTCACTTCGGGGGCTAGAAAGGTTCCAAGGCGGAATCAGCGAAAGTGATTTCAATGCACTTCGTGCAGAGTTCGCGAAAGCCTTTCAGGGGCCCTCGCCGGAAATGCAAACAAAGATCGACAGGGTTATAGAGGGCAACCTGTCTGGAACTGGTTCAACCGGCTCCCATCTGAGGTATGAACCCGCAATATCCAGCCCGGGAAAACTCATAGGGTTTGCACTAACGGAGATGAACATTCCAGGATTGGGAACGACTTTGTTCGAGACTGCCATGAAGATGCAGCACATCCGTGGTTGTATAGTTCAAGCCAATTTTTCAATTGCCGTCTCGCCTGGCTCCCGAGATCGCTTGGATCAAGCGATTTCTGACTTCGTTATGAGGTAAACATTTCCGCATAGCGTTGCTTCACGACTGCTAGAGGTGAATGGCTGCTTTCTACCCCTTACGATCATCTGCGCGCCGCGCAGCATCTTGGACTTGGGGCTCACAGCGGACTTCGAAATTACCGGCCGCACCACATCACGGGCTTTGAGAAAACTGCATTGGCAGCAACGCGACAAAAACCTTGCCACGCGACCCCATCCCACACTGGTCTTTCCCCAAAGGACGGCGCTATGTAGCGCGTAACCTCACCTAGCCCAACGGGAATTTCACGCGTGGTTCTTCTCACGATCTGGCCGCTCTTTGCGCTCATTTGCCTCGGTCATGTGCTGGCCAGAACCGGCTTTCCCGATCCCGGCTTTTGGCCCGCGGCAGAGCGGATCAACTATTTCATCCTGTTTCCGGCATTGCTGGTGTCCAGCCTTGTCGATGCGCCCATCGGCGATCCGCAGATCCTCCGGCTGGGGGCGGCGGCGGTGACCACCCTCCTGGTGGCCGCCTTTGGGATGGCTGTTGCGCGCTGCGTCTTTCCAACGCCCTCAGCCCGCTTTGGCCCGGCCTTGCAGGGCGTCGTGCGGTTCAACACCTTTCTGGGTCTGGCCGTGACGGCCAGTCTGGCGGGGGCAGAGGGGATGGAACGCGCGGCGGTCTACCTTGCGGTCTGCGTTCCGGTCGTCAACGTGGTGTCGATCATCGCGCTAAGTGAACGTGACGTCCTGCGTCGCCCCGGCGCGCTGTTGCGGATGATCCTGTTCAATCCGATGATCCTGGGCTGTCTGTTCGGGATCTCATTGGCGCTTTTGGGGCTGGGTTTGCCTTTTGGCACCGGGACTTTTCTCGAGCTTTTGGCACGGGGCAGCCTGCCGCTGGGCCTGCTCTGTGTCGGTGCCGCGCTGCAACCCTCGGCGCTGCGTCAGGATATTGGCCCGGTCGTGGGGAACGCGGTCCTGCGGCTGTTGGGGATGCCGGTTCTGGCGGCGCTGATCGGCTTGGCCTATGGACTCGACGGGGCAGAGGCGCTGGTGCTGGTGGTGTTCTCGGCCATTCCCACGGCACCGGCTGCCTATGTGTTGACCCGCCAATTGAACGGCGACGGTACGTTTATGGCCGGTCTCGTCACGGCACAAACGATGGCGGCTTTGGTCACGATTCCGCTGGTGTTGCTGGTCCTCGGTCTGGGCTAAATCGCCCGGTAAACGTCACCGAAAGGTAAATCCGCCTCTGCAAGCTATTGAAGACGCTACGTCACCTAACCCGCCACGCGTGGACACGTTCGCCCGATGGCCTCAGGCGTCCGATTTTTTTGCTGCCTTCTCCACCGCCTTGGCCGCATCCCAAAGCCGGTCCATTTCTTCCAGATTGCTATCCTCGGGCCGCCGCCCCTCCGCGGCCAGGGCCGCCTCAATGGACCGGAAACGCCGGGTGAATTTTCCATTGGCCGCCCGCAGCGCCGCCTCGGGATCGATCCCCATATGCCGCCCCAGATTGGCCATCACAAAGAGCAGATCGCCAAATTCCTCAAAGCGGTGGTCATCGTCCTCAGCCTCGCGCAGCTCATCCATTTCCTCACGCAGCTTGTCCATCACCTCATCGGTGGTGGGCCAGTCAAACCCCACCCGCGCCGCTCTTTTCTGCAGCTTCACCGCCCGCAACAAGGCCGGCAAACCCAACGCCACCCCGTCCAGAACGCCGGTCTCTTTTTTCGAGGCCCGCTCTGCCGCCTTGATCGTCTCCCAGTCACGGGTCTGCTGCTCGGGCGACTTGTCGCGGCTTTCATCGCCAAACACATGCGGATGCCGCGCGACCATTTTGTCCGACATCCCGTCGGCCACCTCATCAAAGGTGAACAGCCCGGCCTCTTCGGCCATCTGCGCGTGAAAGACCGACTGGAACAACAGATCGCCCAGCTCTCCTTTCAGTTCATCCCATTCCTTGCGCTCGATCGCATCGGCAACCTCATAGGCCTCCTCGATCGTGTAGGGGGCGATTGTCGCGAATGTCTGTTCCAGATCCCAAGGACAGCCGCTGTTCTGATCGCGCAAACGCCGCATTATTTCGCGCAGGCGCGGCATCCCGCCCGTCGGATTGTGGATCAGATCGTCGCTCATTGCATCCGCCCCCGCTTTGGTCGCATGGTCCCTGAAATGTCGGATCAGGCACGGGGAGTCCAGCCATGGCGGTGATCAATCGAATCGCGGGGTTTGCAGAGGAAATGACGGGCTGGCGGCGTCATCTGCACCGACACCCGGAACTCTGTCTGGAATGCTATGAGACAGCAGCCTTTGTCGTGGATCGACTGCGCTCTTTCGGCATCACCGACATCCACGAAGGCATCGCCACCAGCGGTGTGGTCGCGGTGATCGAAGGGCAGGGGGATGGTCCGGTGACGGGGCTTCGTGCCGATATGGATGCCCTGCCAATGCACGAGGAAACCGGAGCCGAATGGGCCAGCACAGTGCCGGGGCGGATGCACGCCTGCGGCCACGACGGACATACCTCGATGCTGCTAGGCGCGGCGAAATACCTCGCCGAGACGCGCCGGTTTACCGGCCGCGTGGTGCTGATCTTTCAACCGGCAGAGGAAACCATCGGCGGTGGGCGCATCATGGTCGAAGAGGGGATCATGGACCGCTTCGGCATCGAAGAGGCCTATGCGCTGCATACCGATCCCTTTTGCCCACTGGGAGAGTTCCGCACTACACCCGGACCGATCATGGCGGCGGCGGATGAGTTCCGCGTGACGGTCAAGGGACATGGCGGCCACGCCGCCTATCCGCAAATCTGCCGCGATCCGATGCCCGCCGCCCTTGCCATCGGCCAAGCCCTGCAAACCGTGGTGTCGCGCAACACCGACCCGCTGGCGGCTTTGGTGGTGTCGCTGACCTTGTTTCAGGGCGGCAGCGCCTCCAACATCATCCCCGACAGCGTCACACTGGGCGGCACCGTGCGCAGCCTGACACCAGAGGTGCGCGACATGGCCCAGACCCGCATCACACAGATCGTCAGCAGCATCGCGGAGGGTTACGGCGTCGAGGGCATCCTTGACTATGAACGCAACTACCCGCCGACCATCAACCATGCCGAACAGACCCGCTTTGCCGCGCAGATCGCGCGTGAGGTTTCGCCGCTGGTGACCGATGACATGATCCCCGAAATGGGGGCGGAGGATTTCGCTTATATGCTTGAAACCCGGCCCGGCGCTTTCCTGTTCCTTGGGCAAGGGCACGGACCGTCTGTCCATCATGCAGGCTTTGATTTCAACGATGCAGCGGCGCCCATCGGGGCCAGCTTTTTCGCCCGCCTGATTGAACAGCGTCACGCCTTGTAAGGGATACTCCGTCCAGCTTCTTCTTGGCAGAATTACTCAATCCCACGGCTATCACAGACGGCCCGTTCAGGCTCTTTCCAATGTCGGTCCAAACGGGCAGTCTGCGCGCAAAGGAGACCCCTATGCCTATCGTCAATTCCATCGCCGCGTCTGAACCTCAAATGACGGAATGGCGCCGCTATCTGCACCAGCATCCTGAACTGGGATTGGATTGTTTCAAGACCGCAGAGTTCGTGGTGGATCGGCTGAAGGAATTTGGCATTAACGACATTCACACCGGTATCGCGCGCACGGGCGTTGTGGCCATCATTGAGGGCCGTGTTACGGGACGGACGATTGGCCTGCGCGCCGATATGGATGCGCTGCCGATGGAGGATTTGTCCGGTACGGATCACGCCTCGACCATTCCCGGCATGGCGCATACCTGCGGACACGACGGTCACACCACCATGCTGTTGGGGGCGGCAAAGTATCTGGCCGAGACGCGGAATTTTTCCGGCAAGGTCGCGCTGATCTTTCAACCTGCAGAGGAAAATGAGGGCGGCGGGCGCATCATGGTCGAAGAGGGCATGATGGACCGGTTTGGCATCGATGAGGTGTATGGCATCCACAACATGCCCGGTGGTCCGGTCGGCCACTTGCACACCAATCGCGGAGCTCTGCTGGCGGGAGTGGATGAGTTTACTATCGAGATCACCGGCGTAGGCGGGCATGGCGCGATGCCGTTCCAGACCCGTGATCCGGTGGTGACGGCAGCCTCTGTGGTGCAGGCGTTGCAGACCATCGTGTCACGCAATGTCGATGCGCTGGACCGGCTGGTGGTCAGTGTGACGCAGATTCACACCGGATCGGCCATGAACATCGTGCCGGAAACCGCTATCCTGAACGGAACCGTGCGCTATTTCGACAAGGCGGTTCAGTCGGTCGTCAAAGAGCGCATGGCCGAGATCGTCGAGTATCAGGCCAAAAGTTTCGGCATGACGGCCACGTTGAACTATATCGAGGGCTATCCGCCCACGGTCAATCACCCTGAACAGGCGGAATTCGCAGCCGAAGTCGCGCGTGAGGTGGTGGGCGCCGAGGCGGTGGACATCGACTCTCCGCCGATCATGCCGGGAGAGGATTTTTCCTACATGCTGGAGGCGCGACCGGGGGCCTATTTGTTTCTGGGACAGGGCGACACGCCCGGATGCCACCATCCCAAATACGATTTCAACGATACCATCGCGCCGGTCGGTGCGAGCTTTTTCGCGCGGCTGGTTGAAAAAGCCCTGCCGCTCTGATCCGTGCCGGGCGGCCCTTTGCGGCGTCGCCCACCCACCCACCCCGACACCGCAAAGGGCCACCCGCCATGAGCCTCGAAGACGCCAAGCGCCAGATTGACCACGCCTTTACCCGTGACGACCTCAAAGGGCCGTCGTTCGAGAATGTCTTTGCCGGGGCGCCGTCGTTTCTGCGCCGCAAATACACCAAGGATCTGACCGGGGTGGATGTCGCGGTGACGGGGCTACCGTTTGATCAGGCGGTGACCAACCGGCCCGGCACGGGGCTGGGGCCGCGCGCGATCCGTGAGGCGTCGCTCTTGCAGACGATGGATGAGCCCTATGGCTGGGGCTATGACGTGCTGTCGGAATTCGCCATCGCGGACTATGGCGACATGGCCTTCGACTATGCCATGCCGTCCGAGGTGCCCGCGCGGATTGCCGACCATGTGGGCGGCATTCTGGATGCGGGTGCTGCCTGTATGGTGTTGGGCGGCGACCATTCGGTGACCCACGGCTGTCTGCGCGCCCATGCCGCGAAACACGGCCCGTTAAGTGTAATCCAATTCGACGCGCATACCGACACTTGGGCGGATGATGACATGGCGCGCGTCGATCACGGCACCTTTATGTACAAGGCCGTCAAGGAAGGGTTGATAGAGCCAGAACGCTCTGTCCAGATCGGCATCCGCACCGACAACCCCGATACGCTGGGGTTCAACATCCTTGATGCGCGGCAGGTCCATGCCGAAGGGCCGGAACGCATTGCAGAGCGGGTGCATGAGATTGTCGGCCAGCATCCCTGTTACCTGACCTTCGACATCGACGCGCTGGACCCGGCCTATGCGCCGGGCACCGGCACGCCGGTCTGGGGCGGGTTGACCAGCCATCAGGCGGCTGTGATTTTGCGGAGGCTGGCGGGAATCGACCTGAAAGGCGGCGATGTGGTTGAGGTGTCGCCGCCGTTTGACACCACCGGGGCCACGGCTGTGGCGGCGGCGCATGTGGGCATGGAATTGCTGTGCCTTTGGGGCTGGACCCGTCGCGTGACGGGATGACAAGTGCGGCGGCGCGCAGCGCAGTCGCAAAACCGTGGCTTTCAGAATCGCCCCCCGGCATGTCATGCCGGGGACCAGTTTGAGCACTGTGAAAGAGACACGCCTTGCGCATGGCATTTTTTCTAATCCTGTTGATCGTTCTTGGCGGCATGGCCTGGATTCGATTTGCGCCCTCTGACCCTGCCGACTGGCATGTCGATCCACAGGTGACGGCGGATCAGGATCTGGCCGCCGGTGTACGGCGGCGGATTCCGGCGGGCCCGAACAAATTTGAACGCCTTCACGCGATCATTCTTGAAACGCCGCGCACCGAAGTTCTGGCGGGCACGCAGGACGACGGGCAAGTGACCTATGTCACCCGGTCAAAGTGGATGGGGTTTCCCGACTACACCACGGTGCGGAACAGCGAAGAGGTGCTGGAACTGTGGGCACGCTCGCGCTTTGGTCAATCGGACCTTGGGGTGAACCGCGCGCGGGTCGAAGACTGGCTGCAACGGCTGGAGGCCGACGAGGGCTGAGGCCCCGGCGTCGGGGATGGCTTGACGGCCCCTGCGCTTTGGGCAATGCATCCCCATGATCCCGACAGACAGACTTCATCAAATCAAGGAGCGGCTCGAATTTGTCGAGGCGCGCATGTCCTCTGGCAGCGGCGATATCGCGGCGCTGGGGCGTGAATACGCCGAGCTGAAGCCCGTGGTGAGCCAGATCGCCGAATGGGAGCAACTCTGCGCCGAGATCGCAGAGGCTGAGGCGTTGCTGGACGATCCAGAGATGCGCGCGCTCGCCGAAGAGGAACTGCCGCAGCTGCGCGCCCGTCTGCCAGTGGCAGAGCGTGCGGTGCAACTGTCACTGTTGCCCCGCGACGCCGCCGATGCGCGCCCCGCGATGCTGGAAATTCGCCCCGGCACTGGCGGCGATGAAGCGGCGCTGTTCGCGGGGGATCTGGCCCGCATGTACCAACGCTATGCCGAGGCCAAGGGTTGGCGCTGGGAAGTGATCGAGGAACAACTGTCAGGACTGGGCGGTGTGCGCGAATTGGTGGTACGGATCGCCGGGGACAATGTCTTTGCCCGGTTGAAATACGAAAGCGGCGTACACCGGGTTCAGCGGGTGCCAGAAACCGAATCTGGTGGGCGTATCCACACCTCGGCGGCCACCGTGGCCGTGTTGCCAGAGGCCGAAGAGGTGGATATCCGCATCGACCCGAACGACATCCGCATCGATACCATGCGATCATCGGGGGCGGGCGGGCAGCACGTCAACACCACCGACTCGGCCGTCAGGATCACACACCTGCCCACTGGCATCGTCGTTACCAGTTCCGAGAAATCGCAGCACCGCAACCGTGAGATCGCCATGCAGGTGCTGCGCGCGCGTCTGTTCGATCAGCAACGCCAGCAGGCCGATGCGTCGCGCTCTGCCGATCGCAAGGCGCAGGTCGGGTCGGGTGATCGGTCCGAGCGTATTCGCACCTACAACTTTCCGCAGGGGCGGCTGACCGATCACCGTATCGGCCTGACGCTGTACCGGCTGGAACAGATCATGGCCGGCGATCTGGATGAGATCATCGACGGGCTGACGGCGGAACATCAAGCCTCGCAACTGGCTGAGATGGGGGCCACATGACCCGCGGATCGGACCTGTTGTCGCGCGCGACCGCGCGCCTGACCGAGGCAGAGGTCCCCGATCCGGGGCGCGATGCGCGGCGCCTGATGGCGCATGTGCTCAAGGTGCCGCCCGGACGCCTGACCCTGTTTCTGCCCGAGCCGGTCGATCCGGCGATGGAGGTGGTCTATCTGACCATCGTCGAACGCCGCGCCGAGCGGGTGCCTGTCAGCCACCTGATCGGGCGCCGGGCGTTTTACGGGCGCGATTTCCTTGTCACCCCAGAGGTTCTGGACCCGCGCCCAGAGACGGAAACGCTGATTGAGGTGGTCCTGACCGAACCCTTTGCCACGGTGCTGGACCTTGGCACCGGGTCGGGCTGTATCCTGCTGACCCTGCTGGCCGAACGTGAGAGTGCGGTTGGTGTGGGTACGGATGTCAGCACAGCGGCGCTGAATGTCGCTTATTGGAACCGCAACGCGCTGGACCTGCAACACCGGGCCGACTTGCGTGAGGGCAGTTGGTATGCGGCGCTGGAGGCGAATGAGGACCAGTTCGACCTGATCGTGTCGAACCCGCCCTATATCGCGGTGAACGAAATGCCGTTTCTTTCCCCTGAGGTCCGCGAACATGAACCGCGCCTGGCGCTGACCGATGAGGCCGACGGACTAACGGCCTACAGGGCGATTCTCTCGGGTCTGACCGCGCATCTTTCTCCGGGCGGTCGGCTGGTGGTCGAGATCGGTGCCAGCCAGGGCATGGCGGTCTCCCGGCTGTTTTCCGAGGCCGGATTGCGCGGCGTGCGGGTGATTCCCGACATTGATGGCAGAGATCGTGTGGTTCTGGGCACGCGACGCCGTATTTAGCGGCTTTTTCGTGCCTAAATCGCCGATTTTGTGGTATTTTGACTTGTCACATTTCTGTCCATGTGCATATTCAGTGTTAGCTGCTCAGTCGAATGGCTCTCTTGCCGATCCTGCGCAACGTCAAGCCAACATAAGGGTGACCCTAACGGATTGGCGCAAGATGCGCCCTTGCCCCGTCACCAAGCCGTCGAAATAAGGCTGGAAATCAGACAATATGCGTTCTTCCAAATCCCGCTCGCGGAACAAGAGCAATCGTAACCGCAACAACAACAACAATACCTTGGGTAATGTCGTCAACCGTGTGTTCGACAGCAGTGGCCCAGAGGGTAAGGTGCGCGGGACTCCGCAGCAGATCATCGACAAATACAATCAACTTGCCCGCGATGCGTCCCTGAGCAATGACAGAGTTGCGGCAGAGAACTTTCAACAACACGCCGAACATTACATGCGGATGTTGAGCGAGGCGCAGCGCGAACAAGACACGCGCCGTGAACAGCAAGAACGCGAAAACCGCGAGCGTCAGGCGCAGCGGGATCGGGAGCGGACGCAACGTGATGGCGCGTCCGATCAACCGGACCGGGCCGAAAAGTCCGACAGGCCAGATCGGCAAGACAGACAAGACCGTCAGGACAGACCCGCACGCCAGTCACATGCGCCCAAAGCCGATGAGCAGGGCACGTCGATGGCCGGGGATGTGCTTGATCTCGGGGCCGAGGACGATGGCCCCGGTCTGGTCGACACTCCGGAATCCCGGGCCGAAACCACCCCTGCGGCGACACCATCGGCAGAGCCCAAACCGGCACCAACCAGAAGCCGGGCCCCCAGATCCCAGGCGCCCAAAGTACAGGCACCTAAAGCACAAGCAGCGGATCCTGTGGACCCCGGTGCCGATGCGCCCCAAACCTCAGAAGATGCGGCTGTGCCCGCCGCGTCAGACGAAAAGCCCAAAAAGCCGCGCGCCCCGCGCAAACCCCGCAAAAAGCCTGAGCCTAAGCCGGAAACAGGTGAGGCGGACACGCCGCCCGTCGCCACAGAGCCGGGTGATACCCCGCCTCCGGACGCCGCCGAGTAAGTTCGGATTTCAGAAGATCGGGCCGCGCGTCAGACGGCGGCAAGGCTGCGCGCCAGCGCGCAGAATTGCTCCAACGGAACACGCTCGGCCCGCTCTGTCGGGGCAATCCCGGCCACGGCCAGGTGATCCTCGATTTGCGGTGACAGACCCTTCAACGCGGCGCGCAGCATCTTGCGCCGCTGGTTGAAGGCCGCCGCCACCACCCGTTCCAACACCTTCGCATCCGCCTCGAACCGGGGCGCAGGCAGCGCGGTTAGGTGCACCACGGCGGAACTGACCTTGGGTGGCGGGGTAAAAGCGCCCGGCGGCAGCGTCAGCGCGATCCGCGCGTCGCAGCGCCACTGAGCCAACAGCGCCAAACGGCCATAGGCCTTGGAGCCCGGCTCTGCCACGATCCGCTCTGCCACCTCCTTTTGGAACATCAGCGTCAGGGACCGCCATGCCGGCGGCCATACCTTTGGCGTCAGCCACCGCACCAGCAATTCTGTGCCGACATTGTAGGGCAGGTTGGCGCAGATCGCATAAGGCGGCGTCAAATGGGCCGCGGCATCAACCTCCAGCGCATCGCCCTCGATAAACTCCAACCGACCCGGATATGCCTCGGCAATTTCGGCCAGCGCAGGCAGACAGCGCGCATCCTTTTCAACTGCCAGCACCTTGCGCGCACCTTCGGCCAGCAACCCTCGGGTCAGTCCACCGGGGCCGGGCCCCACCTCCAGCACGTCGGTGTCCGACAGGTCGCCGGCCACGCGTGCGATGCGGGCTGTCAGGTTGAGGTCGAGTAGAAAGTTCTGACCCAGCGACTTGCGTGCGGACAGTTGGTGACGCTTGATCACCTCACTCAGCGGGGGGAGGGTGTCGATCGCGCTCATGTTTTCTTCTGTCCGAAAATATCCTGGGGGGGAATTGGCCTTTGGCCAAGGGGGGGCAAAGCCCCCCGCCTGCGGTGCGGCACATCCCGTGGGCTGGTCTGGGTCATGCGTTGGCCAATTGTGCTGCCATGCGCAGCGCGGCCAGTGTGGAACTGGGATTGGCAACACCCTTGCCTGCGATGTCATAGGCTGTTCCATGATCGGGCGAGGTACGGATAAAGGGCAATCCTAGCGTGACGTTGACACCCTCATCGAAGTCCAGTGTCTTGATCGGGATCAGGGCCTGATCGTGATACATGCAGATCGCAGCGTCATAGCCTGCACGGGCGCGAGCGTGGAACATCGTGTCGGCGGGCAGAGGGCCGCGCAGGTCCATCCCGTCAGCCCGCAAACGGTCCAGCACCGGGGCAATCAGTGCCGCGTCTTCATGGCCCATGCGGCCGCCTTCGCCCGCGTGCGGGTTCAGACCAGACACCGCAAGGCGTGGGGCGGCTATGCCGAACTGTGTTTTCAGTGCCGTGTGTGTGATGCGGATACGCCGCTCCAACAGGGCGGGGGTCAGCGCGGCCGGCACATCCGCCAGCGCGATATGAATGGTGACCGGGACCACGCGCAGGCGGTCAGAGGCTAGCATCATCACCACCTCGTCCACACCCGCCAGATGAGCGAGGAACTCGGTATGGCCGGGAAAGGTGAACCCCGCACCCTCTGCCAGCGCCTGTTTGCTGATCGGCAAGGTGCACAGGGCTGACGCCACACCGGCCTGCACCAGACGCACACCTTCTTCGATGGCTGCGATCACGCCGGGCGCATGGGAGGCCTGCGGCAGTCCGGGCATGCGGGGGCCGGGCATGTCCAAGGGCCAGACCGGCAGCCCCTCACCAGCTCGGACCGTCGCTTGCACGGGATCGTCCAAAACCACATGCGGCACGCGCCCGGGCAAGTGCGCCGGATCGCCGATCCAGAAGAACGGCAAGTCGCGCCCCAAACGGTCCCATGCAGCCTCAGCCAATTCCGGCCCGATCCCAGCAGGTTCCCCGCAGCTCAGCGCGACGGGAGAGGCCCCAGTCATCGGTTGACGATACGGGCGTCGGCGCGCAGCTGTGCAAGATAGCCATCGGCCAGTGTTGCCAGACGCCGGTTGCGCAAACCGATTGTGATTTCGCCCCGGTCAACATCTTCCGTAATTTGCGTGGACCGCCCGCAGAGCATCAGAAACACCAGCGTCTGACCGCCCGAACGTGTGAGAGCTGTCGAGACCTCTCCGGGGTCCAACTTGGTCAGTTCCATCGCGATGTCCGTCGGCAAGTCGCCCACTGGCAGCGTGCCGCGTTCCAGGACCTCGGGGGGTTGTCCCTTGGCGACGCCATACAGGTCGTCGCAGCGGTCCACCCGACCAGCCAGCACGCGGGCGCGCGCCAGTGTTTCGGGGGTCCGGCCTCCGGCCATATAGTAGGCGGCGTATTCCACCGCAGTGACCTCTGGCGGGCTAAAGCCGGTTTCCTCGATGTCGCGCAACTGAAACAGGGCAACAGCGCCGTCCAGCGGAATAGGCGCTGTCACCTCGCCCGGTGCAAGGCCTAGCAGCAGCGGGCGCAGTTGCGGCGGCAGATCGCTCAGGTTCTGCCAGGGCAGGCGGCCGCCAGCATCGCGGCTGGCGGTGGCGGAATACTGCCGCGCCTCGGCCGAAAAGGCACCGGTGCTGTCGAGTTGCGCAATACGTTCCGCGCGGGCGCGAACGGCATCCTCTTCGCCCGGCGGCATCGGCATGATGATTTCAGATACCAGAACGCGCACCGTGCTGGTGCCCGATTGCAGCGACAGGGCGCGGTCGATCTCATCCTCGGACACGGTGGCGCGACCGCCGAACCGGGCCTGAACCAGTTGGCGCCAGCTCAGACCGGCGGCGACAAAATCGCGGAAGGTCTGTTCGGCCACACCCTCGGCGCCAATGGCCGCGACGAATTGATCGCGGTCCAGATTGGCGCGCGCAGCAAATTCACCCATGCCGTCCAGCACTTCTTGTTCTGTCGGACGGACGCCATTGTCGCGTGCTGCCTGAATGCGCAGGCGGTCATCTATCAACTGTTCGCGTGAGAGTTTGTCGAGGTTTCCGGGCGCTTTCAGCACCTGCAACATCCGCTTGCGCTGTGCGATCTCATAGTTGGTGATGACGCTGTCGTTGACCTGAATGGCGGGGGCAAAAAGGTTCTGCGCGGCCAGCGGCGCGGGGCTCAAGGTGATCGACAGGACCGCAAGGGCCGGTGCAAGCAGGCGGGTCAGAATGAACATGTGCGGCGATACTCCTTGCCACTGGCGTCGGCGCCAAAGCCTGTTAGCGCGACGGTCAGATCGAATTCGGTAGACGGTTCCAGGGTGGTCGAGGACGCGTAGTTCCGCGTCGCCTGAAGATCCACCTGAATACATTCGTTTCGGTATTGCAGGCCCAGACCGACACGGTCAAGTCGGTCATCGCCAAGGTCATAGCGGGCCTCACCCGAAGTGGACCAGTTCCGGGTCAGTTGATAGCGGCCATCAAAGGTCCATTCGGATTGTCTTTGGGTCCGGTCCTCATCGGAATCGGTGACCAGCAGCAAGTAGGACGCGCCAAGGTCCATTCGCGTGTTGGACCATCCGGCACGCGCCTCTGCCTTGGAAAACAGGCCGTCTTCGTCCAGCAGACCGCGCGCCGACAGCGTGATCCCCAACGGGTTGGCAAAGCGTCCCGCGATCAGCAAGTCAGAGGCGGTATCGCTGAGCCCGGACGAAAGCGAAAAATCGGGCTCGGCGGTTTCACGCCAGACTTTGCCCAGCGTCAATGCCGCCGACCAACCACCCGGCGCCTTGTGCAGCCAGCGCAGTCCGGCGGCGACGGTTGTGCCGTGTTCGCGGCGGTCAGCGGCGGGAAAGCGGGACAGCGACAGCAAGTTGGCCTCGTCAAATTCGACCCGCGTGCTTTCGTCGTTGGGGTTTTTCAGCCGCTCGCCGCCGACCCAGCCCAGTTGAACGATCGGCTCCAGCAGGGTGCGCCCGCCGCGCGGACCCTGCCGTTGCAGGGGATAGCGGAATTCAATTGCGACACCGGGGATGGCGCGGCTGACTTCGGCATCCGATGTGACGTCATCCTCTGTGATGTATCGGTCGGCCCACAGATGTGTGGACAGCCCGACGCGCAGGCCACTGGCCACGGTCCAGCGGTTGCGCCAGCTGAATTCGGCATTGAACCGGGTGACATCACGACCGTCGATTTCGGTATCGTCGTCGCTGCCATCGGTATCGCGTTTGGATTGGCGCAAATGGCCGTGGACATCGGTGCCCAACCGGAACTCTCCGCCGAAGGACGGAAAAAACCGTTGCTCCCTGCGGTAGTCCGCGATGAAGCGGGGCTGGGTTGCGTTGTCCTCATAGTCGCGCAGTGTCTGATAGTTCAGAATGCTGGTGTCCATGAAGCTGTCGGCGGTCACCCGTGTCAGCGACAGATTGCTGGCCAGACGGTCGGCGCCGCTGATGTCGTAGTCGTTCAGATAGGCATCATCCGAAACACCCTTGAGATTGAACGACAGTTTGTAGTCCTGCAAAACCCGAAATTCACCTTCGGCAAAAAGATAGCCGCGCGGATCTGCCATCAACGTGTCAGACGACAGCGCGCCGTGAATGGTCAGGTCGCCACTGCGAAAGGCGCGCCTGTAACGGAACCCCATCGTACGGGTTTCCGACGCCAGATAGGGCGTCAGGGTCAAATCCTGATGCCGTCCGATGGGAAAGAAATACGGCACCTTGACCCCGACACCCAGCAGGGAACTGCTGGTGAAGGTCGGGAAAAGGAACCCGCGGGCGCGCGGCAACGTGGGGTCGGGCAGGCGCAGGTGGGGAAAGTAGAAGATCGGCACGTCCAGAACACGAAACTGGGCATTGTCGAAATATAGCTGGCGCTCTTCCTGATCATGCACGACGCGCGATGCGCGGATCTGCCAGAGCGGTACTTTGCGTTGTCCGCAGACAAGGCAGGAGGTGACGGCAACCTTGCTGAACTGGGTATAGCGGCCATTCACCCGGCGCGCCTCGACCGAGGCGACCTGCAATTGTTGGTCAAGCACCATGCGCGCCCCGGACAGCAGGCCGTTTTGCAGGCCCTGATCCAGTTCGGCATAGGTGGCAACCAGAATATTGCCGGTCTCGTCGATGATGCGGATCGGGCCGTCGATGATCAACTGATCGGTTGTGCCGTCATACACGATGCGCCCGGCGGTCATGCGCACGCCGTCATGAAAGGCTTCGACATTGCCGGTGGCAATCAGCCGTTCGCCGTCTTCGACAAAGACGGCGTCGGCCACGAGCATGGCGGGCAGGGCATCGGCGTCCGGGGTGTCCTGCGCCAAGGCCGGTCCGGCCAGAACGCACAGCACCGCCAGCAGACGGATAAGACGGTCAAACATGCGGGTCATCCGTCCTCCATATGCAGTACCAATCCCATTGCCAGAAGAACCGAGGCGACCGGTGGCACCCATGCCGCAACAAGCGGTGCCAGCTGACCGTTTTCCCCCATGATCTGGGCAAAGTTTCGCACATAGTAGAGGCCAAAGCCAAGCAGCACGGCGGACAATATCGCGATTCCGGTGCGGCCCAGTCGCGTGGGCCGCATGGTAAAGGCCGCGCCGATCAGGACCATTGCCATCAGGAACAGAGGGCGGGACAGTTCCATATGCAGCCAGACAACATAGCGACGGGCCGAAAAACCAGCGGTTTCAAGACCCCCGATGAAGGTGGGCAAATCCCAGATCGCCACGGCCGAGGGTTTGCCGAAACGGTCGCGGATACTGTCCTGTGTCAGATTCGACGGCAAGCGCAGGAACTCATGTTCTTTTGCCCCCGACTCGGGGTTCAGGCCCGGGGTCAGCGGCCATGCCTTGGCGGCGCTCAACTCCCAGAATCCGTCGTCAAGTCGCGCACTGTCGGCAAGGATGCGGGTCGCGGGTCCGCCGTCCGGCGCATATGTGACGATAGAGACATCGAACAGCTCTGTTGCCTCGTCATTGGCGCGGGCGGCATGGATCACCGCCTGACCCAAATCGCCTCCCTGCCGCAGCCACAGCCCCTCGGGGCCAATGGACAGGGCAGAGGCACTGCCGCTTTCATAGGATTCGCGCAATTCGTTGTATCGTTTGGATGTGGTAGAGACGATGGGATTCATCAGCCCGACAACCAGTCCACCGATCACCAGCGCCACCATGACCGGTGCCATCAGAGTGGCCACGCCCGAGCGCCCCGCCGCCCTTGCGGCCACCAACTCGGACGATCGTGCCAGCCCAAGAAACAGCCCGACGGTCGCGAGGATCATCACCAGCGGGATGATTTCGTAGATGGCACCGGGCAGTTTCATCAGCGTGACCCGCATCACCTGCCCAAACGTCACGTCATCGTCAAAGCGGCGCATTTCCTCGATCAGGTCCAAAAGGCCCTGAAACAGCGCGAAGACGCCGAAGACGCTGAGGAATATCCACAAAAAGCGGCGGGCAAAGTAGAAATGCAGGGTCACGCTGTGGCCTCCTGCTGATGCGCGCGCGCGCGTCTGGGCCGGAATGGCCGGGCCGCAATCCACAGCAATGCCGTGGCCAACGTCAGACCGACGATGCTGGGCAAATAGACCAGTGGCCATAGCCTGTAGTCGCCGCGCACCGGGTCGGTCACAGCACTTTCCAGCACTTTGACAAACACCAGCAGACCGATGGCAAAGACAATCTGGCGAGTCACACCGAACCGCGAAAACCCGCCAACCATCAACGCGGAATAGCCGATCATGGAAAAGGCCAGCGCCAGCAAAGGCAACTGGAATCGCAGATGCCCTTCCTCGATAGCCTCGCCCGGAGAATCCTTTGCCTCGTCCGCCGAGGCGGCAGGCTGGGTGATCAATTCCCATGTGGACATGTAGTTGAGGCGGCGTTTGGTCGGCGCGGTGGATGTGACAAGGCCCGATACATCATAGATCAGGTCGCTGAAATTCGTGGTCGACAGGCGGCGCGTCTCAAGATCCAGCGTCTGTGCCATTCCCGTCAGCATCACCAGCTTTGGCCCGACATCGTCGCGCAACAGATAAGCCTGTTCGGACGTATAGATCACGTCGCGCCCCGGCGTGCGCCGGTCCGACAGCACAACGTCGCGCAATTCGCCCTCGGCGGTGATGTCGCGAATGTAGAAGGTCACGCCGTCGATAGGATGCAGAAACGCGCCGTCGCGCAGTAGCCGGGCACTGACCGAGCCCGAAAGTGCCTTTTCGCGAATGCGCAATTGCTCCAGCGATTTGGGCACCAGTAGATGGGTGAGCATCGACATCATCAATGCCACGACGCATCCAAACAGGAACACCGGACGGGCCAGCCGCCAGGGCGAATAGCCGGTGGCCTGCACCACCGTCAGCTCACTGTCGCTGCTGAGCCGGTTGGTGACATAGACCGCAGAGGCAAAGGCGGACAGGGGGAGCACAAAGGTGATCACGGCCGGAAGTGAGAGGGCGGTGAATTCCATCACCACACCCACCGAATGGCCGTCTGAAATCAGCTGATCGAACAGGGCTACAGCCTTGTTCACCCAATAGACCGATACAAGGACTAGGGCGAAAAAGCCGAACGCTACCATCAGTTGCGACAGGACATATCTGTCGAATCTTTGCAAACGCGTGGTCCCCCCAGACCAGTGCAGGTCTGCGCACCCTAATCCATCGTTTGGAATTGGGAAAGGTGGCACTGGTCAACCGCGCTGGGGGGCGTTACCTCTTTTGGCGAAACTCAGCTCAGGAGACGAGGACACATGACCGATCTGCGCGCGATCAGCTTTGCCGAGGTGGCTCTGGACGGAATTGACGAAACGGGCGGGCGTCTGGCCGTCGTGGTGTCACCCGAAGGCACGCTCAGCCCCGGTGCGCGGCGTCTGAACCGGCTGACCAAAGGCGCGCTGGGACGCGCGGTTGAAAGCGAGGCGTTCGGCAAGCTGGACGCAGGGGACGCGATGACGCTGGCTTGGCCGTCTGGCCTGATTGTCGAGGCGTTGGATATCGTCAAGCTGGCCCGCCGTCCCGCAACGGTCGAGGCCCGCAAGGCCGGTGGCACGCTGGCGCGGCTGGCAGGTAAGGCGGCACTGACCGTGCTGGTCGAGGCGACGCGCCTGCCAGAGGAGATCGCCCTTGGCGTGGCCCTGCGCAGTTACGCCTTTACCGCGCGCAAATCCAAGCCGGATGAGGCACCCGCTGCCGCCGTGATGATGGTCAAGGCCCCGGATGAGGCAGAGGCCGCGTTTGCCTCCGCCCGCGCGGTGGCCGAAGGCGTCGCCTTTACCCGCGATCTGGTGTCTGAGCCAGCCAACGTGCTGTCGACGACAGAGTTTGCCGCCCGGCTGGAGGCGCTTCGCGACACCGGGCTGGAGGTTGAGGTTCTCGAAGAGGACAAGCTGGCCGAACTGGGTATGGGCGCGTTGCTGGGCGTGGGCATGGGATCGGCCATGCCGTCAAAGGTTGTCGTGATGCGCTGGAAGGGGGCCGAGGGCGCGCCGCTGGCGTTGATCGGCAAAGGTGTGGTGTTCGACACCGGCGGTATCAGCCTGAAACCTGCCGCTGGCATGGAAGACATGACCATGGACATGGGCGGTGCCGGCGTTGTCGCAGGCGTGATGAAAACACTGGCTCTGCGCAAGGCGCACGCGCATGTGGTCGGTCTGGTTGGTCTGGTTGAAAATATGCCGTCGCACATGGCGCAGCGTCCGGGCGACATCGTGACATCCATGAAGGGCGACACAATCGAGGTCATCAACACCGATGCCGAAGGGCGGTTGGTGCTGGCGGATGTGATGTGGCACGCACAGGAAAGCGAACAGCCCTCGGCCATGATCGATCTGGCTACGCTGACTGGGGCCTGCATTATTGCACTGGGGCATGACAACGCGGCGGTTTTCTCAAACGACGACGCGCTGGCGGGGGATTTCCTCAAGGCTGCCGGGGCCGAAGGTGAAGGCGCATGGCGTTTGCCGCTGGGCAAGTCCTATGACGACTTGATCAAGAGCCAGAAGGCCGACATGAAAAACGTCGGAGGCCGTCCGGCGGGGGCGATCACGGCGGCGCAGTTCCTGCAACGTTTCGTCAAGGACGGCATTCCGTGGATCCACCTGGACATCGCCGGCGTGGCCCAAGTGACCAAGGACACCGATCTGGCACCCAAGGGGGCGACTGGCTGGGGCGTCATGGCGCTGGACCGGCTGGTGCGCGACCGGTTCGAGTAACGCAGAGCGAACAGGTCTGGACCGGGCACCGGGGGCAGGGCGCAGCCCGCCGGCGCCACCGGCCATTCACGGAGGAGCCGATGGGAGACGCCTATTTCTATCACCTGACCCGACGGCCGCTGGAGTTGATGCTGCCGGACCTGCTGGCCAAGTCGCTGGAGCGCGGGTGGCGGGTGGCGGTGCGGGGCACGGACCCGAACCGCATGGATTGGCTGGATCAGAAACTCTGGCAAGGCCCCGAAGAGGGCTTTCTGCCGCACGGTCTGTCCGGCGGGCCGCACGACGCGGATCAGCCGGTGTTGCTGACCACCGACGCGCAGGCGGCCAATGATCCCGGCTGCCTGATGGCCATCGACGGGGCCGAGGTCTCGGCCGATGAGGTGGGCGCGCTGGATCGGGTTTGCGTGTTGTTTGACGGTGGCGACGGCGCGGCCGTGCAACGTGCGCGAGACCAGTGGCGCCTGCTGACGGGGGCAGGCTGCAAGGCGCAATACTGGTCCGAGGAATCAGGGCGCTGGGAAAAGAAGGCCGAAAGCTGAAGGGGAGCCGAACTATCGACAAAACTCCCCGTTTGGATCAGCGTTGCAACACCATCTTGCCGCCGGAAATCTGTAGGCTGGAATAGCGGTCGAGATAGGTCATACCCAGCAAAGAGTTCTGCATGTCGCCTGCGTTCACATAAGCCGCAACCCGCTGATCCGCAAAGGGCCCCAATTCGACCGTGTCAAGCGTGACCGGCGCGGTCTGAACCTTGCCGTTGGCTGTCATCGCCGCGGAAAGAAAGTGCAGGCTGTCGACGTCGATCCCTGCGCGTTCTGCTGCGCTGCGTGTCAGCACGACTGATGTTGCGCCAGTGTCCACGACAAACCGGGTGGGGGTGCCGTTGATCTGCAAGGTGACATAGTAATGCCCATCGGGCGCGCGCGGCAGTTCGATGCGGCCCTCTTCACCACCAACGACCATCTGTTGCGGCATAACGGTGCCACGAATGTCGCTCCACAGTCCGAAGACCGCGATCACTCCGACAAAGATCAGCGCCCAGGCTGCCATCTGTTGCATGGTCTTGCCAAGACTGGCCCGGCCCTGAACAAAAAACCAACTGACCAGCACGCCGCCCAGCAGCACAAGATAGATGAGATTTCCGATCTGGTCTCCGGACATGGCATGGTTCCCCTTTGGCCCACTATTCAAGATAGGGGTTTCAACGCCGGGGAAACAGGGTCAGGCGGGGGCAAGTCCGAAATTGCGCAGCCCATCGAGGACGAATTGCACCGACAACGCCGCCAGCAGCATCCCTAGAACCCGCGTCACGACATTGATGCCGACGCGGCCCAGTAGATGTTCGATTGGCCCTGCGATCAGGAACAAGGCCAGCGCCACCAGCAGAACAGCCACCATTACGGCGAGGATCGACAGAACTTCGACTGTGTCGCCGGTCTGACCCACAAGCAGGATGATTGAGGCGATGGCCCCGGGTCCGGCAATCAGCGGGATCGCCAGCGGAAAGACAGACGGGTCGGGGAACTCTTCTTCGTCGGCCTTGTCCTCGCGCCGTTTGGTGCGGCGTTCGAACAGCATGTCCAGCGCGGTGATGAACAGCAGGATACCGCCCGCAATGCGAAAGGCGGACATCGAAATGCCGATAAAGCCCAACACCGCCTCGCCGAAAAAGGCGAACAGCGTGAGGATGCCAAAGGCGACGCCACAGGCGCGGTAGCCCACCATGCGACGGTGGCGCGCATCGGTGTCCTGAGTGAGCGCGATAAAGATCGGCGTCAGCCCGATGGGATCAATCACCACAAAGAGGGTGACAAAGGCACTGATGAGGAAAGCGGCGTCCATGAAACAAGGGGTACTGGCGATCTTCAATACTGTCCAGATCGCCCAATACGCCCCGCGTTTGCCAAGTGCAGGAGCGACTTTCGCGCCACTGTCAGGTCACCCGTCCCTTGGTGACCTGCGATTTGTCCGCTGGTGCCGCCGTCGCTGAAGGGCGAACGAGCAGCGCCCCGAGATCAGGCGTTCTCAGCCGCGTCCAGTTTTTCAGCTGCCGTTTCCCACATCACCTCGGCGCGGTGTAGCGCGTCCATGACCTCTGCGTATTTCTTGTTCCAGACTTCAAGTTCGCCGACCTTGTCGTTTTCATACAGCGCCGGATCGGCCAGCTTTTTGGCCAGCTTCTCACGCATCTGTTCGATCTTGGCGATACGGTCCTCGCATTTGCGGACGTCAGAGCGTAGCTCTTGCATCCGGTCGCGCGACGGTCTCTTGGGCTTGTCGGGCGCGGATTTGGAGGATTTTGCCGGTTTGGCCGGGGCATCCCGCGTCAGCAACATGGTGCGGTAGGCGTCAAGGTCGTCCTCATAGGGTTTGACCGTGCCGCCCCCCACCAGCCAAAGACGATCCGCCACCATAGACAGCAGGTGCATGTCGTGGCTGACAAGGATCACCGCCCCGGAATAGGCGGTGAGTGCCTCAACCAGCGCCTCACGCGATTCGATATCAAGGTGGTTGGTCGGCTCATCCAAGATCAGCAGGTGCGGCGCGTCTAGCGTCGCCAGCAACAGCGACAGGCGCGCCTTTTGACCACCGGACAGACGACCAACCTCTGTTTCCGCCTGCGCCGCCATCAGGCCAAAGCCCGCCAGCAGAGCGCGCAGTTTGGGTGGCAGTGTGCCGGGGCGTTCGCGTTGGAGATGCTGCAATGGCGTTTCATCCAGATGCAGTTCGTCGACCTGATGCTGGGCGAAGTAACCGATGCGCAGCTTCGACGAGCGGCTCATGCGACCGTCCATCAGTGGCAGGCGGTCGGACAGCAATTTTGACAGGGTGGACTTGCCCTGACCATTCTTGCCCAACAGAGCGATGCGGTCGTCCTGATCAATGCGCAGGTTCAGTTTGCGCAGCACCACGGTGTCGCCATAACCGGTTGAACCGCCTTCAATGTTGATGATCGGCGGCGACAGTTCATCGGGCTGCGGGAAGGAGAACACGCGCTTGGCGGCCTCTTCGGGCGGGGTGACCATGTCCATCCGCTCAATCATCTTGAGGCGGGCTTGGGCCTGTTTGGCCTTGGAGGCCTTGGCGCGGAAACGGTCGACAAACCCTTGCAGATGGGCGCGGCGGTCCTGTTGTTTCTTGGCCGTGGCGCTGAGCTGCGCGCGCTTTTCGGCGCGCAGTTTGACGAAACCGTCATAGGGCGTGCCGTAGTAGGTCAGCTTGCGATCCTCGACATGCAGGATCGTGTTAACAGCCCGGTTCAGCAGTCCGCGGTCGTGGCTGATGACGATCACCGTATGCGGGTATTTCATCAGGTAGCTTTCCAGCCACAGCGCGCCTTCGAGATCCAGATAGTTGGTCGGTTCGTCCAGTAGCAGCAAGTCGGGCTGGGCAAAGAGCACGCCTGCCAGTGCAACTCGCATCCGCCAGCCACCCGAAAAGGCAGAGCAGGGCTGTTTCTGCTGGTCGTCGTCAAAGCCGAGACCCTTGAGGATGGTGGCGGCGCGGGCCTCGGCGCTCCATGCGTCGATGTCGGCGAGACGGGTCTGAACCTCGGCGATGCGGACACCGGTGGCGGTCTCTGCCTCTGCCATCAGGGCGGCGCGTTCTGTGTCGGCCTCCAGCACGGTGTCGATCAGCGAGGTCTCTGACGCGGACACTTCCTGACTGACGCCGCCGATGCGGGCGCGTTGTGGCAACGAGATGTCGCCCCCGTCCAGCGTCAGCTCACCCTTGATCAGTCGGAAGAGCGTGGTCTTGCCCGCGCCATTGGGCCCGACGAGGCCAACCTTGTGACCGTCCGGGATTGTGGCGCTGGCTCCGTCGAACAGCGGGCGGCCGTCCACGGAAAAGGAAATGTTTTCGATCTTCAACATGGGATGGCGCGTGCCAGAGGCGCGCGGGGGTGTCAATGCACGGCGTTGCTTCGGTGGTCAGAGATAAATTTTCCATGAAATTTCCACTGCGGTCAAAACCGCGCTTCATTGGCGGGCTTTCCAATCGACGCGGCCCATGCTACCGCCCCGCGCATCATTCATGACCCGGACACAACGTTCGGGGATAACCCGATGGAGCATCCCATGGCCCTTGAGCGCACTTTCTCAATCATCAAGCCCGACGCCACCCGCCGCAACCTGACCGGCAAGATCAACGCGAAGTTCGAAGAAGCGGGCCTGCGCATCGTCGCGCAAAAGCGTATTCACCTGACAAAGGCGCAGGCTGGCCAGTTCTACGCCGTCCACTCGGAGCGTCCGTTCTATGACGAACTGTGCGAATTCATGGCGTCCGAGCCGGTTGTCGTGCAGGTTCTGGAAGGCGAAGGCGCCATCCTGAAGAACCGCGAAGTCATGGGCGCAACCAACCCCGCCGACGCCGCACCGGGCACCATCCGCGCAGAGTTTGCCGAATCGGTTGGCGAAAACTCGGTTCACGGGTCGGACGCGCCGGACACCGCCAAAGAAGAGATCGCATTCTTCTTCTCGGGTCTTGAACTGGTCGGCTGAGCCGGCTTGGTACTTTACCTTGCTGAAAGGCCGTCCTTTGGGGCGGCCTTTTTTGTTGCGGTTTCGAGGGCAGGGCGCGGCCCGTTATTGCTGCAGCGGCCTTGGTTGTGATCGTCTTGTGTGGTGCACTTCAGCAAGGATTGGCAGATGATCCGACGGGTGGCACCCGTTTTCCTTGCGCGGCGGCGCAAGTACCCGGATGTCCAGCGCCGCACAATGGGCCACGCGGTCCAGCGCGCCCAGTGGCAAGGTCGACGGATACGTCCGCCCCGGCGTGACGATATTGTAGCGCTGCGCTAGTCGGCCAAGGCCCACCTTGCGCGACCATTCGTTGAAATCGCCCAGAATGACTGTGGGCAGGGGCGGCAGGGCGTCCAGTGCGTTGCGGATAAAGTCCAGTTGCTGGCGGCGCGAATGACGCAAAAGGCCCAGATGCACGCCGACCACCCGTAACCCGGGAAGATCGACGGAGACCGCTCCGCGTGGTTCCAGTCCGGGCAAAGGATAGTGGTGGATCTGATCTACGGTCAGCTCAGGCCGGGCCAGAACCGCGATGCCATGCCAGCCAAGGCTGACGGCGTTGCGTGCGACGGGCAGGGGGCGCAGGCCGGTTTCGGGCTCGATCCTGTCGAGCGGCAGGGCAGAATGGCGCGACCCAAGACGAAAATCAGCCTCTTGCAGAACCACCACATCCGCATCCAGCGCGGAAATCGCCGACAGCACCCGCAACGGATCGCGGCGCAGGTCAGAGCCAAGGCCCGCGCGAATGTTGTAGCTGGCAAGGCGAAGGGGTGAAGAATCCGACATGGTCTATATATTGGGAGGCAGACCTGAAAAAGAAGCCCAGATGTTCCACATCAAGAGTTCTCTCGTTGTCCTGTTCATTCAGGCGGTCCTGTTGGTCGAGGCCGTGACAGGGGCGATGACCCAGACGTGGTCTGCGGTCTTTGTCGCTGTGACAACCCTGGTCCTGACGTTTCTGCCGCAGCGATTTGCTGGGTATCTGGGCATCGAGCTTCCAAAACCGTTCTTGACGGGCATTGTGCTGTTTATCTTCGCGACCTTATTTTTGGGCGAAGTTGCGGATTTTTACGAACGCTTTTGGTGGTGGGATGTGATGTTGCATTTCATGTCTGCACTCAGTTTTGGTCTAATGGGATTTTTGTTGATCTTCATGCTGTTCGAGGGGGACAGATACGCGGCCCCGCCTTGGGCCTTGGCCGCGTTGGCCTTTTGCGTCGGAGTGTCGATCGGTGCCATGTGGGAAATCTTTGAGTTCAGCATGGATCAGCTTTTCGGCATGAATATGCAGAAATCCGGGCTGGTGGACACAATGACGGACCTGATCATCGACACCGCAGGCGCGGCAATTGGGGCCTTTGCGGGGTTCTTGTTCCTCAAAGGGCGTCAGCTTGGCGGTCTGGGCAAGGTGCTGGATCAGTTTGTTCAAGCGAACGAGCGATTCTACGGCAAGCTGCGCAAGAAAAGGTAGGGCGCGGTGCCCGGAGTTTGCATTGGCGCGACACTGTCGGGTGTAGGCAAGTGAGTAATCTGGGCGGATCAGCGTTGTTCGGGTTTCGCGATCACGCCGATCTCATTCAGGATCTTGTCCAACGCACTTTGCGCGGGAGCCTTGGTTTCTGCCTTGAGCCCGTCAAACTGCGCGCGCAGTGCGTCCTTTTCCGCGCCTTTGCAGTCGTTCCACGGACGCCCTTGCAGTGCCATGTGCAAGACGTAGTAGCCGATGAAATGCGGACGTTGGCCGGCGAGCAGCAGTTTACGGTAGGCCTCATGCGCGCCGAGGGCACGAAGGCTCTCGGCGTCGGGGATGCCGGCCGCAGTGCAGGCATCCTCGAACGCCGGGCCAAGATTGCGGATGGCGCTGACTGGCGTACCGCTCATTTCAGCATGGGGTTCAATACGTCGAAGGGCAGGCCATCTGACAGCGTGTCAAAGCGACCGTTCGCGCGGAACATGTCCTCTCCGGCGGTGTGGATCGTGCGATATGTGGCGCGGGCCAAGGCCGAGCCAAGCGACAGGCGCGCGACGCCAAGAGCGGCAAATTCGGCGCGGGTGTGTTTGGTGAACGGGCCGGACACCAGCGCATTGAAGGGCAGGCTGGTGGCGTTGACCAACCGACCCAGCGCCTCCATTGAGGGGGGGGCGGGGACATAAACGGCGTCGGCGCCTGCGGCCTCGAATGCCTGAATGCGGGCGATGGCCTCTTCAATGTCGTAGTGGCCGGTCAGGATGCCATCGGCGCGTGCCACAAGAAAAAAATCTCGCGGCAAGGCGCGGGCAGCGCTGGCGGCGGCGCGGATGCGTTCGGCTGACAGCGTGGCATCATAGGGCGCGGTGCCCGGCAGAGCCGTGTCCTCAATACAGATGCCAGCGAGACCGATCTCGGCGGCCAGACGCACAGTTTCGGCGCAAGTTTCGGGTGCCTCGCCAAAGCCGTTTTCGAAATCGCCTGATACGGGCACGTCAACGGCAGCGATGAGATCCTGCGCGTGGGCCAGTGCCTCATCGCGGGTGATGGTGCCGGTGTCTGAACGGCCCAGCGTAAAGGCGTGGGCCGCCGAAGATGTGGCAATGGCCTTGGCCCCAAGGTCGACCAACATCTTGGCCGATCCGGCATCCCACGCGTTGGCAAGGATGAACGGATCGCCCGGGCAATGCATGTCGCGAAAGCTGTCAGGCATCGGCGCGGGCCTTGCTGTCCGCAAAGGCGCAAAGGGTTTTCAGCGCCTCGACAAGGCGGTCATCCGCGACGGTCAGGGCAACGCGGACGTGACCGGCGGCGGATTTGCCAAAGCTTTCGCCCGGCATGACGGCTATCAGGTGTTCATCCAACAATGCCTCGGCAAAGTCGCGCCCTGAGAGACCGGTCGCGCGGATGTCGAGCATCAGGTACATGGCCCCTTGAGCGGGGATAGCGGTGACGGTGTTTTGTTCGGCGATCACCTTCAGCGCGAGATCACGGCGACGGCGGAACGGAGTGGAGATCTTGTCTTCAAGGTCTGGACCTTGATTGAGGGCAAACAGCGCGCCGTCTTGGATATATCCGGGGACACCATAGGTGGTCGAGGTGGCCAGATCGATGAGCCGATCGATGGCGTCTGTCGGGCCAACCAGCCAACCGGCGCGCGAGCCGGTCATGGCGTGGCTTTTTGACATCGACCCGACGACCAGCGTGCGCTCTGCCATGCCGGGGAGGGTGCGCGGGCTGATGTGCTCGCCTTGCCAGACCTGCGTGTCATAGACCTCGTCCGAGATCAGCCATAGATCGTGGTCGATGGTTGCGGTTGCGATCTCCTCAAGCGTTTCAATCGGGTAGACCATTCCGGTGGGGTTGTTGGGGGTGTTGACCAGCAGGCTTTTGGCGCCGCTTTCTGCGGCGGCGGCGGCGGCGGCGGCGGCGGCGGCGGCGCGGATAGCGGCCCCCTGGGGCAGGAAAGCGCGGTCCGCCACTGTCGGGACCGGAACAGCGCGCCCGGAAGCGGCGCGGATCGTGCCGGGGTAGGTGGCGTAATACGGGTCGATATAAAGCGCGGCATCGCCGGGTGACAGGACGGCGACATGGGCCGCGAAGAGTGCGGCCTGCCCACCCGGGGTGATCAGCACGTTTTCGGGGCCGGTGGGCACGCCGGTGCGCGCCGTGATGCGGTCGGCCACGGCCTGACGCAGTTCAGCCACGCCGGGCACCATGGCATAGCCGGTGTGACCACCGCTGGCCGATGCGTGGATGGCCTGAAGGATCGACGCGTCGGTGCCGATGTCATGTTCACCGATGGTCAATTCGGTCACTGGCTGGCCCGCGGCGGCCATTTGACGGGCGCGGTAGAACACCTCCCACCCGTCGGAACCGCCTTCGTTGAGCGTGGTGATGCGGGTGGAGAGTTGAGGCATAGAGTGTTCCTTTTGTTGAGAAAGTCTTGCCAGAGCCAAAGTGGCGCGGCAAGCAGCTTATCCCTTTGTTAAGGTTTGGTTTGGATTTGTGAACGAAATCAGTTGGTTGCGTCCGCAGGGTGGATTGACCCAACGCGAGGCTGACCGTATGTTTTCCCCATGCTGGACAAGGTACGGCAAGCAGCACCTGGGGAAACATTCAGGGCTGACTTTCCTTCCTGCCACCCCGCGGAGGGGCAAGAACCTACAGGCAAGTAAGGTGTCGAGCATGAGCAGAGCAGAGCAAAGAGAAGCAGAACAGCGCATCGTCATCACCGCCAATGAGCGGTGCGAGCGTTTGCGCAAACAACGCGACCGGGCAACCGCTACGATCGAGAACCTTATCGACCAGATCGGTGAGCTTCAGGACAACGCCCGCAAAGGAGAGTTGGCGAAAAAGTCCGAGGCGAGTGGCGCCTTGAACGAATTGAAATACTGGCTGCGTGCAGCCCGGGAAACGGAGATGGAACTTGAAGCAATCATCCGAAAGGAAGAGGGAATTGGGGATGCCTACGGGCTTGACCTTGAATGCGCCCGATCTGCGATCCGGTGCCGCCTGGATAGCCTCCGCACCTGCTGTGGTGAAGGATAGGTTTCTGGCTGAAATGACTGACGGGGAGCGCCTTGCGCTCCCCTATCTGTTCGACTTCTGGGCCCATCCGCATCAACTGCCGCCCGAGGGGGACTGGCGGACCTGGGTGATCCTGGGCGGGCGCGGCGCGGGCAAGACGCGGGCCGGGGCGGAATGGGTGCGTGCGCAGGTCGAGGGATCCAAGCCGCTGGATAAAGGGCGCTGTCGGCGGATTGCCTTGATCGGTGAGACTTATGATCAGGCGCGCGAGGTGATGGTTTACGGCGAGAGCGGTATTCTGGCCTGCACCCCGTTTGACCGAAAGCCGAAGTATAACGCCACACGCCGGACGCTGATCTGGCCCAATGGCGCGGAAGCGGTGCTGTTTTCGGCGCAAGACCCCGAGGCGCTGCGCGGGCCGCAGTTTGACGGGGCTTGGGCGGATGAGTTGGCGAAGTGGAAAAAAGCACAGGACGTTTGGGACATGCTGCAATTCGGTCTGCGGCTGGGGGATGCCCCACGCGTCTGCGTGACGACGACACCGCGTAACATCGAAGTCTTGAAGGAGTTGCTTGAGACCCCTTCGACTGTGTCGACACACGCCCGGACGGAGGCGAACCGAGCGCATCTGGCGGCCTCTTTCCTAGAGGAAGTGCGGGCGCGCTATGAGGGGCAATCATTGGGTTTGCAGGAACTGGACGGCGTATTGCTGGATCAGGTCGACGGTGCCTTGTGGACGCGCGAGATGCTTGACGGCGCGCGTGCCGGACGGCTGCCGCAGATGGACCGGGTTGTGGTGGCGGTGGACCCGCCGGCGGGCAAGGGGCCACGGTCGGATGCCTGCGGCATCGTGGTGGCCGGAATTGTCGAGGCGGACGACCCGCGTGACCGGCGGGCCTATGTGCTGGAGGATGCCTCTAGCCAGGGGTTGTCGCCGACGGGGTGGGCCAAGGCCGCGCTGGAGGCGGCGGCGCGCTGGGAGGCGGATCGTGTAGTGGCAGAGGTCAATCAGGGCGGAGCGATGGTGGAAACCACGCTGCGGCAGGTCGATCCCTATGTGTCTTACAAGGCGGTGCATGCTACCGAGGGCAAGTCTGTTCGGGCCGAGCCGGTGGCCGCGCTGTACGAACAAGGGCGCGTGAAACATGCGGGCGGGATGGACAAGCTGGAATCGCAGATGTGTCTGATGACGCCACATGGCTATGAGGGGTCGGGCAGTCCTGACCGCGTAGATGCGCTGGTTTGGGCGTTAACGGAGCTGATGCTGGGCAAGCGTCCGGTTAAGCGGACACCCAAAGTGCGCGTGCTGTAGGGCGTTGCGCAAGGAGCGAACGGTGGTGTGACGCGGACTTAAGACCACCACCATAGTTTGCTTCATGAGACGCAGGGGACAGCAAGCCTCTGACCTAATCGAAAGACGGAAATGACCTGTAGCGCGATGGCCTTTCGGCCTTCGCGGGCGGGACGGTGCGGGCCCTTGGGCCGCCTGAGGAAAGGAGCGACTAGGGATGGTATTCGATTTTCTGCGGCGGAACGGGCAGGGGCCAGAGGTGGCGAGCGCACCGGAGGCTAAGGCCTCGGCGACGGGTCGTGTCGTGGCGCATCTGAACGGCGGTCGCGTGGCCTGGAGCCCGCGGGATACCGTGTCGCTGACCAAGCAAGCCTTTGCCGGGAACCCGGTGGGGTTTCGCGCGGTCAAGCTGATCGCCGAGGCGGCGGCGGCCCTGCCGCTAGTGCTGCAGGACAATGCGACGCGCTATGCCGAGCATCCGATCCTGAAGTTGGTGTCAGCGCCGAACCCCGGCCAAGGGCGGGCGGAACTGTTCGAGGCACTGTATGGTCAGTTGCTGTTGTCGGGCGATGGCTATGTCGAGGCCGTGGCGGGCGACGAGGGCTTGCCGTTTGAATTGCATGTGTTGCGCAGCGACCGGATGAGCGTTGTGCCCGGCGCGGATGGCTGGCCAGTGGCCTATGAATACGCGGTTGGCGGGCGCAAGCATCGCTTTGGTGTGACGGGGGCGATCTCTCCGATCTGTCATGTGAAGGCGTTTCACCCTCAGGACGATCACTATGGATTGTCGCCCTTGCAGGCGGCGGCGCAGGCGGTGGACGTGCACAACGCGGCCTCGCGTTGGTCCAAGGGATTGCTGGACAATGCGGCGCGGCCCTCTGGTGCAATCGTCTGGAACGGCGCGGACGGGCAGGGGCAGTTGAGCCCCGAACAGTTCGAACGGTTGCAGTCCGAGATGGAGATGCATCACCAGGGTGCGCGCAATGCGGGGCGTCCGATGTTGCTGGAAGGCGGGTTGGACTGGAAGCCGATGGGTTTCTCTCCGTCGGACATGGAGTTCCAGAAAACCAAGGAAGCGGCGGCGCGCGAGATCGCGGTGGCCTTTGGTGTGCCGCCCATGCTGCTGGGGATCACTGGCGAGGCGACCTATGCCAACTATGCAGAGTCGCACCGGGCCTTTTACCGCCAGACGGTGCTGCCACTGGCGACCAAGGTGGCGGCGAGTGTGGGGCGCTGGTTGTCGGCCTGGGTTGGCGAAGAGGTGGTTCTGACCCCCGACCTGGATCAGGTGCCTGCGCTGGCGGTTGAGCGCGATGCTCAGTGGAACCGAGTGGCGACGGCCGATTTTCTGACACCTGCGGAAAAGCGCCGTTTGCTGGGGCTGCCTGCCGTGATGGAGGACGAAGCCAGTGACTGAGTTGCTTTCACGGCATGAGCAATTCGCCTGTGCGCCGGGCCTGCGGCTGGAGGCACATGAACGGGTGAGCAAATTGCAGTTCGATGCCCTGACAGATCGGTTTCAGCGGTTGGAGTTGCTGATGGAACGGCTGGAGCGGCGGCTCTGGTTGACGGTTTACGGCGTCGCGGGGGCAATCCTGGCGGATGTCTTTCAGGGATTGCTGACGGCCGCCCCCTGAGGGGGACGGGGCTATCGAAGAGGTGCCGGTGCGATCCTTGCCAAGCGGATTAGCGCCCGGCCCCAAAGAAGGGTAGATGGATGGATTTGGAACACAAGTTTTCCCGCTTTGACGCGGAAGTGACCGTCGAAGGGCACAGGATCGAGGGCTATGCCTCGCTCTTTGGGGCCTGCGATCAGGGCGGCGATGTTGTCGCCAGCGGGGCCTATGCCCGGTCGCTGACCCGGCTGGCCGCAGAAGGGCGCGCGGTCAAGATGCTGTGGCAGCACGACCCGGCACAGCCCATCGGGATTTGGGACGAGGTGCGAGAAGACGAACGCGGGTTGTTCGTCAAAGGCAGGCTGCTGGACTGTGTCGAGCGTGGCCGCGAGGCGGCGGCGCTGATCGAAGCGGGCGCAATCGACGGGCTGTCGATCGGCTATCGCACACTGAAAGCCACCAAGAACGAAAAGGGCCACCGTGTCCTGACGGAACTGGAGCTTTGGGAAGTGTCACTGGTGACGTTCCCGATGCTGCCCAGTGCGCGGGTGGCATCCAAGGGGGAGACACCCGGCGATGCCGCGTTGCGTGAATTGGCGGAAGCCCTGGAGGGCATGCGCCACAACCTGGCGGGCGGCTGACGCGCGCCACTCATGAGGGAAACTAGGGATGAACAAGACCGAGACCAAGTCTCGGACCGGGGAAGATTTGTCTCCGGTCGCCCGGGTGAGTGCCGCGATGGCGGGACTGATCGGGGACTACAGGGCCCTACAGGCCGAGATTGAAGAAAAGCTTCAGAAACAGGAAGAGCGACTGACCATGCTGGATCAAAAGACCGCAAAAGCGAACCGCCCGGCACTGTCGACCCGTACCGAGGTCGAAGCCCCCCACCAAAAGGCCTTTGACGCCTATCTGCGCTCTGGCGACGATGACGGCCTGCGTGGTCTCGAGCTGGAAGGCAAGGCGATGTCGTCCGCTATCAATTCTGACGGCGGCTATCTGGTCGATCCGCAGACCGCGGAGACGATCAAATCCTCACTGAACACCACTGCCTCGATCCGTCAGATCGCCAATGTGGTGAATGTGGATGCCTCCGCCTTTGACGTGCTGATCGACCAGAACGACACTGGCGCGGGTTGGGCAAATGAGACCGGATCCGCCGCCGAGACTGGCACGCCGACCATCGAGCGCATCTCTATCCCACTGTACGAGTTGAACGCGATGCCGAAGGTGTCACAGCGCTTGTTGGATGACAGTGCCTTTGATGTCGACGCCTGGCTGGCTGGCCGGATTGCCGAAAAGTTCGCCCGAGCGGAGGCGGGGGCCTTTGTCGCGGGGGATGGCAATGACAAGCCGCGCGGCTTTTTGAACCACACCATCGTTGAGGATTCCACCTGGACCTGGGGCAACCTGGGCTATGTCCCCTCTGGTTCGGGAACCGGAATTGGCGATGGTGATGCGCTGATCGACGTGGTTTACGCCGTGAACGCGCCATACCGGGCCAATTCGACCTTTGTGATGAACTCGAAGACCGCCGGAGCGCTGCGTAAGCTCAAGGACGCCGATGGCCGTCACCTTTGGGCCGACGGGTTTGCCTTTGGCGAGCCGGGCCGACTGTTGGGCTATCCAGTGCTGATTGCTGAAGACATGCCCGACATCGAGGCGGATAGCTATCCGATCGCCTTTGGTGATTTCACCGCAGGGTACACCATTGCCGAACGCCCCGATCTGCGCGTGTTGCGCGATCCATTCAGCGCCAAGCCGCATGTCCTGTTCTACGCCTCCAAGCGCGTGGGTGGTGATGTGAGCGATTTCGCCGCGATCAAACTGTTGCGTATCGCCGTCAGCTAAGACTGGCCACGAGATGGGAGGCGGGTCCTTTGGCCCGTCTCTCAGCGGGCGCGCGCCGGTTCAGGTTGTCCAGCTACCCCTCCGCCCGTGCAGTCGGGGCGGCGCGCGTCCAACTGCCTGGCGGACTAGGGATGGTCGAGGATTTCGGAGAAGAAACATGATGTTGGTGGAAGAAACCCAAGTTCTGGAAGCGGCGCTTCCGGTGGAGGCTCTGAAGGACCATCTGCTCCTGGGCAGCGGTTTTACCGAAGGCGATCTGCAAGATCCGGTATTGGTCTCGTTTTTGCGCGCGGCGATTGCGGCCATCGAGGGCCGGACTAGCAAAGCACTGATCACGCGTGGATTTCTGGTGACCTTGGATAACTGGACAACACCCGATGCACAGCGTTTGCCAGTGGCCCCCGTGCAGGCGATCACCGAGGTAGCCCTTGTGGATGCCATTGGAGTAGCAACGATTGTCGATCCAGCGGTGTACCGGCTGCAAAAAGACGCCTTTGATCCGCGTTTGCGGCCGACGGCGACCTCTTTGCCCAGTGTTCCCACAGGCGGAACGGTCGAGATCCGTTTCGACGCAGGTTATGGCGCGGCTTTTGATGCGGTTCCCGAAGACCTCAAGCAGGCCGTGCTGATGCTGGCGGCGCATTACTACGAATACCGCAGCGACATGGCCCTGAGCCAAGGTTGCATGCCCTTCGGCGTGACAAGCCTGATTGCTCGCTATCGCCCGGTGCGAATGGGGATGGGCACATGAGCTGGACACTGAACAGGCGGCTGACGCTGGAAGCGCCGCAGCGTGTAAGCGATGGTGCGGGTGGGTTCGAGGAAACCTGGAGCGCGCTGGGCACCCTCTGGGCAACAGTCAAACCGCGCACCGGACGGTTGGCGAATGGCGAAACCGGGGCGGTGTCTGTCGGGGCATTCCGGATCATCACCCGAGGGGCGCCGCAAGGACATTCCAGCCGGCCCGAACCGGGTCAGCGGTTTCGCATGGGCGCGCGCCTATTTCGTATCGAGGCAGTGACTGAGGAGGAGCCGTCCGGGCTGTACCTGACCAGCCAGTGCCAAGAGGAGGTTGCGCCATGAGTTATGCGGTTTCCGGAGCTTTGCAGGCGGCAGTCTATGCGCGCCTTCAAGGCGACGCGGCCCTGTCGGCCATTGTTGGAACGGACATTTACGACGCGCTGCCCACCGGGGCATTACCGCCGATCTATGTGGCTTTGGGCCCGGAGACGGCCAAGGACGCGGGCGACAAGGGCGGGGCGGGAGCCTGGCACCGGTTCCTTGTTTCGGTCGTGACATCCAATTCCGGGTTTCAGACCGCCAAGGAGGCGGCGGCAGCGATCAGCGACGCGTTGGACGGTGCGGATCTGGCCCTGAACCGGGGAAGCCTGGTGGGTCTGTGGTTTGAAAAAGCCAAAGCTGGGCGTGAAAGCCGGGGCCTGCGGCGTATCGATCTGACCTTTCGCGCGCGCGTGGAAGATAACTGAGTTTTCATCTGGAGTAAGAGACATGGCGGCACAGAACGGGAAAGACCTGCTGATCAAGGTGGACGTGAGCGGTACGTTTGAAACGCTGGCGGGGCTGCGTGCGACGCGCATCAGCTTTAACGCCGAGCAGGTGGATGTGACGACGCTGGAATCGACCGGCGGCTGGCGCGAGTTGCTGGCCGGGGCCGGTGTGAAATCGGCGAGCCTGAGCGGCTCGGGGGTGTTCAAGGACGGCACCACGGACGAACGCGCGCGGCAGATGTTTTTCAACAGCGAGACTCCGGCGTTTCAGGTGATCATCCCGGATTTCGGCGTTGTCGAAGGGCCGTTTCAAGTGACGTCAATCGAATACGCCGGCGCGCATGACGGTGAGGCGACCTATGAACTGGCGCTGGCTTCGGCCGGCGCACTGACCTTTACGGCTGCCTGATGGGTAATCCGTGGCGGGGGGATGTCGTTCTGGTCGTCGATGGACGGAGCAATGTGATGCGGTTGACGTTGGGCGCGTTGGCCGAATTGGAAGCTGGCCTTGAAAGCGGATCCTTGCTGGATCTGGTGCAGCGGTTTGAGACGGGTGGTTTCAGCACGCGGGACGTGCTGGCGCTGATCGTTGCAGGGCTGCGCGGCGGCGGCTGGACGGGGCGGGCATCGGATCTCCTTTCATCGGAAATCGAAGGCGGGCCAATGGCGGCGGCGCGTGCAGCGGCCGAATTGCTGGCGCGGGCCTTCATGCTGCCGGAGACGGGCGATGGCGGGGTTTGATTGGCCCACGCTGATGCGGGCGGGGATGCGCGGTTTAGGCCTGAAGCCGTGGGAGTTCTGGGATCTGACGCCTGCCGAATTGCAGCTGATGCTGGGCGAGGGCAGCGGTGCGAAACCGATGGGTCGGACACGGCTTTCCGAACTGATGACGGCCTTTCCCGACAACAAGACGTGAGGTGACGTAACATGAGCGAGATGATCGATGACCTTGAGGGACAGGTCGATGCATTGGAGACATCTCTGGGCGGCGCGATTGGCATGGCGGCACAGTTCGACGCCGAACTGAAGCGCATCCATGAGACGTTTTCAGCCACAGGGCGCGGTGCGGCCAAGCTGGAGGCAACGCTGAGCCGTGGTGTGGCCCGGGCGATTGATGGCGTAGTGTTGGACGGAATGAAGCTGTCGGACGCGCTGCAGACAGTTGCGCAGTCGATGATCGACGCAGCGTGGAAGGCGGCGGTGACCCCGGTGGCGAACCATGTGGGGGGGCTGTTGTCATCGGCTGTGTCGGGCATGTTTGGCAGTTTTTCGCCTTTTGCTGATGGTGCCGGATTTGCACAGGGGCGCGTAATGCCCTTCGCCAACGGCGGCGTGGTGAGCAGCCCGACAACGTTTCCAATGCGTGGCGGGACAGGCCTGATGGGGGAGGCAGGACCCGAGGCGATCATGCCGCTGACCCGTGGGGCAGATGGTAAACTGGGGGTACGTTCGGACGGCGGGGGCGGGTCGCCGGTGACCGTGGTGATGAACATTTCGACGCCAGACACCGCAGGCTTTCAACGCAGCCAGAGCCAGATCGCTGCACGCATGAGCCAGGCCTTGAGCCGCGGCGCGCGCAACCGCTGAGGAGAGTGACATGAGCTTTCATGAAGTGAGATTTCCGACTGATCTGAGTTTTGGTTCCGCCGGGGGACCAGAGCGGCGCACCGATATCGTCACGCTGACCTCAGGCCACGAAGAGCGCAACACGCCTTGGGCGCATTCGCGCCGCAGCTATGATGCCGGTCTGGGTTTGCGGTCGTTAGACGATCTGGCAGAGTTGATTGCGTTTTTCGAGGCGCGACAGGGTCAGCTGTACGGATTTCGCTGGAAGGATTGGGCGGACTTCAAATCCTGTGCGCCATCGAAAGAGCCCGCGTCTTCGGACCAGTTGATCGGCATCGGGGATGGTGCGAACCAGAGCTTTGCGCTCGTCAAGAGTTACGCATCCGGCGGGGCCAGCTATCTGCGCCCAGTTACCAAGCCCGTCGACGGGTCCACGCAGGTCGAAGTTGATGGTGTCGTTCTCACAGAGGGTGCCGGTTTCAATTTGGATACCGGCACAGGTGTTGTCATCCTAGACAGTGCGCCGGGTGTCGGACAGGAGGTCCGTGCGGGGTTTGTCTTTGATGTTCCGGTCCGGTTTGACACGGATCGCATTCGCTTCAGCGCCGGGGCGTTCAACGCGGGTCAGATCCCGGATGTGCCGGTGGTCGAGGTCCGGGTCTGATGGGCGCGGCAGAGCTGCACGCCCATTTGGCTGGGGGAGTGACGTCTGTGGCACGCGCCTGGGCGATCACGCGCAAGGATGGAACGCGCCTTGGTTTCACCGATCACGACCGAAATTTGAGTTTTGACGGACTGGTCTTCAAGGCTGATAGCGGGCTGTCGGCGCGCGCCTTAAGTCAGGCGACAGGACTTTCGGTCGACAATACGGAAGCAATGGGCGCGCTGAGTGCAAACGCCATCGACGAGGCGGATATCGCAGGCGGACGGTATGACGGTGCCGAAGTGGTGGCGTGGCTGGTCAATTGGACCGATGTATCTGCGCGCCGCGTCATGTTTCGCGGCACCATCGGCGAGGTGAGACGCGGTGCGGGCGCATTTCATGCCGAACTGCGCGGGCTGACCGAAGAGTTGAATCGCCCAGTCGGGCGTGTCTTTCAGAAACCCTGTACCGCAGTTCTCGGGGATTCTGATTGTGGCATGAATCTGCTGTCGGGGCCCTATGTGCATGAGGGAATGCTGACCGGAATTGAAGACAACCGGGTTTTCCAGATGGGAGACATATCGGCGTTTTCAGTCGGGTGGTTCCAGAGAGGTCGGTTCGAAGTTCAGACAGGCACGGCACAAGGTTTGGTGGGGTCGATCAAGCGGGATCGTCTGGGCAGTGACGGCGCAAGGCTGATCGAGATTTGGGAGCCGCTGCGCGCGATTCCGCTTGTAGGTGACGTTGTCAGGCTAACGGCGGGATGTGACAAACGGTTCACGACATGCCGGGCGAAATTTGGCAATCATCTGAATTTTCGCGGTTTTCCGGATCTACCAGAAGAAGACTGGATCACGGTTCATCCAAGCTATGCAAAACGGCTTGACGGCGGGAGCCGACGATGAGCCGGGTCATCGACGCCGCGCGTGGCTGGATCGGAACGCCTTATGTGCATCAGGCATCCTGTCGGGGGGCTGGGTCTGATTGTCTGGGACTGCTTCGCGGTGTTTGGCGAGAGGTGATCGGGCCAGAGCCGGAAGCCGTGCCCGCCTACACCATGGACTGGTCGGAACCTCAGGGAGATGAGCGTCTGTGGCGCGCAGGAATGCGACATCTGGTGCCGAAAGATCCGGGAGATGCGGCCGAGGGAGATGTCCTGTTGTTCCGAATGCGCGGCGGATCAATCGCAAAACATGTGGGTTTTCAGGCCCGGACCGGACCAATGGCGAGCTTCATCCATGCCTATAGCGGACACGGTGTAATCGAAAGCACGCTGAGCAGGCCCTGGGCGCGGCGGGTGGTAGCCCGGTTTGCATTTCCTATTGGAGATTAAGTGATGGCGACGATCCTTCTTTCTGCCGCGGGCGCGGCACTTGGCAGTTCCATCGGTGGCTCGGTATTGGGGCTATCGATGACGGCAGTGGGTCGCTTTATCGGGGCCTCGATAGGGCGCGGGCTGGATCAGCGTTTGCTGGGCGCCGGGTCGGAGGCGGTGGAAACCGGCCGGATTGACCGCTTTCGCCTGACTGGAGCCGGTGAAGGTGCGCCCATCGCACAGGTGTATGGGCGGATGCGGACAGGTGGTCACGTCATCTGGGCCACCGAGTTCAAGGAACGCGTGCGCGAGTCCGGCGGTGGCGGCAAGGGCGCCCCAGCTCAGCCGACAATACGAGAGTACAGCTATTCAGTCAGTCTTGCTCTCGCACTCTGCGAGGGGGAGATCACAGCGGTCAATCGGGTGTGGGCGGATGGCGTCGAGATTGCGATCAAAGATCTCGACATGCGGGTTTATACCGGGTCACAGGATCAATTACCCGATCCCAAGATTGAGGCGGTTGAGGGCGCAGGTCTTGTTCCGGCCTATCGCGGCACCGCCTATGTGGTCATGGAAGATCTGCGGCTGGAGCGGTTTGGTAACCGGGTGCCACAGTTCAGCTTTGAGGTCGCACGGCCCGATCTGTCAGAGGATCAGGTGCCGTCCCTGGTGCGCGGTGTGGCGATGATCCCCGGCACCGGGGAGTACGCTCTGGCGACGGAGCCCGTTTATATGAAACACGCAGCAAGCGCCTTTGACAGCTTGTTCGGGGTTGGCGAGGACGGCAAGGCGGTCGCCAATGTCGGCTCTCCGTCAGAAGAGCCAGACTTTGTCACTTCTCTAAAGCAACTCAGTGATGAGGTGCCGAATTGCGGAGCGGCGTCTTTGATTGTGAGTTGGTTTGGCGACGACTTGCGATGCGGCAATTGTACGATCCGCCCGAAGGTGGAACAGACAGAGTACGAAGCCAAGTCCATGCCGTGGTCTGTCGCGGGCGTGGACCGGAGCGCGGCCGTGACGATTCCGCAACAGGACGGACGCCCGGTATATGGGGGCACGCCGGCCGACGAGTCGGTGATCCAGTCAATCCGTAAGATGCAGGCCGAAGGTCTGTCTGTAATGTATTACCCGTTCATTCTGATGGATCAAGTGGCGGATAATGGGTTGTCTGATCCTTGGAATGAAGGGGAGGAGCAACCGAAATTGCCGTGGCGTGGACGGATCACGTTGAGCGTCGCCCCGGGTCAACCCGGTTCGCCGGATCAAACCGCTGTTGCGGATGATGAGGTCGCCGTCTTTTTCGGCACGGCCTCTGCAGCGGATTACTTCTTGGATGAAGGGATAGTCAGGTACAGCGGCCCAAATGAGTGGGGCTACCGCCGCTTCATCCTGCATCAAGCAGCCCTTTGCATGGCGGCAGGTGGTGTCGAGGCGTTCTGTATCGGATCGGAAATGCGGGGGCTGACCCAGATCCGCGGGGCAAACGGCTTTGCAGCTGTTTCGGCACTCCAAAGCCTGGCGGCAGAGTGTCGGGCTCTGTTGGGGCCATCCGTCAAGATCGGCTATGCGGCGGATTGGTCCGAGTATTTTGGGTATCATCCGCAGGATGGCTCAGGAGATGTGTATTTCCACCTCGATCCACTTTGGGCGGACGTTGAGATCGACTTCATCGGGATAGACAACTACATGCCTTTGTCGGACTGGCGCGATGGTGCGGATCACGCCGACGCTGATTGGGGTGCGGTGCATGACCTCGGCTATCTTCGGTCTAATGTCGAAGGCGGAGAAGGGTTCGACTGGTACTATGCCTCGGATGAAGACCGGGATGCACAGGTCCGCACGCCAATCTCAGATGGCGCGCATGGTGAACCTTGGGTCTGGCGCTACAAGGATATCCGCAATTGGTGGGGCAATTCTCATCATGAACGGATCGGAGGTGTTCGACAGGGCGTATCGACGGTATGGCAACCTGAGTCCAAACCGATTTGGTTTACCGAACTGGGGTGTGCTTCCATCGACAAGGGCACCAATCAACCCAACAAGTTCCTGGATCCGAAGTCCTCGGAATCCGATCTGCCGTATCATTCAAATGGTTTGCGGGATGACCTTATTCCGCAGCAATACCTGCGGGCACAACTGGGTTACTGGGGTGAGGCAGCGCACAATCCGGTGTCTTCGGTCTATGACGGGCACATGTTGGACCTTGCTCGGTGTTTTGTCTGGGCTTGGGACGCGCGGCCATACCCGTGGTTCCCCGCCAATGAAGACATCTGGTCGGATGGGCCAAACTACAGACGCGGTCATTGGCTGAATGGACGTGCGTCGGGCCGTAGCCTTGCCTCCGTCGTCAAGGAAATCTGTGCGCGTGTTGGATTGTTGGAGGTCGATACCAGTGGGCTGCACGGGTTTGTGCGAGGCTATATCGTGTCTCAGGTGTCAGACGCGCGGCGCGCGCTGCAACCCCTGATGCTGGCCTACGGGTTCGACGCAATCGAACGAGATGGGACACTGGTCTTCCGGATGCGGAACGGAACGAAAGCAGTCGATCTTTCGCGTGAGTCGTTTGCGGTAAGCGAAGAGGTCGACGGCGACATGTTGGAGACGCGTGCCTCTGAGGCGGAAATGGCCGGGCGTGTGCGCGTGCAATTCCTGTTGGCCGACGCGGATCATCAAGTCGTGTCAGAGGAAGCGGTCTTGCCGGATGAAGCGACCCATGCCGTGTCTGAGACGGACATGGCACTGGCATTGACACGCGGTGAGGGGCGGCAGACCGCGGAACGATGGCTGGCTGAGGCGCGTGTTGCGCGGGACACGATGCGCTTTGCATTGCCGCCGTCGCAACTTGCGCTGGGCGCGGGTGATATCGTTCGACTGCCGGTCGAGAGTGGTGGGACTCTGGCGCGGATCGACAAGGTCGAAGTCATGGAGCATCAGATCATCGACGCGGTGCGGATTGAACCCGAAGTTTTTCGGCCATCGGACATGCCCGAAGACGCGGCAACCGTTCGGCCTGTCACCCCCTCGGTTCCGGTGATGCCGGTCTTTATGGATTTGCCGCTGATGAGTGGGGATGAGGTGGCACATGCACCGCATCTGGCACTGACGGCCACACCTTGGTCTGGCGCTGTCGCACTTTACGGAGCTGCGCAGGATTCCGACTATACTTTGAACACGCTCATCGCGGGACAATCGGTTATCGGTTTGACTGAAACGGACCTTGTCGCTGCGCGACCGGGGAAAATTGACCGGGGCGCAGCTTTGGGGGTCCGGCTGGCCAGTGGCAGTCTACAATCAATCAGCGATGCCGCGCTGTTGTCTGGGGGTAATCTGATGGCGATCGGCGACGGAACTCCGGGAAACTGGGAGGTGTTCCAGTTCAGGGATGCCGAGCTTGTATCGGAAGGACGCTGGCGTTTGTCCCACAGATTGAGGGGACAGGCGGGCAGCGACGGGCTGGTGCCAGCGGTCTGGCCGGCGGGATCCTTGGTGGTTTTGCTGGATGGAACCCCGGCGCAGATTGGATTGAAACCGCTGCAACGCGGTCTGGATCGGCACTACAGGGTCGGACCGGCGTCGCTCTCCTATGACCATGCGGCCTATGAGTATTGCGTTCATGCTTTCGATGGCAACGGATTGCGGCCTTACCGTCCCGTGCACCTGCGGGTTGCCGACCATGCCGGTGATCTTGCGTTCAGCTGGATACGGCGGACGCGGATAGATGGGGATGGCTGGGACCTTGCGGAGATTCCGCTTGGCGAAGACAGCGAAGCCTACAGGGTTCAAGTCCGGCAGGGCGCAACCGTATTGCGCGATGTTACGGTTGATACGCCATTCTGGGCCTATGGTGCAGCGGATCTGTCGGCCGATGGCGTGGTCGGTGGGTTTACCGTGGCGGTCGCGCAAATGTCTCAGCGCTACGGTCCCGGTCCCTTTGCCGAACTTGAGATCGTACAATGAAGCCGGTCTTGCCCGGCGACGTGAGTGCGGCGGCGCGGATGCTGTTAACCGTGCCGCCCCACGTACGCATGAAACGCGCCGAGCGGTTGATTGATGAGGCCCGCGCAGCGGATGCGCATTGCCGGCGGACTGGTCGGGCACATCCAAGGTGGGGCAACGGAACATTGATGGCTGCGGCCCACGGGCTTCCGATGGGGCAAGAGGTGTGTTTTGACGATCCAGACTACCTAGATTGCCAACTGGCCATCCTGCACGCCTTGCGCGCCTTCCATCAGCTGGAAGCGCAGGAAATGCAGCGACGTGCCGTGGGATTCAGTTCTAACCGTTTGACAGCGATGTCGTCGCCGCACGCCTCGCAATAGCCGAACGCGCCGTCGTCGAGACGCATCAGCGTCGCCGCCAGTGCATGCCGCAGCGCATTGCGGCGTGGCTGCGTGGCTTTTGCCATGGATTGGTTCAAAAGTGCGTCCTGTAACGCTCGGTCATAGAGCCATCCAATTCCGGCATGACCCACATCACAGATTTGCGTTTCGATCCCTATAGCCTATCTGATAGGCTCACGGCGTCAAAGGAGGACAGCCATGGCTGAAACGCGCACGCAACTGGCGGAACTGGACCCGGTTTGGGCCCGTATCCGCAGCGAGGCAGAACAGGCGGTGATTGATGAGCCGCTGCTCGGCGGTCTGGTGCACTATTCTATTCTGCATCACCCGTCGATTGAACGGGCATTGAGTTACCGTATGTCGCTGAAGCTGGCGAACGGCGAAATGTCAGAACAGATTCTGCGGGAAATCTGTGACGAAGCCTATGGTCGTGCGCCGGAATTGGCGCTGTCCGGACGCGCTGACATCACGGCGACCTATGAACGTGACCCGGCCTGCCACCGGTTTCTTCAGCCGATGCTGTTCTTCAAGGGCTTTCAGGCGGTGCAGGCGTACCGCGTGGCGCATTGGCTGTGGACCGAAGGCCGCAAGGATCTGGCCTATTTCTTTCAGATGCGCAGTTCCGAGGTTTTTGGCATCGATATTCATCCGGCGGCCCGGATCGGCAAGGGCATCATGATCGACCACGCCCATTCGATTGTGATTGGTGAGACAGCCGTGGTCGGAGACAATGTGTCGATGCTGCATTCGGTCACGCTTGGCGGCACCGGCAAGGAAGAAGAGGACCGCCACCCCAAGATCGGCGACGGCGTTCTGATTGGTGCGGGGGCCAAGGTGCTGGGCAACATCAAGGTGGGCAATTGCTCGCGCATTGCCGCCGGGTCCGTGGTGCTGAAAGACGTACCACCCTGCAAGACCGTCGCTGGCGTTCCGGCCAAGGTGGTTGGTGAGGCCGGATGTGATCAACCCTCGATCAGCATGGATCAGCTTTTTCGTGGCGGTTGAACAGCTCGCCGAACATCCCGGTTGAGACAGCGACGGCGCCCGAAGGGGTGCCGTTTGTTGTTGTCACAAAAGGTTTCCCTGCGCCTCGACTGTCATTCTATATGTCGTCCAACGCCGATGGGAAATCGGCGCAGCGGTCAGGCGAGCAGGGCCAGCGGGTTTTGCAACCCCTCCACAACGGCGTTCAGCAGCTCCGCGCCCAATGCGCCGTCGATCACCCGGTGATCGACGGACAGCGTGACGGACATGACTGTGGCGATGCCGATTTCACCATTGTCATCAACGACAGGTTTTCTGATCCCCGCCCCAACGGCAAGAATGGCGCCGTGAGGCGGATTGATGACGGCATCAAAATTCTCGATTCCGAACATTCCAAGGTTGGAAATGGCAAAGCTGCCGCCTTGATACTCGTGCGGGGCCAGCTTGCGGTCGCGGGCGCGGGCGGCGAGATCCTTCATCTCAGAGGACAGGGCGGAAAGGGTCTTTTGATGCGCATCGCGCAACACGGGCGTGAATAGTCCGCCCTCGACCGCAACGGCCACCGCCACGTCCGACGGGGTCAGTTGCAGGATGCGGTCCCCGGCCCAGACCGCATTGGCGGCAGGGACGCGTTGCAGGGCGTCGGCACTGGCCTTGATGATGAAATCGTTGATCGAAAGCTTGATGCCGCGCGGTGCAAGTTGATCGTTGATCTGCTTGCGGAAATTCATCAGCGCGTCGAGGCGGATCTCGCGGCGCAGGTAGAAATGCGGGATGGTCTGTTTCGCCTCGGTCAGTCGAGCGGCAACGGTGCGGCGCATTCCGTCCAGCGCGAGTTCCTTGTGCGGGCGGTCGGCGTAGATCTTGCTGATGGCATCAGAGCTGACAGCGGGTTGCGGTGTCCTCTCGACCGGAGCGGGCGCTGCCGCGACGGGCTCTGACGTGGCTGCTTCGACGTCCGCCTTGACGATGCGTCCGCGCGGACCAGAGCCGGTGATCTGCGACAGGTCCAGCCCTTTCTGGTCGGCAAGGCGACGGGCAAGGGGGGATGCAAAGACACGGTCGGTGTCGTTGCGCGGGGCGGTTGGGGCGGCCTTGTCGGAGCCCCCGGAAGTGGGGGCCGCTTCGGCAGCCACTGTGGCCTGCGCCTGCGGCGCGGTGGCCACGGGGCCGTCAGAAATGTCGTCCGTGCTTTCGCCGTCTTCCAGCAGCACCGCGATGGGATCGTTTACCTTGACGTTCGTTGTGCCCTCGGCCACGAGAATGCGCCCGATTGTCCCTTCATCGACGGCCTCGAATTCCATCGTGGCCTTGTCGGTCTCGATCTCGGCAATCACGTCTCCAGAGGAGACGGTGTCGCCTTCCTTGACCAACCATTTGGCCAGCGTGCCGTCCTCCATGGTCGGGGACAAGGCGGGCATGAGGATTTCGATGGGCATTGGGATACTCCTCTCAGCGCGCCTGCGCGGTGCGGTATAGAGCGCGGTTCCCAGACAAAAGGCGCATGATCAGCGGGCCTCGATCAGGGTAATGATATCATAGGGCGGGCGCGGCGCGGCACCAGCGGCAAGGCGATCAACCGCAAGAATGAGCGCTTTCCTATGCGCCGCAATCCATTCGTAGGCGTCCTGATGGGACGGTTTATCCCCCGGGCGCAGGGCGTTTTCCATCAGGCATTCCGGCACATAGGCGCGCCCCGCGTCAGTTTCGATGCGATACGCCTCGCGCGCCACATCACGGCCTTTGACCTCGACACGGGTGCTCACCGGTAACAGACCTTCTTGGCTGCGGCGACCACCTCGGGTGTGGTGATGAGCGCCAATCGCTCAAGGTTGGCTGCATAGGGCATTGGCACGTCCTTGCCGGTCAGGTTGATCACCGGCGCATCGAGATAGTCAAACGCCTCTTGCATCAGAACGGCAGAGATGTGGTTGCCGATCGACCCCACGGGAAAACCTTCTTCGATGGTCACGCAGCGGTTGGTCTTTTGCACGCTGGCGATCACCGTGGCGGTGTCCATCGGCCGCAGGGTGCGCAGGTCGATCACCTCGGTGTCGATGCCGTCCTCTGCCAGCTTTTCCGCTGCCTCCAGCGCATAGGTCATGCCGATGCCAAAGCTGACAAGGGTCACATCCGCGCCAGTCCGCCAGATGCGGGCCTTACCAAAGGGGACGGTGAAATCGTCCATCTCCGGTACGTCAAAGCTGCGCCCGTACAAGATCTCGTTTTCCAGAAAGATCACCGGGTTCGGATCGCGGATGGCACTTTTCAACAGACCCTTGGCGTCGGAGGCGGAATAGGGAATGGCCACCTTCAGCCCCGGAATATGCGCGTACCACGCGGAAAAATCCTGACTGTGTTGTGCGGCGACGCGGGCGGCCGCCCCATTGGGACCGCGAAAGGTGATCGGACAACCCATCTGCCCGCCCGACATGTACAGCGTCTTGGCGGCAGAGTTGATGATCTGGTCCATCGCCTGCATGGAAAAGTTGAAGGTCATGAATTCGACGATGGGTTTCAACCCGCCAAAGGCCGCGCCGACGCCGACACCGGCAAAGCCGTGCTCGGTGATCGGCGTGTCGATCACACGTTTGGAACCGAACTCTTCCAGCAGGCCTTGGCTGATCTTGTAGGCCCCCTGATATTCGGCCACCTCTTCACCCATCAGAAATACATCGCCATCGGCGCGCATTTCCTCGGCCATCGCGTCGCGCAGGGCCTCGCGCACGGTTTGCTTTTTCGTCTTTGTGCCTTCGGGCCAGTCAGGTTCGGGGCTGGCGGCCTTCGTCGGTGCAGGGGCGGCGGGCGGCGGCCCCGGCGCGGGGGCCGGGCCGGGCGTCTCCTTGGGGGTCGTCTCGGGTTTGGTCGCAGAGGCCGCGTCCCGCACCTGATCCGGGACCGCTTCGCCCTCTTCGACCAGCACTGCGATGGGGGTGTTCACCGCCACGGCCTGCGTGCCCTCGGCCACCAGAATGCGACCCATGATCCCTTCATCGACGGCCTCGAACTCCATCGTGGCCTTGTCGGTCTCGATCTCGGCGATCACATCGCCCGCCGAAACGGTATCACCCTCTTTAACCAGCCATTTGGCCAGCGTGCCTTCTTCCATTGTCGGGGAAAGGGCGGGCATCAGGATTTCAGTTGCCATGGCGTCAGTTTTCCCCCGTTGCGGGCGTTATAAAGCCCACGATATTGCCTTCGCCGTCCTCGACATAGGCCGCGCGGCCAATGCCGGGATAATCCATGGGCGGCAACGCCTCTGCGCCGCCATTGTCCAGCGCCCATGCATAGCGTTCGTCTGTATCCGCCACTTCAAACGTCAGGGTACAGCCCCGAACTGGCCCATGTGGAGCAGGGGCCGCGCCCATACGTTTCATCATGCCGCCGGTCAGTTCTGCGCCAAGGTTGGGGCCGCTGATCAACTGATAGTCGACTTCTTCCGCACCGGGCATCGGGTCAAACGCCCAGCCAAAAAGCCCAGAGTAAAACCGGCGCGCGCGGGCCGGATCGGTCGCGTGTATCTCAAAATGCGGCATCACCCGACCTCCGCGTAAATGTCCGTCCACAACTCGTCCAGCGCCGGTTCCGGGCTTTCGCGCGCGAACTCTGCCGAGGCACTGACCACCGCCTTGATTTCCTTGTCGATGGCCTTCAGATCCTCCTCCGAGGCATGGCCGCCCTGCACCAGCATCTCGCGCACATGGTCGATGGCGTCGCGTTCTTCGCGCATCTTCGACACCTCTTCGCGGGTGCGATACTTGGCCGGGTCAGACATGGAATGGCCGCGATAGCGGTAGGTCTTGACCTCTAGGATATACGGCCCCTTGCCGGATCGGCAGTGTTTGACCGCTTTCTGACCGGCGTCGCGCACCGCCAACACATCCATGCCGTCGACCATCTCGCCGGGGATGCCAAAGGCCGCGCCGCGATGGTAGATGTCGGGCGTCGAGGTGGAGCGTTTCATCGCCGTGCCCATGGCGTACTGGTTGTTTTCGATGACAAAAATCACCGGTAACTCCCACAGGGCCGCCATGTTGAAGGTCTCATAGACCTGCCCCTGATTGGCGGCACCATCGCCGAAATAGGTGAATGTCACCCGGTCGTTGCCCCGGTATTTGTCGGAAAACGCCAGCCCCGCGCCCAAAGGCACCTGCGCGCCCACGATGCCATGCCCGCCATAGAAATGCTTTTCCCGGCTGAACATATGCATAGAGCCGCCCTTGCCCTTGGAATAGCCACCCTCGCGTCCGGTCAGTTCGGCCATGACGCCCTTGGGGTCCATCCCACAGGCCAGCATATGACCGTGATCGCGGTAAGAGGTGATGCGCTTGTCGCCCTCTTCGGCGGCGGCCTCAAGGCCAACCACCACGGCCTCTTGACCGATATACAGGTGACAGAACCCGCCGATCAGACCCATGCCGTATAACTGGCCGGCCTTTTCCTCAAACCGGCGGATCAGCAGCATGTCACGGTAGAATTGCGTCAACTCCTGGGGCGAAACATTGGGCTTCACGCTCGTCTTTCGGGCTGCCATGGCGTCTCCTCCCAAGGACTCGTTCAAGACTAAACTATCTCAGGAAGGATAGGCGGGCAAAACAGCGGCGTAAAGCCTTGCGGCGGCGACGCGATGGGGCGATCAACCGCTCAGTGCACCACGATCTCGTCGCTGCGCACCAGTCCCAGAACGTCTCGTGCCTGCCGATCCAGCAGATCAAGGTCCAGAAAATCATCCGAGAGCCGATGCGTGAGGTTTTCCATCCGGGCCACCTCGGCTTGCAGGTCTGCCAGTTCCTGGCCCAGACGGTCCCCCTCGACGGCGATTTCGGCGCGGCGGAACAGGCCAAAATCCCCTTGCACGGCGGCAAAGGTGAAATAGGCGGCCAAACCCAGAGTCGCGGTGAAAAAGACGAGAGCACCCAGTGAGGGGCGCGGTCGACGGGTTGTCATATGTCTGCCTCATGCCCGCGCCTCATTGATCGGGCGCGTTTGCAGACTGTTGCACAGGCTCTGATCAATGTGAATCCCGGCTCGCCTCCGTGCTGTGCGTGCCCGCAAATAAGGCGCGGTGCGTTGCATTTCTGCATATGGCGCAACGCCGCCGACCCAGTTGAAGAGATCGTGACACGGGCAAAGAAGGGGTCGACCTTGGCGAGGGATTGGTGGATTGTCCGAGCCATGACTCGTGCAATATTTGTCCTGTTTTTGAGTGTGAATCTGGTCCTTGTCGGGTGCGGTCCGCGGGGGTTTATCACCTTGGTGCCAACGGCCAAAACCGATGCCGTCGAGACGACAGTTCAGACCGTATTTATTGCAACCGACCGCCGGATCGAAGGCACCGGACCAGACGGGCTGATCGAGCAACGCTTTGGCGAGGCACGCGACCCCCATCTGCGCTTTGGCCGCATCGATATTTCGGTTCCGCCCGTCCATGTGCCCGGCCAGATCGAATGGCCTGGAAATCGCCCGCCCGACCCTGAACTGCATTTCGTCGCGCGCGCCGGGACGCGCTACGCCAATGAACACGCGTTTTTCCGGGACATTCCGCGCGGCGACACCGGCACTGTCGTGCTGTTTGTGCACGGTTTCAACGTCAACAACGCTGAAGCGATCTATCGGCTGGCGCAGATTGCGCATGATTACAAGACACAGAGACGCCGGTGATCTCTTTTTCATGGCCGTCTGCCGGGGATGCGCGCGGCTATGTCTATGACCGCGACAGCGTGATCTTTGCCCGCGACGATCTGGAAACCCTGTTGGTCGGACTGGCCCGGGACGGGCGCAGGACGGTGATCCTCGCGCATTCCATGGGCGGACAACTGGTGATGGAGACGCTGCGCCAGATGTCGATTTCGGGCAAGGGCGACGCGCTCCGACCCATTGATGGTGTCGCGCTGATCAGCCCGGACATCGACGAGGATGTGTTTCTGCGACAGGCAAAGCGGATTACTCCGTTTCCGCAACCGTTCATGCTGATGGTGTCAAAACGGGACAAGGCGCTGGGGCTTGCGGCGCTGATCACTGGCAAGCCGTCGCGGCTTGGCTCTATCGAGGATCCGTCGCGGCTTGAGGGGCTGCCGATCGAGATTATCGACCTCAGCGATATCGAGGGCGGCGACAGGGCCGGGCATTCCACCGCCTTCACCGCACCCGCAGCCATTCGCCTGTTGCAGGATCTGGGACCGACCTAACCGCTGTTGCAGTCCTGCACGTCTCACCCGCCATGATGCAACAAAACGCTGGCATCGAATCAACTTGTCAGTGAATTTCCCCGCATGAAGAGAGGGTTATTCATACTGTGGCTTGGCCTGCTGATCGTGGGCTGCGCCCCTAGGGGCGAGATCAACCATGTGCCTCTGGCCGTGGGCGGTGAGGCGGCGATGCGGCGTGTGTTTGTCGCCACCAACCGCAACCTCGCACCGGATGGTGATCTGAACCTCGTGCGACAGAATTTTGGTGCGCCCCGGTCGCGGGAACTGCGCTATGGCTGGGCAGATATCTCGATCCCGCCGACACACACGCAGGGTGAAATTGAATGGCCCGGCCGGGCCAAACCCGATCCGCGCCGCCATTTCGTCACCCGCGATGGCGGGCCGTATGCGGGCGATGCGACCGCCGCGCGCCGGGGATTTCTGGATGGCTTGACAGCCGCGTCGCAGCCGGGCCGCAAGGACGTTGTGGTCTTTGTCCATGGCTTCAACGTCAACAACGCAGAGGCGGTTTACCGCGTCGCGCAGGTATCGCATGATTTTGACGCGCAGATCCCGGTGGTGCTGTATTCTTGGGCCTCGGCGGGCAAGATTCGCGGCTATGTCTACGACCGCGACAGCGTGATCTATTCGCGCGACGGATTGGAAGAGGTGCTGACCGATCTGGCCGACAATGGCTGGCGGGTGACGCTGGTGGCGCATTCCATGGGCTCGCACCTGACAATCGAAACCCTGCGTCAGGCCGCGATTGCCGGCAATACCAAGGCGTTAAAGGCGCTGCGCGGCGTCGCCCTGATCAGCCCCGACATTGACGAGGACGTCTTTATTCAGCAGGCGTCGCGCATCGAACCCTTTCCCGAACCGTTTCTGGTGCTGATCTCAACCGCCGACTCCGCGCTCAACGCGTCGGCGTGGCTGACGGGCAAACAATGGCGGCTGGGGTCGATGCAGGACAAGACGCGGCTGGCGGGGCTGCCCGTGGACATCGTTGATCTGACAGAGTTCACCGGCGGCGACAAACGCAAGCACAACACCGCCTTTACCGCACCGGCGGCGATCAAACTGCTCTACAAACTAGAGCGCGAGATCGACAAGCGCCACTAGCGCGCGGCGCTTGTCATCAACCAATCAGGCGTCGGTCGCGTCTTGCAGCGCCGCGACGCCGGGCAGGGTCTTGCCCTCCATCCATTCCAGAAACGCACCACCGGCAGTCGAAATATAGGAAAAGCCGGATGCCGCGCCCGCCTTGTTCAGCGCCGCCACCGTATCGCCGCCACCGGCAACGGACACCAGCTTGCCCACTTCGCTGAGGTCTGCGGCATGTTTCGCGGCGGCATTGGTGGCCGTGTCAAACGGCGCGATCTCGAACGCGCCCAGCGGGCCGTTCCAGATCAGGGTTGCCGCCTCGTCGATGGCCTCAATGATCGCCTCGACTGATTTCGGCCCGGCATCAAGGATCATCGCATCCGGCGGGCAGGCGTCTGCCGCAACGGTTTCATTCTCGGCGTTTTCTTTGAATTCGCGCGCCACGACCACGTCAACCGGCAGCAAAATCCGACACCCGGCGGTCTCTGCCTTGGTCATGATCTCCTTGGCGGTGTCCGTCATCTCATGTTCGGCCAGAGATTTGCCCACGTCGATGCCCTGAGCGGCAAGAAAGGTGTTGGCCATGCCGCCGCCGATCACCAGCATGTCGACCTTTTCGACAAGGTTGCCCAACAGTTCCAGCTTGGTAGAAACCTTGGCCCCGCCGACCACCGCCAGCACCGGGCGTTCCGGTGTTCCCAGCGCGCCTTCCAGCGCCTCCAGTTCGGCCTGCATCAGCCGTCCGGCGCAAGAGGGCAGGGCATGGGCCAGCCCTTCGGTCGAGGCATGGGCCCGGTGCGCCGCAGAAAACGCGTCCGAGCAGAAAATATCGCCAAGGGCTGCCATTCCGGCCACCAACTCGGGATCGTTCTTTTCTTCGCCCGCGTGGAAACGGGTGTTTTCCAGCAAGGCCACCTGATTATCGCCAAGCGCATCAATCACCGCCGCAGCTGCGGGGCCGACACAATCGGCGGCAAAGACCACCGACACGCCCAGCACATCTTCCATCGTCGGGATCAGGTGCCGCAGGCTCATGTCGTCACGCCGCTCGCCCTTGGGGCGGCCGAAATGCGCCAGCAAAACAGGCTTGCCGCCTTTGTCGAGAATGGTTTGCACCGTGGCGGCGATCCGCTCGATCCGGGTGGAATCGGTGACGCGCCCGTCTTCCATCGGCACGTTGATGTCGACCCGGGTCAGCACGCGCTTGCCCTCCAGGTCCATGTCGTCAAGGGTGTTCCAGGCCATCTTTATCCCTCCGGTCCACTGTCCCGGCCCACTAGACCCGATCTTCGCCGCAGGTCAACGCCGTCTTGGCATCCCCGGCTGTCCGGGCTACCTCTCGTCGCAGTTTTGAAAACGGAGAAACAGACATGGCCGAGATCAAGGATCCCGAAAACACTATCCTGATGGAACTCAAGGACGGCACCGTCACGATTGAGCTGATGCCAGACGTGGCCCCCGACCACAGCGCCCGCATGAAGGAACTGGCCCGTGCCGGTGCCTATGACAACGTGTGCTTTCACCGCGTGATCGACGGCTTCATGGCCCAGACCGGCGATGTGGCCAACGGCAACATGGAACAGGATTTCAACCTGCGCCGCGCGGGCACAGGCGGTTCCGAACTGCCCGACCTCAAGGCTGAGTTTTCCAAGCTGCCGCATGACCGTGGCACGCTGGGCGCGGCACGCTCGCAGAACCCCAACAGCGCCAACTCGCAGTTCTTCATCAACTTTGGCGACAACCATTTCCTGAACGGTCAGTACACGGTCTATGGCCGGGTGATTTCCGGCATGGAACACGTTGACGCCATCACCCGGGGTGAGCCGCCCGCCGCACCGGACCGCATGATCTCGGTCAAGGTGGCCGCTGATGTCGCGGACTAAGGCCGGTATCGGCGCCATTGCGGCGGTGCTTGTCATCGTCGGCGCCTTCACCATTTTCCGGAGCGTGGAGCCTGAACCCGCTCCGGTTCTGGACGCGCCAGAGGTTGCGACCACGCTGCCCGTGCCAGAGGTCATCCCGATCCCCGAAGGCACCGACATTGGCCTGCGGATCGAGGTGGCGGGTGAGGCCAGCGGCACCATTGTCATCGACCTGTTCGAGGATGTCGCGGGCGGTCATGCCGCCCAGATCGCGGCATTGGCGCGGGCGGGCTATTATGACGGCGTTGTCTTTCACCGCGTCATTGACGGCTTTATGGCCCAGACCGGCGATGTCGAGTTTGGCCGCGTCGGGGCCGAGGCGTTCGACATGCGCCGCGCTGGCATGGGCGGCTCACCCCTGCCGGATCTCAAGGCCGAGTTTTCGGACGAACCCTTTGAACGCGGCATCGTCGGCATGGCCCGGTCGCAAAGCCCGGACAGCGCCAATTCGCAGTTCTTCATCATGTTTGCACCCGGTTCCTTCTTGAACGGACAGTACACCGTGGTGGGCCGCGTGACCGAAGGCATGGAGATTGTCGACGCCATCAAGCGCGGCGATGAGCGCGCCAATGGCTCTGTGACAGGTGAACCAGATCGCATGGTCAAGGTCACCGTCACCGAATGACCCCGTCCCACGCGTTTTCACAAGCGCGTGGGAAAGACTCGGCAGAACGCGCAACAGCGGGCATTCTGGTGCAAGGAACCAGGAGGAAACCCCATGCGCCTGTTGCCAACCCTCTCCGTCGTCGCCCTGTCCATGGCGCTGGCCGCGCCCGTCACCGCCGATCCGTCACTGTGGAAAGGCGAATGGCCCGACACCGATTTCGAAAAAACCACCATCACCAACTGGGCAGAGATCATGTCCGGTGGTCCACCCAAGGACGGCATCCCGGCGCTGTCCGACCCGCAATTTATCGAGGTCGCTCAGGAAACCCGGATCAAGGGCAATGAGCCGGTCATCACCGTGGTTGTCGACGGCCAGCGCCCGCGCGCCTATCCGATCCGCTATCTGACATGGCATGAGATCGTGAACGACATGATTGGCGACATCCCCGTCGCCGTCACCTTTTGCCCGTTGTGCAATTCCGCGCTGAGTTTCGACCGCCGTGTCGGCGACCAAGTGCTGACCTTTGGTGTCTCCGGCAAGCTGCGCAATTCCGATATGGTCATGTATGACCGTGAAACGCTCAGCTGGTGGCAGCAGGCCATCGGCACCGGTATCGTCGGTGAGATGACCGGCACCGAACTGACCCTGCTGCCCAGCTGGATGGAGGGGTTCGCCCAGTTTGCCGAGCGTCACCCGGACGGCGTCGTCATGGCGGAACCGGCGTGGAACCGGCCCTATGGTCAGAACCCCTACCGCAACTACGACAGCTCCAAACAGCCGTTTTTGTATTCGGGTGAGATGCCGCCGCATGACGTGCCGCCCCTGATGCGGGTGGTGCGCGTGGGGGGCCGTGCTTGGCCGATGAACCGGCTGGCCGAGGAAAGGGAAATCTCCGAGGCGGGCGTGGTGATCAGTTGGCGCGAGGGGCAAGCCTCGGCGCTGGACGCGGGCACAATCGCTGCAGGGCGCGATGTGGGCTCGGTGCGGGTGCGCGATACGGATGGGTCGGACCTGCCGCATGACGTGTTGTTCGCCTTTGCCTTTTACGCCTTTTGGCCGGACGGGGAATGGATGATGGGCAACTGACGGATCACTGCAGGAACCGCCGGGGCAGCCGCCGTGCCAGTGGCGCCAACGCCCCCAGATGCAGCCACGTCCCACCCAGACGGTGCGTGCGCGCCCCGGTGCCCAGCTTGAAATGCGCCAAACCCGGCGCGTCCTGAGCGTTGAGAATGCCCAGATCAAGACAATCATGCCCCTGCGCGGCAAGGCTCTGCATCGCGCGCCACAGCAGCAGGTTCATGGCGTGGCGCTGTCGCCCCTCGGGGGTGGTGACGCCGATCTGCCAAGTGGCCATGCGGCCATGGCGCAACATCAACGCCGCCGCCACCGGCACGCCCTGCAGACGCGCCTCAAACACCTGCGCGGCCCCCGGATTGACCTGCGCAAAGGCCGCGCTGAACCCGGGCGGCATCCCGCGATAGCGCCGCGCGCGGGCCTGTGCCGCCTCTGCCGTCAACAGCCAGTGATTGGACGTCAGGGCCGTTTCTCGCACCTCCAGCCCCTCACGGGTCGCTCGGTTCAGCCGGTTGCGCCATTTCTGCGCCATCGCCGCGCTCATGTCGGCCTCTGATCCCAGCGGCAACAGCGCCAGACTGGCCGGTGTCATCAGCGGCCAGAACCCGGCACTGCGCAACAGCTCAGGCCCCAGTCCGTCTGCGTTCAGCACCAGTGGCCGACCGTCATGCCAGCGTTGCCAGCGCATGGTCCAGTCCGTCAGGTCGCCCGCCTCTGATGCAACCGGCCCGCGCGACACAAGGTCGACCCGACCCAGAACACCGATTTTGTGTGACTGGATCTGCCACCACAGCCGCACCCGGCGGCCCGCCTCACTCTTGCATCGGCGCAAGGGGCGGCCAAGCGCCTGACAAGTGGCGGCAAACTCTTCGGATTGGGGCAAGGGCAGGGGCAGGGCGGCTGTCATGCCCCACATTAACGCGATGGAAAGTTTCCATGCTGTTAACTGGCGGCCATGAAAAGATCGCTCTGGCGCACCGCCGCGCCCCATCCTGCCAGCATTGTGCTGGCCCGACCCCGGCCAACCGCGGCCTCTGCGCTGCTGTTGGCGGTTCTGCTGTCGTTGCCTCTTGCGGCCGTGGCGCTGCTACAGGCGCTGTTCTAGCGGCGGCTCATTCGGGTGGATCATTTGGGCACATGCATGTGGATTGACCGGATCGCCCGATGTGGCGATCCTGCGCCGCCTGCCGTCTGCCGGGGCTTGCGCCTCAGCCCTCCAGCTTGACCAGCGCGTGCCGCTTCTTGCCTGCCGACAGCTTCACCGGAGAGGACAGCGCGCCCGCGTCCAGCATCAGGCCCGCATCCGTCAGCGGCGCATCGTCGATGCGTGCGCCGTTCTCTGCGATCAGGCGCTTGGCCTCCTTGCCGGACTTGGCCAGACCCGCCCGAACGATCAACTGCACGATGGAAATTCCTTCGGCCACATCCGCAGGGGTCAGGGTCAAGGTGGGCAGATCATCCCCGACACCGCCCTTTTCAAACACTTCGCGCGCCGTCGCCTCGGCTGCGGCCGCCGCCTCTGCGCCGTGGCACAGGGTGGTGACCTCATTGGCCAACACGATCTTGGCGTCGTTGATCTCTGACCCGGCCAGCGCGCCCAGACGGGTGCATTCGTCCAGCGGCAGCTCTGTATACAGTTTGAGGAACCGGCCAACATCCGCATCGGTCGAGTTGCGCCAGAACTGCCAGAACTCATAGGGCGACAGCATATCGGCGTTCAGCCACATGGCCCCGCCCTGCGATTTGCCCATCTTGCGCCCGTCCGAGGTGGTCAGCAGCGGTGAGGTCAGCCCATAGATCTGATGATCCAGAACCCGGCGCGTTAGGTCGATCCCGTTGACGATATTGCCCCACTGGTCCGACCCACCCATCTGCAAAACACAGTCATAGCGGCGGTTCAGCTCTAGGAAATCATAGGCCTGCAGGATCATGTAGTTGAATTCGAGAAAGGACAGGGACTGCTCACGGTCCAGCCGCGATTTCACCGATTCAAACGCCAGCATCCGGTTGACGGAAAAATGCCGCCCGATGTCGCGCAGGAAATCGAGATAGTTCAGCCCGTCCAGCCACTCGGCGTTGTTCAGCATCAAGGCATCAGTCGGCCCCTCGCCATAGTCGAGGTACTTGGCAAAGACCTGCTTCATCCCCTCGATATTGGCGTCGATCTGCTCGGGGTCAAGCAGCGGGCGTTCGTCGGACCGGAAAGACGGATCGCCCACCTTGGTCGTGCCGCCACCCATCAGTGTGATCGGCTTGTGCCCGGTCTTTTGCAGCCAACGCAGCATCATGATGTTCAGCAGATGGCCCACATGCAGCGATTGCGCCGTCGCGTCGTAACCGATGTAAGCAGTGACAACCCCGGTGCTCAGGGCGTCGTCCAACGCCTGATAATCGGTACAGTCGGCAAGGTAGCCGCGTTGCATCATCACGGCCATGAAGTCCGATTTGGGATGGTAGGTCATGCAAGAGCCCCTGTATACTGCGCGCGCCACCTATAAGCACGGGCAAGGCCGAGGGAAAGAGCATGTTGAAGGATGGGGCCGTCTGGGCGCTTGGGGCCATGTCGGGAACATCTCTGGACGGGGTGGATGCGGCGATGCTGCATACCGATGGCGTGCGCATCCTCGATTTCGGCACCTGCGGCTATCGCGCCTATTCCGCAGAGGAACGCGCCACCTTGAAGGCCGCGCTGGGGCGCTGGCCCGGCGCCGGACTGGAAGACGCGCAAGCAGTGGTCGAGACCGCGCATATAGAGCTGTTGTCACAATTCCCCGGAGCGCAACTGATCGGCTTTCATGGCCAGACCTTGGCACATGACCCCAAGGGGCGCGGCACCCACCAACTGGGCGACGGCGCCGCGCTGGCGAAACACCTGAATTGCCCGGTGGTCTGGGATTTCCGCTCTGCAGACGTTGCGTTGGGCGGCGAAGGCGCGCCGCTCGCCCCCTTTTTCCATTGGGCCTGCGCCCGTCACATCGGGGCCACACGCCCGATCTGTTTCCTCAACCTCGGCGGCGTCGGCAACCTGACCTGGGTCGATCCATCCGCCAACAGACCAGAGGCGGACGGCGCGCTGCTGGCCTTTGATACCGGACCAGCCAATGCGCCGATCAACGATCTCGTAGGCGAACGGCTCGGCCTCGACTGTGACCGCGACGGCGCGCTGGCCCGCAAAGGTCAGGTCGAAGAAGGCGCTCTGGAGCTTTTTCTGGACGAAGGCTACTTTCGCAAGATGCCGCCGAAGTCCCTCGATCGAGACGACTTTTCGCTTATGCTGGATTTGGTCCGCGAACTCTCGGATGCCGATGCCGCGGCCACCATGACCGGGATGGCAGCGGCCGCCGTCATGCAGGGGATGGAACATTGCCCCAGCCCGCCTGACCGCGTTCTGGTCACCGGCGGCGGCCGTAAAAACCCGGTCATGATGCGAATGCTGTCTGTCGGTCTGGACTGCCCGGTCCACCCGGTCGAAGACGTGGGGCTCGATGGCGACATGCTGGAGGCACAAGCCTTCGCCTACCTTGCGGTTCGGGTCGCGCGCGGCCTGCCAACATCGGCTCCCGGCACGACGGGCGTTGCGGCGCCAGTGGGAGGCGGACAGATCAGCCGGCCCGACAGCGTCCGATGCTGAAACGCGCCTGCGGCGCGTAGCCTCCGGCGGGGATATTTTCAGACAGAAGAAACAGGGCGCGGCGCCAGATTTCGATCAGTCCGTCTGGAACAGAGGCGCGCAAGCTAACCATTTGTTAAGAAAGATGCCGGAGGCTGGATCGTGCGGTACAGGCGGGGACGCCGATGACCGCGACAGGAGAAGCTTTGGCTTCCTGGGTCAGTCTCGCGCGGCGGGGCGGACCCATTTAATCCGGCCCCGATTTCTTCTGTCCCGAAATATCCCGGGGAGCACGAGGGGCAGTGCCCCTCGTCAAACAAACCTGTGCGGCGCAGCCGCTCTGCTGATCTCAGCCGCCAGTGTGGGACATGTGGCGTGACACGCGGCCATCGACCTTCTGTCGGGAATAGTCGAAATCATGCCCCTTGGGTTTGAGCGAAATCGCCGCGCGGATTGCCTCTTCCAGCGGGGTATCGTCCTCCGGGAAATTGCGCAGGGCGGCGCGCAGATCGGCGTTGTCCTCCTGACCCAGGCACATGAACAACTCACCGGTGCAGGTCAGGCGAACCCGGTTGCAGCTTTCGCAAAAGTTATGCGTCAACGGGGTGATAAAGCCGATCTTCTGCCCGGTTTCTTCCAGCCGGACATAGCGCGCCGGGCCGCCAGTGCGTTCCGGCAAATCCGTCAAGGTATAGCGTTCCGCCAGTCGCGCACGCAGATCGTCCAACTTCCAGTATTGGTCCAGCCGGTCCTCGTTGCCGATGTCCCCCATCGGCATGACCTCGATCCAGGTCAGGTCCATGTCGCGCTCTGCGCACCATTCCGTGATGCTGAACAGTTCGTCCTCATTGAACCCCTTCAGCGCCACAGCGTTGATCTTGACCCGCAAACCGGCGCTTTGTGCTGCGTCGATGCCCTTGATCACCTGCGGCAGGCGTCCCCAGCGAGTTATGTCGGCGAACTTCTTCTCGTCCAGCGTGTCGAGCGAGACATTCACCCGGCGGACCCCGGCGTCGTACAGGTCGCCCGCAAACCGTCCCAGTTGAGAGCCATTGGTCGTCAGCGTCAATTCCTTCAGCGCACCTGCGTCCAGATGCCGGGTCATCGCGCGGAAGAACGTCATAATATCGCGCCGGACAAGCGGTTCACCGCCGGTGATGCGCAATTTTTCGACCCCCAGTCGCACAAAGCTTGAACACATGCGATCCAGTTCTTCGAGCGTCAGGAGATCCTTTTTCGGCAGGAACGTCATGTTCTCCGACATACAGTACACGCAGCGAAAATCGCAGCGGTCGGTGACGGAGACCCGCAGATAGGAGATCGGGCGTTGGAATGGGTCGATAAGGGGCTGTGTCATGGCGGTGACACTAGCTGTCGGTCCGTGTATGGGCAAGAGTGACAAAGGTCGCGTTTCGGTGAAGGGAGCCAGCCAGTGCGCAACATAACAATCGCGGCAAGAATCGGTGGTGTGATCCTAGCGGGGCTGTCACTGACCGCCTGCGGCAAACTGCAGTTCCTGAAGGAACGCCCGGAGGCCGAAAGTCAAACTCCTGCTGCCGCCAGTCGCCCCGCGACAGCCAGCCCGCCGCCGGCAGCCGGTGCGCGCACCGTGGATCAGTTCGACACAACCACGGCGGAGGAGCGCAAGAAGGCCGCCGCCGCGCCAAAACCTCAAGGAGAGACATCTCTGGGTGACACTGTGGCCAGTCTTGGTGATCCGGCCGCGCCGGGGTTCTGGCTGGAAACGCCGCTGGTTTCGGCACCGGCCAAGGGCCGAGTACTGAACCCGGCCACCGGGAAATCCGCGCAGGTTGATCTGATCCCGATCGACGGGCCAAAGACCGCAGGCAGCCGCATTTCGCTGGCCGCCATGCGGTTGATCGAGGCGCCGCTGACCGATCTGCCGACGCTCACGGTCTTTTCCGGGGGCTGATCTTCAACGCAGGTATTTGCCCGCTTCCTTGCGGGCAAAGGCTTTCATCTCGGAGCCGTGGGCGTCCAGAAAGGTGCGCGCGGCGTCGGCGTCATGTTTCGACAGGTCGCGGACCCACCAGGCAACGGCTTTCTGGATAAACCAGTCCCGGTCCGGCACATAGCCCGCCGCCCAGTCCAGCACGCGGGCGCGCGCCGCCACTTCGTCCGATTTGGGAAAGTTCAGCTTTGTCAGGGGCAGGGTGATCACCAACGCCGCACGCCGCGTCCACATGTGTTCGCTTGTGGTCCAGCCCTCGACCTCGTCCAGGCGCGCCAAGTCCGCCATCACCCGTTTCTGCCCGGCGATACAGGCATGATCCGCCACCGCCCAGGCATCAAACGACGGAACCCAGGAACGGATCAACTGCCAGACCGCCTCGTCTGGCCGGATGCGCGCCTGTGTCAGCAATTTGGCCGCGACCACACGCGCCTCGTGAATGTTGCTGTGCCAAAGGGCCTCCGCAAGCGCCACGCGCGCCTCCAGATCCATAGTCTGTCGCCATTCCCGCGCCATCTCGTCAAGAACGGGGTTGGCGACACCCAGATAGGGGCGATCAACCTTGTGATAGGCCGCCATTTGCGCAGCCTTCTCAGGGTCTTGCATCGTGCCAAGGGCCGCAAGCGCATCCTCTTCCGTCATGCGCGGGCCCCAAGTTTCTTCTGTCCCAAAATATCCCGGGGGGGCGACCGCAGGAAGCCGGGGGCAGCGCCCCCTGAGTCCCCTCTCACACTCGCATCCGTTTCGGCCCTCATTCCACCGTCACCGATTTCGCCAGATTGCGCGGCTGGTCCACATCCGTGCCCTTTGCGATGGCCGTGTGATAGGCCAACAACTGAGCGGGCAGCGCATAAAGGATGGGCGACAACACATCCGGCACCTTCGGCATCTGGATTACCCGCCAGACATCCTGACCGGCGGCGGCGGCGCCTTCGGCGTCGGTGATCAGGCAGACCTTGCCGCCGCGCGCCATGACTTCTTGCATGTTCGATACGGTCTTTTCGAACAGCGCATCCTTGGGGGCCATGACAACCACCGGCACATGTTTGTCGATCAACGCGATCGGCCCGTGTTTCAACTCTCCGGACGCATAAGCCTCGGCATGGATGTAGCTGATTTCCTTCAGTTTCAACGCACCTTCCAGCGCCAGGGGATACATCAGCCCACGCCCCAGAAACAGGATGTCGCGTGCCTCTGCCAGCTTGCGGGCCACGCCGGCGATCACCTCATCGCGGTCCAGTGCCGCGTTGAAGGTGCCCGGCAGGGCGCGCAACCCGGTCAGGATCTCGTCGCGCCGGTCCGGGGTCAGCTTGCCGCGTGCCACCGCCGCCTTCAGCGCCAGCAACAGCAGCACGTTCAACTGACAGGTGAACGCCTTGGTCGAGGCGACGCCGATTTCGACCCCCGCATGGATCGGCAAGGCCAGATCGCTTTCGCGGGCGATGGAGCTGTTGGGCACGTTCACCACGGAATAAATCTTGTCCGCCTTGTCCCGGCAATAGCGCAGCGCCGCCAAGGTATCCGCCGTCTCGCCCGACTGCGACACGAACAGCGCTGCGGTCCCCGGCACAATCGGCGGTTCGCGATAGCGGAACTCGGACGCCACATCGACCTCGACCGGCAGTCCGGCCAGTTGCTCGAACCAGTACTTCGCCGTGAAACAGGCGTAATAGGCGGTGCCGCAGGCCACCATGGTCAGCCGCTCGATCTTGGTGAAATCGATGCCGGGATCGGGCAGGGCGATGCCGTCGTCGGTCAGATAGGCGTTCAGCGCGTTGGACAGGACCGACGGCTGTTCCGCGATCTCCTTGGCCATGAAATGCTTGTACCCGGCCTTGTCCACGCGGGCCGCATCCATCTGCACGGTCCGCATCTCGCGGTTCACCAGACGCCCCTTGCCATCGCGGATCGTGGCCCCTTCGCGGGTCAACACCGCGCGGTCGCCCTCTTCGAGATAGGTGATGTTCGGCGTCAGCGGGGCCAGCGCAATGGCGTCCGACCCGACATACATCTCGCCCTCGCCATGACCCACCGCCAAGGGAGAGCCCTTGCGCGCCGCCACCATCAGATCCTCTTCGCCGTCGAACAGGAACGCCAGCGCAAAGGCCCCCTCCAGCTTGTCGATGCAGGCCATCGCAGCCTCAACCGGGCCCAACCCGCCTTGCATCAGGTGATCGGTCAGCAGCGCGATGGTTTCGGTGTCGGTTTCGGTCTTGGGCTCCAGACCGGCCGCCGTTACCTCGGCGCGCAACTCTTTGTAGTTCTCGATAATACCGTTGTGGACAACCGCCACCGGGCCAGAGCGATGCGGATGCGCGTTGTCCGTCGACGGGACACCGTGGGTGGCCCAGCGCGTATGCCCGATGCCGGATTTCCCGGCCAAAGGCTGATGCACCAGCAGATCCGACAGGTTCACCAGCTTTCCCATGGCGCGCCGCCGGTCCAGATGGCCGTCGTGTACGGTCGCAATCCCCGCGCTGTCATAGCCGCGATATTCCAGCCGCCGCAGCGATTCGACCAGTTGGGGGGCCACTTCGTGCTTGCCCAGAATGCCTACGATTCCACACATGTTCTCAAATCCCTTGCCTGTAAAATCACGCGGGGCCGGTCAGCCCTGCGCCTGCTGTTGTTTTGCCTTCTTCGCGCGCAGCATATTCATCAGCTTGGTGGCAAAGCCGGGCTTGATCTCTTGTTTGCCGCGCGCCAGTGCCAGCGCACCGGCAGGCACGTCCGCCGTGATGGTCGATCCCGACCCGGTCATCGCGCCGTCCCCCACGGTCACCGGGGCAACCAACATGGTGTCCGACCCGATAAAGGCGTTCTTGCCAATGATCGTGCGGTGTTTGAACACACCGTCATAGTTGCAGGTGATGGTGCCTGCGCCGATATTGGTTTTTGCGCCAATTTCTGCGTCGCCGATATAGGTCAGGTGGTTCGCCTTGGCCCCTTCGTGCAGTTGCGCGTTCTTGATCTCGACAAAGTTGCCCACATGCACGTCCTCGGCCAGTTCCGCGCCGGGGCGCAGACGGGCATAGGGGCCAACCACGGCACCACGGCTGACGTGACAGCCCTCCAGATGCGAAAACGCGCGGATGCGCGCGCCGGATTCGATGGTCACGCCGGGCGCAAAAACCACATAAGGCTCAATCTCTGCATCGCGGCCCACCGCCGTGTCCCAGCCCAGTTGCACCGTGTCGGGCGCTTGCAGGGTCACGCCCTGATCCAACAGCGCGGCGCGGGCGGCGGTCTGAAACGCCGCCTCGGCAAAGGCAAGATCGGCGCGCGAATTGACGCCCAGCGTCTCCCCCCC